>Ga0307373_10007433_pt1 | contig 17108 bp, 14 predicted proteins | sample OX2MG_FD_202534 | JGI IMG/M metagenome (GOLD analysis project Ga0307373, IMG submission 202534) | Soil microbial communities from Risofladan, Vaasa, Finland - OX-2 | ecosystem: Environmental > Terrestrial > Soil > Coastal area > Acid sulfate soil | place: Finland: Risofladan, Vaasa | collected... | reverse complement strand
GACGCGCACCACGCCGCTCACGTCGGGGTTGTAGTCCGGCAGGTTGGCGAAGTCGAGACGGTAGGCCCACACGGCCTCGGGCGGTGCCGTGAAGACGGCGGAGGCGACGGCGGTTGGCGCGGCGGTTGGCGTGGTCTGGGGCACGGCGCCAGTGTGCGCTGCGGCGGTCCGCCCCGGCAAGTGAGGCCGCGCGCCGACCTCACTACTCCGGCGGTCGGAGGATGGAGGCCGCCTCGCGGGCCCGGTCGAGGGACAGGGCGGTGAGGTCGTCCCCCTCCTCACCGAGCACATCGGCGGCGTGTTGAATGAAGATCCCGACGACCATGGCGCTGAGGAGCCGGGCCACGGCCGCGGCGCCCGGTCCCTCGTCGAGGTCGGGGCGGTTGTTCTCCACCCAGTCCTCGATGGCCGACTCGAAGGCGCCGAAGAGGTCGACGCCGACGGCGCGGGCCGTCGCCTCGCCCCGCATCGCCTCGCCCACCATCAGGCGCACGAAGTCCTCGACCTCGAACATGGACCTCATGATCTCGGCCAGGAGCTGCGCCAGGGTCAGCGGCTCGGCGGCCGGGTCATTGCCCTCCGGGCCGATGTGCACCGGCCGGATGGGGAGGAACCCCTGCTCGATGAGGACGGACTCCAGGAGGTCTCGCTTGCTCGGGAAGTAGTGATAGAGCGAGGCCACGTTCAGGCCGGCGGCGGAGGCCAGGTCGCGCATGCTGGTGCCGTCGACACCTCGCTGGGCCATCAGGGTGAGGGCGATCTGGAGGATCCGGCGTCGCGTCGCCGACCCTTCTCCGGGTGTGGCTCCGCTTCGCTCTGCGTGCGCGTCGCCCTGGTGGGGCGTGCCAACACTCATTTTGGGTCCCATTTCTCCGCTCTCCGACCCTCGAGCCATTCAAACGCTCGCCCGAGAGCCCCCTCTGCTTGTGCTTGTGGCCTCCTGCTGTCCTTACCTGTCCGAGGCGGAACCGAGGCAAACCAGCCCGTCTCGTTGCCCCTTGTGAAATGAGGGTTCTCGACTCCCTAACGATCGTTTGCTATACATGACACGGGAGTCAGGTCTCAATCCGGTGTGACCCCCGGAATCTAGGGGGTGGAGGAACGACATGCCAGGACTCAATTCGACGGCCGACTCGGCAGCGGTCCCATTCGACCCGTACGAGTTGAAAGACGTGGTCGGCGGGACCATCAAAGACCCGTATCCGGCCATGCGCGCGCTCCGTCGCGTCAGCCCCGTCCACGCCGGTCCGATCGACCTGGGCGAGGGCGCCGAGCCCGCCGATCCGACCAAGCCCGCACCCGTCACGGTGTTCGGTTACGACGAGACCGTCGCGGTCCTGCGCGACGGCGAGACGTTCTCCTCGACCATCTACGAGGAAGTCATGGGCATGGTGATGGGCCGCACCATCCTGCAGATGGACGAGCCCGAACACCGCAGCATCCGCACCCTCGTCGCGGGGAGCTTCCGCTCCAAGATGCTGGAGCGCTGGGAAGAAGATCTGGTCGAGCGCGTCGTCAACGAGCTCATCGACACGTTCATCGACGAGGGACGCGCCGACCTCGTCCGCGCGGTGACGTTCAACTTCCCCGTGCAGGTGATCGCCCGCATCCTCGGCCTCCCGCGCGAGGACTACCCGACGTTTCAGCGCTGGACGCTGGAGCTCACGAGCGTGGCCGCCAACTGGGAGCGCGGCATCGCCGCCTCCGCCGCGCTGCGCGACTACTTCGCCGACGTCATGGAAGAGCGGCGGGCGCACCCGGGTGACGACCTCATCAGCGATCTGGTCCGGACCGAGGTCGAGGGACGCCACCTGACCGACGAGGAGATCTTCTCCTTCCTCCGGCTGCTCCTGCCGGCCGGTGTGGAGACGACGTACCGCGCCACGGGCAGCATGCTCTTCGCTCTCCTGAACGACCGGGCCCAGTTCGACGCGTTGTACAAGGACCGCTCGCTCTTCCCGCAGGCCTTCGAGGAGGCGATCCGCTGGGAGCCCCCGGTCTGCGTCATTCTCCGCCGGGCGACCCGTGACGTCGAGCTGGCCGGCGTGCAGATCGAGAGCGGGGCCGACCTGGCACTCCTGATCGGTGCGGCCAACCGCGACGAGCGCAAGTACCCCGACCCCGACCGCTACGACATGTTCCGCGAGCAGCGCCAACACGTCGGCTTCGGCTTCGGCGTCCATGTCTGCCTGGGCATGCATCTGGCCCGGATGGAGGCGCGGATCGCCATCAACACCCTGCTCGACCGGCTGGGGCCCTTCACGCTCGACCCCGACGCCGTGCCGCCGCACATTGAGGGAATGGCCTTCCGCTCGCCGCTGTCGCTGCCCGTGGTGTTCTCGCCCGGGGGCTAGTTTCACTTTCATGGGCGGCAGAGCCAACCCGCTGCGGGACGCAGCGGCCGATGTGGGAACGGAGCGGGCGGCGTGATGGCCGACGCCGACGACGCCGATGTGCTCGAGGTCAGAGTCGACTGGGACCGGTGCATGGGTTCGGGCAATTGCGTCTTCTGGGCGCCCGAGACCTTCGACCTGAGCGACGACGGCCACGCCGTCGTGGTGGACGCCTCGGCGACCGACGAGGGGCGCTTGCGCTCCGCCGCGCAAGGTTGTCCCGTCGGAGCCATCACCCTCTGGCGCGCCGGCGCCGAGCTTCCCCTGGAGGAGAGCACGTAGATGCCGATCGCCGTCACCGAGGACCACGAGTCGCTCCGCACCACCGCGCTGCGCTGGGCCCAGACCCACTCGCCGGCCACCGTGCCGCGGGAAGTCGCCGAGGCGCCGCCCGGATCCGGAGACCTCCCCGCGGCATGGGAGAAGATGGCCGCCCAGGGCTGGCTCGGCCTGCACCTGCCCGAAGAACAGGGCGGCCAGGGCTTCACCCTGTCGGAGCTGGCCGTCGTGCTGGAAGAGCTCGGGCACGCCATGTTCCCCGGGCCGCTGTTGCCCACCGTGCTGGTCTCGGCCGCCCTGGCCCGTGGTTCACGCGGGCCGGCGACCGTGCCGCCCGAGTGGGTGCGCGGGCTGGCCGACGGTTCCGTCACGGCCGCCGTGGCCCTGGGCGCGGCCGCGCAACCCTGGCAGCCGGGGGAGGGCGGAGCGCTCTTCCTCGCGGGCACGGTGCGCCCGGTGCTCGGGCTCCCGACGGCACGACTGGTCCTGGTGCCACTCGACGACGGCACCGGCCTGGGCGCAGGCTGGATCCTGCTCGACCGGGAGGCGCTGGGCGATGCCGTCTCGGTGGAGGCACTGCCGGCGCTCGACGCCACGCGTGCGGTGGGACAGCTGGTCTTCGGGGAGGGCGGCCTGACGGTCGCCCCGGCCGAGCAGGTGCTGGTCTCCGACGAGGACGTCCGTGGCCTGGCCCTGACGTTGGCGGCGGCCGAGAGTGCCGGGATTGCCCGCTGGTGCCTGGAGACGGCGTCGGAGTACGCCAAGGTGCGCGTCCAGTTCGGCCGGCCAATCGGCCAGTTCCAGGCGGTGAAGCACGCGCTGGCGGACATGCTGGTGGCGGTCGAGCAGAGTGCGGCCGTGGCCTGGGACGCGGCCGCCGCCTGGAGCGAGGGCGAGGACCTCGCTGCGGACGAGACCCGCGACCGCCATCTGAGCGCGCGCATCGCCGGGGCGGTGGCGCTCGGCGCGGCAGCGCACTGCGCCAAGGAGTGCATCCAGCTTCTGGGCGGCATCGGATTCACCTGGGAGCACGACGCGCACTTCTACCTGAAGCGGGCCATGGCGAACCTGCAGCTCTTCGCGGCCGGGGATGTCGGCGCGCTCGAGCACGAGGTGGCCGACATGGCCATCGCGGGCGCCCGCCGCAACCTGGCGGCCGACCTGCCGTCCGAGGCGGAGTCGCTGCGAGCCGAGATCCGAGCCGTGGTGGCGCAGGTCGCAGCCGCCGATCCGGGCGAGCAGCGGGCCGCCTTCGCCGAGGCGGGGCTGATCATGCCGCACTGGCCGCCGCCGTGGGGCCGGGGTGCGTCGCCCCTGGAGCAGCTCGTCATCGACGAGGAGTTGGCGACCGCCGGCCTGGGGCGCCCCCACCTGGCGGTCGGGGCCTGGGCACTGCCGACGATCATCGCCCACGGCAGCCCCGAACAGCAGGAGCGCTGGGTGCGCCCCACCCTGCACGGCAAGCTCAACTGGTGCCAGCTCTTCAGCGAGCCCGGCGCCGGGTCCGACCTGGCCGCTCTGAGCACGCGGGCCGACCGTGTCGAAGGGGGCTGGGTCCTCAACGGGCAGAAGGTCTGGACGTCGCTGGCACAGATGGCCGACTTCGGCATCTGCTTGGCCCGCTCGGACCCCGAGGCGTCCAAGCACGCCGGCATCACGTACTTCATCGTCGACATGCACACGGAGGGCCTCGACATCCGGCCCCTGCGCGAGCTGACGGGCGCCGCCATGTTCAACGAGGTCTTCTTCAACGACGTCTTCGTGCCCGACGACGCCGTCATCGGCGCACCGGGCGACGGGTGGCGCATCGGGCGCACGACGCTGGCCAATGAGCGGGTTTCCATGTCGACGGGCGCTTCGTTCGGTCCGGGCGTGGAGTCGCTCACCCGCACCCTGGCGCGCCGGAGCGAGCGCGGCGAGTCCAACCCGGCCAGCATGGAGGAGCGCCTCGGCCACCTGATCGCCGAGGCGCAGACGGTGGCCCTGCTGGGGCACCGCTCCACCCTGCGCACGCTCTCGGGCGTGGACCCGGGCAGCGGGTCGAGTGTGCGCAAGCTGCTCGGCGTCGAGCACGAGCAGCGCGTGCAGGAGATGGGCATGGCGCTGTACGGCGCCAACGGCGCCGTCCTCGACGGGAAGGCGCAGCGCTGGGAAGAGGGCTTCCTCTCGACCCGTTGCCTCACCATCGCCGGCGGGACGAGCGAAGTGCAGCGCAATGTGATTGCGGAACGGATCCTCGGGCAGCCGCGCGATCCCGAGCGGGGCTCTTGAGCCGGCGCCGCGCCGGTACCATGACCGGGCGATGAGCGAGACCGGAGACCCCGACGAGTCACTCGACATCAACGTCGAAGAGGATGTCTGGCCCTTCCCTTCGGAGCGCTTCCTCAACGAGTGGGCACCCGGGGTCCTGCAGGCCCAGAACGCCTGGATGGCCTCCATCGACTCGTTGCGGGCCCCGGATCGCAAGACCCACGAGCTGATTCGGATGGTCTGCACCGTCATCGCCCGCCAGCCCGGTGGCGTGCAACGCCACGCCCGGCTGGCCGCCGAGGTGGGCGCGACCTGGGACGAGATCTCCGGCTCCATTCTGCTGACCGAGCCGGCCTTCGGGATCGTGCTCGCCATTCAGGCCCTGCCGGCGGCCCGGCGCGGCTATCTGCAGGGCTCGGTGGCCGACGAGCCCGAGGACGACGGGGACTCGCTGGACGACTGACGCCCGTGTCATAGTTGGCCATGCGTCTCGCCCCTGACGAGGAACTCACGGAATTCCGCCGCGAATTCGAGGCCTGGCTGGACGAGCACCTGCCGGCGCCCGAGGCGGTGGCGCAGCAGTCGCGCAGTTCCTCGGCCCACCTGCCGGACTGGGCCCGCAAGTTCCAGAGCGACATGTACGAGGACGGCTGGCTCGTGCCGGGCTGGCCGCCCGAGCTCGGCGGCCGCAACGCCACCCCCGAGGAGCAGATGGCCTACTACGAGGTCATCACCGAGCGCATGGCGCCGCGCTCGCTCAACCCGCAGGGCCTGTCCATCTGCGCCGCCTCCATCGTCGAGTACGGGACCGAGGACCAGAAGGAGCGTTACGTCGTCCCGACGCTCAAGGGCGAGATCACGTGGTGCCTCGGCATGAGCGAGCCCAATGCCGGCAGCGACCTGGCGTCGTTGACGACCCGGGCCGAGCACCGCGACGGCCAATTCGTGGTGAACGGCCAGAAGGTCTGGACGTCGGGCGCCCATGAGGCGGACTTCTGCCTGTGTTACGCGCGCACCGACCCCGAGGCGCCCAAGCACCGTGGCATCAGCGCGTTGATCATCGACATGCGCACGCCCGGCATTGTGTGCCGGCCCCTGCCCGAGCTCACGAACCCGGACCACGCCGACTTCAACGAGGTCTTCTTCACCGACGTGGAGGTGCCGGAGGAGAACCTCCTCGGCGACCTCAACCATGGCTGGACGGTGAGCCAGGGCTCGCTGCGCCACGAGCGCGGGATGCTCTGGATCATGAACGTGTCGAAGATGGAGCGCACGCTGAAGGGTCTGGCGCGGGTGGCGGCGCGTCCTGACGGCCACGGCGGCACCCTCGGCGACGATCCACGTCTGGCCGAGGCCATCGGCCGGCTGGCCACCGATACCGAAGCCATGCGCTGCCTCGGCTACCGAGGGTTCGCCAAGGCGAGCCGCGGCGAGATGTCGCCCGAGCACATGGTGCTCAAGCTCTTCACGAGCGAGGGCGAGCAGCGGGCCACGCAGCTGGGAGCGCAAGTGTTGGGGTTGGAAGGGCTCGACCTCGACGGTCCAGGGCCGAACCGCTTCACCGAGTGGGACCTGGCCCGCTTCGACGCCCACCGGGTGGAGGAGAGCGCCCACGGCGCGTTCTACGACGGCGCCTGGGTGCTGCAGTACCTGCGCTCCTTCTCCGGCACCATCTCGGGTGGGACCTCCGAGATCCAGCGCAACATCGTGGCGGAGCGCGTGCTCGGCCTGCCCCGGGGGTAAGGGGTCGGTTCTCGCCGGGCTGCGGCGGCCGTCGTGCCTGCCGTCGCGCCATTGCCAACGCGTGGCCGACCGGTGGCACGGGACGTCCCGGGCCCGTCGCGTAGGCACGAAACCGGGGTCGCAGCCACCGGTCCCGATGGTTGCAACAACACACCCCCAAACCTCGTCGGCGCGCCCGTCACAAGCCTTGGACCTGCTGGGATAGTGCAGATTTAGTCCAAAAGACCTATTCGGATTCGCGACTTCCTTCCGATACCTCCTGTAACGAAGAGCAGGAATGAGGGGGGAAGGCACCGTGCTTCGCAGTTCCCGTCGCCGTGTGGCGGCACTTCTACTGCCCGTCGGGGCCATCGTCTTGAGTACCGTCGCCGCCGGCCTCGCCGGCGCACCCCCCGCGTCGGCAGCCGGCATCCTGCCGCCTTCGAACCCGTCGGCCAACATCGCGCCGGACAATCCCGACTGGCTCACCTCCATCAACGACGCCCGCGGCCATGAGGGTGTCGGCGCCATGAACGTCTCGGAGTCAGCGCTCGGTGCGTTGCCGATCGACCAGCAGGTCCTCACCGTCGTCAACGAGGAGCGCCTCGACCGCGGTGAGCCGCCGATCGACTACGTCACCTCGCAACTGGACTCCTACGCGCAGGGCGGGGCCAACGCGGGGACCGACCCGACCTTCCCTTCGAGCTTGACGGGCGGTGCCCCCATCATGTTCGGCGGATCGATCTGGGCCGGCGGCCTCACGTCCGTGCTCGAGGCCGACTACTACTGGACGTACGACGACGGCTACAGCGGCCCGACGACCTCCAACTCGGCCTGCAGCGCGTCGAACCCCTCGGGGTGCTGGGGCCACCGTGACATCATCCTGCACCAGTTCGGCGGGTGTCCCTCAGGGCCGCCGGTCCTCTCCATGGGTGCAGCGTTCTCCCCGAACGGCTACCAGGGTGGTTCCATCGCCGCCATTTTCGTGAGCACCTGCTCAGCGCCGAGCGACATCACGGCCAGCTGGGGCACGCTGGCCACCTCGATCCAGAGCAGCTCGCGCACCGTTGCCATCGCGCCGGCGCCCAACGGGACCGGCTACTGGGAGGTCGAGGCCAACGGCACGGTCGGCAACTTCGGGTCCGCCGCGAACTACGGCTCCCTCAGCGGCCAGCTCAATGCGCCGATCGTCGGCATGGCCTCGACGCCCGACGGCAAGGGGTACTGGCTCGTCGGCACCGACGGCGGCATCTTCAGCTTCGGTGATGCGTCCTTCTACGGGTCCACCGGCTCGCTGCGCCTGAACAAGCCCATCGTCGGTATCGCCACGACCCCCAGCGGCAGGGGCTACTGGATGGTGGCGGCCGACGGCGGCATCTTCAGCTTCGGCAACGCGGCCTTCTTCGGTTCGATGGGCGGCAAGCCCGTCAACAAGCCCATTGTTGGGCTGGCCGACGACCCGGCCACGGGCGGCTACTGGGAGGTGGCCTCCGACGGCGGTATCTTCGCCTTCAACGCCCCGTTCTACGGCAGCACCGGGAGCAACCGCCTGAACAAGCCGATCGTGGGTATGGAAGCGTCACCCAACGGACAGGGCTACCGCTTCGTGGCCTCCGACGGCGGCATCTTCACCTACGGCCAGGCGCCCTTTGAGGGAAGCACCGGCAGCATCACGCTGGCGGCGCCCGTGGTGGGCATGGCGGCGGACAATGCCACCAACGGCTACTGGATGGCCGCCTCGGACGGCGGGGTGTTCACCTTCGGCGGGGCCAACTACTTCGGCCGGGTCGTCAGCTCGAGCTGACGGCCGCGGACGGCGGTCGTCCACGCGCCGGCGGGAGAGCCACAAGGTAGTACCCAGGCCACGACGGGCTCCCGGGTCGGTTCCTCAGACGACGCCGCGTTCGCCCAGGTCCGCGAGCTCGTCGTCGCTCAGCCCGACCAGGTCGCACCACACCTCGTGGTTGTGCTCACCCAGGCGCGGCGCGCCGCTCGGCACCGGCGTGGGATGTTTGGCCAGTCGCGGAAAGGGAGCCTGCTGGCGTAGCGGGCCGACGACGGGGTCGTCGATCGACACGAGGTCGCCGCGGGCGGCCATGTGTGGGTCGGCGAAAATATCGGCGGCGCTGTACGCAGTCCCGACGGGGACGTCGTACTCGACGCAACGAGCCGTGATCTCCTCGGCGGACAGGCTCGACGTCCAGTCGGCCACGATGCCGTTGATTTCGCCGCTACGCGAGGCTCGATCGGCCAGGGTGGTGAAACGCGCATCATCGATGAGGTCCGCACGGTCCATGACCTTGCACAATCGGTGGAAGTTGGCATCGGACCCGGCCACGATGCAGATGAAGAAGCCGTCGACCGTCGGATAGTTGTCGAGCGGGGCCGATGTCGAGAGGCGATTCCCTTCGCGCTGACGCACGATGCCCAACTTGTCGTATCCGGCCAGCGTCCATTCCAGAATGCGCAGGACGGAGCCGTACAGCGGCGCGTCGATGACGTCGCCGCCCCGACCAGCCTGCTCGCGTCCGTAGAGGGCGGACACCGCGGCGAAGGCCGCAAAGGTGCCGGTGAGGTAATCCGAAATCGTGACACCGGGCCGCACGGGCGGGCGGTCCGGTTCACCGGTGAGGTTGAGGAGACCGCCGAAGGCGATGCCGAGGCGGTCGAGCCCCGGACGTGGGGAGTAGGGCCCGGTTTGCCCGAAGACACTGATGCGCACGTAGACCAGGTCCTCGGGGAGATCATCCGGACCGAGGCCCCAGCGCTCCATCGTTCCGGGCCGGAAGTTCTCGCAGAGCACGTCCGCCGTCCCCACCAGCCGCTTGAAGAGGTCCTTGCCTTCGGGCTTGCGCAGGTCGCAGGTCACGCCGCGCCGGCCCCGCCCTTCGACGGCCCAGAACAGGGAGTAGTCGGGCTCGCCCTCCATCGGGACGAACGGGCCGATGGTGCGCATGAAGTCGCCTTCGCCCGGCAATTCCACCTTGATCACGTCCGCCCCGAGCTCGCCCAGCAGCCCGGCGCAGAACGGCGCCGAAATGCGCGTCCCGATATCGATCACACGGATGCCGGCCAGCGGCCCCGAGGATGCATCGCTCATCCGGGATGGCCCTTCTCTCGCTCGGCCATCACCTCGCGCATGGAGCCCTTTGCCTTGCGGGCCGCCAGCGCGTTGAGGGCGGTGGCGGAGTTGTGCACCCAGTGGTGGGCCATGAAGTGGTACTTGAGCGCGTCACGCTTGCCCATCAGGGTGCCGGTCTGGTTGAGGCTGTCCTTCACCGTCTGCGCCGTGACCGGTGGGACAAGGGCGATCCGGTCGGCGAGCTCCCGCGTCCTAGATTCGAGTTCGGGCCTCGGCACCACCCGGTTGACCAGGCCCAGGCGCCACGCCTCCTGGGCATCGATGGTGTCGCCGGTGAGGAGGAACTCCTTGGCCTTGCGGATGCCCAGCTCCCACGGCTCGACGAGCAGCTCGACGCCGGCACCCGTGAGCCGCAGGACGGGATTGGAGAAGACGGCATCATCGGCGGCGACAATCAGGTCGCACATGGCCGCCAGCATCAGGCCCGCCGCGACGCAACTGCCCTGGACAGCGGCGATGGTCGGCTTGCGGAAGTCGTGGATCCGCATGCAGCGGTCGTAGTACATCGTCTTCTCGTGGTGGAACTTGCCCTCGGGCGTCTCGCGCAGGGCGACCCAGGGATCGGAGCCGTCCCCGCTCACCAGGGCCTTGAGGTCGTGACCGGAGGAGAAGTGCTTGCCCGCCCCGGCCAGGATCACGACCCGGACCGCGTCGTCGGCGTCGGCCAGGTCGAAGGCCGCGTCGAGCTCGTCGATGAGGGTCGAGTCCTGCGCGTTGGCCATGTCCGGCCGGTTCATGATGATGGTGGCCACGGCACCATCGACCACGTAAAGGATCGTCTCGAAATCGTCTGCCATCACATCCATCCTCCCTGAGTCGCCCATCCTGCCGCGCCGCCCACCTGCCGCGGGACGCTCAGCCCCGGGGCAGCCCCAGGACGCGTTCGCCGACCAGCGTGCGCTGAATCTCGTTGGTCCCGGCGAAAATGGACGAGGCCTGGTAATAGAGCCACGAGCGCTGCCAGGCCCCGTCGGCGGGGTTCCCCTCCGCCCCCTCCCACAACGGGGAGGCCGAGCCGAGCACGTCGAGCGCGGTCTGGTGCAGCCGCTTGGACATCTCGCTCCAGTACAACTTGAGGGCGCTCCCTTCTGGCCCCGGAGCCTCGCCTTTGGAGAGGCGCGTCAAGGAGCGCCAGTTGTGGAGCTGGAACAAGCGCACCTCGGTGGCGGCCTGGGCCAGTGACTGGCGGAGGCGCCAGTCGTCGAAGCTGCCGTTGGCCTCAGCCAGGCGCAAGAGCTCCTCGATGAGCTGCGTGTGGATCACCAGCTGGCGAGGATTGATGCCACGCTCGTGGGCCAGTGTCGACCCGGCGACACCCCATCCCTCTCCCTCGGTTCCGACTCGCCGTTCCGTCGGCACGAAGACATCTTCCAGCTCGACTTCGTTGAATTCGGCCTCGCCGGTGGACTGCACGAGCGGATGCACCACCACGCCCGGCGCGTGCATGTCGATGATCAGGGCGGTAATGCCCAGCTGACGCTTCGGCGCCTGCGGGTCGCTGCGGGTGAGGCAGAGGCCCCAGTCGGCGAACTGGGCGTAGGACGTCCAGACCTTGCGCCCCGTGACCTGGTAACCGCCATCCACCGGCACGGCACGGGTGGTGAGCGAGGCCAGGTCGCTGCCGGCGTCAGGCTCGCTGAAGAGCTGGCACCACAGCTCGGAGGCGGAGAGGATCAGCGGCAGGAAGCGCTCCTTCTGTTCCGGGGTCCCGTGGGCCAGCAGGGTCGGGCCCACCAGGTTGATGCCGATCCGGCCCACCAGTTCGGGGGCCCGGGCCCGGGCCAGTTCCTCGATCACCACGTAGTTCTCCAGCGCGCCCAGGCCGCGGCCGCCGTATTCCTCGGGCCAGGTGAGGCCGACCCAGCCGTCGGCCGCCAGCTCCGCCTGCCAGCGCCGCCCGAAGGCGACCGTCTCTGCCAGGTCGTCGAAGCGGGGCGGAAGCCCGACACCGTAGGGCCAGGGCAGGTGCTCCATGAGCCAGCTCCGGAATGCCGCCCGCAGCGACTCCTGCTCAGCCGTGGCGCGCAGATCCATCCGCCGCAGCATGGCACAGCCGCCGGCAGAGGTGACACCCGTGTCAGCAGCCACCGTAGACTGCGCCGCCGTGGACTTCGACCTCTCAGGCGACCAGCAAGCTCTCCGTGACGCTGCGGCGTCGCTCCTCGACAAAATGGCCGGGTCCGACGCCCTCCGGGCCCGGGTCGGGCCGGGAGCGATCGTCGGCACCCTCCCCGGTGCCGGGGCCGTCTCCGCTGAGGCGGCGGGGGATGCCCCGACGGGGTACGACGAGGCCGTCTGGTCGGCTATGGCCGACCAGGGATGGCTGGCGATCGAGCTGCCCGAGGACGACGGGGGCCTCGGGCTGGGCATGGTGGAACTCGCCGTGCTCTGCGAGGAGATCGGGCGCCGGCTGGTGGCGGCCCCGTTCCTGCCCACCATCGTGGCCCTGGGAGCGCTGTGCGGTGACGAGGCGCGGGCCGACACCGGGACGAAGGAATGGCGCGAGGCGCTGGGCCAGGGTGATGCGATCGGCTGCGTCGCCGCCGCGCCCGGACCCGACGGGCTCACCGTGGCTGGGACGGAGGTCCAGACGCGGCTGAGCGGCCGGACGGCGCCCGTGGCCTATGCGCCCTCGGCCGACGTGGCCGTGGTGCTCGCCGACGGCGGCGTCTACGGCGTCGACCTGCGCGCGGAGGGACGCCCTCCCGCCTTGTCGGCCATGGACCGCACGCGCGAGCTCGGTGTCCTGGCCTTCGACGGCACGCCCGCAAGGTTCCTGGGTGGTGAGGAAGCCGCCGCACTGCTCGTCGACCGCGCCGCCACGCTGGCCAGTGCGGAAATGCTCGGGGCGGCCGATCACGTGCTGGCCCTCACGGTGCAGTACGCCAAGGACCGGGTGCAGTTCGGCAAGCCCATCGGGTCGTTCCAGGCGGTGAAGCACATGCTGGCCGACGCCCTGGTGGACGTCGAGGGGATGCGGTCGACGGCCTACTACGCGGCCTGGTGCGCCGCCGCCGGCGACGCGGAGCGCTCATTGGCGGCCAGCATGGCCAAAGCCTGGTGCTCCGACGCCTCGCGACGCGTCATGGCAGCCGGCCTCCAAGTGCACGGTGGCATCGGCTTCACGTGGGAGCACGAGATGCACCTCTACCTGAAGCGGGCGCAGCTCGACCAGGTCAGCTACGGGGATGCGGCCGCCCATCGGGACCGGATCGCCACATTGCTGCGCTCCAGGCTCGAGGCCGGCGACTCCCTGTCCTGACGATGGCTCCGCCCGGGCTACTTGAGGGTGGTGGTCCGGGTTCCGTTGATCTGCAGGAACACCAGCGCCTGGTTCTCGACCCCGCTGGTCGCCGCTTGACCGTTCTGCATCTTCTGGGGCGGCACGACGACCGTCAGGCGGAGGCCGACGAGGTAGTCGCCCCGCACGGCGGCCCGCTCCTTGACCGTGCCCTGGACCGTGCTGGCGCCGGGCACGCAGGTCGTGCTGGTCGGGGCGGGCACCCGGGCGTCGTAGGCGGCGAGGGTCTCGGTGCGCACGAAGGCCGACCCGTTGGGTGTCCAGGGCGTGGAGCCGCCGACGATGGACGTGTACGTGCTGAGGGTGCAGGCCACGGCTGACGGGTTGAGGACCGCGATCAACTTCGAGCTTGAACCGGTCTCCTGGTACACCGTCATGCGGGCAGGTGGCTTGTAGTCCACCTGACGGACCTGGCTGATGGTGCCGTTGGACCCGCCCGACGAAATGGTGTTGACGAGGTCCATGGAGAAGGAGGTCGACCCCGTCGGCGTGCCGAAGGTCCGGGCAGAGCCGTTCTGCACCGCGAGCGTGGCACCGCTCGGGGCCGACGACGCGCCGAGCACGGCGAAGGCCAGCGAGCCCAGCCCGAGGACGGCCAGCAGCACCAGAGGAATCAGATTGCGGTGAGGCACGGGCCAAAAGCTAGTGGGGCGCCGCCCGTCGTGCGGGATGTCCGGGTCGTCAGGAGCCGCCGGCGCGGCGCTGCAGGGCGGCCCGGTCCGGCTTGCCCGACCCCAGCAACGGCAGGTGGTCGAGGCGCTCAACCTTCTCGGGCGTCTTGAACTTGGCCATGCCCCGGCCGGCGAACCAACGCCGGCACTCCTCGAGGTCGAACGGTGCGGCGGACTCCACATAGGCCGCGACCCGTTCGCCCAGGAGTGGGTCCGGATAGCCGACGGCGACCGCGTGGTGGATGTCGGGATGGGCCTCCAGCGCAGCCTCGACCTCGGACGCGGAGATGTTCTCGCCGCCCCGGATGATGACGTCCTTGAGCCGCCCGACGATGCGCACCCAACCCTCCGAGTCGACAGTGGCCAGATCGCCCGTGCGGAACCAGCCGCCCCGGGCGATGACCGTGGCCGTCTGTCGTGCGTCGGCATAGCCGGCGAACATCTCGGGGCCGCGCACCCAGAGCTCTCCGGACGTGCCCGTTCGACAGCGCGCACCCGTTTCGGGGTCCGAGATGCGCAGCTCCACCGCGCCGACGGCGCGCCCGTCGGTGTCGCGCGCCTTCTCGAACGGATCGTCGTCGGTGCTCGTCGTCACCGTCGGCGCCTCGGTCGAGCCGTAGGTGCGCTTCACGCGGCAGTCGAACGTCCGTGCCGTCTCTTCCACGAAGGACGGCGTCACCGACGCGCCACCACTGGACACCAGCCGGATCGACGACACGTCGGTGCCCGGCGTCTCGGCCAACGCGCGGCCCATGGCGATGAAGAACGTCGGCGGCCCCGCCAGAAACGAGATCCGCTCGCGCGCCACCAGCGCCAGGGCCTGCTCGGGGTCGAAGCGTCGGACCAGGACCGAACGCAGGCCGGCGGCACCGGGGACGAGGACCCCGTTGAGCAGTCCGGAGATGTGCGCCATCGGCGCGGGCATCAGGACGGCATCAGCCGGCCCGAGACCGTGCACCCGCGCCATCAGTGAGGCCTTCCAGCTGAGGCCCCGTTGGGTGTGCAGCACCGCTTTGGGGATGCCGGTCGACCCCGACGTGAACAGGACCAGCGCGACGTCGGAGGGCTCGCTGGGGAGGGCGCCGGACGCCACCGGGGCACCCCCGACCGCCTCTGCCAGCACGGCGGGGTCGGAGAATGCCTCGGGCTGAATCTCCAGGACGAGCGCGGGGTCGATCTGGCCCAGGGCCGCTGCCACGTCCGCCGCGCCGAAGGAGTGCAGTACGGGCGCCGCCACGGCGCCGATACGCCAGCAGGCCCTGGTCAGGACGGCGGCCGCCAGGCTGTTGGGGACCTGCCAGGCCACCGCCTGGCCGCGCCGGACGCCCCGGGCCCGCAGGCCGCCGGCGATCGTGGCAACGAGAGCGTCCGTCTCGGCCGCTGAGAGCCGGGTGGAGCCGTCGACCACCTCGCCACCGTGCGCGGTGAGCAGGGCGTCGAGTGTGGGCACATCCCACGGCCCACCGGGCCGACGGTAGCGCCGGGCCTGCTCGGGGAGCCAGGTCGGTCGGAGGCGGGCCGTCACGGCAGGGCACCATACCCGGGCCCCGGTAACGTGACGCCGATGTCAGGGTGCTGGAGGGAGCCGGCGTGGATCTCGCGCTGAAGGAAGAGGACCAGGAGTTCGCCGCGTCGTTCCGGTCATGGCTGGACGTGAACCTGCGGCGGCCTCCCGCCTTTGCCGATCTGGCCGACGAGGTGGCGTGGGGGAGGGAATGGCAGGCGGTCCTGGCCGCCGATCGCTGGGTCGGTGTGCACTGGCCGAGCTCGTACGGCGGGCGCAGCGCGACCCCGGTCCAGGTCGCGCTGTACCAGAGCGAGTACGCCCGGGCCCAGGCGCCGCAGCCGGTGAACCGGGTGGGCATCAACCTGGTCGGCCCGACCCTGCTGGCCCACGGCACCGAGGATCAGCGGCTGCGCTACATGCCGGCCATCCTCTCGGCCGAAGAGATCTGGTGTCAGCTCTTCAGCGAGCCCGATGCCGGGAGCGATCTGGCCTCCCTCTCCACCCGGGCCACGCCGGTCGACGGCGGCTACGAGGTCACGGGACGCAAGGTCTGGACGTCGTACGCGCAGTTCGCCTCCTGGGGCCTGTGCCTGGCCCGCACCGACGCCGCGGCGCCGCGCCCCCAGCAGGGGATCACCGCGCTGATCGTCGACATGTCCGATCCGGGGGTCGACGTGCGCCCGCTCGTCCAGATGACGGGCGACACCGAGTTCAACGAGGTCTTCCTGACCGATGTCTTCGTGCCGGCGGAGCATGTGGTGGGCATCGAGGGGCAGGGCTGGACGGTGGCGGGCTCGACGCTGGCACACGAGCGCGGCACGAACTTCCCCTTCAAGGAGCAAGTGGTGCACGAGGCGTACCTGGCCCGGTTGTACGAAGAGGCCCGCGCCAACGGCTCGCTCGACGACCCGCTGGTCGCGGACGCGCTGGCACGGGCCTCACTCGATCTGCACGTGCTGCGGTTGCACAACCTCCGCACGCTCACCCGCCTCGGGCGGGGCGAGGAGCCGGGTCCCGAGTCGAGCTGGGTCAAGCTCACCTGGACGACCATGACCCAGGGCCTGTCGGATGCCGCGCTCCTCGTCACCGGACGCGATCCGTCGTCGGCCGAGGCCGGCCCGTGGGCGCGCCAGTGGCTCTGGAGCAAGGCGGCCAGCATCGCCGGTGGGACGTCACAGGTGCAGCGCGACATCATTGCCGGGAGGATCCTGGGCTTGCCGCGCTGACTGGTGCGCCAGCCGCGCGCGGGTGCGACGTAACCTGTTCCATGCGCGGAAAGGAGTTGTTGTCCCGTCGGGCCACCAGCAACCTCGCCGCGGCGAAAATGGATCTCGCCGGCGCGAACGTCGAAGGTGACGAGGACCGCATCACCCTGCTCGAGACGATCCTGTCCAGCGGAGCCGACATCCTCGTCTACCGGCCCCAGCTGCAGCACTACGCCCTCCTCTTCGGCGATCTCGACACGGCCGAGCACGCAGCCGTGGTGGTGCCCGGTGTCGGTGACGGGACCAACCTGTGCCACGACTGGATCCCCGACGCCATCAACCTCTACGAGGCCAGCGACTCGACGGCTGTGGTCCTCTGGAAGGGCTACGACAATCCGGTCGACGTCCTGGCCGCGGCGGCGGGGTCCATCGAGTGCGGCGACGAACTGGCGACGGCGGCCTACGACTTCACCGAGTTCATCACCACACTGGCGCTGGACCCCGGTCAGTCGCTGACCGTGATCGCGCACAGCTTCGGCTCCATCGTCCTCGGTGCCGCGCTGGCCGATGCCGGGCTCGAGGTCACCGACGTCGTGGTGGCGGGCAGCCCGGGCATGACGGTGGAGGAGCTCCGGCAG
>Ga0307373_10007431_pt1 | contig 17110 bp, 17 predicted proteins | sample OX2MG_FD_202534 | JGI IMG/M metagenome (GOLD analysis project Ga0307373, IMG submission 202534) | Soil microbial communities from Risofladan, Vaasa, Finland - OX-2 | ecosystem: Environmental > Terrestrial > Soil > Coastal area > Acid sulfate soil | place: Finland: Risofladan, Vaasa | collected... | reverse complement strand
TGGCTAGTGGCAGAGGTGTTCGAACGCGATGCTGACTGGGTGGCCACTGGGGATGCAGCGACAGCACGATTCGCATCGGCGTCGGGCGATTCCGCGCATGGCAATGTGAATTTCGTGGATACGGTCATCGATCCGGTCACGCGCAGCCTCAAGGTGCGTATGACCTTTCCGAACCCTGGCATCGCCCTGAAACCGAATATGTACGCGGATGTGGTCATTGACGGAACAGCGGAAAAGAATGTTCTGACAATTCCAGAGGATGCCCTGATTCGAACCGGGAGTGGTGACAGGGTGATTCTCGCGCGTGGCGACGGGCGCTTCCAGGTCCAGCCGGTGACGGCTGGAATTGAGAGCGGTAGCCGTATCGCCATTCTATCCGGGCTCCAAGCGGGCGAGACGGTGGTCACCTCGGGTCAATTCCTGATCGATTCTGAGGCAAGCCTGAATGCCAGCCTCGGGCGGTTGTCCGTGGGTAACCAAAACACACCCGTCAAAGAGGTAAAACCGTGATCGCCGCACTGCTTCGCGCGTCGCTGAACAACAGGCTATTGGTGCTGTTGCTTGCCCTGTTGGCGGTGCTGGCTGGTATATACGCCACCAATCGTATGTCGCTGGATGCCATACCTGACCTGTCGGATACCCAGGTCATTATCGATACCAAGTTCCCGGGCCAGGCGCCTCAGGTGGTTCAGGATCAGGTGACATATCCCCTGACAACCATCATGTCGTCTGTTCCACGGGCATCGCAGGTGCGCGGCTATTCGGCTTTTGGCGAGTCATATGTCTATGTGATCTTCCAGGACGGCACCGATCCCTACTGGGCGCGCTCTCGCGTACTGGAATATCTCAATCAGGTCAAACAGCAACTACCTGAAGGCGTGCAACCCGTGCTTGGCCCGGATGCTACCGGTGTCGGTTGGGTGTACGAGTACGCGCTGGTTGATCGCAGCAACAAGCACGACCTGGCGGATCTCACGACACTGCAGAACTGGTTCCTTAAATACCAATTACAACGCGTACCGGGTGTGGCGGAAGTGGCGACAGTGGGCGGCATGGTCAAGCAATACCAGGTTGTGGTTGACCCCAATCGATTGCGTGCGTATCACCTATCTCTCGAACAAGTACGCGAGGCGATCCGTCGTGGCAACAATGAAACTGGGGGCTCCGTGATCGAGATGGCCGAAGCGGAATACATGGTGCGTGCCAGCGGCTACATACAGGGGGTCGATGACCTGCGGCAAGTGCCACTCGGCGTCGACCGCAACGGCACGCCAATCCTGCTGGGTGATGTGGCCGATGTGCGGACCGGGCCCGAAGCACGGCGCGGTATCGCGGATTTCGATGGCGAAGGTGAAACGGTGGGTGGCGTCGTTGTTATGCGTTATGGTGCGAACGCACTCAAAGTCATCGAGGCTGTCAAGAACAAACTTGCAACCATAAAAGCGAGTTTGCCAGCAGGTGTCGAGGTCGTGCCCGTGTATGATCGCTCGACCTTGATTCGTCAATCCGTCGACACGCTCCAGCATAAGCTCATCGAAGAATTCATCATCGTTATCCTGGTGTGTGGACTGTTTCTGTTGCACTTGCGTTCCGCGCTGGTGGTGCTATTGAGTCTGCCGCTCGGCATTCTTGCGGCATTCCTCGTAATGTACTCCCAGGGCATCACCGCGAACATCATGTCGCTCGGCGGCATCGCCATTGCCATCGGCGCGATGGTGGATGCGGCCATCGTCATGATCGAGAATCTGCACAAACACTTCGAACGAGAATCTGTCACGCCAGCAAACCGCTGGCGCATTGTGTATGAATCCACAGTCGAAGTCGGCGGTTCGCTGTTCTTCTCTCTGTTAATCGTGGCCCTGTCGTTCCTGCCGGTGTTTACGCTCCAAGGCGAGGAAGGGCGCTTGTTCGCGCCGCTGGCATTCACAAAAACCTATGCCATGGCCGCGGCTGCCGGACTGTCTGTCACACTGGTGCCGGTGCTCTTGGGTCTGCTCGTCCGTGGCCGCATATTACCGGAGCTCCACAACCCTGTGAACCGCTGGCTCATCAAGCTGTACCGCCCGGTGATCACGCGGGTAGTGGAACGGCATCCTTGGACGGTGGTCATTGCTGCATCGGTGATTGTACTTGTGAGTATCTGGCCCGCCACGCACCTGGGTTCGGAGTTCATGCCAGAACTCAACGAGGGCACGTTGCTTTACATGCCGAGCATGCTACCCGGCCTATCCATCGGCAAGGCGCAGCAGTTACTGGAACAAACCGACCGGCTTATCAAAACGGTACCGGAAGTGGCCACGGTCTTCGGCAAGTCCGGCAAGGCCGATACTGCCACCGACCCTGCGCCACTCTCCATGTTTGAGACCATCATCCAGTTCAAGCCGCACAGTGAATGGCGAACCGGCATGACGTGGGAGAAGCTCAAACAGGAGCTTAATTCACGTCTGCAATTGCCCGGAGTGACAAATGTCTGGGTGTATCCCATCCGCAACCGCATCGACATGCTAGCGACCGGCATCAAGACACCGGTTGGTATCAAGATTGCCGGACCTGATCTGAATGTAATCCAGAGCCTCGGTGAGCGGCTCGAGACGATCCTGCGTACGGTACCAGGTACGGCCTCAGTCTACGCCGACCGCACCGTTGCCGGCCGTTATTTAAACGTGCAGATCAATCGCATCGCGGCGGCGCGGTTTGGTTTAAACATCGCTGACGTTCAGGATGTCATCCAAACGGCGGTGGGTGGCATGAACGTCACACAGACAGTCGAAGGACTACGACGCTTTCCAGTAAATCTGCGTTATCCACGCGCATGGCGTGATTCCTTGGAGCGGCTGCGTGAGCTGCCATTGATTACACCCCGTGGTGCCGCCATCCCCTTGGCTCAGGTAGCGGATGTAGGCATCACGGATGGGCCGGATATGATCCAGAGTCAGGATACCCGTCCCACGGGTAACGTCTATATCGATATTCGCGGCACTGATCTTGGCAGCTACGTCACCCGTGCACAGAGCACCGTAGCGCAGAATTTCAAGCTTCCTACTGGTTACACGCTTACCTGGACAGGGCAGTATGAATATTTACAACGTGCAGAAGCACGGCTGAAGATAGTCATTCCGGTCACGCTGTTCTTGATCCTGTTCCTGCTCTATCTCAACTTCCGCAGTTTCCAGAAGGCGTTAATCATCATGGCGACCCTGCCACTGGCTTTGGTGGGCGGTGTATGGCTGATGTGGCTGCTTAATTATCACCTGTCCGTAGCCGCCGCGGTCGGGTTCATAGCGCTTGCCGGTGTGGCGGCGGAAACTGGCGTGGTCATGTTCGTGTATCTGGACAACGCGCTTCAGAGGCACCGGGAACACCTGGCGGCGGAGAATCGGGGCCTTACCGAACCCGAACTGCGGGTCGTTATTGTGGAGGGAGCGGTTCTACGGGTGCGCCCAATCGTCATGACCGTGACCGCCATTATCGCTGGTCTCCTACCGATAATGCTGGGTGGGGGCACAGGCTCTGAAGTCATGCGCAGAATTGCAGCACCAATGGTTGGTGGCATGTTCAGCGCCCTACTGCTGACCATGGTGATGCTACCAGCGGTGTATTACCTGTGGCAGAAACACAAACTGGCTGCACATCATTCGGAGAATGCGGACAATACATTGAATGACAATCATGCGTAAATTTTGGAAATCAGTCTCAGCCAAGGTAGAACACCCTTGCTCTAAACAAATGAAATGGTATCAAAGATAAGGAGACGACTTTGAAGTTGATTGATGCAAAAGAGCGTGTGGAGGATTCTGTCCAGATCGTCGGTGCGGGTCCGGCGGGGCTCGCTGCGGCTATCACCCTGGCGCGCGCCGGCCGGCATGCGATTGTGCACGAAACGCACCCGCAGATTGGTTATCGCTTCGGGTCGGATTTGCAGGGTTTGGAAAATTGGAGTACTGAACAGGATGGCTTGGAGTGGCTTAAGTGCCTGGGGCTCACAACGGATTTTGCTGCATTGCCGTGTGTGCGTGGCATCGGTTTCGATGCCTGGGGTGAACGCTACGACATTGTCGGAAACAAGCCGATTTTTTATCTGGTGGAGCGGGGCCCCGGACCCGAGACTTTAGACACAGCTTTACTCAGTCAGGCGCGCGCACTGGGTGTGGAGGTGCGCTTCAACAGCCGGCTCAGCCAGGTTGAGGGGCCAGCGGTTCTCGCCACCGGACCCAAGACGGCGGATGCCATCGCCGTTGGTTATCACTTCGAGAGTGACTTGGACGATGGTTTTTGGATTATCTATGACGATGACATCGCACCCAAAGGCTACGCCTACCTTTTGGTCATGAACGGCCATGGCACTGTCAAGAGCTGCATGTTCACCGGTTTCAAACATGAAAAACAGTATGTAGAGCGCACCGTTGAGGCCTTTCAACGCCTGGTAGGGTTGCAGATGAAAAATCCCCAACCTCACGGTGGTGTCGGTAACCTCCGCATCCCTAAGCGCGCTATTACGGGCGGCCATCCAGTGGTGGGCGAGCAAGCGGGCTTTCAGGATATCCTGTGGGGATTTGGCCTGCGTTTCGCGATGTTATCCGGTGTACTGGCGGCCCGCAGCCTGCTGGAAGGTGTGGACTACGACGCGCTGTGGCAGCGCGAGCTGGGTCCGCAACTCTGGAACGGTCAAGTCAACCGGGCAATTTTCACTGTACTTGGAAACCGCGGTTACCGTTGGGTTTTGCGCCGCAGCCAGACGAATCGCTGGGATGCCCAGAAAATCCTTCGCACTTTGTATCGTCCATTACAGGTAAAGCGATTGCTATTGCCTTGGGCGCGCCACCAGCAACGCACGCGGCGTAAGGATACGAGTTGTAATCACGCAGATTGCGCCTGTGTGTGGTGTCGCCACGGTAGACACACTGTGGCGGAAGCGTTTTGCAACACTGAGCACAGTCATGGAGGAATCGATGAATAACATTGTAATAAGCCAGCTGGAGTTGCTCGTTACTAATAACGCTGCTCCAGTCAGATCAAGGTCGATATGTAATCGAAATGCACGACAGATAGGAGACAGCAATGAAACAACACACTGACGAACGAAGTTTTAGGGATCCGGTTTGCAGCATGCAGATCAGTCGCCTGACGGCTATCGAGGAATGCTTATATCAGGACAAATCTTATTATTTTTGTTCCGGCGCCTGCCGGGAGGCATTCGAAAAGGAGCCTGGGAAATACATTCATCATCATCGCCAGCATGGGATGAAGCAGCGATAAGTCCGAGGTCGCACGAGCGGCCGTCCAGCTTGGCTGTATGTTGCTGACACAATGCGAATGGAGGAAATAAATTTATGAATGAACATTTTGCACACTCTGGGGCCTGGGGCCTCGCCGTGATCATGATCGTGGTGGTGTCCTGGGCGTTGTACCGTTTCCTTGCCCCGAAGACGTGGCGTGAGTGGGCAACTGCCGGTGTTGTACAGGCATTTATCATCGCTCTGTACGCGGAGATGTATGGTTTTCCGCTCACCATTTACCTGCTTGTGCGTTTTTTCGGGCTGGATAGGCGCAATCTCAACGCTAACCTCTGGTCCACGCTGGTCGGCTTGGGCGATACCGGCATGATGATTTCGATGCTGTTGGGCTATGCGCTGCTGTTTGTCGGTATCGGGCTCTTTATTCAGGGTTGGCGCGAACTCTATCGTGCGCACCAGGAGAACCAGCTGGCGACAACCGGTCTGTACAGCTTAGTGAGGCATCCTCAATACACCGGGCTATTCATCGGACTCTTTGGCGAAGGGATCGTGCATTGGCCGACGCTATTCTCGGTGGCATTGTTTCCCATCATCGTGTTTATCTACGTCCGGCTGGCGCGCAGTGAGGAAAAACGGATGGTCGTTCAGTTCGGCGAAGAATACCGTGGCTATCAACGGCGCGTTCCGATGTTTATTCCACGCCCGGGTCAATGGCGGGAGCTCGTAAAGCGCTCCAATGTAACGAGTGACAAGGTTGATGAGCATCATGGATGACGTCCTGCCAACTCAACATGCGCTCGGGTAAAGTGAGCTTGGCAGAATAGCGCTTCCACACACAATGCGCAGATTCTACCGGCGTGAGGATTAAGGAGTAACAAACAATGCCTGAGAAGATTGGGCTTAAAATTGATAAGGATGGATCCCCGGTGACACTTGAACCGGGGAGCTGGTTCGTGTGCTTCGTGCTCGGCCTCCAGAAGCAGTGGTGGCATAGGTTCGTGAACAAACGCCACAAACATGTCTTCGCCATGCGTCCGGCAGGTCCAGGCGAATGGACACTCTTTGAACCGTGGTGGCACCGATTGCTGACGGTCACCATCACCTCAGAGCAGGCGCGGAAATTTCTTCTTTGGGGCGCTCGCGGCGATGTGCTGCTGGTGCGCGAAGCCATTCCCGGGCGTGGCAGCCAGGTGCGCGGCTGGATGACGTGCGCCGCGTTATCCTCATACCTCCTGGGTCGCCCCTACTGGGTGTAGACGCCACACGGTCTTTATAAACTCCTACTTCGCGAACCGCACGTCTGCCAGGTCGATGTCTCGGTACTCCTCAATCGTGACCTTGCGGCGCTCACTGCGCCGGGCACACGGGTGGTGGCAGCCTGTACTCAATGCTCACCGGGCGCCCCAAAGCAGCACGGCGCACCTAAACCGTTCTGCATGAAATGCGGGCGCAACTTAACGCAGTAATACTGCTATATGCGAATCTAAATAAAGGCAATGAAAAGTCCGAGCCCGAATACTAAAAACGAAAGGATTGTCATCCAGGCAAGGATATAATTTGATACCGGTTTCATCTCACCGGACATTGGCAGCAGATCTTTTTGTGCTACGACATCAGTACGCCCGCTGGGTATGTGATGCTGATGAGTCTTTTCGTCCGTGGTCATTTCCGGTGGCCGCACCGTCATCATGCCGTGCTTCAGGTGTCGGGATACCAGCCACCAATTCATGGGATACGCAGTGATAAACCCAACCAATAGGGCCATCGACATGACGAACCAGAAGGCCGGTCCGGATGGCGCGTGACTTGTTGGAATGCTCTTCATAACCAACGTCATCACTGGCACCATGCCGGCCATGAGGCAATTCATGGACAGCAACTCTGGGAAGAAGGTGTTAGCGAGCGCACGTTTATAAGATCCACCGGACATGTTTCGCATGAACAGCGATTGAAAGATGGACCATCCGAAGCCGAAACCCAGAGCGTATTCCAACGCAATATCCGCAGCTTTGGGTAAATGAAACAAGCTGGCAACAACCGCGCCGGCCAGGATTCCTACGCCATCACCGGCCACACAATGCATGGTCGATCCCAGAATCTGACGCCAGCGTGCCGCGACATAGCGTTCATGCAACCCAGGCAGAGGTTCGCGACAACCCAACACATAGAGAAACGCACCCAATGGTCCTGTGTATGCAGAGATTAAAATGAATCCCCACTTTAGAATGCTATTTTCCGGCGTGGCACGAATGTCCACCACCACGAACAACAGGGACAGTATGGTCAGCAGAAACCACAGAAGCATCACTCCATCAAACATATTGATCCTTCGGGTTGTTATTCTAGATTAGAAGCAGTTAATAGGTCTTCAGATATATATGTTGCTAGAATCATTTGCATTATTTTTAAATTATACCTCTGCGAAATGGTCGACTGACTCTCGTAGCGCAAGCATTCGCCTGTGAACTGCCCGATGACCGGTACATGGTGGTGGACTCGATAACTGTCATCACAGAATAAGACAGGTACATGAACACCATGCCCAGAAAAGCGCTCTTGCGTGATCAGTTTGCGGCTGGTGGCATCCATCGGAATGACCACCTGTGGGTTTATAATCAGTGCCTTTGTCGTTGTGTCTACTCCTGCAATGGGGCCACGAATAACCATCGAAAATGCAAATAAGCGGCAATAACGACATTGATGATAAACAGAATTGAGATAATGCGAACGGCCACAAACAGCCCATTGTGCTGAAAAACCATATTTCTGTCTCGGCCCGAAGCAAACTGGTCAAGTTCTAACGCCATCACAGGCAGAAATTAGGGGCTAGTTGTTGTACCCATCCAAGCATAAACGGCTACCGGTAAAATCCAAGCATAAGGCGCAATTTAGAGCCACATATGCTTGGACCGACAGCTTCCGGTACCGGTCTTGTAGATCAAAGAACCTACTTTGCATCGACATGGCGCTCGACTCCGGGTGTGAAATGCATCTATATACTTCAGACAGCATACGCGCGTATACGTTACATTTTTGTGCAATTATTAGGTGGCGCAAAGCTGGATTGGGGCTCATGTGAGTCTCCCGTGCCGAGTTCTTAAATGCCAAGAGTATTACCACCGATTGTTTTCAGTTGCTGTGGTCGTCATTCAACGCGTTCAGAAAAGCGGTCAGGTCGGCGAGATCCGCATCGTTGAGCGCGATGTTCTGCATGCGCGGGTCGGCATTGCGTAACTGCCCGGCACGAGCCAGCACACTGGCCTGCTGATAGAACTGCAACACCTCCGTAATCGTATTGAACTGGCCATTATGCATGAAAGGGCCTTCCTGACCGAGATCGCGCAGGGTACGGGTGGCGAAAACAGCTACCGAGAGGTCCAGCAGTTGTGCATCTGTTGACGAGCAAGCGGTGAATTGGCCGGTGTCGATAGCGCACAGTAATTTCTGTAGGCTGGACTGGCGATCCGGGAAATTTGGATTGGCGAAGATGTTCCAGACGCCAAGATCCGCCTTCTCGTCATCATCCGCAGCTGGCGCGGCACGGAATGGTTCCTCAGCATCGGGGTGTCGCGGCGTCACGGGTAGATAGGCATTTGGATTGGCATCACGCTGAGATAGATTGGGTATTTGCAGATTCATGAAAGCGCCGCTGCCGTGGATCGCGTCGTATTCCAATTGTGACACGCCGGTGTTGTGGGCCAAGTGGTCAGTGAAATCCGGCGGCGCGTGACAGGCGGCACAGCTACCGATGCCGCCGACTGCCACTTCCGTGGAAGTGATCACAGGTCCGGCCGGCCGCGTCAGAAAAATCATCAGGCCATGGAGTTCCTGTGGACCGAAAACAAAAGGCTGGTTATGTTGAAATTTGAGTACGCCATTGTTCGCAAATTTGAAGTTGTTACCGGTCTGTAGCAGTTGTAGCAGCTGTGCTGAATATTGTTGTGAAGTCTGTTCTGGCGACGGCGTTCGCGGCAGGTTGTTGTCAATCAGAAACTGATCATAGGGCGAGCCGTTGAATTCATTATTGCTGTCGCGGCTGAATGCCAGGCTGTCCACGTATGCAGAGATAAGCTGTGCCACGTCATTGGCGATCTGTGCAACACTGGCGGTCGCCACGTTCAGGCAGTACTGTTGGGGCAATTTGAAGGCCGCCGGGATCTGCTTGTCAGTACAGTTGAAAATGGTGGAATAGGGCAAGGAGCCGCTGAACTGCTGTGCAAGCACCCCTGTGCCATTGTCGTTGCGGATAACGCTGGCGAGCTCTTGGATCGCCTGATTGTACTCTGCTGGCAACCAGCCGAAGTTGCGCCCGGTCATGGTATCCAACACCAGGGTCGCCATGTCGCTGAATTGGCAGTCCCAATGCAGGCACTGGGCGGCCGTGCCGAAATTGAACTCATCCACCATGGGTTCAGCCTTGCGGGCGGTGAAACCACCATGCACTGTATCTACTGGACGTGACGGTATCGGCGAGCGGCTCGCGAAATCCGTATAGGCCTGCATTCCGCCCCCGGGCTCGTTGAGTTCCTGTTGCACTAAGTGGCATTGCAGGCAATTAATGGCTTGGCCCGCCATGGGCCCCGGCAGCGGTTGTGTGGGATCCGTGGTGATCTCATTCTCCACCACCGGTTCGCCCACACCGAGGGATGCATTCACATCCCCACCGGACTGCACCGCGAAGTAATGCCCAAAGCGGGTGTCCTTGAACAGGCGTTCACCCAGCAGCTGATCAGGTGGATTCAGTTTTTCACCCGAGCTGCACTGGGTTGGACTGAGGCAGCCGGGGCCGGGCGGTGAATCCGGATTGCCGCCGTTGGTCATCTTGCAGCCGGCGAGCAGCCCGAAGCCGATGATCGCCAAGGCCGCTAACACCCATTGATGAATTCTGCGGAAAATACTTGTGATTGATTCGTTATTCATACAGTCGGTGCTACGGGGATTTCCTGAATCGATGTCAGAAGAATTCATATTCCAGGCGCAGCAGAAATGTCATGTCAGGCGCCGGCGCATTCAATCCGAACACCACTCCCGCGCTGTATTCGAATTCGTCGCCGGCCCCGAACGCATATTCGCCGTAAATCACCGGGCCTAACTGGTAAGTCTCCCTTATCGTGGGTACAAATATGTAAAGAAGAGGGTAGCTAGAATCTTCTAATTTAAGTATGTCCAATTTAGCTACTATAGTTATATGGTCCGTATTAGCTAATAGAAGTATTTGATCTCGGGAGTTCCCTTATGCCGACCCCACGTAAACCCGCTCTCCGCCGAGGCCGCACTTCAGCACCCGGCGTCCGCCGGGCGCGTGCGCGAAGCGCTCGCGCCCGCACCATGCCACTGGTCTTATCGCGGTTCGGACTGCCCATGGACTGCGTCCCGGCCGCGACGCTCAAGAATCACCTTGGCGCCATCCTTCGGCAGGCCTTGATCCAAGGTGCCGTGGTGATTACTCGTCATAACGAGGCGTATGCGATGCTCCTGTCGGTTGAGGAATACCAGAAGCTACTGGGCTACGCGCCGTCACCACGAAAGGCAATAAAGAAGGAATTCGATGCGCTCGTCGCCCAAATGCAGACCAAGAAGTCGAAACGGGCTGTACGAGCCTTGTTTCGGGCTAAGCCGGCGGATCTGGCTCGCGCTGCCCGCAATTTCCGACAGTCAGAGCAGTCCAGTAAACTGCAATCCTCCATGAAGCGCCACAAGGTGTTACGCCATGGCCGATAACTCCAACACGGAAGCCGCTCAGAGGGATTTCGGCAATTTTGATATTGCGATTTCGTATGTAACACGGGATGGAAAGACCGCAGAAGACCTTTACGCGCGCCTGGCTGTGCAATATTCGGTATTCCTGTATCCGAAGCATCAAGAACAACTGTCCGGCCGTGATGGCATGGAACAGCTGCGCCAAGTCTTCTTGGGAACGAAACGTATGGTCGTGATCCTGTACCGCAAGGAATGGGGTGACACCGCATGGACCGCAGTAGAACGTGATGCCATAAAAGATCACGCCCTGAAGGCAAAGGGCTGGGACTCCGTTCTGATGGTCACGATGGACGACTCTGAGATTCCAAACTGGTATCCGGCCACCATAATTCGATACAGATACGAAGATTACGGTCTGGAACAGTTGGTGGGCGTCATCAAATCAAAGATGCAAGAGCTGGGGCTTGCCACCAAGAAACCCAGCGCTTTGCTAAAGGCGGCACTACTCGGTCAGGAGATGGATTACCGTAGGCGCCGGCAGCAGCTTCTTGAATCCACGGAGGGTGTAAACGCCGTGCGTGCAGAATTCGATGCCTTAGCAAAGCACGTGGTCAGAAAACTAGACGAGATTAGGGCCCAGAATCCCCAGATCGACTTTCGGTTCGGTGCCGATTCGCGCGTCTTTGCCATTTCGAGCAGAGTCAGTCTACAGGGCGTGTGGATACCGCAATATGCCAATCGCGTGCCACCATTGCAGGTGCTGTGGACCAACATACCTATAGCACTGCCCGGGCAACGGAGCTTGTTCCCGGAAAATGCCGACAAATATCAGTTGGCAAAATGGACGATCGCTCCGGAATTGACCAGCGACTATCAATGGGTTTGGGCACCATCAACTCACCCGGACCAAAGGCTTACCACAGAAGAGCTGGCGGAGTTTCTGTTGCAAGAATTTTTAGAACTCTTGCATAAGCGTGAAAGCGGCTCGTTACAGGCTCCACGGGAGTCGCCGTATGGGTAATACACCTAGTGGGGGGCATTAACCAGTTCGTGCTAACTAGGATCTTAGCCAAGGTCTATGGCGTTTATTCGCGTTATCTAGGGGTTATTCGCCTGAACTAGGGGCTATTCGCATGAATGAAGAGTACGCGACAAAGGTGCCGCGAACCCTAGCACATGCGCATAATGTATATTATGTAATATATTAGATGGTAACTAAACCAAGACAACCTAATAAACGGCCCGCATCTGACACCCCGCTTCTATGTTCCACATAGTTAGTTATTATAATTAGATATTAGCAGTAACTTGCTGTTATTAATGCCTATTATCAAGCGGCAATTGAGCACATTTTAAAGTGCAATTTAAATAACACTACACGGGTTTTAGTGATTAGAATGGCGATGTCGTGGGAGGTTGTGCTGAATCTCAAATGCAACAAGAAAAACGTACTTTCCGCCGTATAGCAGTCGAACATTCCATACGAGTCATGGAGGCTGATGGCAGCATCCTGCCTGCCATTGCTATTGATGTCTCCCTTACAGGCATGCAGATTCTTTGTGATGGACCTACCATGGGACGGATCACCCCTCACAGCACCCAGACCACTGCGAGCCACGGTGTCCGTATTCATGTCAGGCTCACCTTGCCAGACTTCCCGGATAAACAGGGGCGTCTCGGCCTATTCGGGCGTGTGGTAGCCGTACGTCAGAATGGCGAAGATGAATTCCGCCTGGGTGTACAGTTCACGGATTTCGAACCTGGAACCTATAACGCTTTAGAAACATACATCGACAGCCACGTCTAGGCTGTTTTTATCAATACTGCGGAGTTTTTAGGCATGAAATGCCTCAAATTATTTGTCGCATTCTCGATTCTCGGTGTTGGTGCTTTCCTAGCGTATATCTATTCAGGGGTTGCCGACGTGGCCGCCACATCGCCTGAGGGGTTTGTAATCCGTTGGGTGCTTGGGACTGTTCGGGAGCGCTCCATCGCCACACGCATTGGCAGTATCCAGGTACCACCGCTGACCGATCCCAAGATGATCGAGAGCGGTTTCTTGCATTACGAGGATCACTGTGCCGGTTGTCATCTGGCTCCTGGTATGGAAACCTCGGATTTGCGTGCAGGTCTTAATCCACGCCCACCCCTGCTGGCCCGCGCCGTACCCTACTCGAGCCCAGCAGAGCTTTTCTGGATTACCAAGAACGGCATCAAGATGACCGCCATGCCGGCCTGGGGACAGTCTCATGACGATGCCACGATTTGGGCAATCGTGGCATTTCTTGAAATACTTCCATCCATGACTCCAGCCGACTATCAATCCATGAAAAAAGCAAGCGAATCGGCCACAAACACAGAGCATCATCAATAAAAAAGGCGGCCACAAGACCGCCCCATATTTTTGTTAATGTTAATGTTAATTTTTTAAATAATTATTCCAATATTTACTGTGTGCACGTCGTCCCATTCGAAGCAGACGTTATGTTGGTTTCATCGTCACAAAACAACACGCCGTTTGACCATCTTATATGCGAGTTGGGTTGTGGCACCGCCCAATCAGTGGGTAAGGGATTTGGAAGCGGTGGTAGTGCCGGACTCGAGCTGAGTACGCAAGTCATTATCTTGCTGTTTGGATCTGGATAATTCTTGGAAATGTAATTCACGGGACAGCTAAACACGACACCCATCGTCCATCTGATATGTGAGTTTGGTGGTGCAATTATCTCTGATTGACCTGCAGGTGCAGCTATCTCCTTTCCAGTTGGGGATGATTGGTTACAAGCAACCAAGAATACACTTAGTATCAGAATACTGATGATCTTCATTTCAAATCCCTCCATAATATTTATTTAACATAGTGTATTTGTCCTGTTTACTAGCGTGTTTTATATCACTCTTTATGTGAGTACGCAGTAATTTGCATATATTACGCCTATCCTTGTTAATGGTTGAATATTTTAATGTTTGGAAATATCTGCATTCTTCTTGTAGCAAGCAATATATAACAAACTAAGCGGTGTAATGAACAACCAGCCACCATCAAATCTCCTAGAACGGCTCAAACGCCACTATATCTTTCGTATCGCGGCGATTTATGCAGTAGCCGCTTGGGTTGTGATCCAGCTTTTCAACAACGTCTTGCCGAATCTGGGTTTCGCGAAAGACAGTGTGCGTTTCGTTATCATAATCGTTGCTCTTGGATTTCCCGTTATGCTGGTTCTGGCCTGGACCTTCATCAATCCGAGTGGTGATGGCTATGTGGAACCCACGAGCTGGACACGCCTGCGTCTTAGACTGGGTTCAGTTCTATCTATCATCATCATCGTACTGGTATGCGTATCCGGATGGTATCTATGGCAGCTTGCTGTCGTAGCTCATGTCGCCCAATCGGTTGTAGGGACAGCACCGGCGAATACCGCCCCAGCAAATGCAGCGCCAGCCTTCAATCCCCTGCCCCGCTCCATTGCCGTTCTGCCCTTTAAGAACCAGAGTACTGATCCAGACCAGCAATATTTCAGCGACGGTATAACCCAGGAAATAACTGGCATTTTGGGCTCATTGCCTGGTGTCCGCGTCATCTCATGGCAGTCCACATCGATTTATCGCGGCAAGAATATCGCTGCCACCGAAGTGGGTAGAGCCCTGAATGTAGCCAATATACTCGTCGGCAGCATCAGCCGTGATGGAGACCATGTTCGGATATCGACCGAACTGGTGAGCACCGTCACTGGTTTTCAGCTCTGGTCAGCTCATTACGACCGCACCTACAAAGACATATTCGCAATTCAAGACAATATATCTAAAGCCATGGTGAGTGCACTGCAGTTGCATCTTTCGAGCAATCGCCCTCTGGTTACCGCTGCGACCATCAACACAAGTGCTCATGATTACTATCTGAAAGGTCTGGAAGCTTCCGATGCTCGTACGGCAATCAGCCTGGATGCAGCGATTAAATATTTCAAGCAAGCCATCCGTATCGATACACATTATGCGCAAGCCTATGCGGCGCTGGCATGGGCGTATGTGCTCACCAATCAATACACCAACATACCTCTGAAAACCTCCCTACCGATTGCCAGGACTGCAGCTAAGCAAGCACTTCGCCTCAATAAGAATCTGTCATCTGCGCATGTTGCAATGGGGGCGGTCTACGTGCTGGAAGGGAAAACTGCACGGGGCCAAAAAGAATTGAAACGCGCTATGGATCTTAATCCGAATAACCTGGAGGCATATATAGTTTATGCTTCTACTCTAGCTCCAAATAATTTCAAGGTAGCGCTAGCCTATTATCAGCAAGCTGCGATCTTGGACCCAAACTCAGCCGTTGCTCATTACGGTCTAGGCTATGTTTACGAGAGTATGGGCGGCTATGCGAATGCCATCACGGAGTTCCAGGCTGCAATCGGTCTGGCTCCTCAGCTTGTATCTACACGTCTTGACCTCGCAGGAATCTATTATCGAAACTCCGATACTAAAAGTGCTAACGACATACTATCGGATGTAAAGATCGACGATCCCCTTCAGGCGCAGATTTTGAACGCAGCGCACCGAGTCTATATGGTAAAGCAAGATTCCAGTCGTATTAATGACGCAATCTCTGCTCTACGTCAAATTGATATCAACCAGCTCAGCCCTAACGATAAAGCAGAACTCGTCACTTTATATGCGTTAGTGGGAGAGGATAAATATGCAATTCAATTACTGATACAGGTCTGTACAAATGCACCTGAAACCTGCGGAGATCTTGCTGTTAATCCTTCGTATCAGTTACTGCGAAATGATCCAGAATTCAAAAAGCTAATAATCAAATATAGTTCAAATAATTAATCTGTTGAATGAATTTACGATCAAGAAGTATGTTTGGTGGCTGCAGCCCGTTGGGCGGCCTCAGCTTTCTTGATGGCGGCGCCCACTTCCGGCGGCATGTATTTGGCATCGTGTTTGGCCAGTACCTGCTGGGCCACGAACAAGCCGCCCTTGTCCAGCTTGCCATACACCACGATGCCCTGGCCTTCGCGGAACAGGTCGGGCAGGATCCCGGAATACACCACCGGCACGGATTTCTGCATGTCGGTGAGGGTGAAGCGTACGCTCATGCTGCCGGGGGTGCGCTCCACGCTGCCCATGGCCACCAGCCCGCCCATGCGGAACAGCTGGCCCACATGGGCGTCACCGGCCGCCACCTGCTCCGGGGTGTAGTAATACAACAGGTTTTTCTTGAAAGCCTGCAGTCCCAGGGCCGTGGCCACCGCCATGCCGGCCACGATCACCGCCACGATCAGCAAACGCTTGCGACGCACCGGAGTCATTCAGACTGTTCCCTGCGATGCATACGACTCCGAAGTTCCTTGAGTATGCGACGTTGCTGCCGACCCGGCAGAATCGCATTGGCCAACATGATCACCAGCGCAATGCCGTATGACGACCAGACATAAGCCGCGTAACCGCCCATGGTGATGAACTCGTGCCAGGATTTCATGACTGTCCCACCAGCTCGCGCACCCAGGCAGTATTGCGCTCCCGTTGCAGAACTTCAACCTGCAAGCGTTTCAGCATGAAGGCGGCGAAAAACAGCATGAATCCGAACATCATGATGAACAGCGGAATATACATATTGGGCGGCATTTCAGCTTTGGGACCGAAGAAAACCGTGGGTCCTTGATGCAGTGTGTTCCACCAGTTGACCGAGAAATGGATGATGGGGACATTCACGGCGCCTACGATTGCCAGGATGGCGCTCGCCCGATCACCGGTACGCCGGTCCTCAAAGGCATGATTGAGTGCGATATAACCAAGGTACAGGAATAGCAATATCAATTCAGATGTGAGACGCGCATCCCATACCCAGTAGGTACCCCACATAGGTTTACCCCACAGGGAACCGGTGACTAAGGCGAGAAAAGTGAAAGATGCTCCCAAAGGCGCGGCCGCCGCCGACACCGCATGCGCCAGTTTCATGCGCCAGATAAGTCCGATGGCGGCAGCTGACGCCATCACCATGTATGCCAGCATCGAGATCCAGGCGCTCGGCACGTGTACATAGATGATACGGAAGCCATCGCCCTGCTGATAATCCGGCGGAGACAGCCACAGCCCGCCATACAGGCCGGCCAGGATCACCAACAGGCTCAGCCAAGCCAACCAGGGCGCGAGCTTTTCCGCGAACCTGTAGA
>Ga0307373_10007430_pt1 | contig 17111 bp, 13 predicted proteins | sample OX2MG_FD_202534 | JGI IMG/M metagenome (GOLD analysis project Ga0307373, IMG submission 202534) | Soil microbial communities from Risofladan, Vaasa, Finland - OX-2 | ecosystem: Environmental > Terrestrial > Soil > Coastal area > Acid sulfate soil | place: Finland: Risofladan, Vaasa | collected... | reverse complement strand
CGGAGCTGGGCACTTCGCCCGGACCGCCGCCCAACGAGCTCGGCGATTGGCCCCGCTACTTCGCCGGCACCCCCGAGATGGTTCGCGACCAGCTAATCGATATGGCGAGCGTGCTCCACGTCGACGAACTGATGGTGGTGACGGTCGTGCACGACCATCGCGCACGCCTGCGCTCCTACGAGCTCCTGGCCCGGGCTTTCAATCTCAGGGCGCGCCCGGGGTAAAGGCGGACGCGCGAACTCGCCGAGCCGATTCGGCGGACAGCGAAACCGGTTTCCACCAGGGAGGAATCGATACATGGATTCACCGGACAAGGTCGCAATTGTCACCGGCGCGGGAACCGGAATAGGCAAACAGGCCGCACTGGCCCTGCTCCACGCGGGATACTCGGTGGTGCTGGCCGGGCGCCGCAGGGAGCTGTTGGAGGCAACGGCGCTGGAAGGTAAATCCGCCGGCGCGCGAGCGGTGGTGGTGCCCGCCGACGTCGGCGATCCCGCTTCCGTGAAAGCGCTGTTCGCCCAAACCAAGGAGGCTTTTGGCCGCCTCGACTTGCTATTCAACAATGCGGGCGTCGGAGCGCCTGGCATACCACTTGAAGATCTCACTTATGAGCAATGGAAATCCGTGGTGGATATCAATTTGACGGGCGCATTTCTCTGTACCCAGGAAGCGTTCCGAATGATGAAGGGCCAGCAGCCGCGCGGCGGCCGCATCATCAACAACGGCTCGATCTCCGCCCACGCGCCGCGCCCAAACTCCGCGCCCTACACCGCCACCAAGCACGGGATGACCGGACTTACCAAGGCGGCCTCGCTCGACGGGCGCAAGTACGACATCGCCTGCGGCCAGATCGATATCGGCAACGCCGCCACCGAGATGACCGCGCGGATGAAACGCGGCGTCCCGCAGGCCAACGGCACGCTCGAAGTCGAGCCGACGTTCGATGCGCAGCAGGTGGCGCGCGCGGTGGTCTACATGGCGAGCCTGCCGCTTGAGGCCAACGTGCTGTTCATGACCGTGATGGCGACCAAGATGCCGTTGGTCGGGCGCGGTTAGCGCCGCCTGGAGAGGCCTTCAAGGCGAGACCTTGCGATCCGCGCATGCCATCCGGAATTTCGCCGGCACGAGAAGTTTGGGAGTCGACACGGTCTGTCGAACCGCGCATCCTTTGAAACTTGCGAATCCGCGGCGCCGCAAATGCCACGAGGGCAGGACGAATCAGTATCGCTTGGTTAGATTCAGATCGATCTCGCGCGAGCCGTCGGAGTAGCTGGTCGATTTAACCGACAGCCAGCTCAAGATGTAGTACTGCACGGATACGCCTTGAGTCGAGGCGCCGGTCTGCCCGTTGGTACCGCCAAATTGCTGGGAGACCGATACATAGGTGTTCTGGGTGAGGTAATGCCCGAATCCGATCGTCCCGCCAGCGTCGCTGACACCGCTCATCTGGAGCCCCAGCGCCTGCAAACCGAGCGACTGCACGACCGTCTGGCCGATCGACGATGCGGCGTAGCCGGCCGCCATGTTCGTGGCCTGCTGTCGCAAGGTTGCCTGCTGTCCCTGGCCAAGCGCGCTGGTGGTCTTGCCGAACAGCAGCAACGAAAGGATGTCAGCCTGCGGCAATTCCGGCTGGCTCGTGAGCTTAAGCGCCGGCTTGTTTGCCGTGCCTCCGATCAGCACGCCGATAACGTAGCTGGTTATCTTATAGCGAGCGTCGATATCGAGCGAAGGATCGATCCGATCGCCGCCGGTGAAGTTGATTGTGCCTTTGGCGAGATCGAAACGGCGGTTCTGGAAATCGATCCAGCCCCGCACCGTGCGGACCGCACCGACGATTCGTATCGCCGCTGCGGGCTTCTTGATGATGCGCAAATCGCCTTCGAGTTCGACTTCGGCGTCTTGATGACGAATCCAACTGTCGCGATGAATGTCGACCCTTACGTCGATCGCCATCCGGTTGAACCTCGACGGCTGCTCGCCCGCCGCCGGATGCTCTATGCCGGCGTGATGACTGGGCGGCTTTGCGCCGGGCTCAATCACAATAATGGTCGGGTCGGGCGCGACGGTCGAGCTTGCGGTCAGGAAGTCCAGGTCGGGCCGAAGCGTGGCGTGCAAGACGTCGATGGTTCCACCGATACTCGGCGCGGCCGAAGTTCCCCGAGCCGTGAGATGGCTGTCGATGGTTGCCTGGTACCGTCGCGTGGCGATGGCCGGCCAGTTATGAAAATTCAATTGAGCTCCGATCTCTCCCGGCGCGTCGTCTGCGAGCGCGATCGCCCCGTTACCGGCCAGCGTGCCGTCGCCCGCTCGCGCGGTCAGTGACACCACGCGCAATTCATCCGGAGAGACGCGCATCCGCGCAACCACGTCGCTGACGGTGACACCGAGAGGCACGATTTCTGCCCGCCCGCCATCGAGCGCGATGGTGCCGTTGACGCGCGGCCGCTCGATCGGCCCGCCAAGTGTCAAATCGAGCGCGAGGAGACCGGCCGCAGCCTTAACCATGCCCGGCGCGAGCGCACCCAGCGGCCCGACTCTGAGTCCCGCGGAGCGGACGTGTAGATTGATGTCCGCGCCGATCCGCGCCGTGCCCCCCTGCGCCCATTGAAGCGCTGCCGGAAGCGTACCCGTCGCGGTCAAGCGATGGCCGGCGTCCTGCTCCAGGGCCGCGTCGATGGTCACGCTTTGCGTCGCGTAGCGGGCTTTGAGGTCGAGATTGCCGATGCGCCGCGCGTCCACCTCAAGCCTGGTCGCGGCGAGCCTGGCGTCGACGATGGGCGCCGCGGCAGTGCCGCTGACCTTGACCTCGAGCGCGAGCGCGCCGCGCGCGCCTTGGGCCAGCGGCACGATGGATTTGAAGTCGGCGAGATCGATCCGGTTGGCGTCGAGGACGAAATTTTGTTCGCCATTCCAGGCAATCGATCCGTTAAGCGTGAGGGTGCGGGCGCCATTACGCAGGCGAAAATGGTCAAGCGTGACGGCGCGGGCCGTTTTACCGAAATCCACCGGCGCTTCCAACCGCCAGGTGCCGTCGGGCAATGCCAACTCCACTTCGGTCAGCCGTCCCGCGACCGTCTGAGGTTGCCATCCGAAGTTCGCCGTTACGGCGTCGCGACCGCCCGCGCTGTCCTCGGCCGTAAGCGCGAGGTTGACTCGCCCAGGCCCGCCCCGGCGGAGTTTGAGTTTCGCCTCGATCCGCCGCAGCCGGATGCCGGCCGCGATGTCGTCCAACGCGGCCGCGAGCGTGCCGTAGGGAGTCGCTTGCCCGATTCCGCCGAAGTCATAGCTGACCTGAGCATGCGCAACCGATTTGTTGCCGACACGCATTTTGTCCGCCGTAAGCGTGCCTTTCGCGCGCAAATCGTCCAATCGTCCCGCGGCCGTGCCGTTCACGGCGAGTTTGCCGTCACCGTCAAGCCGGGCGAGCTTCAGCCAGGGCGCAAGGCTCGCGGCCCGAAGCCGATACGACAATTGCGCCGGCGTGTCGCGCGCCAGCCCGATCGTCCCGTTTGCCTCGACCACGGTGCCCTGGCTTGTCAGCGTTGCGCGCGACACGATCGCGCGTCCGTTCGCTATCCGCGCGTCGACGGCCCCGCTGGCGAATGCGAACTGCGCGAGCGTCGAGCGGGTCAGCCGAATCCGCACGGCGCTGTTCATGCGAGCCAGATCGAGCCCGCCGCCGTCGAGCCCGAGCGTGAAGTTGAGATCGCTCGGATACGTGGTCCGGGCGGCGAAGATCCGCGCGAGATCGAGATGCGACGCAGCCGCCGCAATTCGGTAGCGCGGATCGGCGGAAACCAGCACGGTTCCTTCGGCGGTGACGTTCGAGCGACCGTTGGTAATGGCGCCGTTGAATCGAGCGCTGCCGTTTTTGATGGTCGCGTTGAGTGTGGCATCGCCAAGCCGTAGCCCGTTGGCAACAACACCGCGGTCGCTGAGCCTGGCTTCGCCGGCGAGGTCCGCCAGCGCCGTTCCTGCGCCATGGACGGTGAGCGAGGCGCCGATCACGCCGGCCGGATAGGCGGCGCCGAGCAAGGTCCGCGCGTTCAAGTCCGTGAGCGTGATCTTGGCGTCGTAGCGCGGGGCCTTCGCGGCAAGGTCGGCGAGCATTTGCGCGCCGAGCCGCGCACTGCCGGCCTCGAGCGCGAGCCCGACATGCAGTGCGTGCCATGCCCCTTTGAGCGTGAGCGTGCCGCTCAGATCTTGATTGATTTTGTAGTCGGGGAAAATCCGCGCGAGGTCGGCGGCGGCTAATTTTCCGGCCGTGAGCTCGGCCTCGACGTTCATCCGGTCGAAGTCGCCGAGCGTGCCGGCCAGCGACACCATGGAGTCCCGCGTACGCAGGTTGAAGTGTGAAATCGCAACCCGCGCCGGCGCTGAAATATCCTGGTAGGTCAGCGACCCTTCGGCCGTGGCCGCAGGGAATCCGGGCGCTTCGATCCGTGCCGTGAGTCGTGAGATGGAAACCCGCGTTCCCGAAAGCAATATCGCGGCGCGCAATTGGATGCCGGCGTTGCCAAAGCGGTACTTTGCGCCATGCGGCCCATCCGGCGCCACTTCGATCGACCCATCGCGCACGCTGACCGAATCCAAATGGATCGACATCGCGACCGTGCCGGAGCCGGGTGCGCCCGAAGTTTTGGGGGAGAGCGCTTCCAGCAGATTCCATTTCCCATCGCGGCCGCGATTCAGGTTTATGACCGGCTCGAGTACCTCCACGCGCAAGTGAATCGCGCCCCATAGCAGCGGGAGGATCGAATAATGGGCGCGCACTTTCGCTATCCGTGCGACCTCGGCGTCGCGGTAGCGGATGACCACGCGATCGAGTGTTATGCCATCGGGAAAGGGTGCGTCGATTCGTCCGAGCGTTATCTCGCCGCGATAGTTCCCCGTCATGTAACGCGCAAGCTGCGCACGCAGCAGAACATCGAAGCTCGCGGTGCGCGTATAGATGAAGAGCGCCGTCACCACGACAGCCGGCACAAGTACGAGCGCGACGAGCGCGCGCTTCAGGTATCGCATCGCCGTTTCCATCGTTCAGTAGAACTGGCCAATACTGAAATAGATTTGCCAATTCGGATCGCCACGCGGCGTTTTCGATGGAAAGCCGAGGTCAAGCCGGACCGGGCCGACCGGCGAATCGAAGCTCAGCGCCGGACCCCATCCGTACACCAGCGAGCCGAGCGGCAGGTCGAACGAATGTACCGAAACCTGTCCGAAGTCGAAGAAGGCCGCGCCTGACAGTTTCCAGAACAGCGGACGGCGCAATTCGATCGAGCCCTCGAATACGCTGAGACCGCCCAGTGGATCGTTGGCCGCGCTCAGCGGACCGACGCGGCGCAGACCGTAGCCGCGGAGGCTGCCTTCTCCGCCCGAGTAAAAACGCTCGGACAGGGGAATGTCGAAATGCGGTCCGTAGGTGTCGGCGATCCCGATCTTGAGCCGATTGGCGAGTACCGTGTTCCATCCCAATAGCGTGTACTTACGCGCCACGGCGGTGATTCGGTAGTAACCATAGTTGCCGCCGAGGACATTGGCCGAGGTGTTGGCCTCGAGGGAAACGATCTCGCCATGCTGCGGGTTGAGCGGATTCTCGGTGGTGTCGAGCAGCAGGCCGGCGCCAGGTCCCGAAAGCACGCCTTCGGAGCGGATTCCGCCCAGCGCGGCAACGGTCGACGGGGCGACCGAGTTGAACTTCAGATATTCGAGCCGGTAGCCAAGATAGCCGGAGAGCGCGGATGTGAACTGGTATTCGAGGCGCGGATCGAAGCGGAAAGCGTATAGCGTATAGGTCTGGTAATTCTCCTGGTTGACGCTTGCCTCGAGGATGCCGCGCAGCTTGCGCGTGTGGAGATAAGGCTGCACCAGCCGCGCGTCGAGCGCGCTGGAGACATTCGAATAGGTTGCGCTCAGCGACATCTGGCGCCCGCCGCCAAGGAAGTTGTAATGCCGCCAGCCGAGACTCGTATTGAATTGAGTCTCGGTGTTGTAGCCGAGCTGAAATGTACCGCTGCGCGGCGCGCTTTCATGCACCCGAATCTCGATCGGCACCACCGCGGGGTTGGCCGGGTCTTGCATCACATGGAACTGCACCGACCTGAAGAGATTGAGCGCGAGAAGATTCTTGCGCGAGCTCTCGATCTTCGTAGATGAAAATCTCTCACCCCGCTGGTAGGTAAGCTCGCGCAAAACCAGCCGCGGGTCGACCTTTTTTGTGCCGACCACCACGGTCTTGCCGAATACGCCGCGGACCTTCGGCCGGACCGTGTACCGGACATGCGCCCGGTCCGAACCGAGATACACTTCCGCACGGCGCTTCACCTCGGCGTTGGCGTAACCGTTGCGCATATAGAGATCGAGTAGTTGCTGATCGCCAAGCTGGTACGCGCTTTGGGTGAAGATGTCGTTGCGCTTCAGTGGCAATTGCGCGGCCGGCGCGAGGGTCCGCGGGGACGGCGCGCCGCCCTCGACGTCGACGGTTATCGAATCGACCGTTACCGGCTGACCTTCATCTATGTTGATTCGCACCGCGACCAGATCGCCGCTGACACCGAGATCATAGGTCACTTGCGCACGGTAATAGCCGCGCGAGCGGTAGAAGTCTCTGAGGCGTCCGAGGTCGGAGCCAAAAGCTTCGGGCTCGAACGGCGGCGACTTTTTCCAGAACTGATACGCGGGCTTCGCTTTGGTCCGCATCAGCTCGAGCAGTTCCGAGTCGGCGAAGGCGTGGTTGCCTGCAATCGTCATACTCGCGAGCCGGTAGCTGCGTGATGGATTCAACTGTTCCATCGTCGACGCGCAAGCCGGGGCGGCGAAGGCCAACAGCGCGAACCCCATGAGAAGGCACGCCAGTGTGCTTAGTTGTTCGCCGTGGCCAGACATGGAAATCGCCGCAAGTAGGCAACCAATCCAACGTGCCCGCACTGGGTGTCTCCGCCAAGGGCAGCTCCAGCCAACTCGGGGAACTCGCTTCCTGTGCGTTCCGGAGTCAGGAGAACGAGGTCGGGAAGCGTAACGGTTCTGGCTTCTCGGCTCTCCGGAAAAGCTCGAAACACCACGAGTTAAGGATTCCTGCCTTCGATCTAAAATTCCACCTGTGTTCCGATTTCGACTACCTGACCCGGCGGAAGACGAAAGAATGCCGTGGCGCGAGGAGCGTTGCGCGACATGAATGCGAACAGTTTTTTACGCCACAGGAGCATCCCGCGAAACCTATCGGTCGGGACCAGAGACTCGTGTCCCGTGTAGTAGGTCACCCGGTCGAGGTCCAGCGTGAGGCCGAATCGCTCGCACAATCTTAACGCCGCCGGTACGTTGGGATTCTGCATGAAACCATAGTGCACCACTATCCGCACGAAGCCCTGGTTCAACGCCTCGATTTCCAACCGCCTTGCGGCCGGTACGCGCGGCATCTCTTCGGTCAAGATGGTCAGCAGGATCACTCGCTCGCGCAGCACGCGCTCGCGCTCCAGTTGATGAACGAGCATCGGCGGTGCGCCCTTGACGCGCCCACTCAGGTAGATGGCGTCGCCGGGCATGCGGGTCGGCGGCGCTTTGGCTATCCGCTCGAGGAAGACCTCGACCGGTTTTATGTCGGCCGAAAGCCGCGCGAGCAGAATCTGACGACCGCGCCTCCACGTGGACATCAGCGTGTAGCCGAGCAAACCGACGCACAGCGGGAACCATCCACCGTCGGGGATCTTCAACATGTTCGAGCTGAAAAAGGCCAGGTCGACCGCTAGCAGCGGCGCGCATATCAGGCCAGCGACCGCAGGATGCCAATGCCAGCGGTCGCGGGCGACGACGAAGATCAGGATCGTGGTGATCACCATCGTGGTCGAAACGCCCACGCCATAGGCTCCCGCCAGCCGGGAAGAGGAGCCAAACCCGACCACCAGCGCCAGCGTCCCGACCAGGAACATCGAGTTCATCCCGGGAACGTACACCTGTCCGATTTCCTCCGGCGAGGTCTGCGCGATGTTCATCCGCGGCCAGTACCCGAGCTCGATTGCCTGCCGGGTCAGTGAGAATGCCCCGGCAATTACCGCCTGGGAAGCGATAATGGTCGCGCAGGTGGCGAGCGCCACGATCGGATACAGCGCCCACTGCGGCGCGAGATCGTAAAAGGGATGCCCCGAGCGCTGCGGATCGGTCAGCACCAGCGCGCCCTGGCCGAAGTAGTTAAGCAGCAGCGCCGGAAGCACCAGCGAGAACCACGCCAGACGAATCGGACGGGCGCCGAAATGCCCCATGTCGGCGTAAAGAGCCTCGCCTCCCGTAACAACGAGGAAAACCGCTCCGATGATGCGAAATCCCGCAAAGCCGCGGGATCGGAAGAACGTAACTGCGTAAATCGGATTTACCGCGGTGAGAATACGGGGAGCGCGCAGTATCTCGCCGATTCCGAGAGCAGCCAGGACCGCAAACCAGACAACCATAAGCGGGCCGAAAACCGCCCCGATGCGTCCGGTTCCGCGCTTCTGGATCGTGAACAGAAGGATCAGAATTGCACACGTGATCGGGACCACGAACGGAGCCAAATCCGGGTCTGCTTCCCGGAGTCCTTCGATCGCGCTCAGCACCGAAATAGCCGGAGTGATCGTGCCGTCGCCATAGAGCAGTGCCGCGCCGAAAAGCCCCAGCGCGATGAGAAAGGCGCGCCGGCCTTTCGACGCCTGGAAGCCCTGGCCCAGGAGAGCGACGAGTGCGATGATTCCGCCGTCGCCATCATTGTCGGCGCGCGTTACGATCAGGGCGTACTTGACGGAGATAACGATCAGGAGCGCCCAAAAGATAAGCGACAAAATGCCAAGCACATCGGCCGCACTGGGCGGCACCCCGCGATATCCGTGCAAGCATTCGCGAAAGGCGTAGAGCGGACTGGTGCCGATATCGCCGTAAACTACGCCAAGCGCCGCAAGGCTTAGTGTGGCGAGCCGCGTGCCCTCGGGCTCGGTCCGGGCTGTCGGCCTTTCAGGCTGAGCCGCAGTCATGATTGCCGATGCATCCCAGGGGTCCCCACTGAAGCCTGCTCATGAAACAGTCCCATTGGCGAGCCGTAAGTTCGTTTGCGCACCGGAAGGACTATTTCAATCGCGCAGTCAGTTGCAAATGGACCAATGCAAATGGGCCAAGCCGCGTCGGCAGTCTCGCGTTGCCGATCGCCAAACCGAGTCTGACCGGGAGGTCAATTAACACTTGAGCGGCGGTGACGGCGGATACGAACAATACATGGCGGCTCCCGTAGAGGCACTGCCGGCAATACCGGAAAGTCTGGGGGACGTCGAAGCAGCACCGCTGCTACGCGCCGGAATTACCACCTTTGATTAGTGGAAGCAGAACCATTCTAGGCCGGGCCCCGGGAACACCGACTGATGCCGAGGATACACTGCGGTTCGCCGAGCTGACCGGCGTGCGTCCAATGATTGAAACATATCCATTCGAAAAAGCGGCGGAGGCTTACGCCCGGATGTTGAGCGGCGACGCACAGTTCCGCGTTGTTCTGACGGTGTGAAGTGGCCACCAACTTAATCCCGTTCAATAACTCGCCAGCACAAGCATCGCCACGATCGTCACGATCAAAGAACACGAGTAACACTGCGAGCGCTGGCGCAGAGTTCAAATAGGCGGAGGTAAAGATGCGCCTCTTCAGCTCGCCCCTCTGGACCCGATGCTTGCATCTCTCCCGCGTCGGGCTCTCGTGCTACACGCTTTACATGCAGGATTGCGGCACCCCCGTAGGTTTTCGCATGGCCTTGGCCCATCCGGACCGAATCGAGGCTCTCATCGTCCAGGACGCTGTCGCGCACAACGAAGACCTGGGGGCGAATTGAAAGACGCGGCGGGCCGCCGCGAAGGGAGATGAGGACCATGAGGCATGCTGAGCCCTACGCCGCGCCGACCCCGGAGGTATTATATATTCACGACGATCTCAGCGATTATGTCTCTCGGCAGCACGGACAGGTATCGCCGGCCTGGCATCTCACGCGGGAATTCTTCGCGCTTGTGTGCCGGGATCCAAGGCGCGTGGTGCTGCTCACTCTCGAGTCTGAAATGGCGCCATTACTGGCGCAGGGCAAGTATGCCCCCTTTGCGCTGGCGATCGGCATCGGTCGAGCCGGCGAACGTGTCGCGCAACAACTACACGCGCACACAGGCTGGTTCCCCAAGATCTCGCGGGTGGACATCACCCGTGAAGAAGACGGCCACGGCGGCTATAATGTCGTCACGACTACCGGGATCCCCTTAGCGCAACAGCTACCGCCTCTTGATACGGTATCCTCGCTGGCGGTGGTTGATGATACGGTCTTTTCTGGTTTGACAATGCGCTCGGTTTTACAGGCGTTGCCGGCAGAGGTACGGGCCCGCACTCAGGCCTTTTGCCTGCGAGGTGTCGCGGCGTCGCTGGTGAGTATCGCAGCGTTATGCTCCATTGCGATCGGGTTTATGGCGCCCGGACGCTTGCTGGACGAAGTGAGTTTCATCAACGCCAGCGGGTTGGTGATGCGCGTTGGCATTCGACACCGGGAGCAGCCGCCGCAGGCGTTTTTCGAGCGTCCCATGTGGATGCATGCCTGGTTTCCCGGCTATGCTGATGAGGTCATCGCCTTGTGCCAGCGCCTGAACGCCATCCTGGAGCCAGACGGCCGGCCGGCCCAGTTCCCCTGAGAAGCTGATGGCAGTCGGCACGCTTATGGCAAAAACCCTCGCAGTATCCTCCACCCAAGTGACGCGCACCGGCGCTGCCATGCCGCTGTCAGCTTCAGCGCGCGTGCTGGCCCGGTTTCCGAGGCTCCCTTTGCCAAAACCAGCGGAGGGTCGCCGGAAAATTGTGTATGAAGTCGTATGTCTGGACAACCCGTTGATGCGCCCGATGCCGAATGGTGGCCTGAGCCTCCGGGGAGAGATAGAGCACTTGATGCAGTGTCTGGGTGACGTGCTGACAGGACAAGATATCGACAAGAAATCCCGTGATACCTGGCTCGATTTGATCAACGAACCCACCGGCGGTCGAGGCCACAATGACTGGTCCCCTTTCCCGTGCCCACAGCGCGACCTCCAGCGGGATATTGGAGAAGGTTTCGTGTCGGGACGGGACCACCACTATTTTTGTCCGAGCCCATTGGCACAGGGCACGGGGTAAATCACGCGTAAACACCTTGATGTGGGTTGCCCGTATGGCGTGCTGTCGCAGCAATTGATCATAGACCTGTTGTTGTGAGTCGTCATTGATGTAGGGTACCGAGATGAGCACGAAATGCACCCGGTCACGCAGCGGCGCAAGGGCGGGAATGAGCCGCTCGAATCCTTTGATCGGTGCGGCTCTGCCAAATGCCAATACCAGATCCGCATCGAGGGGGATGCCATAGGCCTGCAGCGTTGTGCGCACGACGGTCTCGTCCTGTAAGACAAAGGTGGGGTCATCCACGAGGATGCTCGAAGTGTAAGGCGCGAACTGCCCCGCCGACAGCCGGAAGTGCGTCTTGAGGTGCGAGGTAAACGACGGGCAAATGTCGGCAAGCGCTACCCGCGAATCGGGCTGTGATGCCTCAAGCCCTTCCTGTTCCCAGGCAATCTCTGCCGCGTCAGGCGTCTCCCAGTGGCGGATAAATGCGGTGCTATAGAGCACCAAGAGCACATCGACCTGACGCGGCAGGCTCTGGCTCATTCCAAGCGCATAAGGCGTCTGCAACCAGGGCTGGTCCACACAGATGATCAACGATCGCTCATAGGCCGCCGCTAGGGTATGCAACAGCGGTGCGACGTTCTGACAGAGGGCCTTCCAGGACGGGATTTCCCAGAGATCTTGGGTGGGGTCCCGCTTGTACGGAATGAGATGCACGTGCCCGCCGAGTCGCGCGAGACGTTCCTGCTGCCGCTGAAAGAAGGCGTGATCATAACCCCAGGTGTGCGCATCGGGCGAGGGGCAGATCACATGCACATCGATGGGGCCATATCGTCTGACCAGCATCTCCCGCAGCACTTCGAAGCCGCTGATCAGGAGCTGTGTTTGCGTGCCGATGCCATTGGTGAAATTATAGAGCCCGTTATACGTCAGATAGAATATGGCGTTGCGCATGGGCACCGATTTTAGAGTGTACCGCGTGAATTGTTTTTGCCAATCGCGACAATTACTCTTGCCGGTTGTCGTCAAAGTTAATTGGCCCGGTTCACCTTCGTCTAACCGCTAATTTAGGTAGTTTGTTTCTCGCCGCCCAGCGGCCGGCGTGCGGTGTTTGGCGCGTCATTTATCCCCGGTGCCAGATTTGTTTGCTCCCGCACCATTGGCCGCTTACGCTTGGAAAATAGCTCTTCGCGCCAACGGGGCAAACGCGCCCAGGCTTGCGTACCAGCGTGCGGATTATATGCCGATCGCGTACCGTGCCCGTTCGCCAATCAACCGCGATGGTAACGAATAGATATGTTCCATCACCGCGCGCAGCATTGTTGGTATTCCTCGACACTGCTGAGCTGTAGCCGACGACGTATGCCGTGCCTTCGGCGGTATCCCCAGCCCGCAGCGGGAGGCGATGGCCTGAGTATAATTCCTGGATAGAGGCATGAAAGAGGAGGCTTGGGGCGCGAGGCGAGATCATGACGACCACCACCATCTTGTGTGACCTCGATGGCACGCTGGTCGATTCCCGGCGGGACATCGCTGTGGCTTTTCAGCACGCCTGGCGGATTGTGGTCGGTGGGATCCCGCCCAGCGCCACCGTGATTGCCCAGCACATCGGCGAACCGCTCGCCAAGATGCTCAGCGAGCTCGGAGGTATGCTGTCACCTTCGCAGCTCAGCACCTTCCTGACCGCATACCGCCGCACGTATACCAGGCAGGACGCCCGTCAGACCCAACCCTACCCTGGGGTTATCCTCACCTTACAGGCCTTGTCCACCTTCACGCTCGGCGTCGTCACCACCAAAGAGTCAGGGCAAGCAGAGATCGTCTTGCGGCGGCTCGCCCTCATCCGCTTCTTCCAGCACATCCAGGGCGGCAGCCCTGGTCTGCGCCTCAAGCCCGCTCCCGACACCATACTTGCCGCCCTCGCCGCATTACACTGTGCGCCACCGCACGCCCTGATGGTCGGCGACACCCCTGCCGATGTCCTGGCCGGGAAGGCGGCTGGCACCAAGACCTGTGCCGTCACCTACGGCTTTGGCACGCGGGAAGCGCTGTTGCAATGCGCGCCGGACCATGTCATCGAGAGTTTTGGCGAGTTAGTGGATCTCGTGCGAGAATCGCGAGGCTGAAGAGGCGGCATCCGGGATCCGCGTCTTTACGTCAAAGCGGATGTCCTGAGGGGGGTCTTGACCAGTCTAGAACGGAGAACCGACTGAAGATTTGTCCCGCCAAACGCCAAGCGTGGAGTTGATCTGGTGTCGAGGTGAAGGACAAGTGGAAGAGGAAAGGAATGTGTCCATCATACACAGTACCCATCGCGCGACTGTCCCCTCCGATCTCGGTGAGACTGCCCAGCAGGAGACCCTTGTCAGGCGTTACCATCAGGTGCGACAGTTTACCGAGCGGCTCTGCCAGCCTCTGGTGACGGAAGATTATGTCATTCAGGCCATGCCGGATGTGAGCCCCCCTAAGTGGCATCTGGCACACACGAGTTGGTTTTTCGAAACCTTTATTCTGGCCCTGGCCTCTCCGCGCTATAGATCGCCGCATGCCTCCTATGCGTATCTCTTCAATTCCTATTACGTGGCGGCTGGTGAGCGGCATTGCCGCCCCAAACGGGGGCTACTCTCACGTCCAACCGTTGAGGAGGTCTATCGCTATCGAGCCTATGTGGACCAGCATATGACCGCCTTTTTGGAAGGTTTGCATGGCGAGACGCTCGAGCGCTGGTCTCCGGTCGTCGAGCTCGGCTTGCACCATGAACAACAGCATCAGGAACTACTCTTGACCGATGTGAAATACAATTTCGCCTGCAATCCCCTGCGACCTGCGTATGTAAGCCACGACATCCCGACACGTGTGCCGACGGTGGGCCCACTCCGATGGGTGAGCTTTCTCGAAGGCGTCTACTGGATTGGCCACGATGGTCATAGGTTCGCCTTCGATAATGAATTCTCTCGGCATCGGAGCTTTGTCGAGCGGTTCGAGTTGGCGTCGCGGCTGGTCACCAACGGTGAGTATTTGGCCTTCATGGCCGATGGGGGGTATGAACGGCCGGAGTTGTGGCTGTCCATGGGTTGGGATACGGTCCAGCGCGAAGGGTGGCGGGCCCCGCTGTATTGGGAACAGCGGGATGGCACCTGGTGGATGATGACCCTTGCCGGGATGCGACCCGTGCCGGAAGCCGAACCCGTGTGTCATGTCAGTTACTACGAAGCGGACGCCTACGCACGCTGGGCCGATGCGCGATTGCCCACCGAGGCCGAATGGGAGGTTGCGGCGACGCCCCTGCCGATCAGGGGTAATTTCGTAGAGCACCAAACCTTCCATCCCGTCCCCATCAGCCAGATCGATACCGCCCTACCGCTGGTCCAAATTTTTGGAGACGTCTGGGAGTGGACCCAAAGTCACTATTCTCCCTATCCCGGGTACACCGCCGCACCAGGCGCGCAGGGGGAATATAACGGCAAATTTATGGTTAACCAGTTTGTGTTGCGCGGCGGGTCGTGTGCGACTTCGGTCTCGCATATTCGCCCCACCTATCGGAACTTTTTCCCCACCGATGCCCGATGGCAGTTCATGGGGATCCGGCTCGCCAGAACGATCCGGGAGTAAGCTCTATGCCCGCAAAGTGGGACAGCGCGCCTGCAATTTGTCCAGGCGAGTCGACGAGCTGCCGAAGCCAGGTCGAGCAACCACAGCATGGCTCGGATGACAAGGGCTCAAAGTCCGCCACGACGATGGGTACGAGATCGTGGTAAAGGATAGTTATGGAGACCGCGGCCGTTTCCAACAAGCGATTTCAGTTTCAGGACATGGATGTAGCGGTGCACCGGCACACCTTTGCGCGGGACGTGGCCTTTGGCCTAACCGCCCCCACAAAATGGCTGCCGCCGAAGTATTTTTATGACGAGCGCGGCTCCCAACTCTACGAGCGGATTTGCGCCTTGCCCGAGTACTATCTCTACCGGGCAGAACAGGAGATTCTCAGCACCTATGCCGCTGAGATACATGCTGAGATTGGTCACCTGGCGCTGGTGGAGTTCGGTTCCGGGTATGCGAGAAAGACCCGTCACCTCCTCACGGCGTATGAACGGGCGGGGCAACCGTTTCGCTATTGTCCGCTAGACATTTCTCGAGAAATCCTATGGCACACGGCCAACCGACTCCTGCAGGAATATACCCATATTGAGATTCGTGCCATGCATACCGATTTCGCGGGAGAACCGGAAGTCATTCAGGCGTTTCAACTGGAGAAGAAAGCCCTGGCCTTTTTCGGGTCAAGTCTGGGGAACTTCACGCCTGAAGAAAGTGTCGAGTTCCTCCGGCGCACGGCGGCCATTCTGGGACCTGAGGACGTCTTTCTCCTGGGCATCGACCTGAAAAAATCGCCCGCGATTCTCGTCCCAGCCTATGACGACGCCCAGGGCGTCACGGCCGCGTTCAACCAGAATGTCCTCCACCGTATTAATTATGAACTTGGCGGGCGGTTTGACCCGCAAAGCTTCGAGCATGTGGCCCTTTACAACGCTGAGAGGGGACGTATTGAGATGCACCTCCGCAGTCGGCTGCCTCAGCACGTGCCCATCGTCAAGATCGAGCAAGCCATATCGTTTCGCAAAGATGAAACTATTCATACGGAAAGTTCGTATAAGTATACTTTGGATGAAGTCCGCGACTTAGGATACAGGGCCAATCTCGTTCTGCGTCGTACCTGGTTTGACGCTCGGCGCTATTTCCTGGTGGCGTTGTTTCGGTCACGCTAGGAAAACCGCTCAGCCGCCATTGGTCATTGCCATGCCATGAAAGGAGATGCCTATGCATTCCGATCTCACTGTGGGTAAACGATTCCCGGACTTGACGCTCCCCGATCATCGCCAGCAATTGATCACGCTGTCTGAACTGGCGAGCGGCTTTCCGTTGATCTTGAGCTTCTACCGTGGCTATTGGTGACCGAAATGCGCGTTGCAGTTGCGGCGCTTCGTCGAATTACAGGAGGACTTGCAGGTCAATTACTGTAAGTTGGCCGTCGTCAGCACCGACCCGCCGGAAGTCAGCGCGGCCTTCCGCACCGGACTGGCTGCGACGTATACGTTTCTCAGTGACCACGAGCGTCAGGCCATCCGGCAGCTCGATATCGTGGAAGTGACCCCACCAGATTTCAGATACGGCCTGGTCGCCCTTCCCTATACCTTCTCCCTGGCTCCTGACCTGACGATCCATGCGATCTATGATGGTTGGTGGTTTGTTGGGCGGCCGACGCTCGAGGAACTCCGGCAAAATATGCGCGCGCTGATGCAGGCGTGTCGCCAAGACTATCACTACAATGGTCCATCCTTACCCAGTATCGAGCGTGCATAGGCGTTTACTGCTTGGCGGGCACGGTGTTCGAGCTTACTCCGCCAGCCCGCCAACAAAGCCAATGGAGCGAGCGCGTGCTGTGGAGCTATGGCGCAAATGATGACGGCGTAAGACCTGGAGCCAGCCTGCTCGCCGATAAGTGGGGCAGGCTTTACGGCACGACCATTGGAGGCGGCCCGAATTCTTGTTCCAACCTATACGGCTGCGGCACGGTGTTCGAGTTGAATCTGCCCCAGGCTCCGACGGTGGAAGTGACCGTTTACTAAAGGTAGTTGGAACTCGGCTCAGTGCCGAAATTCAAATTGAAGCCCGTCTTACTTCAGGGCATCACTTCGATATCGATCCTCGCAGGCTCCTCAAATTAAGGTTCCGATGCGATTTTCCGTAACGACAGGTTCGCTACTGCGGGGGCGGAAGGCACGGCAGCTTGTGCACAGCGGAATAACGATAAACGCGGCCGTTCCAGTGGAAGGTCCCAAACTCCGGTCCAAACGCCGAATTGAGCGTCTTGAGTTGCCCCTGCTCCGTCTCGTCGCGTGCGTCGGCCGGTGCGTAGGCGACGTAGGTCACCGAACCAGGCGTCAGTGCACGCTGGAGCGGCGGGTGAAAATCCATTTTGGTGAAATTC
>Ga0307373_10007429_pt1 | contig 17112 bp, 13 predicted proteins | sample OX2MG_FD_202534 | JGI IMG/M metagenome (GOLD analysis project Ga0307373, IMG submission 202534) | Soil microbial communities from Risofladan, Vaasa, Finland - OX-2 | ecosystem: Environmental > Terrestrial > Soil > Coastal area > Acid sulfate soil | place: Finland: Risofladan, Vaasa | collected... | reverse complement strand
TCCTTGGATGCCTGCTTGAGTGACACGCCGTCCGCCCGCACCTTCGAGACAACGTGAGTGATCCGATTCCAGCGGTCCTGGGATCGGGCAGGCATCGCGGAGAATTGCCGAAGTGTTCGCGGGACGACGCTTTTCTTTCGCGTGCGCCGATGGCCACCTGACTTCTTGGGCGAAGCGCGTTGCCCAATCCGCGTGTTGCTTCGCTTTGAACGTTTGTGATTTGTTTTCCTCGCCATCTCGTTACCTCCCCGAATAGCGGCTTCGACAACGCGAGGCCACATTCCGGCAGTTGAAGTGTACGGCCCGATTTGCGGAATGACGGGATTGGTGGAACGGCTGGAAAAGCGATGCGGGAAGGATTGCCGTAAAAATCCGGGCGGTTTGCCGGGAATTGCCGTAAAATCCTGCCGGACACTTCCGAGGATTGCCGCAAAAATGAAAAAGCGCAGAAAAACCCACCAAGGTCCTCAGAAACCGCTTGACAACCTTCAGAGAAAGAAGCACTTGCGCAAGCGGAAGGATGCAGGGCAGAAACAATCGGTAGTCTCGCCCGGCTACCTCGCGGAAATTGGTGGCGTACCCGAATTCTCGGAGACGCTTCCGATCCCAGCGCCCGATATTGACCTACCGGAAAGGCCAAAGAGGGGGCGGCCAACCATCGCGCACAACTTTCTCTTGAGCTACCGCGAGCACTGGCTTTACTACTTTGAAGAATGCTGGCCGGAAATCGGCTGGCAATTGCTACAAATCCGAAAAGCAGGACACGCTGAAATCGGAGAGATTCAAGCGATTTTCGAGCGATGCCCCACCACGGACAATGACTCTAATTCTTGCGGCATGAATTTCCTGCGCGACTCACCCCAGCCAGTCAGCGGAGATGAATTACGAGCAAACAGAACCACAGCCAATAAGCTTCGTTACGAAATCCAAGAAGCACCCCGGCAACGCTCAGAATTGGAGCGGTCTTGCACGGACTCCAAGAATGCTTTGAAACAAGTGGAGGGACAACAGAGAGAAAACCTTGAAGCAATGCTGAACAGAAGATTGGACTTGCTATCTCAATTCGACCAAAGGATGAGTGACGCAAGGAGGGACTCTGAGAAACTAGAAAGCATAGTGCCGGGACAGGAAACGTATTGGTATTGCTCTCAATTGCTCGATTATCTCTGCGGCAAGAAGAGATATGCTGTTGACCCCTGCAATCTGGCTAATGCTCTTGCGGGGTTGCCGGACAGGGCATGGCGCACATCATTTGATCACTGTGCCAAGATGAAAAGATGTGCCTTCGCACGGCTACCTTATCGAGCCTTCCAAGTGATCTCGCACATATGGCGTCGAAGACCCAAGGACACGAAAGGAGTCCCGACCGAATGGTTCAAGACCCGAATTCGTGCACTGCCCAGGAAGGATGACGGTATTCGTCTGAGATTCCGGCAAGGTTGGCGTGACCTTCGTCTTGCGATTGAAGACTGCTGGACAGCGCAACACAGCGAAGATTTTATGCCCTATGTCATTACGTCCGCATTTCTGCGGAATCATCTCCGGCAGAAGACACCAGAGGAGCGAATATTGGATGAAAGCGAGACGCTCTCCGACAACCCGCAGCAGTGATGTTGACATATCTTGACATACGTATTACGATGGCAGTGTGAAGAAACGTACAACGATCTGGCTCCCAAACGAACAGCTATTGAGGCTCAAGAGGCTATCGCAAAAGACGGGTGCGCCGATGGCTGAGCTTTTCCGTCGAGCAGTCGCAGCCTATTTGAAGAAACGGTCATAGACCGAAGCGGGCCTGCCGCCTGTTAGTAGCAGACGGCAAGCCCTGACCACCAAAGGAGGCTTAGACTCCAATGGCAGCTAGGCAGACGTTACCGCAGGCCCCGCAGCCCAGCAATTCCGGCAAGTCCAACGCCCCAGCCGCTACGTTTCCGCATCCGCGCGTCCCGCCAAACGGGAACGTGGAAAACCTCGTGCCGAGACGTGGCGTTGTGACGCTCTTCGGTTATGGGATCACTGTGCGTGTGGATCGGGGCCATCTGATCCTTAAAGACGGGATCGGCAGTGCCCACCGCGAGGGACGGTTCTCCCGCGTGCGGCACGGCCTAAGGCGTTTGGTCGTGATCGGGTCCGACGGCATGGTTTCGCTTGCGGCGCTCCGCTGGCTGGCGGATCAGGACGCGGCCTTTGCAATGCTCGACCGCAACGGCTCGGTTCTCACCGTGACCGGCCCCGTTCGCCCCTCCGATGCCCGGTTGAGACGGGCTCAGGCACTTGCTAATCAGTCTGGAATCGGCTCGGAAATCGCGCGAGAACTGGTCAAGCAAAAATTGGCAGCACAGGAACACGTTGCCATCGAGCGATTGCAGGCTCCGGCTGCGGCGCAAGAGATTTGTCAATCGAGGTTCGATCTGGCCCGAGCCAACACTATTGATTCGATCCGCTCGCTGGAAGCGCAGGCCGCACATGCCTATTGGTCCGCGTGGCGTGACATCCCGATCATCTTTCCCAAGAACGACGCCCGGCGTGTTCCGGCTCACTGGCTGGCGTTTGGCACGCGAATCTCTCCGCTTTCCCATTCGCCGCGTCTCGCAGTGAATCCGCCAAACGCAATCCTGAACTACCTATACGCCATCCTCGAATCTGAAACCCGGCTCGCCATTGCCGCCCTCGGTCTCGACCCCGGCCTTGGCGTGATGCATGCCGACAGTCGAATTCGGGACAGCTTGGTTTTTGACGTGATGGAACCTATCAGGCCTCAAGTTGACGCATATTTGCTCGATTGGATCACTCGCGAACCGATGCGGCGCGATTGGTTTTTCGAGGATCGTAACGGCAACTGCCGCCTCATGGGATCGTTCGCCGTCAGTTTGGCCGAAACTGCGCAGACTTGGGCGAGGGCCGTAGCCCCCGTAGCGGAATGGGTGGCACAGGCGCTTTCGCAGAGCATCCCGAAGCCTTCGCGTCAGTTCCTCCCGGCAACCCGGTTGACTCAGGGTCACCGTCGCCAAGCAAAGGGTGGCTCGCCATTACCGCCAGCCGTACCGCCACCACTCGCACCACGGCTTTGCCGAACTTGTGGTACCCCACTCAAGTATGGAGAAACCAATTGCGGGGTCTGCAACAGGGCAACAGCCCAGCAGCTTATGACCGGCCTGGCGAGGATTGGACGGCAAACCACCCACAGTCGGCAGGCCCAGACGCGACGCGCCAACACCCAGCGCAGACAAGCCGTTGCGCTAAAAGCGTGGAACCCTTCCGAGCACCCGAAGTGGCTGACTGAAAAAGTGTATCGCGAGAGGATTCAGCCGCGCCTAGGCGGGGTGACGGTTCCAGTCATAGCATCGGCACTCAGGGTCTCCGAGCCTTACGCTTCGGCAATCCGAGCCGGTCGGCGGTTCCCGCATCCGAGGCACTGGCAAGCACTAGCGCGGTTGGCGGGCATTTCAAACGACAGGTGACGCGCGAAGGAAAACAGCGGCAAGCAACCAAATTCCCGCCAAAATCAGCATTTTTTCTTGCCAAGGGTTTGGCGGGCCGCGATTCTCGCCAGCGCCAGCACAATCCCTGAATTCGTCAGGACGGCATCGGGCCATTTCTTCTCGGCTGCCCGCCTGAGCAAGCGAAAATCCTCTTCCGTCATCTTCACGTTGACCTGCACGGTGCGCTTCATGCTCCCTTGTATCGGACACTGTACGTTTTGGAGCAACGTTACTATGAGTACGTTTGGTATCGCATTCCAGAGCGATGCACAGAGCTTGGCTGTACAATTCGAAACGCACGCCGCGAGAAGGGATTGATGCTGGCTTCTGTTGGGCGTATAAACAGCCTGCACGGGGCCAGTCCATGTGCCAATCGCCATCATACGTTCTCGGAACAATGAGGAGGCTAGTGGAAGATGTTCTGCAAAGGAAGAATGCTGCCAGTGTCGAAAACCCTTCCCCTGTTCTTTTTGCTATTGGCAACTGTTTCCATCGGGGTTGCAGGCTCGGCCCCGATGGCGCGCAAACCCCGCAAGAATCCGAAACTCAGCACCCAGCTTGATGAATTAGCTCGGGCCGTCCCGCAGCGGACCGCGCCGCTCGCCCCCGGTGAGAGACTCGCAGCCCCGAAGGGCTTTGCCGTCCAGAAACTCCCCAAGCCAATCCGGGATGCCATCCGCGCGGGAATGATGCGGATCAGCAGCAATGCGGAAGTCCAGGTGTATATCGAGGTGGCGAAAATCAACGCCTCAAATCTGGCCCAACTTCGTTCGCTGGGACTGACAGTTCAAATTCTCGGTGAGCCAAAACCAAACAAAGCAAAGGGCGAGGTTCTTACGGCAGTCCCAACCGTGCAAGCCTTGCTGCCGGTCACGATGATTAACCAAGTCGCCGCTCTCCCTTTCGTGCGATACGTGCGCTTGCCCGACTACGGATTCACCAACACCGGCTCGGTTGACAGCCAAGGAGATAGCTTATTGAAGGCCGATTTGGCACGCCAGCAATTCGGCGTGGACGGAACGGGAATCAAGGTGGGGGTGATTTCAAACGGTATTGGCGGAATTTTTGATCCCTCCACTTGCAGCCTTTCAACCGAAGTCCCGAACCCGATTCAAACTGGCGATTTGCCTAGCGCAACACCAACTTGCATTGGGGGCGTGCTAACCGCACTGAGCGGTGGCATAACCGCTCAGTCCTTTCCGTCATCTAGCCCTAACCTAATGCCTCCCTCTTCTGAGGCGGCCTCCGGTTACGCCTCGGAAGGCACGGCAATGCTCGAAATCGTCCATGATCTCGCGCCCGGCGCTCAGTTGTATTTCGCAAACTTCGACACGAGCATGGCCTTCGAAGGAGCGGTTAACTGGCTAGCACCCCAGGTTGATGTGGGCGTTGACGACGTGGGCTTTTTTGTTCCGCCGTTCGACAGCAGCAGCGGCACGGTTGCTTCAAACACCGCGAGCGCCCTGAATACAGATACGAATCCGATCCGGGGGTATTTCACGGCGGTAGGGAACTTGGCCTTTAACCACTACGAGCAGGGGTACGGCTCTCTGCTAACTGATACGCTTTCCTGCCCGAACGGGGTCTCCGAAAGTGGCGGGCTTCAATACATCCTGGCGGACGGGGTAACTACGTTTGCGAATCCCATTTCCGCGGGGCAGGGCGTCACAGCCTCAAATTACAATCCGTTTTATCTCCCAGCGGGCGGTACTGTGAATCTGGTCCTTACCTGGGATGACCCCTACAGCGGATCGAGCAACGATTATGACTTGTTTCTCTACCTATACACGGGCTCGGGACAGGTGCCAGTGGCTTGCAGCATCAACCCGCAAACGGGCACACAGCCGCCGTTCGAAACAATCACCTACAGCAATACGAGCGCTGGTGAGCAGTACCTCTTCATCTACATCTTGAACGTCAATAACGCCGCAGCTCCCCGGAACCTGGACATGTTCGTGCTGCCGGCGGGGTCTAATGCGGAAAACCTCGGGTTCTACACGCCGTCCGGCAGCGTGGCTGACGAGGCCGACGCAGGCGGCTCCCCGGTAAGCGTTGTCTCCGTGGGCGCGACAGATGCGCAGACAGATACAAACGGAGACGGTCCTGGAACGGTCCTGGAGCCTTACAGCAGCCAAGGCCCAACCGAGGCCACGCCGCAAGCAGCAGCACGCATGAAGCCGGATGTTACGGCTACGGACGGGGTTTCTGTGACCGGGGCAGGAGGCTTTGGCTCGGGAAATACGACCAATTCCGTGCCCTGTTCCCTCAATAACTCCTCACCACCAGGCTGCTATTTCTTCGGCACTTCGGCAGCCGCCCCGCACGCCGCCGCCGTTGCCGCCCTTGTGCTCCAAGCTGCGCCCTGTTTGCGTTCCGGCTCAACCGTGAACACGCCCGCGACGGCCCGCACGAACCTTCGGAACTTCCTGACAGGCACCGCCGTTCCGCTGTCGGGAGTTTCGGGAGCCGCGCCGAACGACATCGAGGGATACGGCCTGCTCGATGCCTTGGCAGCGGTGAGCGCAGCGATGCCTACCGCCAATGCGGGCACAGCCCAAACCGTGAACGCGACAGGTACAAGTGGTGCAACAGTCACACTGAGTGGTAGCGGAACCGACCCCGATAGTTGCCCCTTCACCATGACGTGGGGTGGAAGCTGCGGGAATGCGACGGGGGCGAACCCGTCCGTAAATTGTCCAATCGGCAACGACACGGAAACACTCACCGTTAGCAACGGAGGCGCAACTGCGGGTTTGCCAACGAGCAACGTGCAAATCGCGGTGTCAGACTTCACGGTTACGAGTACGCAGACTAGCGCCAACGTCTCTCCGGGCCAATCCGGCGCGTATACGGTCAACGTCGGTGAAAAGTATGGAGCTTTCTCAAATTCCGTTTCCTTGGCTTGCTCGGGATTACCGTCAGAGGCAACCTGCATTTTTTCACCTGCCAGCGTGACGCCGGGTTCCGGCACGGCCACCTCAACGCTGACCATTTCGACAACCGCGTCCTCTTCCGTCCTTCCGATTTTCGGGCCTGGAGGGCCAAACACGCGGCTGCTGGTTTTGTGGCTTGGATTGCTGCTCGCGCTTACGGCTTTGGCCGTTTTCGCCAGAAAATCGAAGAGGAAATTTGGTTTCGCCATCGCTTCTTGTGCATTGCTCATTTGCCTTGTTGCTCCCGTCGTTTCCTGTGGCGGAGGCGGAAGCAGCACACCCAGCAACCCAGGCACTCCGGTGGGAATGTATTCCGTCACTGTTACCGGAACCTCGAACCAATTGCAGCATTCGACAACGGTGGGCTTGACAGTCCAATAACAGGCCGCGTGTCGCTGAATGCAACCGAGGGTATTGGTACACCCATGCTGAGGACAGTGCGGGGCTCACTATTGAACTTTTGCTCACCGACTGCGCGTCTCCCAGTCAGGTGGCGGAGAAAGAAGCTATCGTAGAACCAACTTCGTACTTGGGAGGGGTTACCGTGAAACAATCAATTCGCTCTCTTGTTTTTTTCTGTATTTTGACGTTACCGGGCGTGTTTCTTCTCGCGCAAAAATTGCCGGAGCCGACGGTGTGGATCGACCCGACGAATCCATATGCGAATTATTTGCAAGCCGCCGTACTCAAAAAGCACACTCCCGTTACGTTCACGACGAAGAAAAAGTCCGCTCAATACGTTGCGTCGCTTTTGGAGCAGTCGAAAAAAGGGAGTATCGTGAAGGGAATTTTCTTCGGCGCAGCGGCTGGAGAAGGGCAAAACAATATGTCCCTTTCCGTGTCAGACGTTAAAACAGGCGATGTTGTGTTTTCCTACACGTGCCAGAAGGGAAGACAAAAGAACTATCAGTCAACGGCGGAGTGCTTGGCGAAACACTGGGCGCATTTTCTTGAAAAGGGCAAACCGTGAGCAAAATGGCCGGGCGCGTGACTGTCCATGACCGGAGATAAAATAACCCGAATATTGCTTGCCAAAAGCGACCTGTCCCCTGACCAAATCGCTGCAATGTCAGACCGCGAAGCATGGGGATGGCTTTACAGTCATTTCCCGCCGAAGACCAAACGCCACGAAAAAAATGGGCAGCAAATCTGCTTCACTGGATTTTCCTCAATCGAACGGAAGCAACTTGAGATTGAAGCAGAGGAAGCACATTTGGAAGTTGTGAAGACGGTTACGCATTCGCTCAGGTATCTTGTGACCGGCCCGAACGCCGGACCCACAAAACTTCAAAAGGCCAGAGAACAAGAAGTCATTCTTCTAAATGCCGACCAGTTTCACGCAATGTTGGAAACCGGCGAACTGCCAATGTGAATACATAGTCTAGCGCGCATTATCGCACGGAATATCCGGACCCGAAGCGCGACGAATGGGAAACGAAAATACGGCCCGCGTTGAAAAAACTGCCGCTGGCGCTGCTGGCAAGAGAAAGCGGTTTGTCGCGCCGAACGTTGATATACGCGCGAACCGGCAGCCGGAAGCCGTACCGCAAACACCGGGAACTCCTGGCGCGAATCGTGAGGAAATTGGGCGCTGATTCGATGGCCATGCAAACCTCACGTCGGCGTCCCTTCCTCGGCAAACAATAGCGCACACGCCCACCGTTCTCCCTTAGCCCATCCCGCTCGGCCATCCCCGCCCTTGCGCTCGCCCGCTGCCCCCCCCGGTCCCCACCCGCCTGGACCGCGCCGGGGGAGGGGGGTGCAATCTTGCGGCGCTCTATCTCCTATCCCGCGGGCTGGTTGACATGGCGAAAGAGGGGTGCCTACACTCGCGATGGACAATCAGCCGGATCGGGTGAAGGGAAGGCCGTGCGAATCGGCCGCGGTCCCGCCACTGTGATCGGCCGGTGTTTCCTGTCCTTGCCCGTTTTTCTAAGGTAGGGACGCCCACGGAAGCGTAACTGGATGCGCGACCGGAAGGGCCGCTCGGCTCGTCAGGAATGCCCGCGCAGCTTGGGGCGTTACCTGACGGATAAACAAAAGCCAGCGGGAAACGCCTATCTTCCGCCAGGAGCGGAAGGCCGTCAGTCAGGAAACCTGCCCGAGCCGTACTGAGCTGACACTCTCGTGGCAAAGGGTGTGGCTCGCCGAGCCCCACTCCCTTTGTATTGGGGCTTTTTTTGTCTCTGCCGAACACAACAGGAATCGGAAAGTGCCGCGCCGTGCTGGCCGCGGTGGCCGCGCTTCTGCTCGCGCCGATGGTCCACGCGGCGCCCCCGCTCGCGCGGGCGACGCGCGCGGTCACCGACGAAATGGGCCGGCGGATCGAGGTGCCCGTTCAGGTGCGGCGCGTCGTCTCGCTCGCCCCGAACGTCACCGACATTCTTTATTCGATTGGCGCCGGCGCCAGGATTGCCGGCGTAACCGATTTCACCGCAACTCCCCCTGGCGCGGCTCCCAAGCCGAACGTGGGTGAACCGCTCGAGCCGAGCCTCGAACGGATCGTTGCGCTCAAGCCGGACCTGGTTTTTGCTTCGCGAACGATCAACCGGCAGGAAACGGTGGAATCGCTGGAACAACTGGGCATTCCGGTCTATGTGACCGACGCGCATTCGGTCGAAGACATGCTGAATTCCGTGCGCCGGGTCGCGGACCTCGTTGGCATGGGACCGGCGGGCGAGGGGCTTGCCGCGCGCCTCGAAAAGCGTCTGGAGGCCCTGCGGGCGCGCCTGGCCGGGCGGCCCATCAAGCGCGTACTTTTCGTCGTCTGGGAAGATCCGCTGATCACGACCGGGGAGCACACGTTTATCGCCGACGCCTTGCGCTGGGCCGGGGCGCGATCGGTGGTGCGTTTGCAGCAAGACTGGCCCCGCCTCAGCCTGGAAGAGGTGGTGCACCTGCAGCCCGACGACCTGATTTTCCCCGCAACCAGCAGCGGCGCCGTCGGCGATATCGCGCGGGCGCTTCGCAGCCGGCCCGGCTGGCGGGATTTGAAGGCGGTGCGCGCGGGCCGCGTGCTGCTGGCGAGCGATGCGATCAACATCCCGAGCCCCCAACTGGTGGACGCGATCGAACAATTGGCGCGCAAGCTGCATCCGGCGGCATTTGCCGCTGCCGAGCCATCCCCGGCGCTTGCCGCCGGGACGGACGGGAGGTGAGCCGGTGGCGGCGACCGGGCCAATCACGCTGCGGCGCGTAGTCAGCGTAACGCTGCTGCTGTTGCTCACCCTTGTGGTGGTGGGACTGGCGGCGCTGCGCCTGGGGCCTGTTCCCATTTCAACGGCGAACGTCGCCGGCTGCCTGCTGCGAGCCGCCACGGGCCACATGCAGGGGACAACGAGCGACTGCCGGATGATCGTGCTCGACCTGCGGCTGCCGCGCGTGCTGCTGGCGTTGCTTGTGGGCGCGGGGCTTTCGGTGACGGGAGCGGGATTTCAGGCGCTGCTGCGGAACCCGCTCGCCGATCCGTACATTTTGGGCGTTTCGAGCGGGGCGGCGCTGGGAGCCGTCCTGGCCTTGCTGGTCGCGCCGCAAACGTCGCTGGCGACGATGGGCGCGGCATTTGCCGGGGCGCTGCTGACGGTGGCGGCGGTCTACCTGCTCGGCAGACGGGGCGGCCATCTCGACAGCTACACGCTGCTCCTGGCCGGGGTGATTACGGCGTCGTTTTTCTCCGCCGTCATCATGTTTCTGATGGCGTCGCTGCCGGGCCGCGATTTGCGCGGGATGGCCTTCTGGCTGATGGGCGACCTTTCATCGCCGCTGCCGGTGCGGCTCGGGTGGCTGATGCTGGTGACCTGGCTGGCGATCGGCGCGATCTACACGACCGCGGCCGACCTGAACCTGCTGGCCGCGGGCGAGCAGGAGGCGATGCATCTGGGCGTGAACGTCGGGCGGGTGAAACTGGTGGTCTATCTGGCGGGGTCGCTGCTGACGGCCCTGGCCGTCGCGGTGAGCGGCGCGATCGGCTACATCGGATTGCTCGTGCCGCACGTGATGCGCATGCTTTTCGGTTCCGATTACCGCCTGCTGATTCCGGCCTCGGCGCTGGGCGGCGCGATCGCGCTCATCATCGCCGATACGCTGGCGCGCACGGTGGTTGCCCCGACCGAATTGCCCGTGGGCGCGATGACGGCGATTGCCGGAGCGCCGGTATTCATCTATCTGCTGCGAAAGAAGCTGGGATGAGCGGGAATTTGCGGATTCGGAAAAGCCCCGGAGGGATTTCTCCGCTTCGGGACGGTGAGAACCACCGTCCCTCCGGTCGAAATGAGGAGTCTTGGCGGGTCTTACCGGTGGGCAAGAATCCATGAGCGCGACGGGAGCACCGCTAACGGGCGAAGCCGGCACGGCACGCTCCGATTTTCCCAGGCTGCTGGTCGAGCACGCGAGCTTCGCCTATCACGCGGCGCGCCGCGTTCCGCAATTCACGCTCGAGGCGGTGAGTTTCCGGGCACAATGCGGCGAGCTGGTGACGATCGTCGGGCCCAACGCCAGCGGCAAAACGACGCTGCTGCGCCTGCTCTCCGGCGTCCTGCGGCCGCTCGGCGGACGCGTCGAGCTGGAAGGGGTGGAGGTGGGCCGTCTCGACCCGCGCACGCGCGCCCGCCGGATCGCCATGGTCCAGCAGGAAAGCACGCTCGTCTTTCCGGTGCGCGCGCTCGAATACGTGCTGCAGGGGCGATACCCGTACAGTCGTGGGTTGCGGTTCGCAAAGGAAGACGATCTGAGCCTCGCGACGCGGGCGCTTGAGCAGGTGAGCGGGGCTCACCTGGCCGAGCGCTGGATGGCGGAGCTGTCCGGTGGCGAAAAACAGCGCGTCGTGCTGGCGCGCGCGCTGGCCCAACAGCCCCTGCTGCTTTTGCTGGACGAGCCGACCCTGCACCTGGACATCGGCGGGCAGGTGGAACTGCTGCGGCAACTGGCCGGGCTCGCCGGGACGGGCCAGGTGGCCATCGTCGTTGTCACGCACGAACTTAGCCTCGCGGCCGAATTTGCCGATCAGGTCGTGCTGATGCGGAAGGGGCGCGCGCTGGGCGTGGGCCGGCCGGGAGAAGTTTTGGAGGAGTCGGTGCTGCGGGAGGTTTTTCGGGCGCCCTTGCGCGTCGAGGCCGGACCCGGTGGCCGCCCGCGAATCCGCCTGGAGGTGCGCATGGACTGAGATAAAGGGATCGAACGATGGCGCGCAAACCACGACGCCGCTCCGGCCAAAACCGGGCGGGGTTATCGAATCCACGTGCGAGCTTCGTGTGCGGGAAGACGGTGAAAAGCCGTCGCCGCCGCGCGACTGTAAGACGGCATGCAATGCTCTCCGAAACGCCACTGGCCGCAAGGCTGGGAAGGCCGCTCGGGCGCAGTGAGCAGAACGCCGCCAAGCCAGGAGACCGGCGAAGTTCGCTGTCCGGCAAAATCGAGGCCGGGCGATGTCACGCCCGCTCGAGCCGGACCAACCTTCAACTCTCGCGCGGGCGAGAGAGGAGGATCGCGATGCCACGACGTTTGCTGATTTTCTTCGGATCGTTGCTGTTTGGAATTTTCCCCTCCGCCGCTCAAGCCGCCGCTCAAAACAATATTAGGAAATCAGCGTTGATTGCCGGACGCCTGGCCGATCCGAGCGGATCGCCGATTTCCGGCGCCGAGATCAGCGCGCATTCATCCCCGGCCTCCCCGGCGGCAAAAAACTATCGCGCGGTGACCTCCGCCGACGGCCATTACCGGCTTTCCCTTCCCGCCGGGCGTTATCGGGTCCGGATCAGCGACGCCTCTTTCGCGCCGGTCGTGCGGGAATTCACGCTCCGAGCCGGGGGCGCGGCCGTCTGGAATCCCCGGCTGCGCCTGAAGCCGCTGGCATCGACGGTGACGGTGACGGCCGACGCCGAACCGATGCCGGTCGCCGACGCGGTCGGCCCGGTGGACATCGTAACGGCCAAGCAGATCGAGCAGCGGCACGCGGTCTGGCTGGCGCCGGTGCTGGCCAGCCTGCCGGGAATTTCGCTGGTGCAACTGGGAGCGATGGGCGGGGTTACGTCGCTTTTCCTCGATGGCGGAAATTCGAATTTCACGAAGGTGCTTGTCGACGGCACGCCGGTCAACGAGCCCGGCGGCGCGATCGATTTTTCGAACTATTCCTTGGCTAACATCGAGAAAATTGAAGTGGTGCATGGCGCCGAGAGCGCCCTGTTCGGCTCCGATGCCATGACCGGCGTCGTGCAAATCTTCACCAAGCGCGGCCAGACGCGCCAGCCGCACCTGGACGTCTTCGCCGACGGCGGAAAATTCTCCACCTGGCATGCCGGTTCCGATCTGAGCGGGGTCCTGGGGCGTTTCGACTATTCCGCGGGCATCGCTTCGATCGATACGAACGGGCAGGGACCGAACGACCGCTTCCGAGACAATTCGCTTTCCGGCAATTTTGGCTGGCGGTTTTCCTCCGCCGATACGCTGCGTCTCTCGGTGCGGTCGAGCGCGAGCTACGCCGGCGTGGCGGGCCAGACGCTTTTTCTGCCCTACGTTCCGAACCAGAACGACGCCCTGAAGAACGTTTCGGCCAACCTCTCCTGGGATTTCCAGACGGGCTCCCGCTGGCGGCATCATCTGGACGCCGGCGAATCCTATCTGGGCGAGACCTACTCCGATCTGCCCTATTACCTCACGCGGAACGAATACAATCGCGCCGACTTCAACGAGCAATCCAGCTACCTGTTCGGCAGCGGGGCCGTGACGGCGGGCTACGAATACGAGATCGAGAACGGCTTCTTTGGCGGCGTCCACGCCCGGCGGAACAATCAGGCGGGCTATATGGAGACGCGCTTTCAGCCCACCGGGCGAATGACCGTGGTGATCGGGGCACGGGCCGAAGCCAACGCCAGTTTCGGCACGCGCGTTGTGCCGCGCCTGGGCGTTTCCTACGCCGTGCGCCTGGGCCAGGGTTTCTGGGGTCCGACGCGCGGCTACGCCTCCTACGGGCTGGGCATCAAGGAGCCGTCTTTTCTGGAGTCGTTTTCGAACGATCCGTGCTTCCCGGGCAATCCCGGCTTGCGGCCCGAGCGCAGCAAGACCTTCGACGCGGGCGTGGATCAAGCGATGGCGGGCAACCGCATGCAGATCAGCATCGACGGTTTCCGCAATATGTTTTACGACGTAGCCAGTTTCGGATACGGACCGGTTACCTCCGCGTGTCCCTACGGCAGCGGGACCTATTTCAATACCGACCGTTCGCGCGCCTACGGGGCAAGCGTCCGGCTCGAAGCCGCGCCCATGCGACGGCTGTTCCTTTCCGGCAACTACACCTATGACGATACGCGGGTGCTGGCCGCGCCGAACGCTTTCGATCCCACCGAGTTGCCCGGGAACCGGCTGTTTCTGCGTCCGCTCCATTCGGCCAGCCTCGACGCCAATGTTTCCGCGTGGCGCATGAACTGGAACCTCGAAGCCAATTACGTCGGCCGGCGCACCGACAGCGATTTCCTCGGATTGGGCCTGACGAGCGTGCCCAGTTATTTCGTCCTGAATCTGGGGACAGACTACCGGCTCGGCCGGGGAATCAGCACGTACGCGCGGGTGGATAATCTGCTCGACCGGAGCTACCAGGTCGCGCTCGGCTATCCGGCGCTGCGCCTGGCCTACCGCGCGGGAATCCGGTACGCGTGGGGCGGGCAATAAGGGCTCTCTGGCGCATGGCGGAGGACGGCCCGCGCGGCTCTTTTCCCGGTGGATCGTTTGTCGAAGGCGTAAGCCCCGGCCCGTGCGGAATGCGCGCAGGCCGGGATTTGCCCAAATGCTATAATCGCAAAACCGTTATGAGCTCGATAACCGACGCCGGCCCGCAACCCGAAATCCTGGCCCGTTATGAGGCCGTGATCGGCCTGGAAGTGCACGTGCAGCTGCTCACCGCCAGCAAGATGTTTTGCGGGTGCTCGACCCGTTTCGGCGATCCGCCCAACTCGAATGTCTGCCCGGTGTGCCTGGGACTTCCGGGCACGCTTCCGGTGATCAACCGCCGCGCGATCGAGCTGGCGCTGCGGGCGTCGCTCGCGCTGCATTGCGCCGTGCAGGACCGCTCCCGATTCGCCCGGAAGAACTATTTCTATCCCGACCTGCCCAAGGGCTATCAGATTTCGATGTACGAGCTGCCGCTGGCAATCGGCGGCGGCCTGGATATCGATCTGGACGGCGGGACCAAGCGCATCGGCATCACGCGGCTGCACCTCGAAGAGGACGCGGCGAAGGCTCTGCACGAGGGTTTCCCGGATTCCGACCGCGCGACCTATGTCGACTACAACCGCTGCGGCATGCCGCTGGCCGAAATCGTTTCCGAGCCCGATCTGCGAAGCCCGGCCGAGGCCCAGGCATACCTCGAAGAGTTGAAGCAGATCCTCGAATACATCGAAGTAAGCGATTGCAATATGGATGAGGGGTCGCTGCGCTGCGACGCCAACGTCAGCGTCCGGCCGCGCGGCGACGGGAAATTCGGCACGAAAGCCGAGGTGAAGAACCTGAATTCGTTCCGGTATCTGGCGCATGCGCTCGAATACGAGATCGAACGCCAGGTGGGCGTGATCGAGAACGGCGGGAGGGTTTCGCAGGAGACGCGCCTGTGGAACGTGGCCGCCGGGCGCACCGAGTCGATGCGATCGAAGGAGCACGCGCACGATTACCGCTATTTCCCAGAACCCGACCTGCTGCCGGTTTCGATCGACCCGGCGTGGCTGGGGGAGATACGCGCCTCGTTGCCCGAGCTGCCCGAGGCGCGGCGCGCCCGTTTCGCCAGCCAATACAGTCTGACGCACTACGACGCTCGCGTGCTGACGGCCACGCGCGATCTGGCCGATTACTTCGAAGTGGTGGCCAGTGTGGGAGCGCCGGCCAAGTCCGCCGCCAACTGGATTCAAGGCGAGTTGCTGCGCCGGATGAAGGAAGCCGGGGATCCCGGAATCAGCCGAGTGCAGGGGCGCATCGCCCCGGCTGAACTCGCCGCGCTGATCGCCCTCGTCGAAAAAGGCGAAATCACCGCGGCCAGCGGCAAGAAGGTTTTTGCGAAGATGTTCGAGACGGGCGAGGGGGCGGCCCAGATCATCGCGGCCGAGGGCCTGGGTCAAATCAGCGACGCCGGCCGCATCGAGCAGATTGTCCGGGAAATCATCGCGAAAGACCCGGATAACGTGGCCAAATACCGCGCGGGCAACCCGAACGTGATGAAGTTTTTCGTCGGCCAGGTGATGCGGGCGACGCGCGGCCAGGCCAATCCGCAACTGGTGAATGAGACAATCGAGCGCCTGCTGGCCGAGTAAGGCCGCGGGCGGAGCGAGCGACCATGGCATATAAGCTAACGCCCGGCGACGGCGCGCCCCACTTCCAGCTGACGGCAGACGATGGCAACGAGGTTTCACTCGGCGATTTTCGCGGGCGTTGGCTCGTGCTGTTTTTCTTTCCCAAAGCCCTGACCCCGGGTTGAATCAACGAAGCGACCGAGTTTCGGGACGCGAAACCTCAATTCGACACACTCAAGGCGGCCGTCGCCGGATGCAGCGGCGACAAGCCGGAACTGCTTGCCCGATTCCGCGATAAGTACTCGCTCAACTTCGCCCTGCTGAGCGACCCTACATTCGAGACGATCGAGGCCTACGGCGCGCGCCGGCTCAAGCGCTTCATGGGCCGGTCGGCGCTGGGAATCGTTCGGTCCACCGTGCTGATCGGTCCCGACGGCAAGGTGCGATACGTGTGGGAAACGGCGTCGTCGAAGGGTCATGCCGCGCAGGTACTCGAAGTGCTGAAGGGCCTCGCCGCGTAGCTGCCGCCGCCGCGGGCCCGAGTTCCGCACACAAGGCTCATAAACACCCGGATTGAGCCTGAATTCCGAAGCCCCAAAAAGATTCCTCTACGCCGGGCCGGCAAAACCGCCGTCCCTCCGGTCGAAATATCCCCTTATCGTTCTGAGCCGCCTGAAATGGATTGCCCTCCGCATGTAATTCCCGAAGCGCGGCCAACGTGGCCTCGCAGTCAATGAGCAAGACACCTAAAACAGCGGAACAGCAGGGCGTATAAACTGCCATCCAGTGGTTACAACCGGATTCCCGCCGGCTATAGGAAGCAGACGGCGTGGCCGTTTTCTTCTTCGATCAGCATGTTGTCGGTCAGGCGGGCCGGGCCGATAAACGCCGCCACTACGGCGAGACACGATCCCCGCAGGCGCGGCGCGGGCCCGAACGTATCGGCATCGACGATTTCCACATAATCGACCGTGGCGAGCGGCTCCGAGGCCAGGACGGAGCTCATCTTTTCGGAAATCTCCCCGGCCATGCGCTCTCCGCGGGCAATCTGTTCCCGTGCGGCGGCAAGGGCGCGCGGCAGCGCCAAGGCCGCTCGGCGTTCGTCGTCGTTCAGACAGGCGTTGCGCGAGCTGACCGCCAGGCCGTCCGGCTCGCGCACGATCGGGCCAACGACGATTCGGGTGTCGAGATTCAGGTCTCGAGCCATACGGCGCAGCATGCATGCCCGCTGCGCCTCTCTGCGGCCCACGTAGATAAACGCGGGCTGAATGATGGCGAAGAGTTTCAATACCGTGGCGGCAACGGCCCGCAAATGGCCGGGACGCGAGCGGCCCTCCAGGCGCTCTGTGATCTCGGAGACGATAACGCTGGTCTGAAAATCCGGCGGGAAGAACTCTTCGGGCGAAGGCGCGAACAGGTAGTTCGCCG
>Ga0307373_10007428_pt1 | contig 17112 bp, 21 predicted proteins | sample OX2MG_FD_202534 | JGI IMG/M metagenome (GOLD analysis project Ga0307373, IMG submission 202534) | Soil microbial communities from Risofladan, Vaasa, Finland - OX-2 | ecosystem: Environmental > Terrestrial > Soil > Coastal area > Acid sulfate soil | place: Finland: Risofladan, Vaasa | collected... | reverse complement strand
AGCGACCATGGCCGACACCGTGATCGTCGGGGGGGGCATGGCCTACACCTTTGGTGTCGCGCAGGGGCGCACCATCGGCGATTCGCTCTTCGATCCGACCTTCGTCGAGGCGTGCGCGCGGCTGCTCGCCAGCGAGCGGGTGCTGATTCCTCGCGACGCGAGGGGACTGCGCACGGGTCAGGCCTTTGGCGGTGGTGGCGATGACCCGGTGTTGGACTTCGGCTGTGAGATTCCCGAGGGCTCCATGGGTCTGGACATCGGGCCCGAAAGTATTGCCACCTTCGTCAACGCGATCTCCCAGGCGCGAACGATTCTTTGGAACGGCCCCATGGGCGTCTTTGAGGACCCGCGTTTCGCTGGCGGCACCGAGGCGATCGCGCGAGCCGTGGCGGCGTCGGACGCGACGTCGGTCGTCGGGGGCGGTGACTCGGTGGCCGCGCTCAGGAGCTACGGACTCGAAGACGAAGTCAGCTTCGTGTCGACGGGCGGGGGCGCCTCGCTCGAACTGGTGGAACACGGAGATCTGCCCGGCCTGAGGGCCCTACGTGAAAGCAAGTGGAACTGATGAGCGAACGACGCGCCCTAGTGGTCGGCAATTGGAAGATGAACCTTGACTTCGTCGAGGCCGTGCACTTGACCCAGCAGATAGGGGTCTTACTGCGTCACGAGCCCGTTACCCACATCGACGTCATGGTCGCTCCACCCTTCGTCGACCTGCGAAGCGTCTCGTCGGTCCTCGAGTCCGAGCGCGTGCCGGTGGGCCTGTGCGCCCAGCATGTCAACGATCACGAGTCCGGAGCGCACACTGGCGAGATTTCTATTTCGATGTTGACCCGTCTCGGTGTGGGCACCATTCTCGTGGGCCACTCCGAACGCCGCACGCACTACGGCATGAACGACGACGTGGTGAGCGCCACGTTGCTCGCGGTCGTGCGCGCCGGGCAGCGGGCGATTCTTTGCGTCGGAGAGGACCTGGAAGTGCGCGAGACGGCCGAGCACGCGGCGTTCGTCACCAATCAACTCGACGTCGCGCTTCGCGCGCTGAGCCCGGCTCAGCGTGACCTGGTCACGGTGGCCTACGAGCCACTTTGGGCGATCGGCACCGGACGAAGCGCGACGGACGAAGAGGTGCGCGAAATGGCCCAAGTGGTGGACGCCGTGCGCTCTCGACTGGCAATGGAAAGCTCGCGCCTGCTCTACGGCGGCTCGGTGAACGCCGACAACGCCTCGGAGCTCATGGGCCAGGGTGTGGACGGATTTCTCGTCGGCGGCGCGAGTTTGAAGGCCGAAAGCTTCGTTGCCATCCTGCGGGCGGTCGATGACTGCTACGCTGAACTGCGCTAATCGGAGGTTTTTGATGCTTACCTGGACCATCATCGTGATCGAGGCCATCTCGGTCGTCAGCTTGATTTTCCTGGTTCTGCTCCACTCGGGGCGAGGCGGGGGCATCTCGGACCTCATGGGTGGTTCTATGGGCGCCGTGGCGTCGGGCTCGACCGTCGTCGAGAAGAACCTCGACCGCATCACGATCGCCGTCGCGTTGATCTTCACCTTCGCCACGCTTTCGCTCGACCTGCGCCTGCAGTAGGGCGTTGATGCATCGACGTGGTTCGCTGCGTCTCGTCACGCTAGGCGCGCTCGCGGCCTCGAGTCTCGCGGTGCCCGTGGGTCTCTCAGGCGCGAAGGTGATCTCGAGCGCCAACGAGAACGCGCACACCGTGATTGTCTCGCTGCCGGGGCCCTTTGACGGCTGCACTTTCCTCAACGCGGCACCGGGATCGAGCAGCGACGCGATTCTCGACTTGGTTCGACCCTCGGCCTTTCAGACCACGCCCGCCGGCGGCCTGGCGGGTGAGGGCGGGGCGATCTCTTCGGCGGAGCTGACGTCGCTCCAGCCCGAAACGGTGCGTTATACGTTGGCGGCGAACCTGCACTGGAGTAACGGCGCGGCCTTGAGCAGCATTGATCTGGTCGCGTGGTGGCAGCGCGCCAAGCACATGGCGAGTGTGCTTTCGGACGGATACCGCGCCATCAAGTCGCTACAGGTCTCGAACGGCGGCCTGACCGTGACGGCCGTTTTCGCGACGAACTACGCCGACTGGAATCTGCTCTTTCGAGACGTCGAAGAGCGTGGGGTCGCGGGAGGCTGCGGCATCACCAAACTGGTGCGCGATCCCTCGCTTGGGCCCTACGAAGTCCAAAGCGCGACGCCGAGTCGAGTCGTTCTCACGATGAACCGCGCCTGGCCGGCGTCGCCGAATCGCTTCGGTCGAGTGATCATCACGACGAATGCCACGCCGCCGACGAGCGCTCGCGCAGTGTTCGCCAGCTTCTCGCTCGACGTCTCCAAGAGCTACGTCGAGTCGCTCAGCTCCTACCCGACGCTCTCGAGCCGCATCGGCAGCTCGTCGAACGTCGAGGAGCTCACCTTGGCCCCGCGGGGCCGCGCCACCAGACGGATTGCGGTTCGCAAGGCACTCAGCTGGTCGCTCAACCGACAAGCGATGATCAACACCCTTTGGGGTTCCGTGACGTTTCTGCCATCCGTCGCCCAGTCGGCAATTTTCTCGCAAGCGCAAAACGCGTATCCGGGCGGGGGAGGGACGGGCCCCGTTGGCCAGAGCACGACCACGACGGCGCCGACGGCCGTTACGAACGGTCTAAGTGACTGCTTTCCCTGCGCGGTAGAGGCACTGAGGAGCGCGGGGTACGTGCAGCGCGCCTCGAAGTGGCTGGACGCCAGTGGCGTGCCTCTTTCGATCAGAGTAGCGAGCGGCCCCAGTGCCCTAGACCGGGCGGTCAGTCGGCTCACCATTGACGCGTGGCACCACTTGGGGGTCACGACCAGCGTCGTCGTTAAACCGAGTGAGGACGCCGCCGCGCTGGCCGTCGCCAAAGGTGCAGCGGACGCGTCAATCTTTGCGCGACCCACCTCCACCGCGCCCTCGATCTCGGCGCGCTCCTGGAGTGGTCCTGCGTACCTTGACAGTTTTCCGAGTGGCGTTCGAATGGCCAGAGTTGACGCGCTCTTCAACCAGGCGTTGGGGATATTTAACCCCGTGACGGCTGACGCCACGTGGCTCACCATGGACCAGGTCTTGCTGAACGCGTACTGGGTGCGACCTCTTTTCACCGAACCCATAGTTCAGTCGTGGACCAGCACACTTTCCAACGTGGTGGGAAGCTACCTAACTACGGGATTTGTCGATGAAGTGCCGACCTGGTCAATTACTCCTTTAACTCCGTCGAACTAGCACGACGGTTTCGGCTAAAGTGGGAATCCGCGTCGGAGTGGCGGAATAGGCAGACGCGCCAGCTTGAGGGGCTGGTGCCCTTTGGGGCGTGTGGGTTCAAGTCCCGTCTCCGACACCACAGGTCTGCTCCCAGGGTGTAGCCCAACCTCTTCCAGCGTCACCAGAATTGGCGGTGCTCCCGTCACCTTGACCGTTAATCGGTCGGGGTAGATGGCACCGAGTCGACCAGATCTTCGACGAGGATTCGTCACTCGGCGACGGTGGCCTCCTCCCACAGGGACTCCAGATTCAACTCGGCGAGCAGCGCGGCCACGTGATCGAATTGGTCGATGGTCCTTTCGGCTTCAAGGTTCTTTCTCTCCAACTCGTCAACCTCGCTTTGCGAGGTGGCTCGCTGCGTCGCGAGTCGACGGGCCTCGTTGCCAAAGGCGTTCGAATCGATCTTGTCGGCGTAGTACAGGTCGAGAAGTTTTCGTTCCTTGATCTTGAGCGACGTAATCAAGGTAGCGGTGCTTGGTCCTAGTGGGCCCCTCTCACGGCGGCTCTCGCTGAGTTGATGACGAATGGCGACCTGGAGCGCCTTGTCGTCCGCCAGCACGCGCCGGCCGAGCATGGCGGCTTTTTCGAGCGAGTCCCTTGGTGCTTCTCGCCGACTGAGCACATCCCAGGCCCCCGTCCGCGGCGTGGAACTCTTGCTTGGTGACGAGCGCTTCGTGGTGGAACTTGAGCGGTATCGAAGTGGAGAGAACGTACAACGAGATCTGCTGAGGCAGGCGTTTCTCTTCTCTGGCGTTCAAATGCTCCTTGGGGTAGTCGTAAATTTGATTTGGACCCACTTCATATCAATCCTCTCGATGGAAGGACTTCTCCATTGGAAGTTGATCATCGGTGAAGTGGTGGCTTCCATTAGATTCTTCTGGACGTCGACGCTCGTGAAACCACAACCGATAAACGTTGAAGTTTCTGGGTTCAATTTGCCGTCGATTAGTCTGCCGGCTCGGGGCCCAGAGCATTTCTCATAAGAGGAGAGTAGAAATTCTTCGAAGCACTTTGAGCACTTCGTCCATCAACGTTGACGCAGCCATCGCAAAACACGCTTTATTGAACTTCTATCTGATCTCATGATGCATTGACTGCTAGAACTGAATGTGGTCGTTTTGAAGGTTGGACCTGAAGGAGCGTCGATGGAGTTCCTAGACTCGTTTGGTCTGGAGCACGTCATGTTCAGGCGACCTGAGCAGATCGTCGTCTGATGGTCAATCGATCGTTTGGTCTGGAGCACGTCATGTTCAGGCGACCTGAGCAGATCGTCGTCTGATGGTCAATCGATCGTTCGGTCCAGCACACGTGGAGATGCACGAGGAGCGAGCGATTGACCGGGGCGACGATTTGGACCATCGTCGCTGGGCTGTTCTCGCGGTGCTGTGTCTGACGCTATTGATCATCAATCTCGACGGCACGATCTTGAATGTGGCGCTGCCAACGATTGTGAGGACTCTGCACGCGACATCGAGCCAGTTGCAGTGGATCGTTGACGCCTACGTCATCGTTCTCGCCGGTCTACTGCTCATCGCGGGTTCTCTTGGAGACCATTTGGGGCGCAAGTGGGTGTTCCTCGGTGGACTCATCGTGTTTGCAGCCGGCTCGGCGGCGTCCGCGTTCTCGGCGAGCCCCGACCAACTCATCGTCGCTCGGTCGTTCATGGGGATCGGCGCCGCCGCGATCATGCCTTCGACGTTGTCAATTCTCACTAACGTGTTCACCGAACCACTCGACCGAGCTCGCGCCATTGGGTTGTGGTCGGGAACGAGCGGCCTCGGTTTGGCAATCGGTCCGGTCGTCGGAGGTTGGCTCCTAGCGCACTACTGGTGGGGTTCAGTTTTTCTGATCAACGTGCCCATTGCCGCGGCCGCCTGCTTGGCCGCCATGTTCGTCGTGCCGGACTCCAGGAATCTCGCCGCGAAGCGTCCTGATCTGGTGGGCGCGGGTTGCTCGCTACTGGGAATCGCCTTGCTGCTCTGGGGGTTGATTGAGGCGCCCACGCGGGGATGGACCTCGTGGGCCATCCTCGGGGCGCTTTTTGGTGCAATTTTTGTCATTGGCGTCTTCATTATGTGGGAGCGTCACACGAGTCATCCCCTGCTAGAAGTGTCATTTTTTCGATTGCGTCGATTCTCGGTGGCGATGGGCGCGCTGGGTCTCGTGCTCTTTGCTCTCTCGGGCGGGCTGTTCCTGTTCACGCAGTATTTTCAATTCTCGCTTGGGTTCAGCGCGCTTCAGTCCGGTTTGCGCATCGCCCCGATAGCGGCGGTGTTGCTAGTCGCGGCGTTGCTCTCGAGCACTCTCGTTCGCTACGTCGGCACCAAGGTTGTCGTCTTCGCTGGCATGGTACTGATCACGATTGGTTTCGTGATGCTCACGTCGGTCACGATTAATTCCACGTACTCCAACGTGCTCCCGGCGCTCTTTTTCCTCGGCATTGGCACGGGACTCGTGGTGGCTCCCTGTACGGAGTCGGTGATGGGTTCGGTGTCCGTTGACCTCGCTGGCGTCGGCTCGGCGACCAATAGCACCGCGCTGCAGATTGGTAGCGCGTTGGGCGTCGCGGTGCTAGGTAGTTTGCTCAACACCCGCTACCAAGTCGACATGCGTTCGTTGCTGCGCCATCTCTCGGTTCCGGCACCGATCGTGCAAACGACGGTCGCTTCGCTCGGCGGTGCCCTCGAAGTCGCCCACCGACTGGGTGGCACGATTGGCGCCCAACTCGCTACGTCTGGCCGTCAGTCGTTCATCAGCGGGATGGTCCTCGCCGTCTCGGTAGGGGCGGTGATCTCCGGCGCCGCGGCGATTGTTGTTGCGGTCTTTTTGCCGGCGCGCGGTGAGGACCCTTCGAGGAGGGTGTGATGGTAGACGTAGCGAAACAGCCACCGCGCATGGAACTCGTGCGATGGATACGGGTGCTCGCGGTGGCGACGCTCGTCGCGACGATCGGCCTCATCGTCCTCGGCAGCGCCGTGCGGGTGACGAACTCGGGGATGGGCTGCAATGGTTGGCCGCTGTGCTCGGGCGAGGTCGGCCCGATATCGCACTTCCACCCTCTGATGGAGCAGTCTCATCGCTTTCTGGTGTCAATCGTGACGGTGCTCATTTTGGTGCTCCCTTTCTTGATTCGCCGCGCCGGCGCGTTCGCGCGTCACGTGCGCGGCCCGGCGCTGGTGTCGGTAGGGGTGATCGCGGTGCAGATCGTGCTCGGAGCAATCACGGTGTTGACGAATAACGCGCCCGTCACCGTGGCGCTGCACCTCTTGGTCGCCACGCTGTTTCTCGCCGTCGTGACGGTGACCGCGGTCGCGTCGTTCATCGAATCAGGTCGGTCGTGGTCGTTGCTCCACCGACCCGGACGACTCGCCTGGGTAACCATCGGTGGTCTCTACCTGGTGGTCATCTCGGGTTCGATCGTGGTGAATGCTGGAGCCCAGTCGGCGTGCACGTCGTGGCCGGCGTGTTTTTCGAGCCCGGCGGCCGTGGGGCTCGTGGCGATCCAACTGATCCACCGGTCAATGGTGCTCGTAGGGTCACTCCTCGTCGTGGCCTTCGTGGTCAGTGTGTGGCACAAGAAGGGGACGGACTCGGTTGAGCGAAATCTTTCGCTTTGTGCGATCGCACTGCTCGCCGCGCAGATTGTCGTGGGCGCGCTGAGTGCTCTCAATAGTTCGCACAGTGAATTCGCTGACGTGCATCTGGGCCTTGCCTCGGCTCTCTGGGCGACCGTGGTCGCGGTCTTCGCTCTCTCAGCGAGGGAACGACCGACCGGAGAGCCGATTCCACGAATGGACGATCACTTTCCGAGTGATCCGCCAATGACGCGCATACTGAGATAGGTCAACACGCCAGTATTGGGTACCAGTAACTTTAAGTCACGCTGACTGGCCGTGACCAGGTAAAAATTTGTATCTTGGCGTTAGATCTGCGTCCCGTCTACGGCACCAATCAGTCCATGTTTACGTCAAGTCACCAATGCGAGGTTGCATTTCTGGGGCGTCGGGTCTTCGACACCGGATTGGATTAAGCGACTAAACGCCAGTGCGTGGTAGTAGCAACGTAGAGTCCGTCACGGGCTCGCCGTGATCAGGCAAGATTGTCTAACTTGGCGTCAGAGACAATACAGTGATCTGGTGATCTTCCGGGACTCGCCGACTAGATTGAGAGGCGTGCCTGAGAGAATTACTCCTCGACAGTTCCACGAGGCTGAGGGTGTCGAAGACTGGCGAGTATTGATGAACGGCGCGTACGCGCACTTCCGCACAGGAACCTTCGCCACGGGCGTCAGGCTCGTGGACGTGATCGGCGAACTGGCCGACGCGGCGAACCACCACCCCGACGTCGACCTGCGGTACGCGGGTGTGATGGTACGGCTAGTAACGCACGAGGTCGACGGACTGAGCCAGCCCGACGTCGAGCTGGCCCGGCAGATCTCGGTGGCGGCTCGCGCGCTTGGCGCGCCCGCCGACCCGACCGCCGTGCAGGATGTGCAGGTTTCAATCGACGCGCTGCTCATTTCCGAGGTGCGGGCGTTCTGGCAGGCCGTCCTCGACTACCGGGAGAAGGGTGACGAGGACCTGTTTGACCCCCATTTCCGCGGGCCGTCGTTCTGGTTTCAGGAAATGGACTCACCACGCCCACAGCGCAATCGAATCCACGTGGATATTTGCGTGCCTCACGATCAAGCCGAGGCGCGCGTCGCAGCGGCGATCGCTGCGGGCGGGCACCTGATCACCGACCAATACGCGCCCTCGTGGTGGGTCCTGGCCGACGCGCAGGGCAACGAGGCCTGCGTGGCTAGTTGGATGGATCGCGACTGAAGGGTCGTGTGGGCGTGTCGCGGGACCGCGTGGCGCACCGACGCACCCACGCACCCACGCACCGACGCACACTAGCGCTCGCAGTCGGCTACTCCTGACACTAACTTGGCGATCCGTCTCACCGTTCAAGTCGCCAGTGCAAGATTGCAGATCTGTTGCGTCGGGTCTCCGACACCAGTCATTGAACGTTGGTTTTCAATCCACAACTCATCATTAGCCTCAATGGATGAGGGGGTGAATTTGATGGCTAATTGGACCTGGAGTCTGCGGTCGCGTGAAGGAGCGATGAACGGCCTTGAGTTTGCACGAGCCTCGACGGCGAGCGGTTTCACCAGAGCTTTGATTCACGCGGCCCCCGCTCATCTGTCGGTTGAGATTGTCGATGATCAAGGAGATGTAATCATCCCGGTCGCAAACCTCGACCGCATTGGTGACTACTTACCAATGACGATGCTCACGATTCATGATGACGTGATAAGTCGAAGCGAAGTGTGGCCGGACGATAGTCACTACGGACTGCCCGTGTTGTTAGCTGGTGGTGAGGTGGGGCTGCTTCGTGAATGGCATCACTCCAAAGACCGCAGTTGGTGGAAGTGGTCGCTCGAGTTGGCCAACCATACGGGTCGACCTGGCGATTGGGCGCCGCCAAACGAGGATGTACAAAGTTGATTGTTCACGGTCAATATTGAAAGTTTCTTGACAACAATCTCCAAAGCTAGGTATCAATTCTGTTGGTTCGAGTCTCCGACATCAACCAGTTCGGCTCAGGTCAGTTGTCAATGACTCGTAGCAGATGTGTTCCATCGGCTCTCCGACACCAAGTTGTACAAAAGTGACTTAGGTGTTGTACAATTAGGTCATGAGCAAAATTTCGGTCAGCAAGGCACGCGAAAAACTCTCCGACGTGGTGGAGATGTCCCAATCAGAGCCGGTGGTCCTGGAGCATTACGGGCGTCGGGCTGCCGTCGTGGTGAGCCCCGAACATTATGACGAAATGCTCGAAGCGTATGAAGAGTCACAAGATGTCGCCGCGTACGACACTTCGTTAGCAGAAGAGGGTGCCAACATTCCCTGGGAACAGGTGAAGATCGATCTCGGCTGGTCGTGAATGAATATCGAATTGAGTTCCGGCCCGCGGCCCTGCGCGAAATTCGAAAGATTGCTCGTTCCACGCAGCCGCGCATTCAAGGCGCCATTGCGATGCTCGCGCAAGACCCGCGTCCGCCGGCGTCTCGGCCCCTTCGAGGACGGCCCGGCTACCGGCTGAGGGTAGGCGATTACCGCATCATTTACACCATCGATGACGGGGTACTCCTCATCGTGGTCGTTGCCATCGGTCATCGACGCGACGTTTACCAATAGCCACGTGTGGAGTTCAACGAATCACATCAGATTGACGTGATTGAGAAGTCGCCAGTGCCTGGTACCAGACCTGGGCTGTCGGGTCTCCGACACCAATTATCTGATAATCTGATTTCATGACTGAAATTAGCGCCACCGAAGCGTCGAGGAACTTCGCCGAACTTCTCGACGCCGTAGAACACAAAGGTGAACGAATTCTCATCGCGCGACGAGGTCGAGTCGTGGCCCAAATTGAGCCGGTGGCGAAGGGACGGGGCGCGGATGTGAAGTCTTTGATCAAGCGCCATCCAGTCGACGCTCAATGGATGTCCGTGATTCGAGAAGTTCGTGAGCTGGTCGTCTCGAAGGAACGATTCTGAGCAGACTGCTACTTGACACGACCTTTTTCGTCGACGCGGAACGGTCGAAGGAGAGTCTCGACGACGTCATCGATGACGATGATGACATTGCCGTGGCGGCAATTACCTTGGCTGAACTCTTGGTGGGTGTGGAGATGTCCAAAGGCAAAACCAGACTCAGTCGCCAAGGGCTTTTCGATGAAATCGTGGCATCGGTTCCGATTGTTGATTACGACCTCTCCGTAGCACGCGCTCACTCCCAACTTTTGGTGGCGGTGCGAAAACGGGGAAGTCCTCGAGGGGCGCACGACTTGATTATCGCTGCCAGCGCGCTGTCGTCAAATCGGGTGGTCGTGACGGCGGATCAGACTGCCTTCATGGATCTACCCGGCGTGACGGCTATCTTTCACCGGTAAGTCGACGCTCGGCTCCTCGATCTGAAGGCGCCAATTGGTGGTAGCAGACCTATGGCATCGGGTCTCCGACACCAACGATTTGCGATCGGCTCAATCGCTCGTGATTTCAAAGTCTTATCGTCCACACCTTCGTAGGTACCGTTTGCGGCTGCTGTGGTGAACGCATGTTGTCAGGGTCGCCTTAAGAGGTTGGGCCTGACTCAGTGTGATGCTGGCTTCGTACCTTGCTTCTGATCCGTCAACTTAACTCCTGGGGGACTATTCGCACCTGAATCGGCAATTCATCGATGACGATATTCCTCTAACGGAGTGATTCGCCGCAGTCATCCTTCATCGGTGCGCCGGTTTTTGAACTCAAGATCAACCGCACGTAGGCGGGCGGCCATTGCCGCCAACAACTTCATAGCGACCACTGGAGATGTCTCAACTAAGCGAATAAATTCGCTCCGTTCGAACACCGTGACGGTCATGTCAGTGTCGGCAGTAACGGTGGCGCTCCTGCGAGCTCCGTCAAGCAGTGACATCTCGCCGAACAGGTCACCGGGCCTGAGGTTGGCTACCTCTACTTGATCGTCGACGGTGCAGCGTGCACTTCCAGAAATAATTAGAAATGCCTCCTGGCCGATGGCGCCCTCTTTGGTCAGCACCTGATTGGCCGCAATTTCTACGGTGACGCCGAGCGCCGCCACCGAGTTCAATTCCTTTCGAGAAAGTCCCGCAAACAGAGGTTGTTGGGCCAGCATCTCGATTCCTTCTGGTGGAATGCGCATCGTTGCTCCCTACTCGGCCTGATTCAAAACTTGTTCTGAGCGTAGTTCGCCTGTGGCGACTCGCTGGTGTCCTAACCGCGAAGGTAACTATCGAATATCCGAACAGATGCCTCAGCTGAGATCATTTGCTGCAGGCACTACTCCGTGGTGTCAATGATCGCGACAGAGCAGGGCGCACCGTGGGCCACGCTATTGGGCACACTCCCGAGGACTCGTCGCACACCGCGCATGCCGCGATTGCCAACGACGACCAGGTCGGCCTTGAGTTCCGTGGCCTTCTTGATGATCGCTTCAGCCGGGTCGCCAGTGGCCGAGTGCAGTGTTGGTTCAATGCCTCGCTTCTTAGGAATGAATGACAAGAGCTGGAGGGCGGCCTCCACCTCACCATCGTGACTTAGATTTCGGAACTCGCTGGGAAGATGATCATCGCGAGAGGCGGTGGTCTCGTAGGCCATCACAATGTGTAATGCACCATTCGACATCACCGCCATCTCTGTCGCGGCCTCTACGGCACGCCGGGCGGTCGGTGAATCGTCAGCCCCAACTACGACAACTTTGAACATGGCACTGTCCTTTTCTCCAGGTACGACCATAAATCGTCCGACCTTAAATCAGCGAACGAAGCCGAATATCCAGACGTTACTCGCCGTCGGGTTCCCGAGTCGGACGGCGAACTTTCGGCTATCAACATAGATTCCATTTGTAGTTCCAGCCCGGACCGTGATTCGATCGGGATCTTCAAACTACGGCGATATGCGAAGAATGGACGCGGCCTCGGTGCCCTCTCTGGTGTTGTTGTAGTAGATGCCTATGGAGACGTGGTAATAGCCCGCTGGCGCGTTGAGTGGTATGTGAATTAGGGGGATTGGTTCGCGAGCCTTTGTGTTCGAAATTCGAATCACCGGCGCCGAGATCTCCACCGGCTCGGATCTCGTTGGTGAGGCCGCGACTTTCGCTTTGAGCGTCGCCACGCTGGAGAAAGGACCCGAGAGTCGCTCCTTCAAGATGATCGTGTAGCGCGAGTTCTGAGCTGGTTGATTTACTTCACGAATCCAATGCAACGCTAGGACTTCACCCGGGTGGTACACGGTGTTCACGAAACGGACGCTGCAGCACGTGTAGATGTAGGACACGGGTGAACCAGATGTATGAGGCGTCTGCGAACCAGCGTTTGGCACCTGGGTACTGGCTCGGACATGCGCGACATCCAATACTGCGCCCGTTGCGAGCGTGACGGCGATGACCGCGACGATAATGCGGCGCGAAGAACTGCGCGTTGCCTCAGTGACGTCTTGACTCATCTACTTGATCCTAAACACATCTATATTGATTCGCGATCTATCTGCGCTCTCGCAGAAAGGGCGTCCTGCGGGCGCTTGAACAACCGTCAGGGCTGACATGGTGTGAGCCACCGATGCCTTTATGAGATGAACAACGTCGGGTCACCGAGAGGCATACCTCTCACCAGCTTGGCGTGACTCTTGGGACTGCTTTCAGTATGAGGTTGCCGCACTGGGTCACTTGACGCCGCGGGCCCGGGACCCCGCGGCGAAGGATCGCTCAATGAACGAAGCCGTTATGAGAGTTCCTCTGATGGGTAACTTCTCATTGCGCCCAACGAGCGGTGAATACAGACCGGCTCGAACGCCTCCGGTCAGAGACTGTCCCGTACCGGCAATTGGCGGCGGTCAATTTGTCGATGCTGCGCGTCGGCTCGCTTGCAACTTGGGCACGTGTTTCGAATCGACGGAGACGCTGCGGGCGATCCCGCCAAGTAGAAGTAGCGCCACGACCCTCCTTCTGAGTCTTCAATCTCTCGCACTTCAAACGTCTCGCGCCAAATGTAGTGGCAGTGAGTACAGGAGAACTCGTATTGTTCCAGATAACGATCAGAAATCATTGTTAATCACGCTTTCACTCACTAGTTGATTCGTTCGCTCACGCTGATCCTTTGGTGGTGTGGGAGTGCGCCACGTCGTTGAGAATTCCTCCGCACTCAGCGCAGACGAGGTTGGCCCAACACGCTGAGTCACCACCAACGTCGGACGCGGTGCTCGTCACCTCTTGATTCACCTCCGGAAGCAATTTTGCGCATTCGGGCGATTCTTCAACCGCGCCGCGATCGATGGAGAAGAAGTCGATTGAAAAGATTACGGGGCCGATCGCTTCTAGCGAGTGATCAAGACCCGGGGGGATCGCCTGCGTAGCGGAAGAGTCGATAATGACATCGATGTCAACTTCACCTCGGCTTGTATAACGCAGTCGACCACTGTGCACCGTTATTCGTCCCCAAGTATCTTCCCCAAGACGTTGTAGACACTGAAGTCTCACCGGCATCGTGTATTCGTCCCATCTCGGTGTCGACTGGACGAGTTGGAGTTCGTCTGGTAGTTCCGCTCGATCGCAGAGTGGACAGGAAATTAAACTTCCGATTCTCGAACGTCGAGTCTCGTGGTCGAGTACCCACGCGCGGACTTGGAACGGTGGACGATGGCGAACGTGCTGACGATGACCGCACGAAAGCTCCGCCACCCAGTCGCCCTGGTCGTCGGCGCGAAAGTTCACGATCGTCCGGTTCATCGTGTTCCCGACCCGTCTCGACCCTCAGCGAGTTCGGTCGTCTCGATGAGTTCTCGAGTGCTACGAGGTGACGTGATCCAGTTGAGCGTCAATATACGCTCGGTGTGACGCTCCTCCACGAGAAGCTTCTCTCGAGCTTTCAATAAGTCGAACTGCGTAATGAGCCCGTCCAGATGCGTCTCGTCGTCGCGGTCCACTACGGGGATCACGCTCACTTGGTGCGCCGCCATCCGGTCGGCGACGGACCGCAGAATCTCGTCAGGGTACGCAGTGATGAGAACTTCCACCATTGATTCTTGAACTCGTCGGTTCGGGTCGTCCTTCGCACTGATAACCATCGACCAGGGGAGAACTCCCCTCAGACGATTCTCGCTGTCCAGTACTGGGTAGAGACGCTGGCGTCGTTCGGTCGAACCTTCAGGCAACGCGAGGTAGATGTCGGCGAGGCGGTCCTCTGGATCAATGGTGAAGACCTCGGTGTCCATGACCTCGCGTACGAAGGTCGCCTCGAGAGGATCGACCGAATATTCGCGCATGACGTGAAAACCGCGGCGTGCGACCTTCTCGGTGAGGATCGAGCGCTTGAGGACCAGCACACTCACCAAGTGCGCGATGGTGGCCGCCACGAGAAGCGGCAGGAGAATGTGCTGATCGTACGTGAGCTCGAAGGCGAAAATGATGGCCGTAAACGGCGAGCGCGTGACGCCCGCCAGAGCTCCGGCGAGACCCACGAGCGCCCATACACCGGGCGTCGCGCCCGGCAACAAGTGACCAGCCATTCCGCCAATCGCGGCGCCCATCATCAAAATCGGAGCCAGGATGCCCCCACTCGTTCCACTGCCGAGACCGCCGGACCATATAACGAGTTTCACGACGACCAGGAGAATGAGCGCACCAATCGTCAGTTTTCCGAGAAGTTCGGCGTGAATGGTGCCGTAGCCAACGCCTAAAGCTCTCGGATCAACGAGGCCGCCAAGCCCGATGATGAGTCCGCCGATCATCGGCCACCACATCCAATGAAGATGTTTCGTCAGTTTCTTGAACGCGTCCTCGAAGAGGTAGACGGCCTGGGTCATGACCCACGCTCCAAACCCACATGCCACGCCAATGACCGCCGCACCAAGGAGATCAAAGCCATTGATTGACGCGTGCCCCGGAATGACGAAGATCGGCTGGGGTGTCACGAGGTGAGCCGACGCCACGGCCATGCGAAGCCCGTCGGCCGTCGCTGCCGCAATGCCGATGAGTACCATGGAACGGGGCCGAAACTCAAACGCCAGAAGCTCTACCCCGAACAGCGTCGCGGCGACGGGCGTCCCGAACACAGCGCTCATCCCTGCCGCCGCTCCGGCCACGAGCAGACTTCGGCGTTGCACGGCTGTAAGTGGAAACAACTGTCCGATGATCGAGCCAATCGCGCCACCGGTAAGAATGATCGGACCCTCCGCTCCGAAGGGACCGCCTGTTCCGATACTGATGGCGCTCGAGATGGGTTTCAAGATGGCGAGGCGCGGCTGCACTCTGCTGCCATTTATGAGGACGCGTTCCATTGCTTCGGGAATACCGTGCCCTCGAATCTGTTCCGAGCCAAAGCGAGCCATCAGTCCCACAATCAGTCCGCCACCAATCGGGATGAGAACGGCGATGGGCCCCAAGGTGTTGCCATAAGGCGACACGAGATGCACGCTGAAACGTTGAAAGTACAAGAGATTGGTGAAAAAGCCAATCATGTCCAGCAGTGCCAGCGAGACGCCAGCACCGAGAACTCCAATAATGACGGCTAAGGGAACGAGCTTGAGGATGTCCGGCGTCGTCGTGAAGTCACCGAGGGCTTGCTCAGCCGCGTCTGCGTGAGGAGCGCTCGCGGCCGAAGACGGCATCGAAGATTCCTCCTTCACCGGTTCATCAGGGTCAATGGATTCAGCCACGGTTGCCTACTTCGCGAGCGGACCGCCGAACGCCACGAGTCGGGGTTCGAAAACGAGTCATCATAATCTAACAATCTATCGTAATACGATGCTATTATGGAACCAGTGGATCTTCCTGATGAAACGTACGCTCGGCTGCTCGCCTTGCGGACAGGGATGCGACACTTCGAGCGTTGGAGTGATCAGCAAGCCCGGGCGGCGGGGCTGACTGGCGCCCAACATCAGTTATTACTGGCTGTTCGAGGGCACGCCGAGTCCCAGGGACCTACCGTCGGTGAAGTGGCCGACTACCTACTTCTTCGTCACCACTCGGTGGTCGGCTTGATTGACCGAGCGGTCGCTGCCGGGCTCATAAAGCGCACGAGAGATGAGAAGGATCACCGCCTTGTTCGACTCCATCTCAGCGCGAAGGGCGCCAAGCGACTTGAGGAGCTTTCGACACTGCACGTTGAAGAACTCAAACGTCTAGGCACTCCATTTCCGAACGCGTGGGAAGGGTTGGGCCCCGTACAACGAGTCCACGGGTTACCGGGCTCGCCCGCGATGACTTCATGAAAACCTGGTCCATAGTTCGGAAACTACCCATAACTTGTTAGTTGCACCTCACGGCAAGCGCCGCGGATGTTTTGAAGCTTCATTGAACCGAACTAATAGAGGAGACGTATGAGTATGGACGAGGAATTTCCGCAAGGGCGAAACGACGATGATTCAGATGTGATGGGTGGCGAAGATTCAAGTAGCGCCAAATTGATGGGTAACGACGACACGAGTGAATCCAAATTGATGGGGAACGACGACACGAGTGACTCCAAATTGATGGGTAACGACGACACGAGTGACTCCAAATTGATGGGCAGCGATAACGAGGATAAGTCGTAAACTTAAATACGGAAGCGAAGTTCGCTGGCAAGAAGTTCATGACGAATATGAATGAAGTCGGGGCGAACAGAGTCCGCAGTCGAGATTTCGAGTTTGAGAGATGGCGAAATGAGTTCGTTCGACACCAATGGTCGTGCGTACGATGGGCGAACGTGGGAAAACGACGCCAGTTGAGTTCATCGAAACTCATACCACACACTTCGATAAGGACGACATCGCCCGGTTAGGGGCGGCTATGGCCGAAGTTAGTCGACACCGAGCGCCAATCTCGATGAACATCCCAACTTCCTGCACGCTTCGAACAAGATTGCGGCGTGGCCACGTTGGGTCTCCGACACTAATGAACTCTTGTTACTTGAAATTCACGTCGCTGGGCAGGACATTGATGAACTGACAGGTGCAGGGGCCCTTCCTGGTGGAAGACTCGCCTCTATGTGGGGTGTGGGCGCGCGGGTGATTGTCTCGGTGGTCGTGTTCGCAGGATTCGCCGATCTCGCGGCGGCGACTTCCGTTGGTGCTACGAATAAGTGGCCGTTGCTGACCAACGTCTCGTTAGGTACGGGCACTCAGATTGACTCGGTAGATTTCGTGTCGCCGTTCCTCGGCTACGGCATCGCGTCAAATTCGTATGAGGGCTCGTCGAAGCACGCGAGCGAGCCCTTCTATTTGGTCAGCACGACCGATCAGGGGACTCGTTGGCGACTCGGACCTCGAGTGCCACTT
>Ga0307373_10007426_pt1 | contig 17114 bp, 12 predicted proteins | sample OX2MG_FD_202534 | JGI IMG/M metagenome (GOLD analysis project Ga0307373, IMG submission 202534) | Soil microbial communities from Risofladan, Vaasa, Finland - OX-2 | ecosystem: Environmental > Terrestrial > Soil > Coastal area > Acid sulfate soil | place: Finland: Risofladan, Vaasa | collected... | reverse complement strand
CCTCCCGACAGGCTGAGCCAGCCGTCCACCCGCTCGGCGAAGTAGGGCTGGGTCAGCAATCGCCTCGACGTCATCCCGCCCTGGGAGTGCCCGACCAACCAGAAGGCCCGGATGTGATCGGGACCGAAGCGGTCCAGGACCGACTCCACCACGTTGCGGAGATGCTCATCGTCGGCCTCGGCGGTCCAGTGGCGGGTGGGTTCGGCGGTGGCGGCGGTGGGAGCGGCCACCACCAGGCGGTGGACATCGACGTGGTCGTGGGCCGGGAAGTAGCTGCGCTGCCAGACCCCTCCCGATCCACCCCCGTGGAGGTTGAGCAGGAAAGTGACCGGGCCGGCGGGATCCTCGGGGAAGTCGAGGTAGTACTTGCGACCGGTCTTTTCGTCCACCGCCCGTTCGTTGCCCATGGCTTCCCCCTCGCTCAGGGCGGGACAGTAATGCAATGGCATTACCAGCGCCCAACCGGCATCCACCCCGCCGTCACAGCCCTGCTGCACACTGGCCCCATGGCCGTCACCGAACCTCGGGCCAAACCCGAGACTCCCATCGTTCCCGAGGTGGTGGCGGTGCGGGTGCCGGGCCGGGACTACGACATCCGCCTGGGGGGCGAGGTCTGGCGCTGCCAGGTCCGCCGGGCCGACCCGCCTCTGTTCCTCCTCACTCCCCGCCGCTAAGGGCCAGTCGAGGGCCCTCGCCGGTGTAACCCGATCTTTACAACGCGGAAACGCCGGGGACTTGCGCCGTTGCAACGATGACGTTGCAACGGACAAACAAGGAGAAATGGTGCTGGGGACCAGGATCGTTCGGATCGGTACGGCCGCGGCCGTGCTCATCCTCGGCGGCGGCATGGCCGCCACGGCGGCGCGGGCTGCGGCGCCGTCACTGCATCTGGCCATCGGCCAATCACTCTTCTGGGACGGTGGCTACGTCGACAGTTCCGACATGGCCCTCCCCGGCCAGGCCGCCTGCGCGGTGGAGCAGTGCTTCGACTATCCGTTGACCGTGGCCAAAGGTGGGTGGCGGCTCCGGGTGGCGATTGACACCCCCGACCGGGCCAACGAGTTCGAACTCGACCTGCTCGATCCGTCCGGGACCGAAGTGACCAGTGAGGCCGACTCCGCCCAGACCCAGTTCGACATGGAGGTCTACGCCTCGCACCCCGTAGCAGGCACGTGGACGGTCCGGGTGGTCCCGCAGATGGTCCAGAACGCCAGCTTCCGGCTACGGGCCAAGCTCGAGTCCGGGCCGGTGGTCTACAAGCACAAGACGATGCTCCTGCCCAACCTCAAGGTGACCCCGCCCTATCAGTTCACCTTCGTGGCTCCGGCCAATCCGGCCAACGCCTACGCCCCCGACTCCGTGAATCCGCCCCTGGAGGTGGCCGGGGAGGCGCCTCTGTCCTGCACGCCGGATGAAACCCTCAACCTGGGCACCAACTTCCTGCCCGGCTCCAGTCACCCGACCCGTTGCCTGCGCTTCACCACCGGTCCCCGGGATGCCGGGCCGGGGCCCTTCGAGATCGACTACAACCCCACCGGAGCCGACGGCGGCATCCTGAACATGGGCCCCGCCTACCAGCGGGTGTACTACAGCGACGGGAGCTCATTCCTGCGTCCGGCGGGACAGTTCCAGTTCCACGCCGTGCACGGTCACTACCACTACATGGGGTTCCTGAACTTCCAGCTGTATCACGTGGGTGCCAACCATGACCTGACGCCGGCCGGGTCAGGCAACAAGCTCGGGCTGTGCCCCGCCGATGAGCTCTTTGCCGACTGGGGGACTTTCAACCAGGACAGCACGGTCACCTTCACCGCCAACTGCGGCTACTCCACCGGTGAGGCCAGCCTGGGCCTCAATGTGGGCTGGGGCGATGTCTACAAGTGGCAGCGACCGGGCCAATACGTCGACTTCTCCGGGGACGGTGACGGCTATTACCTCCTCCAGGTGCTCGTCAACGCATCCCACCTGGTGGAGACCGTCCCCAGCGACCAGAACGTGGGCTACGCCTACATCCACGTGGTCGGGGAGAACGTCGACATCATCGAACGGGGCCAGGGGAACAGCCCGTGGGACCCGAACAAGATTGTCTTCACCAACCAGTAGACGACTGTGGTCATCACCCGTCGCCATCTGCAGCTGGGCCTGGCTGTCTTCTGGATCTTCGACGCCGCTCTGCAGTTCCAGCCCTACATGCTGAGCCACCGCTTCAGCGCCGCGGTCATAGGCCCGTCCGCCTCCGGCCAGCCCGGATTCGTTTCAGCCGCGGTGAGCCAGGTTGCCCACCTGATTGGCGACGCCCCAGTTCCGACCGATGTCGTCTTCGCCCTGGCTCAGTTGGCCATCGGCCTGGGGCTGCTCTGGCGCAGATCGGCCCGATGGGCACTGGTCGGATCGATCGTGTGGCCGCTCGGTATCTGGTACCTCGGGGAGGGTCTGGGCGGCGTCATGAGCGGCCACGCTTCGCTCCTGACCGGGGCCCCGGGCGCCGCGCTCCTGTACGCCATCGTGGCCATGGCGGCCTGGGTCGGACCCTTACCGGCCCGCCATGAGGAACCGGCCTCGCAGTACGTACTGGTGGGTTGGGCGGTGGTCTGGGGCATCGGGGCCCTCCTGCAGGCACTGCCCGGCCAGGCCAACGCCCCGGCCCTGGCCGCCAGCCTGTCCGGGGCCGGGCAGGGTGACCCCGGTTGGTTGGCCGGGGCCGACCGGGCTGTGGCCGGTTGGATCGGAGGCGGAGGGGGGGTGGTGGTCTCCTTGCTCATCGCCGCCGAGATGGTCATCGCCCTGGCTCCTTTTCTGGGCGGGTGGATGGCTCGGGTGGCGGCGTTGGCGGGCGGAGGGTTTGCTCTTCTCCTGTGGGCCCTGGGCCAGGGATTCGGCCAGATCTACACCGGTACCGCCACCGACCCCAACAGCGGTCCGCTGCTGATCCTGATGGCCACGGCCGTCTACTCCTGGTCCGCCAACGGTCTGGGCACGACCTGGTCCGGGCCGGGCTCCTGGAGCCGGACCCGGGCGGGCCGGCCCGCCCTCAGCCGGTAACGCGCCCAGCTCGATGCCGATGGGATGGTTCCCCGGGGGCATCGACTGACCAGCCGGCCGCCGGGGCTGTAATAGGCCCGGTGCCGCCCACCGGGAGCTACTCCGACCAGGAGCTCATCGACCGCTCGTTGGATTTGGCGGCCGAGTTGACGGAGCGGGCCCGGTCCCTCACCAGCGCCCGTCAGCACCGCCGTCTGGCCCGACTGCAGCGCCTCCTCAGCACCGAGGGCGGAACCCGTCTGGTCTTCTCGCTGGCTGACCGGGTTCTACGGCCCGTCTCGGCTGAGGCCGCCGCCCGGGCCCTGGCCGGTCTGGCCGCCTCGGACCTACCGGGCGTGTCGGGGCCCGACCGGGCCCTGCTCCGCCTGGCCGGCCTGTCCGCCCGGATCGCTCCCGGCCCGGTGGACGCCCTGGTGTCGGGGCGGTTGCGCCGGGAGACGGCCGGGCTGGTCTATCCGGCCGAGCCCCGACCCCTGGGCCGGAGCCTGGCCCGGCTGGTCGCGGCCGGAAGGCGACCCAACCTCAACCTCCTGGGTGAGGCGATCCTCGGCCACGAGGAGGCCGATCGGCGGGTGGCGGCGGTGGAGGCACTCCTGGACCGCGACGACGTCGACTGTGTCTCGGTCAAGGTCTCCTCGGTGGCCGCCGGCATCTCCCTGGTCGATTTCGACGGATCGGTAGAGCGGGCGGCGGCGCCCATGCGCCGGCTGTACCGACGGGCCCAGCGGTACGACCCGCCCAAGCTGGTCAACCTGGATATGGAAGAGCACCGGGACCTCGACCTCACCGTGGCCGTCTTCACCGGGGTCCTGACGGAGGCCGGCTTCAGGGACCTGACCGCTGGGATCGCCCTGCAGGCCTACCTACCCGACAGTCACGGAGCCCTGGATCGCATCCTGGTCTGGGCCGGTGAGCGGCGGAGAGCCGGGGGCGCCCCGGTGCGCATCCGGCTGGTCAAGGGAGCCAATCTGGCCATGGAGATGGTCGACGCCGAGCTGCACGGCTGGCCGGCCCCCACCTATCCGGGCAAGGCCTCCACCGATGCCTCCTACAAAGCCATGCTGGAACGACTGGTAGGTGCCGCCGCCGACGGCACCGTCAAAGTCGGGGTGGCATCCCACAACCTCTTCGACGTGGCCTTCGCCCTGGTCCTGGCCGAGTCGGCCGGGGTGGATCTCGACATCGAGATGCTGGCCGGCATGGCCGACGCCCAGGCCGCCGCCGTGATCGAGCGCACCGGACGCCTGCTGCTCTATCTGCCGGCCACCACCCGGGCCGACTTCCGCAACGCCCTGGCCTACCTGGCCCGACGCCTGGACGAGAACGCCACCCCGGATGGGTTCCTGCGCCACGCCTTCGACCTGAGCCCGGGCGGGCCGGAGTGGGAGGAACAGGCCCGACGCTTCGCCACCGCCGTCCGGGAGCGCCATGCCGTTCCCGCCTCGAGTCGCCCGACGGCGGAGCGGCACGCTGGCTCCCGTAGCTCCGGGGCCGGTGTCTGGCGCAACCAGCCGGACACCGATCTCACCGTGCCGGCCAACCGGGAGTGGGCTCGAGCTGCCCTGAGCCGGGCCGGCGGCGGCCCCACGCCTCCCGCGCCCCGATGCGAGGGCGTCGGCCTCGGGGAAGTCGAAGCGGCCGTGGCCCGGGCCCGGCAGACGGCGCCGAGTTGGGAAGCCGTGCCCGGGGTCGAACGGCGCCGGGTTCTATTGGCGGCGGCCGAGGAGATGGTCCGGGGCCGGAGCGAGGCCGTCACGGTCATGGCTCGGGAGGCGGGCAAGACCTTTGCCGAAGCGGACCCGGAGGTGTCCGAAGCCATCGATTACGCCCGGTGGTACGCAGCGGCCATCGAGGAGCTGGAGTCGCTCGGAGCCGAGGTGGACAGCGAGCCTCTGGGCGTGGTGGTGGTGTCCCCGCCGTGGAACTTCCCCTACGCCATACCCGCCGGCGGAGTGCTGGCCGCCCTGGCCGCCGGTAACGCCGTCGTTCTCAAGCCCAGCCCGGAGGCCCCCGAGTGTTCGGCCCTGCTCGGGGCCCAGGTGGCCGGGGCCGGGCTCGGGCCTGGCCGGCTTCAGGTCCTGGCCCTGGAGGACGGGGACGCCAGCCGTCGCCTGGTGTCGCATCCCGACGTGGACGGCGTGATCCTGACCGGCTCGGCCGAGACGGCCCGGCGGTTCCTGGAGTGGAATCCGGCCCGGCGGCTCCTGGCCGAGACCAGTGGCAAGAACGCCATGGTCGTGACCGCCACCGCCGATGTGGACCAGGCCGTCCGGGATCTGGTCCGCTCCGCCTTCGGTCACGCCGGGCAGAAGTGCTCGGCGGCCAGCCTGGCCATAGTCGAGGAGTCCGTCCACGATCACAGCCCCTTCCTGCGCCAGCTGGCCGACGCCACCCGCAGTCTGAGGGTGGGTCCGGCCTCCGATCCAGCCAGCGAGGTGGGTCCCCTGGTCGGGCCGTTCACCCCGGCCCTGGAGCGGGCCCTCACCCGGCTCGATCCGGGCGAGTCCTGGCTGGTGGAGCCGCGCCTGGTCGATGGCGGCCGGAGACTGTGGGCTCCCGGTGTCCGGATCGGGGTCCGACCCGGGTCTTGGGCTCATCTGACCGAGTGGTTCGGGCCCGTCCTCGGGGTGATGCGAGCCCGGGATCTGGATGAGGCCACCGCCTGGCAGAACGGCGTCGCCTACGGGTTGACCGCCGGGCTGCAGTCTCTCGATCCCTCCGAGCAGGAGCGGTGGATGGAGGGCGTCGAGGCCGGGAACCTCTACGTGAACCGAACGACCACCGGCGCTCTGGTCGGCCGTCAGCCCTTCGGGGGTTGGAAGGCGTCCAGCCTGGGCCCCACCGCCAAGGCGGGCGGTCCCAACTACCTGCTGGGGCTGCGCCACTGGCGGGATGCGGCTCCGACCGGCGTGGCTGAGGCCGAGGCCTCCTACCGGCTCTGGTGGGAGAGCGATTTCGGGCGAACCCAGGAACTGGCCGGACTGCGGGGGGAAGCCAACCTCCTGCGCTACCGGTCCTTCCGGCCCGGGGTCTGGGTCCGGGCCGGCCTGGACGTAGCCGAGGAGGAGGTGGCCAAGGCGCTGGCGGCGGCGGCCACGACCGGCACCGACCTGTGGGTGTCGCTGGCCCCGGGCGGGCCGATCCCATCCACGGGGTGGTTCCGGTCCGGCGCCGGGCGGCGGGGCGGTCCGGTCGAGGTGCTGGAGGAAAGTGGTGCCGCCCTGGCCGATCGGATTCGGCGCCTGGGAGGGAACCCGGCCGCCCCCCGGCCCCGGTTGCGCCTGCTGGGCCGGCCCGAGCCCGAGGTGGTGTCGGCGGCGGCCGGGGCCGGGCTGACCACGCTGGCCGAGCCGGTGTGCTCGCATGGGCGGATCGAATTGCCCCGCTGGCTCCGGGAGCAGTCCATCAGCCGGAGCCTGCACCGTTACGGCAACGTGGTCTACGAGCGCTGAGGGAGGCCCCCGGTGGAGACAGAGATCGTGGAGGTGTCGGGCCACATAATCGACTCCCTCCTACTGGCCAAGGTCCTCGACCTCATCCTCGAGTCCGGAGCCGACTACCGGGTAGTGGACGTGGAGATCGGCCGGGCCAACCGGGATCCGAGCCGGGCCCGGGTGGAGATCTCCTCCCCGGACCGGGCCTCCCTGGACCGGTTGCTCGAACAGCTCCAGGTGCATGGAGCCAACCGGGTGGCGTTGTGGCCGGCCTCGGTGGCTGAATGCGATCAGGACGGAGTGCTCCCGGCCGGCTTCTACTCCAGCACCAATCTGGACACCCGGGTGCTGACCGAGGACGGCTGGGTACCGGTGGAGAACCCGGAGATGGACTGTGCCGTCGTCCTCTCCGATCACCGGGCCCGGACCGTGCCCATGCACCGGGTCCGCGTCGGTGACGCCGTGGTCATCGGCATGGAAGGCGTCGAGGTGGCAGCCCCGTCCCGTCCCCGGGGCACCAACCCCTTCGAGTTCATGGCCTCGGAGGTCAGCTCGGAGAAGCCCAAGGCGTTGCTGGTGGCCGAGGTGGCCCGGCGCATCGGGGAGGCCCGCGCCCGAGGCGGGCGGATCCTGGCCGTGTGCGGGCCGGCCGTGGTGCACACCGGGGCGGCCCCGGACGTGGCCCGGCTGGTGCGGGAGGGTTGGATCGACGTGCTCTTTGCCGGGAACGGCTTTGCCACCCACGACATCGAGTCCAACGTGCTGGGGACGTCCCTGGGGGTGTCGATCCACCAGGGCATACCCACCGAGCACGGCCACGCCAACCACCTGAGAGTCATCAACGAAGTCCGCCGGCGCGGTTCGATAGCCGCCGCCGTGGCTGACGGCTTCATCCCCTCCGGCGTGATGTACGAGTGCATCCAGCGCCAGGTTCCCCTCGTCCTGGCCGGGTCGGTGCGCGATGACGGACCGCTCCCCGACGTGGTGACCGACATGGTGGAGGCGGCCGACGCCATGCGGTCGCACCTGGACGGGGTGAGCGTGGCCCTCATGCTGGCCTCCACCCTGCACGCCATCGCCACCGGGAACCTGCTGCCGGCCGGGGTGGAGACCTACTGCGTGGACATCAACCAGGCGGTGGTGACCAAACTGGCCGACCGCGGCAGTCATCAGGCCCTCGGCATCGTCACCGATGTCGGACTGTTCCTGCGCGATCTGGTGGCCGATCTGTGCGGGTGAGGAGCGCCCGCCGCCGGCCTCTCCGGTCCTGCCCATGACCGGGGGGCTGGGCTGGGGCCGGCGCTACCTCATGTGCCCGCCCAGTTACTTCGGCGTGCTCTACGAGATCAACCCCTGGATGCACCGGGAGGTGACGGTGGACCGCGACGCGGCCCAGGCCCAGTGGGAGGGATTGCGTACGGCCCTGGTGGAAGCCGGCGCCGAAGTCGAGGTCCTGGAGCCGGCCGCCGAGGTGCCGGACCTGGTCTTCACGGCCAACGCCGGGGTGGTCAACGCCGACCAGTTCGTACCGAGCCGGTTCCGCCATCCCGAGCGGCAGGGGGAGACCGCCCACGATGCCGCCTGGTTCCGATCCCGCGGGTTCCAGATCAGCGACCTGCCCGAGGACGTCTGTCAGGAGGGGGCCGGGGACGCCCTGCCGTTCGGGAGTGTCCTCCTGGCCGGTTACCGGTTCCGCTCCGACGCCGCCAGCCACGCCTACCTGTCCGCCCTGACCGGGGCGGCGGTGCGCTCGGTCGAACTGGTGGACGAGCGGCTCTACCACCTGGACCTCACCTTCTGTCCGCTGGATAAGCGCCGGGCCATCGTTGCGCCCCTGGGCTGGGACCGCTACGGCCGGCGGGTGGTGGAGGCAGTGGTGCCCGAACCCCTCGTCCTGGACGATGACGAGGCACTGGCCTTCTGCGCCAACTCGGTCGTGGTCGGCCGCCGGGTGGTAATGCCATCCTGCCCGGTCCGGGTCGGCCGGCAGCTGGAGGCCTGGGGCTTCGAAGTGGCGGTCTGCCCGGTGGGTGAATTTCTCAAGGCGGGCGGGGGGTGCCGGTGTCTGACCCTCGCCCTGGATGTCGTCCTGGCCCCGACCTGACTCCGGCGGAGCGGTGGGGCAGAGGTGGCCGGCTCCAGGTTGCCGGGTCACCACCACGGCGGCCTCGATCGAGACCCACAATCCGAACTATGTCGGCGGGGACATCAACGGAGGCACCAGCCGACCCCGCGGTAGCGGTCAGGCGGCCGCCTGACCGCCGGTGTGATGTTCCTCCGGACCCGGCGGGCCCAGAAGTGCTTCAGTGGCGGCCGCCGCCTCCTGTAGATGGACAAAGGGTCCGGCACAGGCGGTATGGGTACAACAACGCCGGTGGATGGCGGTCGCCACCACCCAGGTGGCGTCGGTACGGGCCGGGACGGTGACTCGTGCTCTCATCGGTTCACCTCCTCCGGTTCGATCGGTACGACCATCATCGTCCTAGAACCTTGTGAAACCGTGAAGAGTTCCTGGGAATCCCATTGGAGCGGTAGAAGGCTGAATGCCGGCGGTACACCCGCACCGGGCGGCCCCCGTCTCGACTGTCTGTTAGCCGGCCCGGATGGCCCGCTCCGACTCCTTGTGAATCATTGCGGCCATGCGGGCCGCCTCCTCGGCCAGGGCCCGGGTCATCTGGTGGGCGGCCACCGGCCGGCCGAAGAGATAGCCCTGACCGATCCCGCAGGTCAGGTCCCGGAGGCCGGCCAGCTGCTCGGGCTTCTCGATTCCCTCCGCCACCACCAAGAGGCCGAGCGAGCGGCAGAGGCTCAGGATGGCCCTGACCGTCTCCAGGCCTTCGGAGCCTTCGAGCATGTGATCGATGAAGGGCTTGGGGATCTTGAGGATGTCGATCGGCAGGCGACGGATCTGGGACAGAGAGGAGTAGCCGGTCCCGAAATCGTCCATGGCCAGACGCACCCCCAGCCGCTTGAGCCCCTCCAACCGGCCGATGACGGCTTCGACGTCGCCCATGGTGGCGGACTCGGTGATCTCCAGGATCAGGGAGGCGGGGGGGAAGCCAGTGGCCTCCAGAATCTCGGCCAGGTCGGTCAGCAGCGAGTCGTCGTCCAGCTGGCGGGCCGAGACGTTGACGCTGACGCTGAGTTGGGGGGAGACGAAGCGCCAGGCGGCGCCGTCCCGGCAGGCGGTAGCCAGGACCTGGCGGCCGATCGGCACGATCGCCCCCGTCTCCTCGGCCAGCGGGATGAAGGAGTCCGGGTCCATAGGTCCCGCCCAGGGATGGGTCCAGCGGACGAGGGTCTCGACCGCGGTGATGGCGCCGCTGGCCAGGTCCACCATCGGCTGGTAGTGGTTCTCGAACTCCCCGTTGTCGGCGGCCCGGTTCAGGTCCTCCTTGAGCTGGTGGCGCAGCGTCACTGCCGCGCCCATCTCCGGCTCGAAGAACTGGAAGCAGCCTTTGCCGTTCCGCTTGGCCGTGTACATGGCGAGGTCGGCGTTGCGCATCAGATCATCGGCCGTCACCCCCTCCACATGCATGGCCACGCCCAGGCTGGCCCGGGCCGAGACCTCTTGGTCCTCCAGCCGGATGGGGCGACCTAGATCGGCCAGTACCCGGCCCGCCGTCCGCGAAGCTTCGGCCTGACCAACCCCTTCGAGCAGGATGGCGAACTCGTCCCCGCCCAGCCGGGCGGCCAGCTTGGCTTCACGGTCCTGGATGCGCTGGCCCACCGCGGCCAGCAAGAGGTCTCCGACCGAATGGCCGAGAGTGTCGTTGACGGTCTTGAAGTCGTCGATGTCCACGAAGATGACGGCCAGGCCCCGGGCCCCTTGGTCGATGGCCTCCTGAAGGCAGGTCCGGAACAGGGCCCGGTTGGCCAGGGAGGTCAGCGGGTCATGGAAGGACTTGTAGTCGATCTGGGCCTCGAGATGATCCCGACGGCCCCGTTCGGCCAGTAGGGCCCGGTAGGCGAGGACCATCAGGCCGGCCAGAACGATTAACGGAGCCACCAGGTAGCGCCCGGCGGTTATTCCGTTGGCGAGGATGATGGCCAGGTTGGTGGAGGCGAAGCTGGCCGCCAGGACCAGCGCGAAGGCCTGGGCCACTCGGCGGACGTCGATGGCGCCGGGGGTGAGGGCCATGGCACACAAGGCCAGGCTCTGGGCCAGGACCGAACTGGTCGATGTGGCGGCCAGCGCCCCGGCCCAGCCGGCCATGCTGATGGCCCCCTGGGCGCCGACCACGGCATGGAAGACCATTAGGGCCAGCACCGTTCGGGCGGCCAGGCTGGCCAGATTGAAGCTGAGCTCGGCCGGGCGCTGCCGCCGACGCAGGACGAGTGCCAGCCCGGTCCCGGCCAGCGCGCCTATGAGCAGGTTGGCCGGGGTGGCGAACATCAGGCCCAGGACCAGAGGGATTTCACTCACGGAGATGGTGTTGGTCTGTGAACTGGTGCGGACGTGGATGACCGCTACCTCGGCCAGGGCGAACAGGGCGACCAGCACGGGCCAGCCGATCACCAGCGGGGGGGCAGGCAGGGCGTGGAGGTTCTGGATGCCGTAGACGCAGCCGGCGGCGGCGGCGGCGGCCAGGGCCAGGTTGAAAGTCCAGCGGGGGGAAGCCTGTTCACCTGCTTTCGTCACGGCCCAGCTCCCCTCTGGTCCAGATCGGACCTGGTTCCAGAGAGTTAGTGTCTCCTAATATCAGGGGCAGGTCAATTAGCCCTCCGGTCGCGGCCGGCCCGGTCAGATCAGATCTACCCCCAGTGGCTCCCAGATGGCCTGTCCGGCCTCGTCCGAGGCGGCCAGGTCGACCCGGCCGAGCAGGCCCCAGTCGTGGTCCCCGTCCGGGTCGTCCAGGACCTGGCGCACGGTCCATACCTCGGCCCCCTCGGTCACCTGGAACAAGTCCGGGGAGCGGGCATCCTGGCCGTCGAGGATGCGGTCGTGGACGGCGAAGTAATCCTCGAATGCCTCCCGCCACCGCTCCTGGTCCCACCCGGTGCCGGCGTCCAGAGAGGCCAGTCCGGCCCAGTCCCGACGAGCAGCCAACCCGACCCGGCGGAAGGCTTCATTGCGAACCATGACCCGGAAGGCCCGGCTGTTGCCGGTCAGACGGGGCGGAGCGGGGGGCAGGGCGGGCCGGTCGGCGGGGAGAGCCTCGGGATGACGGAGCGACTCCCATTCGTCCAGGAGGCAGGAGTCGGTCTGGCGCACCGTCTCGCCCAGCCAGGAGATGATGTCCTCCAGCTCCTCGGTCTTGGCCTCCTCGGGCACGGACTGGACCAGGGCCTTGTAGGCATCGGTCAGGTAACGGAGCACCAGGCCCTCGGAGCGGTTGAGGCCGTAGAAGGCCACGTAGTCGGTGAAGCCCATGGCCCGCTCCAGCATGTCCAGCACCACCGACTTGGGCCGGATGTTGTGGTCGGCGGCCCAGGGGTGGGCAATCCGGTAGGCGTCGAAGGTTCCGTACAGGAAATCGGCCAGGGGCTTGGGATACTCGAGCTGGTCGAGAGCTTCCATGCGCTCCTCGTACTCGACCCCTTCGGCCTTCAACCGGTTGATGGTCTCGGTCTTGATCTTGGAGAGCTGGGCGGCCAGGACGGTGCCGGGGTCCTCCAGGGTGGCCTCCACCACGCTCAAGACGTCGAAGGGATAGGTGGTCCCGCCGCGCTCCAGATGGCCGAGGGCTTCCAGCACGAAGGGGGAGAGGGGCTGGTTGAGGGCGAAGTCGGACTGCAGGTCCACCGTGACCCGGGTGGTGCGGCCGAACTCGTCCGGTGCGGCCAACCGTTCCACCACTCCGGCCCCGGCCAGGGACCGGTAGATGGAGATGGCCCGGCGGATGTGGCGGCGCTGGGCCGGCCTGGCCTCGTGGTTGTCGGTCAGGAGCCGGCGCAGGGCCCCGCACCCGTCTCCGGGCCGGTCGAGGACGTTGAGCAGCATGGAGTGGCTGACGGCAAAGCTGGAGTTCAGCCGTTCGGGAGGTAAGCCGATCAGGCGCTCGAAGGTCTCCTCGGACCAGCCCACGAAGCCCTTGGGGGGCTGGGAGCGGACGACCTTGCGGCGCTTCTTCGGATCTGCGCCGGCCTTGGCCAGGGCCAGTTCGTTGTCGATGACGTGCTCGGGAGCCTGGGCCACCACGTTGCCCTCAACGTCGTATCCGGCCCGGCCGGCCCGGCCGGCTATCTGATGGAACTCCCGGGCCGACAGCAGCCGGGTGGAGGTTCCGTCGTATTTGGACATGGCGGTGAAAACCACCGTGCGGATGGGCACGTTGATGCCCACGCCGAGGGTGTCGGTGCCGCAGATCACCTTGAGCAGTCCGTCCTGGGTGAGTTTCTCCACCAGCCGGCGGTACTTGGGCAGCATGCCGGCATGGTGGACGCCGACGCCGTGACGGAGGAAGCGGGACAGGACCCGCCCGAAGCCGGCCTCGAAGCGGAACTCACCGATGGCCTCGGCTATATCCGCCTTCTCCTCTTTGGTGGCCACGTTGGTGGACATGAGGGCCTGGGCCAACTCCACCGCCGACGCCTGAGTGAAGGACACGACGTATAGCGGAGCTCCATCGGCGGCCAGGATGTCATCGATGGTGCGGTGCAGCGGCGTGTTGCGGAAGGAGTAATGGAGAGGCACGGGCCGGGTGGCCGAAGTGATGGTGACTGTCGGACGGCCCGTCCGTCGGGTCATATCCTCCTCGAAGCGGCGGACGTCGCCCAGGGTGGCCGACATGAGGACATGCTGGGCGGCGGTCAGTTCCAGGAGCGGCACCTGCCAGGCCCACCCCCGGTCCGGATCGGCGTAGAAGTGGAACTCATCGGCCACCACCAGACCCACATCGGCGTCCCGACCCTGGCGCAGGGCGATGTTGGCCAGGATCTCGGCGGTGGCGCACACGATGGGGGCCCGGGCATTGATGGAGCTGTCCCCTGTCATCATCCCGACCCGATCGGCGCCGAAGATGCGGCACAGATCGAAGAACTTCTCCGAGACGAGGGCCTTGATGGGAGCGGTGTAGAAGCTGCGCCGGCCGGTGGCCAGAGCGGCGAAGTGGGCCCCCACCGCCACCATGCTCTTGCCCGATCCGGTCGGGGTGGCCACGATCACGTTGGACCCGCCCACCACTTCGAGCAGGGCCTCCTCCTGGGCCGGGTAGAGGGTCATGCCGGTGTCGGCCACCCAGTCCAGGAAGGCCTCCAGCACATCATCGGCCCCGGCCGGGTCCGGGAGGCTCATCAGAACCGGGGACGAAGGCGGCGGTATAGGCCGGGGGCGAGGCTTCGGAAGACCGGCGCCAGCAGGGGCAGGGCGGCGGCGTTGATTTCTACTGCCTCCCGACCGAGGCGGTCGAGCACCAGCCTCGACACCGACTCGACGCTGCGCACGGCCATGCGGGGAGGATGGGGGATACCGCCTTTCTCCACCGCGGCGTTGCCCATGGCCGTGGGCATCCAAGCTGGATACACGACATGGAGGTGGACGCCATCGGGCCGACCCAGGAAGGCCAGGCTCTCGGTGGCTGCAGCCAGCCCGGCCTTGGAGGCCTCGTAGTCACCGGGGCCGGGGCCCGGGGCGCGGGCGTCGTCGCTCACCACGTTGGCGACCACGCCGTGTCGGCGGGCCCGCATCCCGGGCATCACGTGGACCATGGAGGCGTACGGAGCGAAGAAATTGACCTCCATGACCTCCCGTACCGCCTTCACATCCGGCCACCTCGAGCGGCGCAACCCACCGTGGGCGGCCACGTTGAGGAGCACGTCGATGCGGCCGTGCCGCTCCTCCACGTCGTCCAGCAAGGCCAGGTACTCCTCCGTCCGGGCCACGTCGAGGATCGAGACGTCCGACTGCGGGCTGGTCCGCTGCATTTCCTGGGCCAGGCCGGAAAGCAGCTCCGCTCTGCGGGCCAGCCCGATGACGACCGATCCGGCCCCGGCCAGGTCGAGGGCCAGCTGGCGCCCCAGCCCTGAAGAGGCACCGGTGACCACCGCCACCTGGCCACGCAGGTTCATCGCCGCATCACCACGGCGACGATAGGCGCGCCCACCCGCGTTCCGGTCAATCCGGCCTGGTCAGCGGACTCCCGGAGCCGGACCCCTCCGGCATCTGAACTCCAGTCCAAGAAGACCGGCCAGTAGGTCGACACCGGCGCGTCCAGGTCGATCTCCCCGGCATCGGCGAGCACCAGGGCGGACAGACTGCACGATCCTGTTCACCGACATCGTCGGTTCGACCCGGAAGGCGTCTGAGCTCGCGGACCGGCGCTGGCGCGACCTGCTCGCCGTCCACGACCGCCTGACCCGGGACGAGGTGGCGCGGCATCGGGGGACGCACGTAAGTGGACCGGTGATGGAGTGTTGGCGACCTTCACTGGGCCGGGCCGAGCCATTCGCTGCCCCTGTTCGATCCGCGACGCCCTCTCCTCAGTAGGACTGGAGATACGGGCCGGTATACACACCGGCGAAATCGAGCTGAGAGGTGAGGATGTTGCCGGACTTGGAGTCCATATCACCCAGAGGGTCGAAGCACTGGCTCAGCCGGGTGAGGTGCTTGTGACTCGCACGGTCGTGGACCTGGTGAGCGGCTCCGGCATCGACTTCAGCGACGGCACCGATCACGAGCTCAAGGGCGTTTCGGGGAGTTGGCGCCTGCACTCGGTAAGGGACGGCGGCGGTGCTGCCGCCTGGGGCGCGGTTGCTCGTGCTCGCGCTCGATGACACCGGTCGAGTGGGCCGATGCCACGTATTTGGTCCGGCCGACGACTCCGCCGCGATTGCCATGATGAACGACCTGCATGCCCTGCTCGGCGGGCCGAGACGTCGGGTACGATCGAACCTGGCGACGATGGGCGTCGCACGGTGGGCTGCGGCCATGCGCGTGGGCGACTCCAGCGCAATCCTTGCCGCTCACGCGCCGGGCTACGTCAATGTCCATCACAAGATACAGGACACCCTCAGTTACGAGGAGCAGCGCGGCGAGGAGCTCGAGATCGCCGGACGCGCGCGAGTCGAGAGTCAGGCGCTGGCTTCTCTCGGGGAACGCCATGCGCTGCATCGCGTCCGAATGAGCTGGGTCGACGATGCGCTCGACCCCGGGCTTGAGCCCGGTCGTGGTTTGGCTGGAGACGTCAGCTACGACTTGCTTCTGGTCAGCCGAACCTCGCGGACCGGCGCCGACATCCACGACGACATGTTCGAGGCCGAGCAGCTCGGTTTGGCCGTCGGCTGTCTCATCCAGCGCTGGGCGCAGGACGAGCTCGAAGGCGCCGCCCGTGAACGCGCCCTTGGCTGCGCTGCCGGGTGGCAGTTTGGCGAGGCCATCAACAGCCGGGACTGGGCCCGCTACCAGTCGCAGAACAGCGATGACGTCCTGCTCCTGGATCACCGCTCAGCCACGATGGGTGAGCTCCGCGGGTCAGACGCCATCATCAACTGGGCCAGAGCAGCAGTCGACGCATCCGAGGGCATGTACGTCCGCCTGACCGATATCCTGGCCCTGAGCCAGGATGCGGCTCTAGTGAAAGTCGTCAGCTCCGGCACGCTGCACGGCGGCGCTTTCGAGATAACCTCACTCGTCGCGGCGCGCTACGGGCTCGACGGTCGTTTCGACCGGCTTGAGTACTTCGCCGAAGAACAGCCTGGCGCCGCCTGGACTGCGTTTGAGTGGATGGAGGGTTCAACCAGCTCGAAGGCGGCCGAGGAGACGGGTGCATGCCAGTGGATGCGGCGCTGGGCCGATGCGCTTCTCAACCGGGATCTCGACGCCTTGGGTGCCATGTACGGGGCTGAGGCTGTGGTCGAGGACCGTCGACAAATGATGCAGGAGACACTGCGCGGGCCGGCCCAGAACCTGCGCAATGTGGCTGCGGTGCTCGAGTTGGGCGGAGCAGAGCTGGGGCTCGAGATCGAAGTCCTCGCAACTCGGCTGGATCGCCTGGCCCTGTTCCACAATCGGTTTCTGCTCGAGGCTGGTCACGTTGAGATTCTCTTCGTCGTCCAGCTCGAAGAGACGACTGGCTTGCTCGAGACGGGCACGGTATACGGCGGAGAGGAAATTGACGCCGCCTACGCCCAACTCGACGAGTGCACCGCGGAGCTCGCTGACCGCGCTGGGACGGGCATACGGCTCCTGTCGGGCATGATGGCCGCCCCAAGTTGGAGGAGACAGACGCGGCCGGCTTTGTGAGCCGCTCACGGGCGTGGCTTGAGCGGTGCGAGTGGATCCAGGTGCGGATGGTCGATACACCTCGGATCGAACCGTGGGGGTTGGTCTGGCGGGACGGTGCCAAGGTCGCCACCGAGGAGTGGTGGGTGGTGTCCGTTAGCTCGTCGGCCGAAGTTGCCGTGGGCCCTGCCGGTCGTCGGCAGCACCCTCCTGACCAGCGCCTCCATCCCGCACGACTCCGGTCGCCGGCAGGGGTATGGTTGGAGATTGGCGCTCTTGGTCTGATATTGGTCTCGACGCTGATCGGTGGCGACCGCCGGGAGCCAGCTGCCGAGTTCAGGAAGTGGCCCCTGACCTGGGAAAACGCCCGCCCATGGTAGATTCCGGGCCCTGGAGAGGTGCGAGAGTGGCCGAATCGGACTCACTGCTAATGAGTCCGGCCCCCGCACCTATTACCCTCGCTGAGCAGGGACTTT
>Ga0307373_10007424_pt1 | contig 17118 bp, 13 predicted proteins | sample OX2MG_FD_202534 | JGI IMG/M metagenome (GOLD analysis project Ga0307373, IMG submission 202534) | Soil microbial communities from Risofladan, Vaasa, Finland - OX-2 | ecosystem: Environmental > Terrestrial > Soil > Coastal area > Acid sulfate soil | place: Finland: Risofladan, Vaasa | collected... | reverse complement strand
CGCGAAGCGCGCGCTGTGGGGTCCTCGATCGCGCGACGAAGCGCGAGGTAGGCCAACGCGAAGACGCCCAGAATCGCCGTCGAGGTCAAGCGCGCGTCCCAGGCCCACCACACGCCCCAGGTGGGGCGACCCCAGATCGAACCCGTGATCAACGTGAGGGCGATGAAGACCACGCTCACCTCCATCGCGCACGCCGCCACGCGGTCGAGGGTCGCTGAACGAGTCCGCTGCCAGAGGTAGAGCGCGCTCGCGATCGTCGCGGTGCCAAAGGAGACGTAGAGCGCCACCCAGGCGATCGCCGGGTGGACGTAGACCAGGCGAACGAGGTCCCCCTGGACGCGGTCGGGGGGCGTGACCCAGAGTCCGAGCCAAAAAGTGAGGGCCAAAAGCACGAGGGTGATCGGACCGAGCAGGCGCGTGAGAAGCGGTTTCATCATGATTCTTCCAGCACACCGTAAAGGAGAACGCCGAGGCCCAGGTACGCGGCCAGCGCCACCAGCGAGATTGTCCACCACTCCCACAGCGCTCCCCCGTGCAGCGCGGCGCTGTAGGCGCGTTCGCCGGCGATCAAGAGCGGCGCGAAGGCCGGCAGCGACAACATGGGCAATAGGGTCGCCGCACCCTCGCCCGAACCACTGAGGGCCCCGTGCAAAACGCCCGCCGCCGCGAGGGCGCCCAGGGTCAAAGCGACGCTCGGCGCGGCCGAGCACGTGCCTGCGAGCCCCGTGTGCAAAACCACGACCGTTCCCGCCAGCAACAACGCACCCGTCACCCAAAGCTCCACGGCCAACGCGAGCACCTTGCCCAAGAAGACGCCCGCGGGGTCGAGGCCCAAGGTAGCGACCGAGTCGCGCGTCCCCGCTCGTGCGTCGAGTGAGCGACTTCGAGCGACCATCAACAAGGTGACGAACAAGATCACGAGGTAGAAGAGCCCGGGCGCGGCGCTCGAGTGGCCCGCCTGACTTGGACCAAGGGCGAGTCCCGCGAGCAAGAGCGCCATCACGCCAAAGGGCACGACCTGCCACAACAAGACGCGACTGCGCCCCTCAATGCGCAGGTCCTTTCCGGCCACGAGCAACGCCACGCGGATCACGAGACCGTCTCGATTCGCCCGCCCACCATGTGCAGCGTGCGCGTGCCCGCGGGCAACGAACGCAAATGTTCATGGGCGCTCACGGCCACCGTCGCGCCCGCGGCGAGCACCTCGTGAAAGAGCTCGTCGAGAAAGTCACGGCCCGCGACGTCGAGCGCGGCGTAGGGCTCGTCGAGGAGCCACAACTCAGGGCGGCGTAGCAACAGCCAGGCGATCCCGACGCGGCGTCGCTGGCCCGCAGAGAGCGCGCGCACCAGCACCTTTTCTCGTCCCTCGATCCCCGCGCGCGCCAGCACCGCTCCAATCTCTTCGACCGGGCGGCCCATGGCCTTGGCGGCGAAGGTCAGATTCTCTCGCACGCTCAGATCGTCGTAAAAGGGTCCGTCGTGGCCGAGCCAGCCCACGCGGCGCCGTAGCGCGCGACGATTCTCACTCGCCAGGTCGACACCACAGACCCGGCCCGTTCCGCCACTCAGGGCGACCAGGCCGCCGAGCAGTCGAAGCAGCGTCGTCTTGCCCACGCCGTTCGCGCCGGTGACCACGCTCATCGTTCCTTGAGCGATCTCGAGGGTGACCCCGCTCAAGAGAGGAAAACCTCCGCGCACGACGAGAGCGTTGTCGAGCGACGCGACCGACTCGCTCATGAGAACTAGCGCGCCAATGCGCGAAGATCGGCCTCGACCATCATTTCGATCAACGCGTAGAAGTCGACTTCGCTCTTCCATCCGAGCACGGTGCGCGCCTTGCTGGCGTCGCCGACCAAGAGGTCGACCTCGGCGGGACGCAAGAACAACGGATCGACGACGACGTGGTCCTCCCACTGCAGTCCCACGGCGTGAAAGGCCACTTCGCAGAGCTCACGCACCGAGTGCGTTTCGCCGGTCGCGACCACGAAGTCCTCGGGGCGATCGCGCTGGAGCATCAACCACATCGCGCGCACGTAGTCCGCGGCGTAACCCCAGTCGCGCTGGGCCTCGAGGTTGCCCAAGCGCACCTCGCTGGCCAGGCCCTGCTTGATGCGCGCCGCGGCGTGAGTGACCTTTCGCGTGACGAATTCGATGCCGCGCCTCGGTGACTCGTGATTGAAGAGGATCCCGCTCGAGGCGTGCAGGTCGTAGCTCTCGCGGTAGTTCACCGTGATCCAGTGCCCGTAGACCTTGGCCACGCCGTAGGGGCTTCGCGGGTAGAAGGCGGTCTGCTCGTTTTGGGGAACGGCCCGCACCCGGCCGAACATCTCTGACGAGCTCGCTTGATAGAAGCGGATCTCAGGGTCCACGATGCGAATCGCGTCAAGGATCCGCGTCACTCCGAGCGCGGTCGCCTCACCGGTCAAGACCGGCTGGACCCAGGAGGCCTGCACGAAGCTCTGGGCGGCCAGGTTGTAGACCTCGCTCGGGCGATGATCGCGCAGCACGTGGATGAGCGAGACCTCATCGGTCAAGTCACCCGAGACGAGCGTCAATCGTTCTTGGATGTGGCTGATGCGCTCGATGTTGACCGTGGAGGAGCGCCGCATCAGTCCCACGACTTCGTAGCCCTCGTGGAGAAGCAGTTCGGCGAGGTAGGAGCCGTCTTGACCGGTGATACCCGTGATCAACGCCCGCTTCGCCAACGTCATTCCTTCAGATCAGAGCCCCAGGGTGGCCACTTCTCGGGCAACTCTACTACCGGCGACTTTTGCTCCTTCGGGCCTAACGTGTCGCCATGAGTCGCGTGGGAATCTTGAGTTTTCGACTCGGGCGAAGCGACGGCGTGAGCATCGAAGCCGAGAAGTGGAGCGTGGCGTTGGCATCACTCGGCCATGAAGTGACCTCGATCGCCGGAGAGGGACCCGTCGACGTCGTGGTGCCCGGGCTCGCTCTCACGGCGAGCGCTCCACCGACGCGTAGCGAGCTTCGCCGTGCCCTGGCGGGCCTCGACGTCGTCGTGGTCGAGAACCTCGCTTCGCTGCCGCTCAACCCGCGAGCGCGCGACGTGCTCTACGACGTGCTCGAGGGACGCGACGCGCTCTTTCATCACCACGACCTGCCCTGGCAGCGCGAACACCTCGCCCACCTCGAAGGACCTCGAGATTCACCCTCGTGGCGTCACGTCACGATCAACGACCGCTCTCGCCTCGAACTGCTCGAGCGAGGTATCGAAGCGTCCACGATCTACAACCACTTTGACTGCGACCCGCCGGTGGGACGTCGAGCGCACACGCGCGCCCAGCTCAACGTCACCACTGAAAAAGTGGTGCTCGCCCCGACGCGCGCGCTGGCACGAAAGAACATCGCGGGAGCCCTTCGACTCGCCGAAGAACTCAACGCCGTCTTTTGGCTGCTCGGTCCGGCCGAGGACGGCTACGACGAAGAACTCAGTCAACTCCTCGCGCACGCGACCACGCCGCTGCGGCGCGGACTGAGCGAGGACACGAGCGTGCACGACGCGTACGCCGCGTGCGACCTGGTCGTGATGGCGTCGTTCTGGGAGGGATTTGGCAATCCGACCATCGAGTCAATCACGCACCGTCGTCCCCTCGCGCTCTATCCCTACCCGGTGAGCCAGGAGCTAAGGGCCATGGGGCTCGCTTTCTTCGATTTGGGCGACGTCGAGGGTCTGCGCAACGCCCTCGAGCGCCCCGATGACGTCGCGCTCGCGGCCAACCTCGAGGTCGTGCGCGGTCGGCTCAACCTGGCCCAACTCCCCGAGGTCCTCGCGCAGCACTGGCGTTCTTGGGGCTTCGCGAGCGGCCAGTAGGCTCTGGGCGATGGTGCTCAACGAAGACCGCTCCGTCTCGGAGCGTCCCGCTCACGCTGAACGACGCGAAGCCCTTCTCCTCGTGGCGCGCTCGATCTTCGCGGCCAAGGGCTTCCAATCGACCACGATGGACGACATCGCCAAAGAAGCGGGCTTCACCAAGCCGATCTTGTACCAGTACTTCGAGTCCAAGATCGACCTCTACCGCGAGATCGTCGCGCAAACGGCGGACAAGTTGCTCAGTTCATTGCGCGACGCGGTCTCGGCGGTCGAGTCACCGCGCGAAAAGATCGAGGTGGCCTTTCGCGTCTACTTCGAGATGGTGGTCACCGAGACCGACGCTTTTCGCATCCTCTTCATCCACTCCCACGAAGGCGAGACGGCCGGTGACCTACGCGCCGTCGAGATGGGTCTGGTCTCCTTTCTCGAACCCTTGATCGCGCTTCGCATCAAGCCCGACCACCGTCGTCAACTGGCGGCCGGCGTCGTGGGCATCGCCGAGGGATCAGCGACCGCGTGGCTCATCCAACAAGAAGGTAAGGGCTGGCCGGTACCGGGCGAGGGCGTCGCCCAACGCCTCGCGGAGCGAAGCGCCACACTCGCCTGGGGCGGGCTGCGTAGCGTCCACCTCGACTAAACGACGATCACCGCGAAGGCCTGGGCCAGCTCCCAGAGTTCCCTGGCGCAGCGTTCGTACGCCGCCTCCTCAGCGCTGCTGAGGTCGGCCACGTCGAGGGTGTCGTCGAGGCCGAGCGCTCGCACGGCCCTAATCTGCGCGGCGAGTGGTTCGTCGAGCGGGGCACTACGCACGAACGAAGCGAAGTGGACCGCTCGTACGCCCAGGCGTTCGTCCAAGTTCTCGACGTAGCGAACCTGGCTCGCCTCCATCACGAGAACGACGTCGGCTTCATCGAGGTCAGACGCGGTTATCAGGTGACTTCGATGCGCCGCGTAGTTATGGTCGCCAAGCTCGCCGACGCTCTCAAGCCCCGCCCACGCGCGAGGGCTGATTGAGAGGTTTTCCACCGCGTGGGTGCCCGCGCTGTTCACTCGCCAGTCGCGACCTTCGGCTTCGGCGATGGTGGCGAGCATGTAGGCGAGCATCACCGAGCGCGCCACGTTGGCCGTACCGAGCGTCACGATCTTCACTGACGTTGACCTTGTCGTTTCGTCATCGTCCAGAGACGCTACGTCGTCGCGGTCCCGTAGGTGTGAAGCTCGTGCCGGCAAACACTCGCGAGGTCTTTCGTTCGCGAAGAAACTTCGACGCCTCGCCCAGCGCGAGTCACGCTCCACGTTCGAAGGTACGCGAGGCCAGGTTCGCGAAACGTTGGGCGCACAACCAAGTGAGTTCGACGAGATCGGGCACGTTGACGCCCGGTGCTGAGGAACCACGAGTCGCTCCGGTAAGGTCAGCGAGTGACGTCTGACCCGGAATCTGCCGCCAAGAGTCTTTGGCACCACCGAGATTTTCGCCTCCTGTGGGCGGGACAGTCGGTAAGTGAAATAGGGAGTCAAGTCACGTCACTGGCCGTTCCCCTTCTCGCCATCGACCGCCTGCACGCGGGCGCCTTCGCCATCGGGCTTTTGACGACCATGTCCACCCTGCCCTTCCTCCTCGTCGGTCTTCCGGCGGGTGCCTGGATCGACCGCGCGCGTAAACGCCCGGTCTTGATCGGCGCGGACGTGGGACGAGCCCTGGTGCTCGGCTCGGTTCCCCTGGCGTGGGCCTTGTCCATATTGACCATGGCGCAGCTCTACGTGGTCAGCCTGGTGGCCGGAATCCTCACGGTCTTCTTTGACGTCGCCTACCAGTCGTATCTCCCCGCGCTCGTGACGAACGAGAAGCTCGTCGAAGGTAACGCCAAACTGGCCGGCTCGATGTCGAGCGCCCAGGTAGCGGGTCCGGCGGTCGCCGGACTGCTCGTGAAGGCCGTCGGTGCCGCGAACGCCGTACTCATCGACGCGACGAGCTTCGTCGCGTCGTTCGCCTCCTTGATCGCGATCAGGTCCCAAGAAGACCACCGGCCCCGCGCGACAGGAGACGCGCGAACGACGCTGCGAACCGAGATCGCTGAAGGGCTTCGCTTCGTTTGGCACGAACCCTATATCCGAAGCGTTGCTCTTTCGACTTCCACGTTCAATTTCTTCAACACCATGGGCTTTTCCGTCTCCCTGTTGTTCTTCCGCCGACAGATTCACCTGTCGCCCGCGCGCATTGGCGTCCTACTCAGCGCCGGGGGTGTTGGAGGCGTTATCGGCGCCGCGTTGGCGGCGCGAATCGCCCGGCGTTTTGGGGTGGGTCGCACCATACTGTTGGCCGCCATGATGAGCGGGCTGAGTGAGTTGGCCTATCCACTCGTCACGCCCGCCAACGCTAACGTCCTCATCGTCGTGGGTGGATTTTTGACCGGCGCGGGGGCGGTCATCTACAACGTCAATCAAGTCAGTGTGCGCCAGGCGCTCTGCCCTCTCCCCCTCCAGGGTCGCATGAACGCCAGCGTGCGTACCATCGTTTGGGGTTGCATGCCCATCGGCGCCTTCATTGGTGGCGTGCTGGGATCCACCATCGGCCTGCGTCCAACGCTGTGGGTGGGCGGCATCGGAGCCTTGACGGCCTTCGCATGGATCATATTCTCCCCGGTACGCGCGCTGCGTGTGCTGCCCACCTCAGTTTCTCGTGAACCCTCCTTGTAGGAGGTAGCGCTCACGGACATGAACGCACCACGTTACGACGTCGCTGGCTTCAACGTCCTACCTACGTACTCGCTAGCCGACTGCTGAAGACTTCTTGTCGAACGAACACTTCAACGACAAAATGGAACGACCTTTCGAAACACGACGAAAAAGTGTCCAGCATTCTTCGTTCGTCGTCACGAGATTTGGATTGTTGACGTGGTGTCGCCTTTTCAATCTCTCCCGCGCGGGTTTAGACTTCATTCGTTGGCAGCATTTCCTTGTTAGTGCGTGGCGTCTTGACTGACTTGCCAAATTAATCGTCGCGACTGGCGGTGACTAAATGTTGAAGCCGACGCATCCCTAGAGAAGTAGGAGAGTTCGCATGAATAGATCCTTGTCTTTCAAAACCCGCGCCAAGCGCTCGGTCGTCGCTGCGAGCCTCGGCGCGCTCGTCAGTTTGGGGTTCGCCGTCGCACCCGCGCTGGCCGCGCCCGGCACCGTTACGGTCGTGACGCACACGATGAATCATCCCGACACCACCAACGTGACGGGCCCGTGCACCATCGCTTCGGATAACGGGCCGACGTGGGCAACGGACAACCTGTCGCTCAACTACCGCGTGACTCCGACCGGAGCCGATACGTACTCGGTGCTGATCACCGCGCACGGCAGTTTCAGCGCCTTCGCTGACCCCACGACGGGCGCGTGCTACACGGGCCACGGCTCAGTTGATGGCTGGCTGCAATACGACGTGAGTTCAACGAGCGCTCCGGACCCGGCGTCGGTTCCCGCGCAAGAGGACGGCTCATTGGGCCAGACGACTATTTTGCTCAGTCAGTTGTTCGACGGCCACGCCACGATCACTGGTGGCGGGAGCTACGACTACTCGTACAACTTGGTGAATGGAGTTCGCTACACCCAAGTGGGCTGATAGTGGCGCTTCGAACCCCTCGTGCTCTCGAGAGCGCGAGGGGTTCGTCGTTTTTCTCTTGCGATCAGTCCCGACGACGAAACGTACGAGGTCGTCGCTTGCACGTTTCAATTGAGTACCTCGTTCAGCGCTCGTGTCACGCGTAGGTCGCCGAAAAGGCACCAAGTTTTTGGCGATGGAGCTGACGTGGACCTGACGGGTACTGAAGGTCTGCTCAACGATGCATGATGAAGCCAAGCATCGCTTCAACAAAGTCCGAAATCTCTGGGCCGAACTCATTGACTTGTGGTGCGTCGCCGACGTAGTCCGCGCTCAACTGAGCGGACTCTGAAAGTCTCTGAATCAGTAAATCCTTTACGAACGCTCGAGAGATGTTTAGAGGAACTGGAAACGCCAGCACGTCAAAGTCCTCCTCTCTGGCCGTTGGACGTCGCGCGAGTATTCGCCCGACGCTGGGGTCGCCATCGTGCACGTGGAGCCAACTTCGAAGTTCCGGATTCATACCGGTCGAGCCCACGTAGAGCACCAAAGCGCTGCTCGGCTCAACCCACGCGTACACCCAGGACTCGCTGGATTTAATCTCGCCGTGGCGGACATGGACCGTTCTCGGATCTGGTGTCACGAGGCTCCCGTCAAGCGCTTCGTTCTATTTTGACCGAGAAGCGCTGGTTCGTCGATGACCTCGTCACTCTCGCTCCCGAGTCGATATTGAGAGCATGTCACTGTGACATTCTTGAGGCCGTGATTGAAGTTCTCCACTCCGAGCGACTCGTCCTTCGCCCCTTCGAGGTCAGTGACCTCGAAGCGCTCAGCGAGCTCTTCGCGGAGGAATCGCTGTGGTGGTTCCCGCTGCGTCGGGCCATGGACGGCGCCCAAAGCGCCCGATTCCTTGAGCGCGTGATCGCGGCGTACGACTCGCCTGATCCGTCGCTGCACGCGGTCATCGAACGATCAACGGGGTCGCTGGCTGGCTACACCGGACTTTCGGTGCCGCACTTTCTCCCCGAAGTGCTGCCCGCCGTTGAAATCGGATGGCGCTTGGGCGAAGCCTTTAGGGGGAAGGGCTACGCCACCGAGGCCGCAAAGCGAGCGCTCGAGTGGGGCTTTACCAGTCTCGGACTATCCGAGATCATCAGCATCGCCGAGCCCGACAACACCGCTTCCACCAACGTGATGGACCGCCTCGGATTCGCACCGGGCACGTTCACCACTGATCCCTCCAGGGGAGTGAAAATCGTGGTGCGCTCACTACTCGTCGAGTCCTGGCGAGGCACCAGACCCCAAGGACGTACGAACTGACCTACGGTCCGGTGTACCCGACGCTGAATCCGTCCGTGGTCGTCGTCGTGGGGGTGGCGAGGGTTACCCCGTTTTGGACCATGGCCCACGTCTCACTCTGGTTCAGTGACCAGGTCGTCAAACTGGTCGCGAGGTTGGAGAACGTCACCGATCCGAAGTTGGCGAAGGGCACCAGGCCCTGGGTCGCGGAGTTCGTTTCGTCTTCGATTATCCATTCAGCGCTGTAGGCACCGGCGTAGCTAAATCCCGCGGCCGAACCCTGAATCGAAAAGGTGCCCGACGACGTCGGTCCCACTCCCCAACTCTGGCCCGTGATCATGTAGGCCGAGAGGCCCGTATTGACGTCGCGCAGTCTGGTCTCCCACGCGCCCGACGACGTTTGAAAGACCGCGGCGTCTATCTGGTCGCCCGGTGACACTGAGAAATTGCTGAAGGTCTGCTCTTGGTTCGGCGTGGCCGGCACGATCTCCCACCACGCGTAGTTCTGCTGGGCGCCGTTCACGCAACTGGCGCTGGTCCCCGTTTGCAAGAGCGAATCTGACGAGGCGCCCGTCGACCCACCGGTACCGAGCCACACGGCCATCTGTCCGTTCGGTGTGTCGGCGCAGTTGAGGGTCGGCACCACCCAATTGCCCTCGGCGTCGGTGAAAATCGCGCTACTGGAGGGCACGACGTAGCCGGCCCAGTTCGTGGACTGATGCGCAGCGGGAACCGGAGTGGCGGGAGTCCACTGGGCGTAGAGGGTGATGCTCACGGTGAACGTGACGAGCTGAGCGTCGGAGAAACTCGTGCCACTGCCGTTCGCCGCGGTGTTCCATCCACTGAAGGTGTAGCCGCTCAACGTGAAGGTATTCGTCGAGAGGTTGGCCGACACGTCGTAGTTCTCGATCTGGGGCGCCATCGTGCCCGACCCACCGTTGGCGCTGAAGGTGATGGTGTAGGCGTTGATGGTCCACTGGGCGTAGAGAGTCGAATTTCCCTTGAACCGCACCCGTTGGGCGTTCGAGAAACTCGTCCCGCTGCCGTTCGCCGCGGTGTTCCACCCACTGAAGGTATAGCCGTTCAACGTAAAGGTATTCGCCGAGAGGTTGGCGATCGTGTCGTATTTCTTGACCTCGGGAGCCATCGTGCCCGAACCACCGTTGGCGTTGAACGTGGCCCTCACGAGCGGCGCTCGAGGCGTTACTTTCTTCGTCGGCGCTGAGTAGGGTCCCGCTCCCAATTTATTGATAGCCGCGACCGCAAAAGAATACGTCGCGCCATTGGCGAGACCACGAATCTCACACGTGGCCGTCGTCGTGCAGCGATGAAGCTGGCGCGTCGGGTAGGTTTCGACCCGATAGTAGGAGACCTTGTATCCCCCATTAGAAGTAGGAGCCTGAAACTGAATGACCGCCGAAGCGTTACCCGCCTTCACCGTCACGTGGTTTGGAGCAGTGGGCGTCGTTCGTGACTGCGTCGCGCTCGCGGACACGCTGAAGAAAGTGGCAACGCCCAATGAGCCGACCAGAACTGCGAGCAGCGCTCGCCACCAGATTCTCACCCGCGTCAAAGAAGGCAAGGACACTGTTTGCAACCTAACGACTATCTCAATAATCAATCTCTGCTGAATGGTAGCCCACGTACGTGGCGCGAACGAGTGCGGGGCGTGATACAGGTACGTCACATACGAGTAGTCAACAAAGACCGAACGCCAAGTAGTCGGCGGAGCCGACGCCATTCCTACAACGGGTGTGAGCGCTTAACCCCACCACTGGACTTGTGACGCGGATTTGAAGGTCTTGGTGCTCTTTTTCAAACTTTCGGTCTTGGCCTTGGATTTTGAGCTTGGGATGAAAACGACGTGGCCCGCCTTCAGCGTCTCGAACGTCTGCGACGCCGAATTGATGACGAGTGAACTGCCCGAGATTTGAAAAAGGTACGTTCCAGTACCCGTGACTTTCATCTCGACGTCGCTCGCGACCTTCGCCATGCCCGTGACATGCGACTGACGCGAAACCGACGTCGACGAGGGGACGTCGTACGTCGACTGCGACGCCAGAATGTCCGCGGCCTTCTGGACGCCCGACATGACGTCTTGTTGCAAATTGACAATCCCGCCCGCGACCTTCAACATGGCGAGCGCTGGGTTCCCTTCGATCGCCGTTTGAAGCGCGTCTTTCACCGTCGGAAGAAAGTTGTGGGCGGCAATCTGGGTGCAGTTCTCCGGCAGGTCGGCGCACGTGGCGAGTCCGCTCGAGGTGAGGTCGGCCGATAGGAGTTGACTAGAGGTGCTCGGCGCGAACGAAAGGTCCGCACCGGCCGCCGTGTTCGCGAAGGTCGCGTACTGATCAGCCGAGGTCTTGACCGTGCCCCCGGGGACCAGTCGCGCCGGCCCACTTTGGACGCTCCCATTGGCGTCGAGGATACGAACGCCCGATGAGGTCGACCCGGAGAGCCACGAAGGAACACAAATATTGATGGAACCAGATTGGCTGTGGACTTGGTGGCAAGAATCCGGAGCCGGCGCCGCAGGCGGCGCGGGCAGCGGCGTGCTCGGTGGCGTGACCGCGGGAACGGTGTCCTCGGTCGTCGAGCCGCTTGACGAACCCTTCGACGATCCGTTCGACGAACCACTCGAAGTGCCGCCAGACCCCGCGTACGTCGACTTTCCGGGGACGTAGGTGATGCTGTTTCCCCCCGCGCTCGCGTTAAAGGGAGTGCCACTCTTCAATTGAGCAATCGAGAAGGTCGCCGGCGTCGTGGAGGGCGGAACTGCCGGCATGGATCCAGAGGTCGACGTGCCTCCGCACGTGACCGAAAACGTCGACGGAGACCAAGCGCTGGTGGAGCGCCACGAACCCACCACGTTCGCTCCCGACACGTTCCCGCTAAAGGTGCCGTGTACGTCAAGGTTGAGAACGCCCGGCGTGGGCGTGCATCCCGCGGCCCCCTCCACGCCCGCAACGTTGACGCTGATGTGAAAGAGTTGGCTCCCCGTGACTGACCCACTGCCCGCGATCGTTATCGACCAGCTACCAGTCCCTACCGCGGTGGCGCCTCCATATGCCTTCGACACGTGCATGGTCCCCGAGTAGGTACCGCCGGTCGAACCCGCGAAAGCTCCGCTCGCCGCGGCGAAAACGATCGAGAGACACAGCGTGAGAGAGGCCATGATCTTCATGAGGCCCCACCTTTCCTCGTCGGTGAACCTGCGTCGCAACCTAGCGCCTTCGCCCCCCCTTTACAAGGAGAAACCTCACTCTCGGCGGACGTCCTGGCGCCCGAGGACGCTGCCGATTTTTCCCAGGGGCCAACGGCCGAGGCGTTGAACTCTCCCATCGGCCGTCACGGTCAACCGCACCCCTGTCGACGACAACGGCCGAAACAACGAACTCCACTGACGGCGGCGTTTTGACTGCTCTTCGTCAGTGGATCGCCCGTCTTTCGTTACACGAGTCTGCAGCCTCAGAAGCAAAAACGCTCGTGGCCCCTATGGCACTCGACGAAGCACTTCAACGTTGAAGCATTTGACGTCTGGCCCCCGACGCGCGGAGCCTGGCAGGACGAATTGAGGGCCACCGAAGCGGGCGCGATGGAAGGGGCAGACCTCGCGTTGCAAGGCATTCGCCACGTCAACGTCGTGCGCGATTCATATCGCATTTGGAATTCAGGAGTTTTGATACGCACCAATGTCAATGTGTTTCATTGTTCGTGTGCGCCCGGCGAAGTCGGTGGCGGGTGCACCGGCGGAGGTCCCTTTACCGCGCGCGGGACTCTTAGCCAGTAACTGGTAGCTGCCCTTCGCCATATTGACGAATTTCGGGTTGCCGGTGACGTTGCCATTTCTTCGCGCCCAGGATGACTGCTTCACCAGATCGTGACGCAGCATTGACGCGGTCACCTCGCCTTCGATCGAACCCCAAAGAATGCAGTTGACGACGCTCAAACCACTGATCGAGTTTGAAGAGTTACCGTCGCGGTTCGCGGTGACGTCAAGAACGACGCCGCTTGGATTCACGATCGTGTCGTTCATCAATTGAACGCCTTGCACGCTGTTGCCCGACGTCATAGCGCTCTTGACTTCACCGCCCACGACCACGATCGCGCTGTTGGGTGACGTCACCACATTGTTCACCAGGCTCACCGTGGAAATACTGTTCGACGTTGAAGGATTCGCACCGCCGACGAGGTCAATCGCGCCGTAACCGTTGGCGGGCTGCAGGACGACGGCGCCCATCGACACCCGATTCGCGACAAGGGAGATCGAACTGATCTGATTCGACGTGGCTACTCGCCCCCCGAGCGGCGTCCCACCCCCGTTGACAATGTCGATGCCGTCTGCGGCCATCGTCGACGTGACTTGATTGTCGTTGATCGCGACGCTCGAGATCGTGTTAAAGGACCCACCCGCGCCGAGACCGGCTTCAATGAGAATGCCCGAGGTGAGAGTGCCCGTGACGACGTTGCCTTGAACGAGAACGTTCGACAGAGAGTTGGCGTCGGGGTACCCCAGGGGAAGCACGTTGGGGTACGTGGCGCTTGGTCCGTCGGTCCCCGCGAGCAGCACGATTCCCTGGCAGCAAATATCAGTACCCGCGTTCGTGAGGTTGACGACGTTGTCAAGTATCTGGACGTCGCTCATCGAGTTTCCGGTCGCTCGATTGGTTCCGGGTCCCACGTCAATTCCTTCACCGGTCTGGCCGGTGATGGTGTTGTGACTGATGACCGCGCCCGAAACGGTGGAACCCGTGGCGTTCGACCCGATCTCAAAACTGATCGCACCGTCGTTTCCCTGCACAGTGATGACGTTGTTCGTGACGGTGGTGTTAGAGAAGGTATCGCCCGCTCCCGAGTCCTTTATCGCAAATCCCGTGTCGAGCGTTTGAATCGAGTTCCCCGAGATGGTGGTGTTGGCCCACGTATCGTTCGTGGTGCACGGCGTGGCCGAACCGCCGAACAGCCCGCACCCCAACAGGTACATCGAGCCCATGATGACGCCGAACTCTTTGATATTGGTCATGTCCATATTGCTCACCGTGTTGCCGGTGAACGTTTCGTGGGTCGCCAGCGAATCGCTGTTGAGGGGAGGGGGATCGATATCGACCCCGTTCATGAAGCCCGAAAGACCGATCGCGTTGAGCGTATTAGAACTCGACGCGATTTGAAAGGCGCTGGTCGTCCCGACGATACCGGGGGCTTCAACGAGCGTCACCTGGGCCTTGCCGTTGCCGTTGATGTCACCGTTGATGGTCACGCCCCCGCCGCTCAGGGGTGGAAGTTGCGTCGCCAGTGAAATCGTCGCTCCGGCCAATGACGGCGCGAAGCTGATGTTGTAGGTACCGGGACTGTTATTGGTGGCGAGTATCGCTTCTCGCAGCGAGACTCCGTCAACGCCCGGATTGGCGAGCAGGGCGCTCACGCTCGACGTGTCCCCGTTCACCACGTCTTGGGATGTGGAGACGACAATCGAAGTAGCGTTCGCCGCCGACGACATCGTCGGCATGAGAGAAAAGGAGAGAACCACCCCACCGAGCGCCACCCACCCCATCGGCGAATTTCTCCGGACGATTCGACGAGCCGTTGCGGGGCGCGAACGCCTCGTTAAGCGCCACATCATCCCGCCCTTTCAATCACTCAGGTATCCACGTTGAGGCGTGAAGACCAAGACCATGACAGCACTGCCCGTAAGTTACTCGTCCCCAGGGCCCGACCCCACAGATTTTTCCTCGGCCACTGGCGCTTACTTCAAGGAGGTCGTGAAGACCTGCACTGTCGGGGTCCGCTGACTCGCGCCGGCAAATCACTTCACCACGAATCGCCCTCTCTTCGCCTCGCACAGAGAAAGACCCCCCCCGACCATTGCTTTTCTCTCAAAGTCCAAGGGGGTTCCGAGTGAGAGGCGAGGAGACTCCGGCAACGCGTGGATGACTGGTGCACGACCGTCCGGACTCTTTAAGCCAAGGTCATCGCTCGCGAAAGAGCGACCACTACGAGTTGGCCGGCCGCGTGAAAGTGAAGGTCTCACCGAGAGAGGTGTAGTCGACGGCCATCTGCAGCTTGCCCCCGGTCGGACCACTAATCGTGTACGTCACGGGGTACGGTGTGACGACGCACGTTGACGAGTCTCCACCAATGGTCCACGTCCAACCTTGGGCTTCACCCGAGTAACTTCCGTCTTGATTCTTAACATTGATCTGCCAGATTTGCTGACCCGCGGGATGCGTACAGGGCGATCCGGCGGTGGGCTGAGCCGTTACCTCACTACCAACGAAGCCCGATCCGCTCGCCCGAACCGCTATCTGATAGCCCGTCGATCCAGTCCACGTTCCCTCGACCGACGGCAGGGTAATCGTCGTGGTCGTCGTTGAAGTCGTAGACGTGGTCGTCGACGTCGTAGACGTGGTCGTTGATGTCGGAGGCGTCGCTTTGGCCAACGTCATGAAATTCATGGGTGAGAACTCAATGGTCTTCGGAGGTTTACTGCTGTCATGAAGTTTGAAGATGAATGGTCCGGTGATGGACTCGTAGTTCGTTATCGGAGCCCGGCCCGTAATTTGGCACAAAGCATTCAACGCCAACGTTCCAATGTGTAAGTTCAACGGTGTGCAGCGATAGGGCTTAACGCCGCCCTCTGCCTTCAGGGCCCAAAAATAAGGCTGACCGGAGCGCGCGGCGGGCAATGAGATTGTCAGGGGCGAAATGCCACCATTCCTGGCTGACGCAGTCTCGGGCAGCAGCGGCAGTGCCAGCAATAGGGCAGTTACCGGTACCACTATTTTGCAGAAACGAAAACGACCCCTCGCCATAAGAGCGGCTCCTCGCTGGCGCGCCAAGCGTCAATTTCCAGAACATAGCACTCACCACTCAAGGCGCGAGGGGGGATCACGGGGTTATTGGCGAAGCGAATGACGTGGGGTCGTAAACCCAGTGGGCGTACGCATCTCGAAGGCCGCGATACGAGTACAGAGCATTGCCGCCCAAGAGAGAGCGACCTTTCGCGCCTGGCACCCACACCCGACGAGTGCACGAGAAGTGAGACATCAACGGGTCTACGCGCCGACGTCGCGCGGCCCTTGTTAGCGAATGTGCACACCCGAGATGGATCGCGCGATGATGAGTCGCTGGATCTCCGAGGTGCCCTCAAAGATCGTGTAGATCTTCGAGTCGCGGTGCCAGCGCTCGACGGGGTACTCGCGCACGTAACCGTAACCCCCGAGGATCTGGATCGCCTCTTCGGTCACCTTGACGGCGGTCTCGCCCGCGAAGAGTTTGCTCATCGAGCCCTCGCCCGCGACGAAGGGCTTTCGAGTCGCGGCCATCCAGCTCGCGCGCCACACCAAGAGACGCGCCGCGTCGATGCTCATCTTCATGTCGGCCAGCTTGAAGGCAATGGCCTGATTCTCAATAATGGCGCGGCCGAACTGCTGGCGCTCTTTGGCGTAGTCGAGCGCGAACTCATAGGCCGCCCTCGCGATGCCGAGCGCTTGGGCCCCCACGGCCGGACGAGTCGCTTCGAAGGTCGCCATGGCGGCCTGGCTCGAGGCCTTCTTCCCCTCGCGAACGCGCGCGAGCTTTTCGTCGAGCTTCTCTTTGCCGCCTAAGAGACAGCGCCCCGGCACCCGGCAGTCCTCCAAGATGACCTCGGCGGTGTGGCTCGCGCGGATGCCCATCTTCTTAAACTTTTGACCCATACGAAGACCCGGCGTGCCTTCGGGCACGATGAACGAGGCGTGGCCGCGGCTGCCAAGCGAGGGGTCGACCGAGGCGACGATGACGTGCACGTTCGCGATGCCACCATTCGTGATCCAGGTCTTGGTGCCGTTGAGGACCCACTCGTCGCTCGCCTGGTCGTAGTGCGCGCGCGTGCGCAGTGACGACACGTCGCTGCCCGCGTCAGGCTCAGAGACCCCAAAGGCCGCGAGCTTGATGTCGTCGGGGGTCCCGAAGCACTGGGGCACCCACTCCATCTGCTGCTCGGGTGTGCCGTTGGCGACGATCGCCGCGACGCCCAGGGTCGTACCCATCAGCGCCATGCACAGTCCCGCGTCACCCCAGGCGAGTTCTTCCAAGGCAATCATGGTGGAGAGCCCGGTCTTGTCAGCGAAGTTGTTCATCATGAACTCGAGGCTGTAGACGCCGAGTTTGGCGGCCTCTTCAATGAAGGGCCAGGGGGTCTCTTCGCGCTCGTCCCACTCCGCCGCGATAGGGCGCATCTCGTTGAGCGCAAAGCCGTGCAGCCAATCGCGCAGCGTGATCTGGTCCTCGCTCAGGTCCATCGAAAAATCGCTCATATCGTCACCTTGCCCCACTAGAAACCACGAGGTTACCAGTGAGTAACCAGTGGCTACTTTAGGCGACGTTGACCGGAAAACACCAACGGCCGCCACCCGAGGGC
>Ga0307373_10007422_pt1 | contig 17128 bp, 16 predicted proteins | sample OX2MG_FD_202534 | JGI IMG/M metagenome (GOLD analysis project Ga0307373, IMG submission 202534) | Soil microbial communities from Risofladan, Vaasa, Finland - OX-2 | ecosystem: Environmental > Terrestrial > Soil > Coastal area > Acid sulfate soil | place: Finland: Risofladan, Vaasa | collected... | reverse complement strand
AGCTTGCGAGCGCCGGCCCACCGTAATCGACGGCGCCATCGCGGTGGGCCGGCGCTCGCAAGCTCGCTACGGCCAATTCGTGGCGGTCTTGATCCCGCACTCAACTTCGCGGCCTTTCATAGCCGATCTGACCGATAGGGAAAAGTTTGCCTATCGAGCAGCACCTGAATGCCAGCGACCGCGATCAAGCCGGCCTCCGCGATTGCTCCGCCGACGGAAACCGCGGCGCGCATTGGCCAGTGGCAACTCGTGCGAATGATTGGCGAGGGGCAGCTCTGCCGCGTCTATGCGGCCCGGCCGGTTTCGCAGGCCGCCGAGCGGGCCGCGGTCTATGCCCTCAAGGTGCTTTCCGATCGCTGGTCGGAAGATTCGGCGGCGATCGAAGTCTTGCGGCGCGAAGCGATCGTGGGCCGCACGCTCTCGCATCCCCATCTGGTGTCGGTGCTGTCGGCGCACGTGGCCGCGCCGCCGTATTTTCTGGTGATGCCGCTTTTGGAAGGCCTCGCGCTCTCGCAACGCCTGGCCGGCGGCGACCGCCTGAGCTTGCCGATGGCCCTTTGGATTGCCCGGCAGACGGCCGAAGCGCTCGACGCTCTGCACCAGGCCGGCTGGATGCACGCCGACGTCAAGCCGAGCAACCTGTTCCTTTCGCCCGACGGCCATGTGACGCTGCTCGATCTCGGCTTCGCTCGCCGGCCCGATGACACGACGAGCATCATCAATCGTTGCGTAACGGGCACGATGCACTACATCGCGCCGGAAATGATCACCTCGGCCTTGCGTCCGGACATTCGCAGCGACCTTTACAGCCTGGGAGCGACGCTCTACGAGCTGCTCACCGGACGGCCGCCCTTCGTCGCCCGCAGCTTGGAGCAGCTCGCCGACCTGCACCGGCAGGGCGAGCCGGAGCCGTTGCGGATGCTGACGCCGACCGTGCCCGCCACAGTGGCCCGCTTCGTGCATCAGATGCTGTCGAAGCAGCCGTTACGCCGCCCGCAGACGCCCACCGAGGTGATCGACCGGCTCGTGACGCTGGAAATCGAGACCTTCAATTTGCGGTAGGGCCGGACGGTAGGGCCGGACAGGGGCGGCCACGGCCGATCAAGCGAGCTATCCGAACGCGGCGCGCGTCCGCTCGACCAGCCGGTTGTCGGCCTCGCCCGATCCGCAAAGGCTGAACGCGCCCGCCGCCAGGTAGCGTCCGCGCCAGCCCGGCGAGATGTGGCCATAGTCTTCCAACAAAGCCGAGCTGAACTTGTAATCGTGCGGATCGTTGCCCTTGAAGAACACCAACAGCCGCGCGGCGTCGATGAACGCCTTGGCGTCTTCGTGGTCTTTCAAGTAGGCCAGGGTCTTTCGGGCGGCTGCCATGCGGTCGCCGCTGACATCGGCGAAAATCTCGCCCAGCGGATCGTTGGCGTCGGACACGGCAAGCGGCTCGATTTGTCGCAGATCAACCTCGGCCACTTTGCCTCGGCCTTGCATCGCGCCACGAAACAGCGCCACGAACGCCGCGCCTTGCAATAGCAATATGCGTCGCGTGGCGTCATCCGGGTTGGCCTGGAAGGCATAGTGCAGCGCGTTGGCCGAGGTGACCGCGTGCAGCGAAACGATGCCCGGCTGCCGCGGCAACAACTCGCCCGATCCGACCAGCACGGCGTCCCAAACCGATTGTGGCGCCACGCCGCGGTTGAGCATCTCGATCACCTGTTCGCAGGCCTCGTCGGGCGAACCGTTGTGCAGCGTGGTCAAAAGCTCGCCGGTGGCCTGGCCGTCGAGTTTGCCTTGTTGCCAGTCCGCGCGAAGCTTCTGCGACCGCTCGAGGTTTTCGCGGCCCGGCCGGTCGGCATCGAGATCGTTCTGGGCCGGGTTGCCGTCTTCGTGTTGCAACAGGGCGTAAGCCAGCGACCGCAGCACGGGTTCGGCGTACTGCCAGCCGATCGAATCGAGCGTGCGCCAGCTATTGGCGACGAAAATCGCCTTGTGGCCGATGGCCCGGAAATCGCGGCAGCCAAGGCGTGAAAACAACTCATAAACCTCAGCCGGCTTGGCGGTGCGCGCCAGTCCCGCGGCGGCGGCGTCGGCCTTGGCTTCGTCCCAATCGTTCATGGCCTCGATGAACATCGCCTTGGCCTTCGCGGCATCGGGCACGGCGCTTTCGTCGACGGGCCCCATGGTCCAGTCTTTCTTGCCGCGCTGTTCGTTTTCGCGGCGGTCTTGGGCCTGGGCGCTTTTGAAATAATCGAGAGCCCAGAAGATCGGCAGCCAACGGTGTTCCGGGGGTGACGAGAGGCTGGCCAGATGCGCCGAGTTGACGACCAGCACGGCATGGAACTTAAAGCCCACGCTGGGCCTCGGCTCGACGTTCCGCACGCCGGCCAGCAGCAGCGCGGCGAGCACCTCTTTGTAGCTCGTGCCGCCTCGAATGCGGCCGGCCAACTCTTCGAGCAACCGCTCGCGGGGCGTCTCTTCCAGCAGCCTCACCAGCGGCCCGATGTCGGGCGACAACGGCACCACGCTCGGCTCGGACTTGGCTTCTTCCGCCGAGACCGCCGGCAGCCGGGCGAGAAAGCCGAACTCGGAAAGCCCCGACAAAGCCCCGCCCGCCAACGCCGCTTCGATAAACCGCCTGCGCGATTGCTTCGACATGACTGGTCCTCCAGATTGCTTAAGGGAGTGCGCTGCCCACGACGGTTCATTGTACGATCGGCCTCCATCGCGGGCGATAGAGCCATCAAACGTATCCCGGAACATCCGCCTTCTCCGAGGTAATCATTGCTGCTGCACCATGGCCGAAACAACCTGGCGCGCGGCCTCCGGGAATACGACGATCAACGGATGATCGTCCGCGGGTTTCCAATCTTTGATGCATTCTGAAAGGAGATCCAAGTAAACCCACAAGTCATCTGCGCCGAGTTGCGGCAATTCCGAGTGCAGAATGACCACGCGACGCTGCTTAATCCAAGACAGGTCTCGAAGGCAGTCGAAAAGTGCGTCCCAGTTCTCACCGAAATAGTCGGGCAATCGCAATTCGTGGCGCAAGATACTGAACAACTTCGCGCGCGTACGAATGCCTGAGCCGACGTGAGCGATCAGGTCATCGCCCACGTTCAACTGTAAAGGGCGACTGTCAAAGGATAACTCCGAGAGGACGGACTCCATTGTAAATCTCCTTCATTTGACCCGCATGAATGTCTTGTAATGGTCACTCGTGCAATATACTTCCCCACCCTGCCCAACGACTACCCTTTGACCTCCGGGCCCGCTCGCGCCAGGTGTCAGATGTACATATTCTCGGTCATAGCCACGCGGTTGGCCTGGTAGCAGTCCTTCGCGATTGCCGAACACCGACCCGTCATTGCGATGCGGGAACTTTTCGCCCTTGGCGATCCGCTCCAGAGTGCCTTGCAACTCTGGATGTTCCGGCAATGAAAGGTCTATCGCCGGATTTGGCGTCTTCGCGTCGGCGGCCGGTTTCTTCTTGGGCGGTAGTTCCGACTTCTTGGGCGGCGGTTCCGACTGCTCCGGTGGAGGCGCTTCTTCACCTTTCGGCCGTGGTTTCCCCTTCAACTTTACGCGGCTCGCTCTTCGAAGCAGCTCGAAGAATGCGATCACGCCGACGATGGCGATGGCCCGCGCCAGATGCTCGGCGCCTTCGTCGATTTCCTTCTCGGTGCCGGCCGTGGAGATCACCACCAGAAAATTTCCGAGTTCCAAGGAGAACGGCAGGATTGCCGTGCCGAGAGAACTCCAGTTAGGGCCAGCCCACCGCAGTAATTATCACCCCTGGCAGCAGAAAGTTGCTCGAAATTCGCGTCGCGCCCCAAACAGTTCGGCGAGACATTTTCTGCGCCCCGGGCCGGCGGGCGGGCCAGAAAGCCGAATTCTGAAAGCTCCGACAAAGCTCCGCCCGCCAACGCCGCTTCGATAAAACGTCTGCGCGATTGCTTCGACATGACTGGACCTCCAGTTTGCTTGAGGGAGTGCGCTGCGCCCGATGCTTTATTGTACGGCAGGCCTCCGCCGCAGGCGACGGAGCGACGATCCGGGCCGAGCCGCGTACAGGAACACAGCCAACTTAATCGACAGTGGCCTGCGCCGGCTGGTGTTTGACGCCGAGCGCGGTACCGATTACGGCAAAAAGCTGAGCGGTATCGTAAGACTGATGTTACCGCGGACATCGGTTTGCGTATTCGTGCGGCCCGAAAACATGGGATTGGGTTGTGTGGTTTGCTTGATGCCCGCCGACGCGGCGATGTCGAGGGGAACGGAGCCGATGCGGGTCTTGTAATCAAGCGTGCCGCTGACGCCCTTGGTTTCCTTTTGCCGGTCTTTTTCGAAATCGGCTACAAGGCCAACGTTGAGCCCGTCGGCATTGCGTTGGATTCCCAGCGAGAGCGAATATTTGTCGGCCAGCGGGTCGGCATGGGCGGTGGCGGGCAGCGTCCATTGGCCGATTGGTATCTTGGTCTGCAACGCGCCTTGCAACGTCGTCAGCTTCCCGTCGGTCACGTGAACGGTGACGCTAAAGTCGGTGTTCGGGAGCGGTTTCCATTTGCCGGTATCGACATAGGTCTTCAGGCCCAGATCGCGCGTCGAGGGCTTGAAGACGGGGTTGGCGGAGCCGAGCTTAAGCTGACCGAGGCTGATGGTGGGCAGGGCGTCCTTGGCCAGCGAGGTGGCCCAGTCGGCCGGAGTGTCGCCCGTCTTTGTCAAATACATCACCGTGGCGCCTCCCACGGCCAGCCCGGAGGCGACGACGATCAAGAGCGCCTTGTGTTCGTCGATCCAGACGCCGACGACCGATTTTTCGTAGGCGCATTTCAGGTCATTGAGGCTGTTTTGCACGCGCTGGTACTGCCCGGTGTTCTTCACCTGGGAGACAAGTTGCTTGCTTCCCGCATCGGTCGCCGCTTTGCCCAGCGCGGAGCCCAACTGGTTGGCGGCATCGTTGGCGCTGGGCAATTTCCCCTGCTGCTGCTCCTGCAGAAACGCCTTACCCTGCTTGTCGAGGGCGTCCTTGATCGCCTTTTGAACGTCATCGCTTTGGAGCACCTTGACGATTTGCGCCGGCCCGTTTTTCGCCTCGTAATCAACCAGATCGAACGCCAACGCGACCGTTTCGACTGCCGAACCGGGTAGATCGGTGCATGTGTTTCCCATTTGCAAGAACTCCAGTTAGGGCCAGCCCGCCGCAGTGATTATCACTCCTGGCAGCAGAAAGTTGCCCGAAATTCGCGCCGCGCCACAAACATTTCGGCGAGCCCGTTCCTGCGGCGCGGGCCGGCGGCCGGGCCAGAAAGCCAAACGCGGAAAGCCCCGACAAGGCCACGCCCGCCAACGCCGTTTCGATAAACCGTCTGAGAGATGGCTTCGACATGACGGGTCACCGCCTAATGACCACGCTTACTCGGCGTTCATGTCAATACCCGGTGTAATGCCGGCTCCGTCCCTCCCGTCAGGATCGAAACCCGGTGGGATGCCCTCAGCCATACTTCGGGGCACATGCATCGTGTGACCATCTAAAGGACTTCTCACATCAATCATGGGTTCGATGGGTTCCGTTTCACCGCGGGGACGGCGGTAATACTCTCGCAAGGCGCGCACAAACTCTTGTACCTCCGTGCCAGCGAGCTCCTTGTTTGCGTCAAGACTCTCTGCGAACCCCCGGAGCCGCTCAAGCGTTGACTCGTCCGTGGAGGAGTCGGAGGGAGGCCCCACCGTCGTTTGTTGCTGGAGGAGCCCTTCCCCCCAATGTTCCCCCCAATAACCGGTCACAAAACCAGGCGGGCGCGATCGCGAATCTGGCGGAGGCAGGCGCGGCCCGAAGCCAAAAGTCTTCGCGTAGCGTGCCGCGATGGACTTGTGAAACAGCGCCTGTAGCGTGGGCGTCATTGGGAGTGCATACCCCGCGTCCCAGGCGACGGTTATCAGATCCGGGATCGAATCATCGGAAACGCCGCCGCGCCTCAGTTCCTTGATGACAAAGTCGGTCCACTTGGGATCGGTAGACGTACGATGAGCGTGAATGCGGTAAAGAGTCACGCCGAGAACGTAGACCGGATCCTCATGACAGACACCGGCATTATCGAAAACGCCCATTCCTTTTCTCCGTGCAATCAACCTATCAGAACCGTTGGGCATCCAAGCACAATCACTCCCCCGTGTGCCGTCATGTCGCCCAAGCGCGCGGCGGGCTGGCCGCCGATCAGCACGGTGAAGCTTCCCAAGGCAATCACGTCGGGCGGACCGACGCAAACGGCCATGTCGCCCACCCGGGCCGCCGGTAGTCCGCCGATCAACACCGTCGGTGCGCCCGGCGCGGCAATCGGGCCGCCCACGTGCGGCACAATGCCCGTCACCATCGGGCAAACGTGCATGTCCGTCAGTCGTGCGGCAGGTTGTCCCATCGTGAATCCGCTCCTTTCAAGCGTTCTTGCCGGGCATCACAACGTCCGTACCCGGCGCGGCCCAGGGCGCCACTGCCGGCAGTCCCGCGCCGCTGATCTCGAATAAGTGTCCGCGCGCGTCATGCCTCAAATGGTAGCCGTGGTTGCCAATCCTGATCGTGTAGTGGTTCGTCTGATCTTTTTCACTCGTGTGCGAACCCGCCTGGACGACCCACTCCTCGTCGGCCATCATCGCCAGCAGCTTGTTGCTGTTGACGCGGACGGCAACGTGGCGGTGAAAACGGCTCCCCTCCACCAACAAGTCGACGACGCCGTCGACGCTCGGACGCCGATCGCCGAAGCAATTGCCGTAAAGCGACCCATTACGCCGCGCCGCTTGAATGATCTTTTGATCTACCATCCGCAGGTTTCCGCATCACGGATCCATCTTTAAAAGCACTGGCCGCGTCGCCCGCTGGTGAGCGAATCGAACTATGCCTTCTCAAATCATTTCCATACGTCTTGGCCGCTGGCCACGGCGATGCCTTGTTCCAAAAAACGCGGGTACTTCTCTTCGGCCTTCTCGGGCTGGCTGACGACCGCCGCCATGAGCACGGCGCCCGCCACGGTGCGGGCGGTCAGGTCGTCGGCGGGCGGAACGACCGGCACATCGGGCGGCGCCAAACTGCCGCCGCTGAAGAACACCGCCAGCGCGACGCAGCCCGCCGGGGTTTTCAACTGGGCCTTCTCCGACGCGGCCATCGCCGCGCGGCGCAGCTCCTCGCTGGGCTGAGCACACCAACGCTCAGTCACTTCCAGCGCCGATTGCTGCTCCGGCGTCGATGCGGCGCCGGCCACCAAGCGGGCGCAGCGGGCGGCCCACCAGATCGCTTCGCGCTTGGGCAACGCGTAGGCTAAAAAGCGGACCGCGTCGAGGAACTGCCGCTCGCCGATGAGCCGTTCCAGGAACGCCGCGGGCGCGATGCCCTCGCGCGGCAGCAGCTTGGCCTGCTCGCCCAGTTCAAACCGGGCGCAGATCTCCGCGGCCGTCTTGGCTTCGACTTTATTGAGCGGTGGAGGGGCCATAAGCAGATTCCGGGATTTCGTTAACGATTTGAAACCTTGCTCGGATTCTCTTCAGCGCGTCTTCGTCGTCGCTCAACACATCGAAGCCCGAGCTGTCAACGGCATAGATGACCAGCCAGGGCGTTTTGGCCGTCCCACGAAACGCTCGAAATTCTCCCTCGATTACCTGCGAGACGTTTCCCGCGAGCGCTGATAACATCTTGCCGTCGATGGTCCGTCGTTCCGCCGAAAGCTGCTGCAACCTTTCAGCATCGCCGCCGCCCAAAGCTTCGACGTGTGATAGGCTCCAAGTGCTCTCATCCGCCGCGCCTCCCAACGCGGCCAGAATGTCGACGAGGTCGAAGCTCAGTACGTGACGTTGATCGAAATCAGCAATGGAGACGCCGCGCATAAAAACTCTCTGATTGAATGATACAGGCAATGTCGTCACGGGGAAAGATTTTCAGGGCCTCCTCGTTTAAGGCCGGATTTGGGCCCAAGCTGAGGATCGTTTGCAAAAAACCGATGTTGATGCGGCGGTCCGGGGTGCCCAGCTCTGGGCACCCCGGTTGGATAAGTCGGGTTTGTGAAGTCGATATCGCGCACCGGATTCCCCGTAGCGTCAAATTCACGTGCTTGGTAGGTTCGTTGGTTCACCAAATCCATCCGCAATCGTGAGTGCGGCCCGGTCGCGCGCGGATCCGGCCCGGAGATTCTCGGCGGTTGTTGGCCTTCGAAGACTTTGGTGCCATCGGCGTAAATCGACCGAATACGTGCCGCCGTCGTCACTCGTTTGTCGTCCTCCTGTTTATTTTCACCCGATCATCGTAATCCCGCCCTGAATCTGTGTCATCGCGCTGCCCTGCACCTGCGTCATCATTCCTTTCACCGCCGTCTGGATCTGCCCTTCGACGCTGACCATCATCCCCTTGATGGTCACCCCCATCTGGTCGATCGTAATGCTGTTCTGGCCCACTTTGAGCGTGATCGACTGCATGGCCTCGGTCGAGCTGGCGCCCAGATCGAGCTTGGTCGTTTGGTTGCCCATCTTGATGGCCAACGAGTCGTTGCCCATGCTGATCACGACCGCGCGGTTCCCCTGCTTGATATTGTGGGTGTCGTTGCCGGTATCGACATTGACTAAGCGGTTCCCCTGCTTGACGTTGTGGGTGTCGTTTCCTTGATCGACGTTGATCGTGCGGTTTCCCTGTTTGATCGTCACCAACTCGTTGCCGGTCTGCACCGTCTCGGTGCGGTTGTGATAGACGTCGATCGTCTGGCTGCCGTCCTTGGCGTTTCCGGCGCCGGCGCCCACTTTGAGCGAGTGGTTGTTCCAGATTTCGACCGTGCGGCTGCCGTCTTGGGTGTATTGCGTATCGCTGGTGCCGACCTTGAGCGTGTCGTTGTTCTCGACCACGCAGTTGAAGTCTTTCTCGGCGTGGAAGTAGACTTCCTCCGAGCCTTTTTTGTCTTCGAATCGCAGCTCGTTGAAGTTGTTGCTCTGGCCCTGGAGAGTGCTGCGCGACAGGATGCCACTTTGCGTCTTGTTGTCGGGCAAGGTGTAGGGCGGCATCATGTCGGCGTTGTAGACGCTGCCGACAATGATCGGCTGGTCGGGGTCGCCCTCCTGAAAGGCGACCAGCACCTCCTGACCGACGCGGGGAATATGCACCGCGCCCCATTGCTTGCCCGCCCAGATCGAGCCTACCCGCACCCAGCACGAGCTTTGAGCGTCGTTCTTCCCCTCGCGGTCCCAGTGGAATTGCACCTTCACACGGCCGTACTTGTCGGTGAAAATCTCGTCGCCCGGCTGGCCGACCACGACCGCGGTTTGTGTGCCGTTGATGACCGGCTTGGGCGTCCTGCGCCGCGGGCGAAACGGCAACGCCGACGGGATGCAGGTGAACGAATTGTGGTAGCGGAAGCCCTCCCCGGAACCGCTGCGGTAGTTGGCCGGCAAGTGGGCCGAGTGCTGCACGCCGGTGACCACGTATTGTCCGTCGGCCGAAAAATGCCGTTCGAGCGAGAACTTATAACCGCTGGTCCACTGCCGGCAACCGCTGGCGGCGTGGATCAAAAGGCTCTGCAAGGCTTCTTCCTGCATGCGTAGCTCGACGGTCCGCTTGTTGTCTTGAAAAATCTTCTGCACGTCGCTGGCCCGGTCGCCGCCGCCGGGGTCGATGCCGTCGAATCGCTGGGCATATTCGCCCGGATAGTCAAAAAGCTCCAGCTTGTCGTTGCCGCCCACTTTGAGCTTGTGGGTGGTTTTGCCCACCGCCACGCTTTCCTGGATCGTTTTATCGGCCTCCACGTGTTTGTGCGGCAACTCAAAACAATGGTCCCAGAGCGTGTATTTGCCGCTCCGCAGTTGCTGCGACTTTTCCCACTCGTGAACGCGGTCTTCTTTCCGCAAATGGCCGGCGTCGACGACGTCAAAGATCACCTTGTTCTTGACGGGCATATCCGGATGGCTTTGCGGCGTGTTGGCCACGACCATCGTGTGCCCGTTGGACGTGTGCTTGAAAAAATAGTAGATGCCCTCTTCTTCCATCAAACGGCTGGCGAAGTTGAAATCGGTCTCGCGGTATTGCACGCAATAGTCGCGGGGCTGGAAGGTGCCTTGGAGCTCGTAGCTCACGTCGAGTCCCGTGAGCACGGCCTTGAGGATGTCGGGCACCGATTTCTGCTGGAAAGTGCGGCTTTGGGCCTTGTGCGTCAGCAGCCAGAACTGCGGCACCATTTCCAGGCGATAGGCGGTGAACACGGCATCGCGGCCAGCCTGGCTGAGACGGCTGCAGATGCCCGAAAAGTAACGCGACTCGCCGCTGGGCAGCGCGAGCTGCACCGAGGTCTTCTGCCCCAGCAGCTTGTCGAATTCGACTTCGGTCTTGTTCTCAGCCAGCAGGTCGAGGTGAAAGCTGAACAGGCGAGAGAGGGCCTCGCTGCCCGACAATCCGACCAAGAGCAGCTTGTCTTTGCCCAGGGGGGTGGTGACCGACATGGGCCGGTTCGCTTGGCTATACGTAACGGTGGACATTATGTCTCCTCGTGGGCGCGGCGGGTCAACACGGGCCGCGCAAGCTGATTATCGAAGCGGGGCGGACCGGGTTGCGTGAATTCTTCTCAACGACCACCGCGTACGGTTTATGATTCGACGTAGTCGATGCGAAACGGCTTGTTGGTGATGAACACGACCGTGACATCGCCCTCGGCACTGGCCCCATGTTCCATGATCTGGCCTTCAGGAAACCAGACGAAGCTTCCAGGGCCGTAGCTTCCCTGGTGCGTGACCAGCGTCCCTTCGAGCACATACATGCCGTGACCGCAGGGGTGTGTATGGCTGGGATTGATCGTGCCGGCCGGATATCGCACCAGGCGGACCAGCATGCCCGTCTCTGGGTCGCTGAACAGCTCCTTGCGGAAGATGGCGGCGCCCACGTGCTCGTTAAAACGCTCCTCCCAGGGAATCGCATTGGCGTCTACGTGCAGCACGGAATGATGGTCATTCATGCCGCTCAGTTTGCCGCGCCGGCGGAGTCGGTGCAAGCCTTCGTGCTTCCTGCAGCATATTGCAAAAGAGAGCCCCCTGGCCGATGGCGTCGTCCAAGGCCACGTGCGTGTGGGGCAGCTCGTCGAACCAACGCTTGGGCATGTTCCTTTTCGTCGAGTTGCGATAGCCGCGGCCGAGCAGCGCCATGGCGAAGGTTTTGATGTCCAGAGCCGAGTGCGAGAAGGGGCTCTCGCCGGTAAAGCGGATCAAATACCAATAGACGAACATGAAGTCGTAAGCAGCCGGATAGGCGACGAATACCGGTTTGCCGGGCAACGAACGCACCCACTGCAAATAGTCGTGCATCGCCCGCTCGGGCGGTTGGGCGTCGCGCCGGCACGCCGCCCAGGCCTCCGGCTGCGACTGCCACCAGGCGGCGGTGCGCGGGTCGGGCTTCGCGTCGGGCAACGTCTCCAGATTGCGGCTGAAGGTGCTCACCAGCGTCTTGTCGGCGGTAAAGGCGGCCGAGGCAAAGCTGAGCATGGAGTGCGGGCCCGGAATCGGGCCATCGGCCTCGATATCGGTGCTGACGTAAATCTCTTGCGACATGGCGCTATTGCCGCCCGGCCGCGATGTCGTAGCAGAGAATGTGGTCTTGCTCGCGTAGGAAGAGCTTGCCGCCGGCGATCACCGGATGGGCCCAGCTCGGCCGTTCGCCGCTGCCGGGCACGGTAAATGAGCCGACTTCCTCGTACTGCTCCGAATCGGCTTTCACCAGCGACATCTGGCCGTTGGCGAAGTGAATGTAGAGGCAACCGTCGGCGGCGGCGATGGCGGCCGAGCCTTGCCCCGATCCGCGCTGCTGCGGCCACTTGTTGTCGCCGGTCATCAACTCGGCGCAGAACAGAGCGTTGGAATCTTCCTTGCCGCCGTAGAGATAATCGCCCACGAGCACCACGCCGCCGTGCTTACTGCCCAAGTCCTTCTTGAGCGGATAGACCTCTTCGACTTTGACCTCTTCATCCGCTTGCGGCACCTGCCGCAACAGCGCGCCGCCGCGGCCGTAGCCGGCCGTAAAGAACACCAGGTCGTCGCGCGCGATCGGCGTGGGAATGACCGCGGTCGTCTTTTCGATGTCGTAGGTCCAAAGCAGCTTGCCGTCGTTGGCCCGAACTCCCAAAGGTCCGCTGGCCGTCGTCTGCACGTAGACCGGCGTGGAACCGATTTTCGAGGGCACGATCGAGGCGTGTCCCGCGCCGCGGTCGCCGGGCCGCGAGGTCTTCCAGATCAACTCGCCGTTGGTCTTGTTCAGCGCGACCATCGTCGCCGTCTCGCCGCCGGGCGTGCAGATCAGCCGGTCGCCGTCGATGAGCACCGACTCGCTGTAGCCCCAACCGTCGCCCTTTTTGCCGCCGAAGTCCTTCTGCATGTTTTTCCGCCAATGTTCGCTGCCCGACGCGGCGTCGCAACAGACCAATTCGCCTTGCGCGGTCAGGGCAAAGACGCGGTTGCCGTCGACAGTGGGAGTCGATCGGGAGCTTTGCCAGTTCGGCTGGCCCTTGTCCCAGGGGGCGCCGGTCTTCCGTTGCCAGAGCGGCTTGCCCGTGGCTCGGTCGAAGGCCAGCAGGTATTCGTCCTCGTCGGCGGCAATCGAAGTCGTATCGCCGAGCGTGTAGATGCGGTCGCCCACGACGGCCAGACTGGCGTATCCGCGGCCGGTTCCCGCCACGTCCCAGACCAGCGGCGGCCCGCCGTCGGGCCACTTCTGCAACAGCCCGGTTTCGGTCGAAACGGCGCTGCGGTCGGGGCCGCGAAACGACGGCCAGTCGCGGGCAAGAGCGACCGTCAGTGTGCCAATCAAGGCAGTCGAGACGCAGAAGAAGAGGATCACGTGAAAGCGGAAGACACGCATAGGGGTACTCGTAGAGCGGGGTAGAGCCTGTTGGGGTGGTTGGCCTGACGGTGGGATCGCCTGACCGGTGGGAGCCGGACAGTGCGACGGCTCTATTTTCCCGGCTTTCGATGGTTTTGCAAGTCAAAGGGTTCAGGGTTCAGGGTTCAGGGTTCAGGAATACTTGGATTGACCTTGCCTGACGCCTGACGCCTCAAATCGGTGGGCCTGCGCTCGCTAGCTCGCTTGCCCCACCTTACGGCCCCAACGGATTACAGCAGATTCCTTTGGCTTGCCGCCTGGCTGGAGGAACCCGCCATGATGGCCTGTAGATAGGGGTTCATCGTCTGCGCCCAGACCTCGTAGCCCGCCGCGTTCGGATGCACGAGGTACTGCTGGAAGAGCGCGGCGTTGATGGTCCCATCGGCGCGGGTGAAGGCGGGACCCATGTCGAGATAGAAAACGTTCTGGCCGTCGGCCAGTTGCTGAATCAACTGATTGGTGGCAGTGATTTCCTGGCGGAACGAGCTGTCGGGCGACGTTTCCAGGGCCGGCAAGATGCCCAGCACCAGGATCATCGTGTCCGGCAGCATGTCGCGCAGCGTCGCGACAATCGACGCCACGCCGGTGGCCACGTCTTGCGGACTGTCGCCGAACGCCAGATTGTTGATGCCGATCATCAGGACGACGACTTTGGGAGAGTTCTCGCCCAAGTTGCCGTGCTCGATCCGCCAGAGCACGTTCTCCGTTCGGTCGCCGCCGACGCCCGCGTTAAGCGCGTTCAGGCCGGCGTAGTTCTGCGCCCAGACGGTCGCGCCCGCGTTCTGCCAATAGGCGGTGATCGAGTCGCCGAGGAACACGACCTGCGAATTGTCCTTTGCGGCATGGGCGTCGATGTTGGCGTTTTCGCTCTGCCACAACGAAGTGGGCACCGGTTCGGGCACGACCGTGGGCGGCACCCCGGTTTTCTGTTGGTAGTACTGGTTCGCGTCCATCAATTGCATCACCAGCGATTCGTCGGTCGTCTGTCCGGCGCCAAGTTGCGCCGCCCAATAGCTCACGCTGGCGTCGTCGGGCGTCGCGCCCCAGTAATGGAGGTAGTCGTTTCGCACGACCTGGTCTTCGCGCTCCGTGCTGTCGGCCAGTTCGAGCGCCAGAGCACTGCGCGAAACGCCGGAGGTGAGCTGGTTTGTCGCCCATTGCAGGCCGCCGGCATCGACGGGCCGGCCCAGCAGCGCTTGATAGGCCGCGCCGATCCAGGCCGCGTCGTTGCCGCCGGCGCGAGCATAGAACTCGTCGCTGCCGACCAGCGCAGCGGCCAAATCCTCATCACGCAGCCCCGCGTGCAGCTCGTCGATCCAGAAATTGAGGCTGGCGCTGTCCACCGTCCGGCCCAGATACTGCTGGTAGGCCGCGGTCACCAGATGGGAGGCGTATTCGTTACTGTCGACAACCACCGCGGGAAGCCAGTCGCGGGCCTGCCCGGCATTCAATTGCTGAACGGCGCCGTTCAGCGCCGCGGAGTCGGCCGGCCGTCCCAGGGCGTCCTGATAAGCCGCATTGACGAATGCGGCGTTGTAAGGCGTGGCGTCGAGAACGACGGGGGCCTGCGAGGACAGGACTTCGCGCGGTTCCAGGGCTTCGAAGCGTTGGCCCGCGCACAGGGGCCGCCGCGCGTTTTGGCCGAAGCAACTCCGTTTGCCGCGTTGCGATGTGGGCAAAGTTTTTCACCTTCCACAAAGGGTTGTGCGATGGCGACCGCATGCTAACGATCGGCCAGCGGCGCCGACATTCTTGGAACATCGAGCGTAGCGGCCAATCGTGCCGAGGTTGGCGAAAGTAACGATCGGGGCAAGAGTGCTAGTCATACGGGCCGATTGCCCGTAAGGTGGGGCAAGCCAGCTTGCGAGCGGCGGCCCACCTTACGACTGCGGCATAAAACCGGGATAACGTCCAGAACGCCAGAAGCGAATGAACCCTCAGTCTCACGAGTGACCTGGTGCTGAAACGGGTGGACAATTGGTGGCGACGGCCGGGCGGATTTCGCGAAACGCTGGCGGTCGCGCTGCCGCTGATCGCCTCGACCGTTTCCTGGACCATCATGATCTTCACCGACCGGGTGTTTCTGGCCTGGCACTCGCACGATGCGGTGGCCGCGGCCCTGCCCGCCGGCAACATCGCCTTCACGCTGATCTGTTTTCCACTGGGCATCGCGTCCTACGTGAATACCTTCGTGGCCCAATACCATGGGGCCGGCCGGCCGCGGCGGATCGGCCCCGCCGTCTGGCAGGCCCTGTTCATCGGGCTGGTCACCGCGCCCCTGGCGATGGCCACCATTCCGCTGGCGCCGAAGATTTTCGCGGCGATGGGGCACGATCCGCACGTGGCCCGCTATGAGGTCGAATACTACCAGGCCCTTTGTTGGGGCGAATCGACGCTGGTGCTCGTCGCCGCGCTATCGGCGTTCTTCACCGGCCGTGGATGCATGCGCACGGTGATGGTCGTCGATTCCAGCGCCGCCGCACTGAACATCCTGCTCGATTATCTGTGGATCTTCGGCCATGCCGGCTTTCCGGCCTTGGGACCGGCCGGCGCCGCCTGGGCCACGACCGTGGCCACCTGGCTGCGGCTGGCCACGTATCTGGTCCTGTGGTGGCGACCGCCGTTGCGACGGACATTCCATACCTTATCGGGCTGGCGCTTCGACCGCGAACTGTTCGGCCGCTTGATTTGGTTCGGCTTCCCCAACGGCCTGCAATATCTGTTCGAGATGGGGGCGTTCAGTGTGTTTCTGGTGCTGGTCGGGCAAATGGGCAAACGGGAACTGGCCGCCTCCAACCTGTCGTTCAACCTGAATTCCTTCGCCTTCATGCCGATTCTGGGCATCGGGCTGGCGGCCAGCACGCTCGTCGGCCAGCACCTGGGCGAAGACCGCCCCAAGCTGGCCGAGCGTTCTACCTGGTCGGCCTTCACGTTGGGAGGCGGCCTGATGGCGGTGGTCGCCAGCTTGTACCTGTTCGCGCCTGACTGGCTGCTGTACGCCTACAGCATCAACAGCGACCCGGCCGAGTTCGCCGAGCTACAGAGCCTGGCGGAGGTGTTGCTGCGGTTCGTCGCGTTCTATTGCCTGTTCGACGCCATGAACATTATTTTCTCCGGTGCGTTGAAGGGGGCCGGCGACACGGGCTTTGTGCTGGTGACGACGCTCTCGATTTCGCTGGTGGTCGCCGCCGCCACTTGGATCGGCGTGAAGTGGTTCGACTTGGGCCTCTACTGGTGTTGGAGTGTGGTCAGCGCGTGGGTCTTTCTGCTTGGCGTTGTCTTCTTGTTGCGGTACCTCTATGGGCCGTGGCGCGGCATGCGCGTGATCGAGAAAGCAAACGACGCTGAACTGGTGGAGGCGGCCAACGTCGGGTGATTTTGGATTTTCGATTTTGGATTTTGGATTGCCAGTTCCGGCGGGCCGTCGGAGGAGTTGGCTCCGCAACTTCACGATCGGCTCAATCGTGACGTTTCACATCGAGCGGCGGATGCCCACGAGCAACGGCGGGCGAGCGGTGATTCGCCCGGAGTTGCTTCGCGCAGCGTAAGGCGGGTAGAGTATCGGTGTCGTGCTTCGCCTGTGCTTCGCCTTTGCACAACCATCAGGGACCGTTGCCATGAATCGACTGCGCTTGGCCACTTCCGTCAGAGGCGTGCTGCTGCTGTCGGCCTACCTTGGTATCTGCGGAGGGGCGTCACGCGGCGAGGAGCCGGCGGAGACGCCGCCGACCGACGCGGAGAAAACTCATCTCCGCGCGGCTGAGAAGCACGTGCGTGGGCTGGAGCTGCGACGTCGCGATGCGATCGGCTTGATCGACCGGCCGCTGTCGTCGTTTGGCGATCCGGCGCGAATGCACCAGCGCGGCTCGTTCTGGGCCTGGGGGCGAACCGGCCGTCCCGCCGTATTTCTGGAGCTGTGGCAGGACGCCGATCAGCCCGAACTTTGGCGCCACTCGGTTACGCTCAGCTCGGCTGAGCGATTATCGCTGAATGCCGGGCCTTCGGGACGCTGGACGCCTCCGCCAGCGCCGCTGGAAACGCCGCTCATCGCCGATGGCCCCGCGCCCGCGAAAGAAGAAATAGCGCGGCTGCGGCAGGCCAAACAGCAGGCGCGCCGCTTTACGGCGCACGAATTCTGGGATCCGGACAACTCGCGCTTCGAGCTTCGGCTGTTGACCCAACCCGTGCATCGCTACAGCGACGCTAAGATGCGCCTGCAAGACGCGGCCGTCTTCATCCTGGCCCACGGCA
>Ga0307373_10007420_pt1 | contig 17129 bp, 18 predicted proteins | sample OX2MG_FD_202534 | JGI IMG/M metagenome (GOLD analysis project Ga0307373, IMG submission 202534) | Soil microbial communities from Risofladan, Vaasa, Finland - OX-2 | ecosystem: Environmental > Terrestrial > Soil > Coastal area > Acid sulfate soil | place: Finland: Risofladan, Vaasa | collected... | reverse complement strand
GAACCTCTCCCGATGGCCGACTCGTGGAGTTCATTGAACTTCCAGGACATCGCTTCTGGGTCGGCACCCAGGCTCATCCAGAGTTCAAGAGTCGGCCCGAGCGACCGCATCCTCTCTTTAGAGAGCTTGTTGCAGCCGGGCTTGAACGCGCCCGAGCGCGTAATCCGCATCTCTTTGAGATCGACACCCATGTCACCTCCTAACAATGCCAGCTTCCGTTTTCTTGGCGAGCGGGTCCGTCACGCTGGATTCTTTTTCCAGCTGACGACAGGGACATTTCTCGATCCAAACGGCTACACCTTTGAGCGCGAGATTGTTCGTCATCCGGGCGCTGTATGTGTTGTTGCACTTGAGGGAGACCCGATCTCAATTCTCATGGTGCGCCAATACCGCGGGGCCCTCGATCGTTCCATTCTTGAGATTCCCGCAGGCAAGCTTGATATTCCCGATGAGCCGATAGAACTGGCTGCAGAGCGTGAGCTTGCAGAAGAGATTGGTCGAAAGGCGACGCGGCTTTCAAAGCTGGGGTCTTTTTTGAACTCGCCCGGATTCACCGACGAGCTGACCACCTGCTTCCTCGCCGAGGGGCTCGTACCGATCGAGCGCGATGCGCATGGCATTGAAGAGGAATTCATGTCGGTTGTTGCCGTGCCGATGTTCGACTTCTGGAGAATGGTAAGAAATGGCGAGATCGTCGACGCCAAAACGATCATTGCGGTGACCTACGCAGAGCGCGTACTCGACGATCGGACGGCACGTTAGGCGTTGGTTGCGCGCTCAAGGTGAAAACACTCAGCAAAGACGCCGAGGAGTTTCTTTCGTATCTTGTTGTCGAACGAGGGCGGGCCAGGAATTCGGTGATGTCGTACCGCCTCGATCTAGCGAGTTACGAGGAATTTATCCGCGCGAGAGGAACCGATCTCTTCTCGGTGACAGCATCAGTGATCGACGATTATCTCCAATTTCTTGGTGCATCGGGTCTGCGTGCTTCATCTCGAGCCAGAGCTCTGGCTGCTATCCGCGGACTCCATCAGTTTTGCGTCGATGAGCGTGGTGCAACTAGCGACCCATCGACCGAGGTAGCGCCACCGCGAATTCCGAGTGCGATACCAAAGGCGCTGAGCGAGGCAGAGGTGGAAGAGCTACTCGCTGCCAGCTCGGGAGAAGATGCCAGGTCGTTACGTGACCGCGCGATGCTGGAGGTCCTTTATGCAACCGGAATCCGTATCTCTGAGCTTGTCAACCTTTCACTTGGTGATGTCGATTTCGACAGCGCACTCTTGAGAGTATTTGGCAAGGGTTCCAAAGAGCGGATTGTTCCAATAGGACGCTACGCGCTCGACGCATTGAACTCCTGGTACGGCGCGAGAGGGAGGGCCTCATTTGTGCCAGTTCGCTGGGCCAATCGTGAAGATGCAAATGCTGTTTTTCTTTCGTCTCGAGGGCGGAGGATGAACCGACAGGGAGCATGGGTGGCCATCCGTGCCGTCGCCGAGCGCGCTGGTCTCGCCGATCGCGTGTCACCACACGTGCTGAGACATAGTTTTGCCACTCATCTTCTTGGACGTGGCGCCGATATCCGCGTAGTTCAGGAGCTTCTGGGTCATGCTTCAATTACGACAACGCAGGTCTACACCAAGGTCTCGCCAGAGCATCTCGTGCGCGCCTATGTGGAGGCTCATCCGCGAGCGCGGGGAGGTTCGGGGTCTGGCTCGACAAGATAAACCAAGGTGAAAGACCCGATTGCCCCCTGTGAGCCCACCCCTCACTAGGCTGATCCCATGAGCGCCGAACTATCACTGTCAAAGTATGAATCACTGTTACGCGAGGAGCAGAACCGCCTCCAGGCTGAGCTTGCGGAGTTGGGCTATGCAACGGCGACAGACACAGGCCTGATCTACGACTCGAATTTTGCAGATAGCAGTCAGGTGACGGCAGAACGAGGCGAGTCAGAGGCACTTGCAACCAAGCTTCGCCAGTCACTGGCCGACGTTCTCTCTGCGCGTTCGCGTATTGAAGAGGGTAAATACGGGCTGTGCAGTGTGTGTGGCAAGGAGATATCACCCGATCGTCTCGAGGCGATGCCAACCGTGACCACCTGTTTTGCAGATGCAAAGTCCGCCCGTAACTAATCGCCTCGATGAATCTCACTCCGCGCCAGCGCGCCTATTTACATCATTACGGACCGTGGATACTCGGCGGCGGCGTTGTTCTCGTCGCGCTCATTACCGAAGCAGTCCGCCACCATGTGCTCTCAAATCAGTCGGCTCTGTTTTTTCTCATTCTTATCCCGACGATCATTGTTCATGAGGTTTCGCATGGAGTTGTTGCCCTCTGGTTCGGGGACACCACGGCTCGTGATGCAAAGCGGCTTTCACTCAACCCACTGAGACATATCGATCCGATTGGCACGGTGGTTGTGCCGATCCTCCTGATACTTACAACGGGAATAGCCTTCGGATGGGCAAAACCCGTTCCAGTAAACATCAACCGGCTGCGCCATCCAAGAAACCAGCAGATATTTGTGAGCCTCGCCGGGCCAGCGATAAACATACTTATCGCGCTTGCCGTGGGATTCGCCCTACATCTAACAGGCAACGCAGCACTACTCATGGAAAGTCCATTTCAAAACTGGCCACTGATAGATCAGATCCTCATGCTTGCCGGGTTCACGAATATTGTGATTGCAACATTCAATCTGTTGCCGATTCCTCCACTTGATGGATCCGTCCTACTTGAACGATTCCTTCCCGCCTCCGCCTTACCGACCTATTACCGCTTTCGATCGTTTTCATTAATCCTTGTACTTGCCGTAGTTTTTCTTGCACCAAATGCGTTGAATTCACTCTTTGCCCACGCTGTTTCCATATGGGAATCAGTCGTCGGTATTACACAATTCGGCATCGTTCTCTGACGCGGCCGTTTCCACCGCTACGATCGAATCGAACCATCGACACAGGCGAGATGGTTGTGTTGCCGGGGGAGTCAGAGACGATCACAAAGCTCAGTGGAAATACCGATCTCTCCGGGGAGTTTGATGTCGTTGTAATTGGCGGCGGCAATGCTGCACTCGTCGCTGCGATGTCGGCTCGCCACTACGTCAAACGCGTGCTCGTTCTTGAGCGCGCTCCCTACGAGGTACGTGGTGGTAATACCCGGCATACAAGAAACGTGCGCTGTGTTCATCAACAGATAGACGCCTACAACACGGGAAGCTATCTCTATGAGGAGCTCTGGGACGATCTGTGCAATATCGGGAGTGGCCCGTCCAACGAGAAACTCGCAGAGTTGACGGTGCGTGAATCCGAAAGCGTTCCGGGCTGGATGAGCGAACATGGTGTCCTTTGGCAGCCGCCTCTATCTGGAACACTCCACCTTGGAAGAACAAATCGCTTCTTCCTCGGTGGTGGCAAGGCACTCCTGAATTCCTACTACCGGACTCTCTCGGCCATGTCGATCAACGTGAGCTATGGCTCTTCGGTCGAGGGATTTATCGAACAAGGAGATAGCGTCACCCATCTTCTTGTTGACATCGATGGAAAGCGCTGCCAGATAGACGCTCGCGCGGTTGTGTGTGCATCCGGCGGGTTCGAGGCAAATTTTGAGTGGCTTGCCCGTTATTGGGGAGATAGCGCGTATAACTATCTCATCCGTGGTCCCGTATATAACGACGGCACTGTTCTCTCCTTGCTCTATGACCTCGGAGCCGAACCTGCCGGACAAGAGCGTGGATTTCACGCAGTCGCGATCGACGCGCGTTCTCCGCGTTTTGACGGGGGAATTGCCACACGTATCGATGCGATCCCATTCTCTGTTGTGCTGAACTGCCACGGCGAGCGCTTTTATGACGAAGGTGAGGATCTATGGCCGAAGCGTTATGCCGTCTGGGGGACAAACATCGCGCTTCAAGACAATCAGATTGCGTATGCGATATGGGATTCAAAGGTTGTCCGCGAGTTTCTCCCGCCGATGTACGGGCCGTCCAGTTCTATGACACTCGCGGGAATCGCCGACTCAATCGGTCTTGATCCTGATCGGCTCGAAAGGACGATCTCCGAGTACAACACAGCGATCGTTCCTGGTGTTGCGTTTGATCCAACGCGCCTCGATGGTGCGCATACCTCGGGTCTCACTCCGGAAAAGTCCAACTGGGCTCAGCCAATCGACCAACCTCCGTACTACGCGATTGCCATGCGACCCGGGATCACATTTACATACATGGGAGTCAAAATCGATTCAAATGCAAAGGTCCAACGCGAGGACGGCTCATGCTTTGCGAACGTCTTTGCAGCGGGTGAGATCATGAGTGGAAATATTCTTAGTTCTGGTTATCTCGCCGGGTTCGGGCTGACGATCGGAAGCGTGTGGGGACGAATTGCCGGAAGGGAGGCAGCTCGCTATGTCAGTGGCTGACCCGGTCTATCGATACCGCAACGACCAGACAGAAAACGCTCTGTTTGTAGAGGCTGAACGTCAACTCAATATCTGCAATTCGTGCCGCTATTGCGAGGGATACTGCGCGGTCTATCCTGCACTTGAGCGAAGAATTGTGCTCGACAGAAGCGACATTGTTCACCTCGCCAATCTCTGTCATGACTGCCGCGCCTGTCTCTACGCGTGCATGTACGCGCCTCCACACGAATTCGGTGTTAACCCACCAGCAATTCTGGCAGAGGTTCGTCGGACAACCTATCGTTCGCAAGCTCCATGGTTCGTACGCAAACGCGAGTCAGTGCGCGTTCTTGCCTCGTTTCCTCTTGCCTTTTTCAGCACAGTGTTCGGTATCGCCATCGTGGTGATGCTGATCTATGTCGGCCACGGTCTCTCTTCCTTGTTCCACACCCTCGACCCTGTCGGTTCACCATACGCATTCATCAGCTACGAGACAATCATCACTGTTTCTTTGGTGATCTCTGGATTTTCCTTGGTGTTTGTCACAGCCGGAGTGATTACCTACTGGCGAGAAACGCGAGGACCACTGGCAGATCTCTTTCGTCCCGGTCCTTGGGCTCGCGCTCTGCGTGACGGCGCAACCCTGCGCAACATGCGAGGAGGGGCCGAGGGCTGTTACATGAAGGAAAATCACGCGTCATCGGAGAGACGGATATTGCACTATCTCGTTTCGTACGGCTTTCTGCTCTGCTTTGTTGCGACGATCGCTGCCGCCATTGAACAGGACCTCTTCTCGATACAACCTCCCTTTGCCCTTTTATCGCTACCGGTCATCTCCGGCGCACTCGGGGGCGGAGGTTTGGTTCTTGGATCCCTCGGGCTTCTCCGTCTCAAATCGACTCAGGAGGTGATCGCCACCGACGGACCAATGACCGCAATGGATCGGTCTTTCCTGATCGCGCTGTTGACACTTGGAGTGACTGGTGTCGCAACGTTGGTTTCTCGCTCAAGCTCAATCTACGGATTTGTCCTCGCCATTCACCTTGCGGTGGTTTGGACATGTCTGATGTTGGCACCATTTACGAAATTCATACACTTTATTTACCGGTTACTCGCGCTTGTACAGGACAACCTTGAGCGCGCAGATAAATTGGCGGTTCGCTAACGAGATATGGCAGGTGTTGCCCCACCTTTGTTCCCTAGCCCCGAGCCAGCAGACCGACGGCATCCTTTGCGTTAGAGAGGGTTTCAGATGCAATCGTGCGGGCTTTGTCCGCGCCTTCATTAAGCAAACGCATGACGTAACCGGTGTCCTCGCGGAGCTCTTGGATGCGCTCTTGCAACGGAGTGAGGGTATCGACCAGAGATGCCGTGACTGCGGCCTTTAATGAGCCGTATGAAGAAAACTCCTCTGCAAGATCGCTCGGTGACCTGCCAGTAGTCCCCGAGAGCAAGACGAGAAGGTTCGAAATGCCTGGGCGCGCCTTTGGGTCATAAACAACAGTGGATTCGGTATCGGTCACGGCTCGCCGGACCTTCTTGTCAATCTCATCTGCAGTATCAGTGATATTGATCGTGCCCTGTGGTGAACTCACTGACTTTGACATTTTGCGCTCAGGACTCTGGAGATCCATGACACGCGCACCCACCTTTGGAATTACGGCCTCCGGGACTCGAAATACCGTCCGATATCGTCCGTTGAAGCGGATTGCGAGATCTCTCGCGAGCTCGAGGTGTTGTCTTTGATCGTCGCCAACTGGAACTTGCTCGGTCTGGTACAGCAAAATATCAGCGGCCATGAGTACGGGATAGGTCATGAGCCCAATTCGCACTGATTCTTGATTGGCGCTCTTGTCTTTGAACTGGGTCATCCGGCGCAACTCACCGTACGATGCGACACATTCAAGCAACCATGCAAGCTCATTGTGTTCGTGGAGATGACTTTGCACGAACAACGTGCATAGGTCCGGATCAAGTCCCGCAGCAAAGAGAACGATCGCAGTATCGAGAGTATTTGCCCGAAGCTCGACAGGGTCGATATCGAGCGTTAATGCATGCAGATCGGCGATCGAATAGAACGCGTCATGGTCTTTTTGGGCAATCACCCATGGCTGGATCGCTCCGAGATAGTTTCCGAGATGAATAGTTCCTGACGGTTGTATTGCTGAGACGACACGAGCCATCTGACGATGTTACAAGTTTCTCCGGAGATCAAACGAGCTATCCCAGCCACGGCATTGTGACAAGCTTTAAGATCTTCAAGGCAAGTCGTCAGACAACCCGAAATCAGTGGCGCAGCCGCTCGGCATGAATTTGGCGCTTTCACTCACGGACCCCTCCGACGGCCGATATCGTCGTGATATGGCCTACGAGGTCCATCTCGACGTCTACGACGGTCCCTTCAACCTACTGTTACAGCTCATCTCCGCCGAGGAGGTTGACGTCTACGCGATCAGCCTCTCTGAGATTGTCGAGGCGTTTCTTCAGGAACTTCGGCGCTTTGAGCAGACCAATCTTGAACTCGCAACCGAGTTCCTTCTGATTGCCGCAACCCTTGTCGAACTCAAGTGTCGACGCCTTCTTCCGGGAAACGAAGATGTCGATCTCGATGAGGATCTGTCGCTTTTTGAGGCGCGCGACTACCTGCTCGCGAGGCTTGTCGAATGCAAGACATTCAGCGGAGCGGCAAAAGAGCTCGCTGGACTCGAGTCACTTGCGTCGCGAGCCTCCGCACGTCGGACCGGTCCCGACGAACGATTTGATGGGGTTGCCCCGGACCTCCTTGAGGGCGTTGCTCCCTCCGATCTGCATCGTGCAGCTCTCCTGGCATTTGCAAACCAGCCAGCTCGGTCGGTGTCGACTGTACATGTCCATGAGGATGAAATCACCGTGACCGAGACGCTCGACCTCCTCGTCGGTATCCTTCCAGATCGGCCACGGATCACGCTTGCGCAGTTGCTCTTTGGGGATAGCTCAAAGGCTCGACTAGTAGCGACATTTCTTGCGCTATTGGAGCTCTATAAAAACGGGATGATTGACTTGGAACAGGCAGCTAATTTTGGCGATCTTTTGATCATTTGGACAGCCAAGGATGGGAACTACGAGGTCCAGAATGCGGACAACTACGACGACTCTGCATCGACTATCGCGTAATGAGCTCCTTTCCGATTGACTGGCGACCAGAGGCAGCAGCAATTGAGGCTGTGATCATCACCGCGACAGAGCCCGTACCAAGTCAACTGCTCTCAGAACTTCTCGAACTCCCCGTAGAACGAATTGATGAACTGTGCCGGGTAATGTCTGAATGTTACGAAGAGGACGAGCGCGGCTTTGAGTTGGCGCGCGTTGGTGGTGGTTATCGATTCCAGAGCCACCCTGCATACCGCGGATACGTTGAACGCTTCATCCTTGACGACATGCCTTCGAAGCTCTCTCCAGCGGCGCTTGAGACACTCGCGATCGTCGCTTACAAGCAGCCGATCTCCCGAGGACAGATCGCGCAGATTCGCGGAGTCAACGCCGATGGAGTCATTCGCCTCCTTTCCCAGCGCGGATACGTAGAGACAGTGGGCCGAGATGACGGTCCTGGTCAGGCAATTCTGTTCGGGACGAGCCGGTTTTTTCTTGAGCGTCTTGGTCTCAACAGTCTCGATGACCTCCCGCCGCTCGAGGACTTTGTGCCTGCTGTGTCAACGGTGGAACTCCTTGAACAGGTGCTACGGCCCGGTCCTGAAGAGTGACCGGCGAGACGAGCGGGGAGCGTCTGCAAAAGGTGCTCGCCCGGGCAGGTATCGGATCTCGAAGAGTCTGTGATGAACTTATTGAAGAGGGACGCGTCACCGTAAATGGGGAGGTCGCGCGGCCTGGCCAACGCGTCGACGTCGAATCTGACCGAATTCGCGTGGATTCAGTTCCGGTCGGTGTCTTGCCTGGCCTCGTGCATTACTTGGTAAATAAGCCAGCCGGTGTGGTCGTTACTGCCTCTGATCCTGAGGGAAGGCCCACGATCCTTGATCTCGTGCCACCAGAACCCCGGGTGTTCTCCGTTGGGCGTCTCGACTATGCAACCGAGGGTTTGATCGTGTTGACCAATGACGGCGAGCTATCCCAACTCCTCACTCATCCGAGCCACGGAGTCGAGAAGGAATACCTCGCCCAGGTGCGCGGAGAGGTGACGCCCGGTGCTATTCGGGCTCTCCGTGAGGGGGTCGAGATCGAGCCAGGTGTAACGACGCAGCCAGCAAGGGTTGCCAATGCCGGCAATAACATTCTCAAGATTGTTATCCACGAGGGGAAGAACCGTCAGGTCCGTCGCATGTGTGACGCGGTATCGCTCCCAGTCATTCGTCTCGTAAGGACGAGGATTGGATCAATTAGTGACACCCAGCTCGCGCCCGGGAGTTATCGGCATCTGACCCAGGATGAGGTCCGCAAGCTCTCTGAAGTTGCCGTTAGAACGATCCCACGTTTGCTTGACCGATAGGCTTCGAGACCGATGCAAAACACACTGAGGGCAATTCGAGGCGCAACCACGGTCGAAGACGATGAATCTTCACTCATCCTTGGCGCGACAAAGGAGCTGCTTGAAGAGATCTTCGTCCGTAATGGTATACATCGAGACGACCTTGTCTGTATCTTTTTTTCAGCGACTCCAGACCTCACCGCTACCTTTCCGGCATCGGGAGCCCATGCACTCGGCCTCGCCGACGTTCCTCTTTTCGGCTCAGTCGAACTCGATGTCAAAGGGGCTCTCTCACGGTGTATCCGGGTGATGGTGCAGTGTTACTCAGGTAAGTCCCGAGCGGAAATACGCCACGTGTACACCAAGGGCGCGGTCGTGCTTCGCACTGACCTCGCTGAGTAAGAAGACGCCGATGCCTCCCGGGCAATCTTCGAGTGAACGGCATAGCGAGATCATCGGACTTGGTCTCATTGGATCGTCGATTGGACTTCGCCTGCGTGAGCTCGGTTGGCATGTGAGCGGAAGCGATCTGGATCATGATCGGAGCGAGCGGGCTTTTGAGCTTGGCGTAATAGATCACATCGGCGAAAACGCTGATGCTTCGGTCGTGTTCATCGCCACTCCTCCCGCCGAAGTGATCGCAATCGCCTCTCGAGTACTGGAAGATCCAGCTCGTCGATCAGTGATCGTTACTGATGTTGCTGGTGTGAAAGCGCGAATCGTAAGCGAGCTGAGCTCTCCTCGTTTTGTCGGTGGACATCCCATGGCAGGATCCGAACAAGAGGGCCCGGATGGAGCAGATCGGGACCTTTTTCGCGGCGCAACCTGGGTCTTGACACCAAACGAATACACCGACTCCGATGCACTTCAACAGGTGCGTGAGATCGTCTCGTCCCTTGGTGCGGACCCGCTTTTATTAGCTCCTGAGCGACATGACGCGCTTGTGGCGGTGGTCTCGCATCTTCCACATCTCACTGCGGCGAACCTCATGGCCGTTGCTGCAGACGCATCGACAGAACATCACTCTCTGTTGAGGTTGGCAGCTGGAGGATTTCGCGACATGACACGCATCGCGGCCGGTGATCCCGCGATCTGGCCGGATATCTTTCGCGATAACGCTACGGCGGTTCTCGAAGCACTAGACGCGCTGCGAATCAGACTTGACGAAGCTCGGCGTATTGTCGCATCAGGAGACAGAGAGGCGCTAGTCGAGCTCCTGGACTATGCAAAACAGGCAAGGCGCAACCTTCCCCCACGCGTTCCCTCTCCTGAGGCAATTACCGAGTGTCGTATCCCTGTTCCCGATCGCCCGGGTGTGCTGGCGGAGGTCACGACCGTGCTTGGAGGCATCGGTATCAACATCTGGGATCTTGAGATCGCGCACTCAGCCGAGGGGGACCAAGGTGTGATTGTGCTGGTGATTAACGTCGGGGATGCGGAACGAGCCAGAGAGGTCCTCACTGGCTGTGGGTATCATCCGTCCATTGTGGGGCTCATATGACACAACGTGGATCCATGGCTACGTTTGCCGGGCGGGGACCCTTGACAGGACGAGCCCATGTTCCCGGTGATAAATCCATTTCGCACCGGGCTCTGTTGCTCGGAGGCCTTGCTGAAGGTACGTCCAGGGTAATCGGCCTTGGAGACGGTCAAGACATTGTCGCCACTCGCTCTGCCCTTGCGATGATGGGCATCGGTTTTGATGGCACTCTCATTCATGGTGGTCGAAGCCGCTTCAAAGAGCCTGAACGGCCACTTGATATGGGGAACTCCGGAACCGGTACGCGTCTACTTGCTGGAGTTCTCGCCTCGATGCCTTTTCTCAGTGTTTTGATTGGAGACGAGTCGATCCATCGTCGCCCGATGGATCGCGTGGCGATTCCCCTGCGAAAGATGGGCGCGTTCATTGATGGGCGAGACAACGGGCGTTTTGCACCTCTTGTCGTGAGAGGGGGTCAACTGCATGGAATCGATTACACCCCGCCCGTTGCAAGCGCACAGGTGAAGAGCGCGATCTTGCTGGCTGGCCTAGCGGCATCGGGCGAGACAGTTGTGCACGAGCCGATTGCAACGCGCCGTCATACTGAGGAGATGTTGCAGCTGGCTGGAGCAAAGATCACCTGCTCGTCGGACGGTACGAATTACTCCGTTTCACTCTCCGCGTCCCGGCTCGCTGCCTTTGAGCTGGAGATACCCTGCGATCCCTCTCAGGCGGCGTTCTTCATCGTTGCGGCCAGCATTGTCCCAGGAAGTGACCTCACCATTGAAAATGTCTACGTGGGTCCAGGCCGCGCAGGATTTCTAGATGTATTACGACGAATGGGCGCCGATATCTCAACGATTGACCGAGGCGCGAACGTTGTAGATATTCACGTTCGCTATGCAGATCTTGTTGGTACAGAAATCGGTGGTGTTGAGATTCCGAGCCTGATCGACGAGATCCCTATCTTGAGTGTCGCTGCCGCTTGTGCGGAAGGAACAACTGTAATCCGTGACGCAAAAGAGCTCCGAGTCAAAGAGAGTGATCGAATAGCTACCGTCACTAGCGAGTTGCGGGCAATCGGTGCAACCGTAGAACCGACCGATGATGGTCTTGTCATAACGGGATCCTCGCTACAACCTCGAGGCACCGTCCAATCTCACGGTGATCACCGAATCGCTATGTCACTCGCTATTGCAGCTATGTGTGGGCATGACCCTCTCGAAGTAACAGGTTTCGAATCGGTTGCAACAAGCTGGCCAAGTTTTGTCGACGACCTTGAGGCTCTTCAGTGCGGCTGATCGCAATCGATGGCCCGGGAGGATCGGGTAAGTCAACCGTCTCAAAGGCACTCGCCTCGCGTCTAGGCCTCGATCGCCTTGATACGGGCGCCATGTATCGCGCCGTTGCACTTCTTGCGATCCGCGAGGGCGTTGACCTCCATGACGGTGAGATTCTCGGACGTCTCGCGCAAACGATGAGGCTCGAAATAAATGAGTCTGTCGTGTTGCAAGGAGAGGACATCAGCGCCGACATACGGTCACATTCGGTTGACTCGGCTGTCTCGCTCGTAGCAAAGCAACCCGCGGTAAGAGCTGAACTCGTCAAGCGCCAGCGCGAATGGGCCACAAAACATGATGGCGGGGTCATCGAGGGACGAGACATCGGATCTGTTGTCTTTCCTGAGGCCACTTTGAAGGTTTACCTCACTGCTTCAGCATCGGAACGAGCAATGCGGCGGGCTCGTCAAAACGGGTCGGTAAATGAAGTTGATCCAACTGAGGTTCGTACAACTAGAGAATCCATTGAACGACGCGATGAGATTGATTCGACACGAGACAACTCTCCGCTGCTAGTTGCAAATGGGGCAGTAGTAATCGACTCGACAGGGTGCACCGTCACAGAGGTCGTTGACCAGATCGTCTCGATGCTGTGACACGGGAGAGAGAGGTGGCTCTTCCTGGAATTCACGCGGCCTCACGATCGGAACTGTTGTTCTATGCCGTCTGTCGCGTAATCGTTGTCGGTCTATCCCACCTCTTGTTTATCGGAGGCGTGATTGGCAAAGAAAATGTTCCAAAATCAGGAGCATTTATTGTCGCTCCGATTCATCGTTCATATATTGACTGGTGTGTTTCAGCCCGGGTCTCAAGACGAAGGCTTCGCTATCTCGTCAAAGGTGAGGTCTGGAAGATCAAACTGGCAGGTCGCTTGCTTGAGATGTTGGGGGCATTTCCCGTACAGCGCGGCGCCGCTGATCGCGACGCACTCAAACGCGCTTTGGAGGTCCTGAACGCAGGCGAGCCACTCGTGGTATTTCCCGAGGGAACACGGGGATTTGGCTCGGAGGTTCCACAGATCCGCGAGGGCGCCGCCTATCTTGCCTTAAAAGCTGGTGTGCCGGTGATCCCTGTCGGAATGGCGGGCGTAGAGCGAGCGATGCCACGAGGAAGTATCTGGATCCGCCCAGCAAGAGTCGTAGTGAGTGTCGGGAAGCCAATAATGACCGCTGTCAATCGAGAGGTCGAAGATGGTTCGCGTCGTATTGCCAGGGCACTCACGGCGTCTCTCACCGAGGAGATTCGCACTGGAATGGAACGGGCTCAAGCCGTGGCAGAGGCTCACCTTGAGGCTGCGGAGCGGATCAAGACGTGATAGCTCTCTGTATCGATGATTTGGTAAACGGCCGATCCCGTGTATCTTCTAATTTTATTCGGTCATATTTTCGACTTAAACGGGGTATTCAGTGAGGGTTTTGGTAACTGGCGGTTCGGGATTCGTAGGACAACATGTGGTGCGAGCCTTGCTTGCACGCGGTGATGACGTAGTTGTTGCTGACCTCAAGCCTTTTCCCGATGCTTCCGCTCCGATCATTCAAGAGACCGGCGATCTTCGAGACCCAGAACGCGTCGCAGCGGCGTTCAACCACGAAGTAGACGCTGTGATTCACCTTGCGGCGATTACTTCCGTGCTGGAAAGCGTGAATGACCCTGATGGGGTCTTTCGCACAAATGTTCTAATGACTCATTTTCTCCTTGAACAGTGTCGACTTCGCGGTATCGATCGATTCGTGTTTGCCTCGACAAACGCGGTTGTTGGCAATATCGGTAGCGACACGATAAATGAAGACAGTCCCTTGGCACCGCTTACCCCGTATGGAGCAACGAAAGCCTCTGCCGAAATGTTGCTATCTGCATATTCTGCGAGTTACGCAATATCGACAGTCGCGTTGCGGTTCACCAACATCTATGGAATCGGAATGCAGTTGAAAGACTCTGTCATTGCGAGGATGATGAAGGCTGCTCTCGTCGGTGGTGGCATTGAGATCTATGGGGACGGTGAACAGGTTCGCGATTACGTGTTTGTCACGGATGCTGTCTCTTCGCTGCTACTGGGACTTACGCTTGCACAATCTAATGTTCTGACGATCGGAGCTGCGAGGTCGGTCTCAATGAATGTGCTCCACCAACTGACGTGCGACGCAACAGAGACCGCGATTGGTGCTATTCACGTTGCTGGCAAACCTGGCGAGATGCCAGCCGTGATTGTCGATACCTCTCGAGCGAGAAGTCTGGGGTTTTCGCCCGCTTTCACCCTGGAAGAGGGATTACGCGCAACGTGGCTCGATTTCCGGGCGTCGGCTGAAGCTCCCGTTTAGGCCCTGCTCGCTCGCTCACGAATCCAGGTGCGAAACACGACCTTCGCATAGTTCGCACCATAGGCGAAATTGCCACCCTTTTTTGAGGATCCCTTGAATCTCGCCTTCATCGTGATAGGTCTCTCTTGGTATCGTGCGCCAGACATGATTGCTGAAATCAGAAGCTCCGAGGCTTGGAACTGAGGCTCATCGAGAGTCAGCTGACTGGAGAAATCGGCACGCATTGCCCGAATGGGATTCGCAGTGTCGGTCACCTGTGTGCCGGTAAGCATTGTGATAATCGCGGCAAACAGAACGACTCCGATATTGCGAATTGTTCCCCGCGATTCGGTCCGTCCGAGCCGACGAGACCCATTGACGAAATCTGCAGCGTTATCCACAAGAGGTCTGAGGACTCCCTCAAGATCGTTTGGATCAGTCTGACCATCTGCGTCAGCGGTGATGATGTACTGCGCGCCGTACTCGCGCGCGACACGATAGCCAAGCCGCAGAGCTGCCCCTTGTCCGCGGTTCACCGGGGCGATTACGGCATAATCCTGGTGGTCGCGGATGATCTCTGCACTTCCATCCTCTTCACCGTCAATAACAACAATCACTCCGGTTTTAAGACCACACAGAGTCCCGGGCATTGTTGAGACCACAGCCCCGATATTTTCCAGCTCCTTGTAGGCAGCAATGACTATTGCTACAGGAGGCAGCTGCGGCTTGCCATGCGCGACGGTGAATTCTTCAATTGCGACATCATCGACAAGTTCGTTTACTTGGCGTCTTCGGCGTCGCTCACGTTGGTTCATCCAGAGTGTGCCAACATCGTCGCGGCAGCAACGTTGCGATCTTCATTCGATGGCGGTTGACCATCAGGGACAACGGCGAGCGCGAGCGAGGCAGCGCTCCACACGGTCCTCAGGAGATCACGGAGCTGATGGGGGGGAGGAAAGTATTCATCTTCTTCTATAGCCTGTACGCGTTCAGTCCCATTCTTCGGATTCAGGTGCTCGACTACCTCATCGACGAGCCATTCCGGTGCAGACGCACCCGCGGTGACTCCGACAACACCTTCAAGATCATCGGGAAGTTCGCTGGCCGCGTTGATCCGGAGCACGCGCGGACAGCCGGCGCTGCTTGCAACGTGGGTTAGCGACACAGTATTTGACGAGTTGGCTGATCCGATGACGATCACTGCATCACATCGACCAGCAATGGCGCGAAGCGCAGCCTGTCGGTTTGTAGTGGCATAACACAGATCCGATCGGCCTGGCATCCAGAGATCCGGAAACCTCTCCTTGGCGCGACTGGCGATTCCAGACCATTCATCATGAGGAAGAGTCGTCTGTGCAAGCAGGGCGACCGGACTTCCAAGGTCTTCCAACGCGTCGACCTCCTCCTCGCTTTCAACAAGGCGGACAACGCTCGGAGCAACAGCCATAGTGCCGATCGCCTCTTCGTGACCGGCATGACCGACATAGATGACGGTGTAACCCTTATTTGCTCGTACCTTGAGTTCGTGATGCACCTTGGTTACGAGTGGACAGACCGCGTTGACAACGACGCGGTCAAAAAGCGCTGCCGCATGCTCCACCTCGGGCGCCGAGCCGTGAGCCGAAAGCATCAATGGTGCCCCCGCAGGCACCTCGTCGATTGTGTCAACAAAGATCACGCCCTGTCGCGTGAACTCATCCACCACGAGACGGTTGTGCACTATCTCGTGGTAGCAATAGACAGGCTCTTCAAAGATGCGCACCATCCACGCAAGCGCTTTGATGGCCATTTCAACCCCAGCACAAAAACCTCGAGGCTCAGCAAGTAACACGCGGTCGACATTCACACCTCATAGGCTACCTAGGGAAACGGTTAAGATAGCGCCATGCCATTTCCGCAGGTCGTGGCCATAACTCCATCATCTCCCGCAGATCTGGCCGGATTGACGCCTGGCGACGAAATACGATCCCTGAATGGGAGGGTGCCGAGAGACATCATCGAGTATCGCCTGCTCAGCGATGAGGCAACGGTGGAGGTCGAGATAATCCGCGGCGGGCTGGCCCTAGAGGTCATTGTTGAGAAGCCAGCAGGAGTCCCTCTTGGCGCCGAGGTGTCTTCGGCTCTGTTTGATCAGATTCGAACCTGCGACAACCACTGTGAATTCTGCTTTATCTATCAGCTTCCAAAGAAGATGCGCCGAAGTCTTTATGTCAAAGATGATGACTACCGTCTCTCATTTCTCTATGGAAACTTCACCACGCTCACCCGCTTCACTGAAATTGACCTCGAGCGCGTCGTGACCGAGCGTCTGTCACCGCTGTATGTGTCGATCCATGCCACCGATCCCGACATCAGGGCGCGAATGCTCCGCAACCGACGCGGTGCCACGAGTCTGAGATGGCTCCGTGCTCTGCTTGATCACAAGATTGAGGTACATGGACAGGTTGTCGTCTGTCCGGGAATCAACGACGGATGGATTTTTGCCGACACTCTTGGTGGAGTACTTGAGCGATTCCCTGAACTCGCCTCTGTGGGCGTCGTACCTTTAGGGGTCAGTCAATTTTCAAAAGAATCCTCGATGCGGGCGCATACCGTTGACGAGGCGAACACAATCATCGACATTGTCGAAGAGTTTCAAGAGACGTTTCTCGGTTGCCTCGGCCGACGCATGGTTTATGCCTCCGATGAGTATTACCTGATCGCAAATAGACCATTCCCTGAACTTAAGCAGTACGACGAATTTGCACAGCACGAGAATGGAATCGGTATGTCGCGACTATTCGAGGAGACCTTTGAAGGTCGATCGTCGAGTACGGAGGCTGTGCGCGGCGGATTTTTTGCCTCGATCGACGGAGCACCGGCAATTGGCTACAGAGCGCCCACCGCGGATCTTTCAACGTCACGACAAGCAGTCAATATCTCCAAAAAAGCGAGCCAGCCAGGGGTGACCCTTCTTACAGGACTTTATGGCTCTAAAGTACTCACTCCGATTCTTGAGCGTGCTGGTCTTAGCGATATCGAGATTGCGATCGTCGAGAATCGATTCTTTGGAGGAAATATTTCAGTGGCAGGACTCCTGACCGGCGAAGACCTCAGTCGGACGCTCGCGGGCCGAGATCCTTCACGTCGCTATCTCATTCCAGACGTTTGCCTATCTG
>Ga0307373_10007418_pt1 | contig 17129 bp, 17 predicted proteins | sample OX2MG_FD_202534 | JGI IMG/M metagenome (GOLD analysis project Ga0307373, IMG submission 202534) | Soil microbial communities from Risofladan, Vaasa, Finland - OX-2 | ecosystem: Environmental > Terrestrial > Soil > Coastal area > Acid sulfate soil | place: Finland: Risofladan, Vaasa | collected... | reverse complement strand
GTCGATAACACCGACTTGCAGCCGCTAGTCGATCGCGTGAAAGCATTCCTCGCCCGCCCGGATTGACGACGGCGCGCAGCTTCGCCCGGGCGAGCGAGACGTTCGCCGCGAGCGACGGATGTGGATCTCCAACGGGCCCGAAACGGGCGGCCACGCAGGGCCGCCCCCTACCTTGCCAGACGCGGCGGACGCCGGGTCCACCGGCATACTCAGCCACGCGCACAACGCCGAAGTTCGGTTCTGGTCCCTCGCCCGATCAGGGAGAGGTTAGGTGAGGGTCCTTATTTTCTGGAATTCTGGATCTCGCGCGCCGCGAAGTTGGCGGAGTAAGCACCTTCACCCGCGCGTCACGATGCTTGCGAAAGAAACGCAAGCATCGCACCGCGCAACCCTCTCCCGGGGGGAGAGGGCATCTGCAACAGCTTCGCTGCGCTGCCTGTGCGTGCGCGGGGTTGCTCCGATGCCTGCGCTTCGCCATCGTGGGGCCGATTATGGCGCGGCTGAGAAAAGCAGGACGAATCTGGCGCAAGCCCGAAGCGCGCGCCGACGCCGAACGGATGCTGATCGAGGCGCGCGACGGACTCTTCGCGATCGATCCGGAGGTGATCTTCGCGCGCGCCGCGCCGCTCGAAATCGAGCTCGGCGCCGGACGCGGCGATTTTATCGTCGCGCGGGCCGCAGAGTTTCCCGAGCGCAATTTTATCGCGGTCGAGCTGTCGGGAGTCGTCTCGCGGATGCTGGCGGTGCGATGCGGTGCGGCGGGCCTCGCGAATCTGCGCGTGGCGCGGATGGACGCGCGCCCGCTGGTGAACCTGATGCTCGCGCCGCGCAGCGTGAGCGCCTATCACATCTATTTTCCCGATCCCTGGCCAAAGGAGCGCCATCACAAGCATCGCCTGTTCACGCCACGGATGGCGGCGGGACTGGCGCGCACGCTCGCTGCCGACGGTATCCTGTACGTCGCGACCGACGTGGAAGACTACGCGGCCGAGATTTTTCCGATGCTCGAGGCGGCGGGATTCGCGCGGAGCGAAACCCGTGCGCCCGGCGCACAGGCGACTGCGTTCGCGCGCAAATTTATCGCGATCGGCAAACCAGTCTTCTCGGCGACGTTTCGCCATCCGCGCTGACGGCGCCTCTCCGTGCGCTGCGGAGAGAAATTCAGGAAGCGTGCGCACTGAAATCTCCTGACGGCTCTGTCTCCCCGGACCCGCGGAGCGCCGCCCCTGCCTCTAGCGAGGCGACCGATCGGAGGCGCGGACTTTGTGCGCCGCCCGGGAAACCTATATTCTCGGACGCGAGGATTTTGCGTTTAGTTGGCGATGCGCCATTATTCGGCTCTAATTTGCATCGCGGCCGAGCCTGTTCCAGTGTGCTCAGAGTTCCGACAATGACGAGGCGCTTGCTGGCCATAATGCTGGCTGTTTTTGTCGCCGCCGCGGCGGGCTGCGCGCTCAAAAAGCCGCCCACCGGCGAAGACTATTATCAACAAGGCCAGCTCAATTTCGCCGACGGCGAGTACAACCCGGCGATCGAGAACTACCAGCTCCTGATCGATCACTTTCCGTTCAGCCCTTACGCCGAGGATGCCGAGCTGAAAATCGGCCTGGCCTACTACAAGATGCAGGACTACGCCGAGGCGGTATCGTCGCTCGACGACTTCCAGCGGATGCATCCGACGAGCAAGAACCTCGAGTTGGTCAGCTATTACATCGCGATGAGCTACTACGACCAGATGGGGCGCGAGGACCAGGACCAGAACAAGACCGAGGAAGCGCTCAAGCATTTCGAGATTATCGAGGCACGGTTCCCCGAGGGCTCGTTCGCCGAGTTGGCCAAGGAACGCGCCGAGGAATGCCGCGAGATGCTGGCGCGGCATCAGATGGTTGTCGGTAATTATTACTTCAAGCGCGCGAACTTCCGCGCCGCCGAGTCGCGCCTGGCCGAGCTGATGCAAAAGTATCCGGATACTCCGGTTGCGCCGGACGCACTGTTCGAGCTCGCGCAATCGCTTGAAAAGGAAGGCAAAAAGTATTCCGCCGCGCAGGCCTATACCGCGCTGCTGCGTCATTACCCGAACACTCCTTACACGCCGCAGGCCAAGGCCGCGATCAAGAAGCTCAGCCAGCCGATCGACACCGAGGAAGATCCGCTTCCGCTGGTGCTGGCCGAAACCGGCTACGGCAACACGCAGGAGGCCGACAATCATGTGATCGTGCGCCAGCGCGACGCCGGCGACACGGAGAGCGACGCGCTCCCCGGCGAGCCGGGAACGCCGCTGGCTGGTACTCCGCCCGGACGCGCGCCCGAGCAGGCGCAAAAGCCGTCAGCTCAGAAACAGGCGCGCACCGCGACCACCTATGGACCGGACGGGCTGCCGGTCCTCGAGCAGCCCGCGGCAAAGACCGCCGGCGCGACCGCCGGTCCCGCGACCCTGAAGACAATTCGGCTGTCGGCCGCCGACCCGCCGATGGCGATAATCTTCGACCTGACCGGGCCGGTGGTGTACAACAAGCGGCTTCAGAACGGCGCGGGCTTTTCGTCGGCGATCCTGATCCTGAAAGACGTAACCCCCGACGCCAGTCTCAATCATCACCTGGTGTTCGATCGATCGATCTTCAAAGACTGCGACGTTACCAGCAACGCGCAGGGCACGACTGTCACGCTCAACACCGTGCCGCTGAGCGACGTCGAAGTGGTTCCGCTCGACAGTCCCCCGCGGCTGCTGGTGACCTTCACGCCGATGGCGCAGTCGGTCAGTTCGTCGGAATGAAACACTAATCTGATCAGGCGAAGACCGCGTCGAAGTTCACGCCGATAAATTTCAGCACTACTTCCGCGTACACCTTGAGGCCCCAGTAGAAGCCCTCGATCGGCAACCGTTCGTCGTTGCCGTGAAACAGCGATCCGAACGGGAGATGCGGATCGAGCTTCACCGGCACGAAGCCGTAGCACTGCGCGCCGAGCTTGCCGTAGAACTTGTTGTCGGTCGCGCCGGGAATCATCCAGGGAATCGCGCGCGCTCCGGGATCGTTCGATTCAACGCGTTCGCGAATCAGCTCGAACAGCTCGGTGTCGGGACTGGTCTCGGCCGGCGGCGCGGTTTTGATCAGCTCGAATTTGGGCTCGGGGCCGACGATACTGCGCAGCTCCGCTACGAAGCTCTCCGGATCCTCGCCCGGCACGGTGCGTCCGTCCAGCACCACTGACGCTTCGCCGGGAATCACGTTGTCCTTGTAACCCGCGCGCAGAATCGTGGGCGTGACCGTATTCCCCATCATCGGGCGGAATAAAGGACCCGGGTTATCCAGCGGCACGCCCAGCTCGGTGAGCATCTTTTTCATAAATGGCGTCACCCGCATGCTCATCGGAGTGTTGGTGATCTTGGTCAGCAACGCCGCCATTTTTCCGATCGCCGTGTCGCGCCGCGGCATCGACCCGTGCCCAGGAGCCGCATTGACGGTCATCTTGACCGTGACGAAGCCTTTTTCCGCGATCTGAATCGCGTAGAAGCGCGCGTTTCCCATGTAGATCGTGAAGCCGCCGACCTCGTTGAGCACCCATCCGGCGCGGATTAGCTCGGGATGCCGCTCGACCAGGAACTTGGCGCCGTGATCGGAACCGGCCTCCTCGTCCGCGACCGCGGCCATAATCACGTCGCGATTCGGAATCGCGTCCGCGCGTCTAAGCGCCGACATCACGACCAGATCCATTGCGCACTTCGACTTCATGTCGAGCGTGCCGCGGCCCCACACGCATCCCTCGGCAATTTCGGCGGCGAACGCCGGCCGAGTCCATCCTGACGGCTCGACCGGAACCACGTCGGTGTGCGAGGAGAGCAGAATCGGCGCGTTGGCGGGATTGTTGCCCTTGATCCTCGCGACCAGGTTGGCGCGCGTCGGCGCGGCTTCCTTGATCGTCGTGTCGAGTCCGTGGCGGCCGAGCGCCTCGGCAATATAATCAGCCGCGATCCTTTCATTGCCGGGCGGATTGCTCGTATCGAGCCTGACCAGATCGCACAGCGCCGCGAACGCCTCGTCCTTTGCGGTTTGCCACGGAACTCTCATCGATTATCTCCTGCCCTCCCTCGTTTCGCCCGGCTATGATACAAGAGGTTTTAAGATAATAACAGTTGGTTTGTGCGGCGGCATGGCGTCTTGCTGATGCTCCGGCAATGATGATTGCCCGCGCCGCGCCCCCCTCGCAAGCCTGCCAGCACCGGGCCGTGCGATGGCCCGGCGCCATGCGGGCAGGGTAAGCTCTCGGCCGGAGAATGGAATCTGAGCATGGCATTGAAGATCACCTGCGTTGAACGAGTCCTCGTCGGCACTGCGGACCTTGAAGCAGCGCGCACGCGATGGAGCCGCGCGGGATTTGCGGTCGCGCCGGACGAGATACGCTCCAACGCAATCGAGTTCGCGCGGATGGCGGCGGGCGGCGTCGAGATTGACCTGTGCGCGGCTGACGCATCCGCGTCGGGTCCCCTGGCCGACGCGATAAAAGGCGCGGCGGCGCGCGGCGGCGCTGCAATCGGATGGATCTGGGGTGTCGTCGGCGAGGAACCGGACGTTCCCCGATCGGGCGCGTCGATTGCAATTCCCGGAACTGACGGCACAGTCGCTCACGCGCGGCTACTGCCCGACGAGCGCGCGGCGCGGCTCCCGGGAGTGTTCACCGCGACGGCCGAGGTCACGAGCAGCCTCGAAGCGCGGCGCGTGAACCTGGGCGGGTTCGGCGCCAATGCGAACACGGTTACCTACCTTGAGCATATTGTCGTGATGACCCCGATTCTCGAGGATGCAATCGCCGCGCACGGCTCGATCGGAGTGGCGTGCAAGCGAATTCGCGAGGTGGGCAATGGCGCGCGCCAGGCGTTCTTCAAGCTCGAGCAGACCGTGCTGGAAGTCGTCGGACCGGCGCGCGGGGAACCCGGATGCTGGGGGCTTGCGTTCATGTGCGCCGATATCGATCGCGCGGTAGGAATCGCGCGGAAGTCGGGATTGCAGGCAACGGAGCCGAAACCCGCGATTCAGGGAGGCAAGATCGCGCGGATCGTCGATCCGCTCGACGGCGTCGCGGTGGCCTTTATGGAACCGCCGCCCGCGCCCGCAAGGTGACGCGGTCCGCGATCACTTGCCCTGGAATTTCGGCGCGCGCTTTTCCATGAAGGCCGCAATCCCCTCCTGGAAATCGCCCGAGCGAAACAGCAGCAGCAACTGCATCAGCACATGATGCGTGTGCGATTCAAAATCCTGGCTGAGCCCGTGGCGAAACAGCCGCTTCATCGCGCGCACGCCGAGCGGAGCATTGGCCGCGATTTTCTCCGCCCACGCCAGCGTCTCTGGCATCAGGTTGTCGTGCGGCACAACCTTGTTCGCGAGCCCGAGTTCGAGCGCGCGCGCGGGCGCGATGTCGTCGGCAATAAATCCGATCTCGCAGGCGTTGGCCCATCCCACCAGCCGCGGCAGGTACCAGGTGCCGCCGCTCTCCGGCACGATTCCGCGCTTGGCGAAGGCCGGAACCAGCTTGGCGCGGTCGCTCATGATGCGCAGGTCGCAGCCGAGCGCCAGATCGAAGCCGTAGCCCGCGGCGGCGCCGTTGAGCGCGCAGATTACGGGAGTGTCGATGCGATGCAGCGTAACGGTCGGGATGTCGAAGGTGCTGATATGCGCCGCGCCACCGCCCGGCGACGTGACACCCGACCCTCCGATCCCGCGTCCAGCGGCGGCGTCTTTGAGATCGAGTCCGGAGCAGAACCCGCGCCCCTCTCCGGTGAGGATAATCACCCGAACGTCCGGATCGCTGTCGTACTGTTTGAGCTTTTCGCCCAGTGTCGAGAGCATCTCGACGCTGATCGCGTTCATCCGCTCGGGGCGGTTGAGTTTGAGCGTCGCAACATGTCCGGTTTTCTCCGCCAGCAGGTCACTCATCGCAAAATTCCTCCCCGTGCGCGCCGAGCCGCGCGAGCGAGATTCGTGGCTAGCACACTCATTGCGCCCCGCGCCAACGAGCCTCGCATTCGGCGAGGCGGCCAAGCAGGAAGGCGCGTTCGCGCTCGTTGCGAACGAGTTCAAGGGCGCGCCGGTACTCGGCGGCCGCTTCGGTCCAGCGTTCGAGGCGCCGCAGAAAATCGGCGCGCGTGGCGGGCAGCATATGATATTCGCGCAGCGCCGGCGCGTCGCTTATCGCTTCGATCAGCGCAAGCGCCGCCGCGGGTCCTTCAGCCATGCCGACCGCGACCGCGCGATTGAGAACGACGACCGGTGAGGGCGCGATCCGCGCGAGATCGGCGAACAGCGCGGCAATTCGATGCCAATCGGTATCGGCCATCGTGGGTGCGATCGCGTAGCACGCCGCGATTTCCGCCTGAAGCAGGTAGGCGCCGGACGTGCCGATACTCCGCGCATACTCCAGATGATCAAGTCCCTGCGCAATCAACTCGCGGTCCCATAGCGAGCGGTCCTGATCGGCGAGCAGCACCAACTCGCCGTCGCTCCCGACGCGCGCGCGATTGCGCGACGCCTGCAGCTCCATCAGCGCGAGCAACGAGATTGCCTCCGAGGCGTCCGGCATCAACCCGATCAGCAGCCGGCCCAGGCGAATCGCCTCGGCGCACAGATCGACGCGGATCAGCGACGGACCCGACCCGGCGGTGTAGCCCTCGTTAAAAGTCAGGTAGATCACGGTCAGCACGGAGGCCGTACACGCGGCCATCTCGGTGCGCTCGGGAATTGCGTACGGGATCCGCCGGTCGCGAATGATTCGCTTGGCGCGCACGATTCGCTGCGCGACGGTCGCTTCCGGCACCAGAAAGGCGCGTGCGATCTCCGCCGTGGTGAGGCCTCCCACCAATCGCAGCGTCAGCGCGACGCGGCTCTCGGCTGGGAGCGCGGGATGACAGCAGATGAAGATCAGGCGCAGGCGGTCGTCTGGAATCGCGGTGCCGCTTTCGTCGTCCATATTGGATTGCGGCTCGAAGATCGCCTGCTCGCGCGCGAGCGCTTCGCTCTTGGAGCGGAAGTTTTTTGCGCGGCGCAGATGATCGATCGCGCGGTTCCTGCCGACCGTGGTGAGCCACGCGGCCGGATTTGCGGGAGCGCCGGAGGCGCGCCACTGCTCGATCGCGACGACCAGAGTCTCCTGCAGAACTTCCTCGGCAAGATCGATATCGCCCAGAATCCGCACCAGCGTTGCGACGATCCGCGCCGATTCGCGCCGGAACACCTCTTCCAGTATCGTTTCGTGCGGCTGCGGCGGACTGCTCCCTCGTGCCATCGAGGGGCAGTCTAGCGCCGGCGCAATTCACACGCGATGCGGCGCGCGTACGGTGAATTACTTCTCGATGTACAGGTCCCAGACGGGATGCACCTCAATCGAGAAATACGGCGGGAACCTCTTCGCCCATTCGATCGCTTCGGCCTGAGAGGCGCAATCGATCATGTAGTATCCGCCAACCGCTTCCTTGGTCTCGGTGAAGGGGCCGTCAACTACCACCGGACTGGGACGCCTTCCCAATCTCACCGTCTTGGCTTCCTCGCTCGGACGCAGCCGCGCCGAGTGTATGAGCTTTTTCTGCGCACTCAGGTCCGCGCCGATTTTCTCGAACCCTGCGATCATCGCTCCCATCTCAGATTCCGGAATCGCCGGCGCCTTCGGATCGTTTATAATCAGAAGCATGTATTTCATAACTCGTCTCCTTTGATCTGCCGGTACGTTTGGATCTCGTCGATCATTCTCCGAAATCCTCGAAGCGGGAGATGCGCCCCCTGCCCTTGCGCAGTTCTCTGCCGCGGATGTATTCGGCCTCGGCCTCTTCGCCCGCGGAGCGGACCCGCGTAAAGGCCCAGACGTCTGCAACTTGATAGATTCCCATTCGATCGAGCTTGAGCAGGATGTCGCCCGCCTTCATTCCTGCCTGATCGGCAAATCCGCCCGGAAAGACCTCAACCAGTTCGATCCCCCATTCGCGCCGCACGGGCCAGGCCGCGATGCTGGCGCGTTTGTCAGCTATGTGGCGAGGATTCTTTATGCCGGTGTGGACATAAAGCATCAGATCGGTGGTCGCCTCGTCCCATCCGAGTGAAAACGAATTTCCGAAGACCTCCCATGCGGCGGTATCGCCAAATCCCTCGTGAACGAGTGTGGCTTTCGTCCCCGACGCGGTTTCCGCGAGCTCTGTGCTCGTCTCGACGTGACCCGGCATGTTGCCGCCGGACATTGCGATGCGCATGAGCTTGGGCGGCTCGAATCGTTCGACGCTCATTTTGATGGGAGGTTTGCCTTCTATAGTCGCCACTCTGTCGCCGTCTTGGTGGTCCTCGAATGGCAGCAGCCATGCACGCGTCTCAAGCGGGTCGGTGAACAGGCTCCAAACGCGAGCAATCGGCAGTGCGAACTCAAATTTCCGCTCGTATCTCCAAACCGGACTTGTCGATCTATTTTCACTCATAGAGCTGTACCTGGGTTGGACTCTCAGACGATCTGCGTCCACCACATTCCGCAGGGGACGACTTGGGTAATATCGCCTTCGACAAATGAGTACTTGCGCGCCCACTCGACCGCCTCTTCGCGCGATGCGCAGTCGAGGATCGTGAATCCGCCGATTACTTCGCGGGTCTCGGTGAAGGGACCGTCCGACACGAGCAATTCGCCGCCGCGCCTTCGCAGCGTGATCGCTTGCCGCGGAGGCGCCAGGCGGACACCGGCCCAGCATATGGATTCGCCCATGAAACCTTTGCGCACATACTCCATGGTAATGCGTTCGGATGCGCGAAAGTTATGTTCGGATTCGGCTTCAGACTCATTCGGCTTTGGACCGCCGAAGCGCAGGAGGAACTTCGACGCTCCGCTTGGGCGATGGCCATGATAAATCAGCGCCGCGCCCACGACCGGCCGAATCTCCATCACATGGCCGTCGTGCTCGTAGCCGATGCTCTTGTACCAATCGATGGCGTCCTGCTTCGAATCGAAATCGATCACGTCAAAGCCGGCCAATAATTCCTTGGTCTCGGTGAACGGCCCGTCGGTCACGCTGTGTTTGCCGCGATTGAAACGCACAATCGCCGACTCCTCGGTGGCGGGAAGGCCCACGCTCATCGTCAGATGGCTGCGATTCGCGGCGGATCTCTGCGTGCTCAGGCCGACCAGTGCCGCCTGGTGCTTACCAATCCGGCGCTGCATTTCGGCTTCAGGCACCAGTCCCTGCTCGCCTCGACGTTCAAGGTCCATCAGGATGAACTTCATCTTGCCATCCTCCCGGGCCAGGCTGGCCCGATATCTATACGACGAACGAGAGCCGCCGATTTCGACATTGCGACCGACGAATCCTCAGCTTAGGAAGATTGCAGCGATAAGGAGATAGGAGGCCGTTTCGCGGCCGCGCCGAGGCGCCCCGAGTTCAGCCGCGCGGGCCGGGGTCGAAAAATCCGAGCGCCGAATGCATCTTGTAACCCAGCAGGTCGCGCAATTGCTTGGGCATCGTGCGTGCGAGATCGAGCGGCGTATCGACGTATTGGTTTTCTTCCTGCCGGAGCCATCCGAGCGAGTACGAGAGGAACACGCCGAAGCGCCAGTCGTCGGCGACGTTCGCGCCAGCGCCGTGCAGCGTTCCGCCCATCCACAGCAGCACCGAGCCGGCAGGCATCGCGGCCGCGGCGATCTCGTCCTCGCGCGCGATGCGGTCTCCCGGCCACCTGTGACTTCCGGGAACCAGATGCGTGCCGCCATTGGCCTCGGTGAAGTCGGTTATTGCCCACATACTCGCAAGCACCAGATTGGGCCGCGGAACTTTGAAGAACTGGAAGGAGTCTTCCTCGCGATGCAGCATCTGCACGGTCGCGCCCGGGCCGACCACCAGCGCCGAGGTCGCGTGCACCTGGTAGCTGGCGCAGTTGGGCGAAAGAATCGCGTCACACGCCGAGAGCATCACCGGATGCGTAACCAGTCCGCGAAACGCCTCGGACTTGGCGGCGAGCGCCGTGATGCGCCGGGTGTTGCCCGGATAGAAATCGGCGGGACCACCGTCGGCGGCGTACTTTTCGTTGAGACTCGTTTTGATGTCCGCCTTTTCGAGATACGGCCCGAGCTCGCGCGCAATCGCCTGGCGCGCGGGAGCGTCGAGAACTCCGGTGACGACAGCGCATCCGTCGCGCTCGAGCGCGGCTACCAGATCGGCGGGCGGCTGCTTGGACGCGAGAACCGGAATTGAAGGCATCGGCGTATCCTCCGGGGCAAACTCTAGCGCGTCGCGCTTGCGCGCGTCGAACCGCGCAGCGCGCTTGACACTTGCCGGCGCATCGGAGAGCATCCGGCGATTGTCACGGATCAAATGGCAAGCGCGCTCAACAGGAGAATTATCCTTATATGAAATCTGTCCAAATGATTTGGCGTTACGGCGCCGCCCTATCCTTTTTGTGCGTGCTCGGACTCGCGACTTGTGCGCGCGCCCAGCAGCCCGCCCCCACCACCACCAAGCAGATCGATCTCGCCGCCGCGCATGCGGAGCGCAAGGCCGCGGTGAACGACAACATGGGCCTTACCCCCGACGAAGCCAAGGCGTTCTGGCCGCTGTACGAGGAGTACGAAGCCAAGATGGACAAGATCGAGACCCGCCATATCAAGGAAGTCCACGCGTACGCCAAGCACTACGCGACGCTGACCGACGCCGATGCCAAGGCGAAACTCGACGAGGTCATGGCGATTCAGGAGGCGGTGCTGGATACGCAGAAGGAATACATTCCGAAGTTCCGCGCGGCTATTTCCGAGATCAAGACCACGCGCTTCTTCCAGATCGACAACAAGCTGCGCGCTCTAGTGCAGTGCGATCTCGCGCAGGCGATTCCGCTCGCGCAGAAGGCGCCCGCCGCGCAATAGCGACCGATGCGGCGATAGATTCGCCGCCGGTCCCCTCGGGTTTCCTGCGCGCTACGGCTCAGGCGGCGGCGAATTTCCATCGCGTCGCCGTCTGAGTAAACTCGCCCGGATTGTCGATAAAGCCGAACACGACCTCGGGTTCGACAACGAAGTACGGCCCCATCGCAAGGTCGAGATCCCAATTGTACTTGGGGTCGTACAACTTTTTGTATCGCCGGAGCGTCGCCATGTCCGTCGTCTCGACGGCGACACCCTCGACAATTACGGCTTCGTCGCCATTCTCATTGGTGATGACGCAGCGCGGATTCGCCGCCAGATTTCGCACCTTGCGCGACTCGCGGCCCGAGCTAAAGATGAATCGATCGTCCATCCACAGTCCCCAGACCGGCACCGAATGTGGGCGCCCATCGGGGCGCGTGGTCGAGACCCAGTAGTTCTTCGATTTCTCGAGCCGCTCGCGCGCCCAGCTCCAGGGCAGGAGGCCCCTGCCTTCGCCTGCCGCGGCGATTCCGTAGCCGGGCATGTATGGCCGACTCGTGACCGGCGCGCGGCGCGGGACTTTTCGCGGCTTCGCTTTCATTTTGTTGGCCCGCACTTTCGGCTCGAAACCCGCGTCGAAGTATAGGTGCGTGAGGCTTCAAATTTCCACTTGCGAGTATCGCGCGCGTTGTCACCTTCCCCGCGTATCCGCTAAACCATTCGGGCAGTAACGATGGCCACGACCGCAGATCGCTATGTCCTTGCAATCGACATGGGCTCCGGCAGCGCGAAAGTCGCCGTTGTCTCGAACGCGGGCGAAATCGTCGCGTCCGGTCTCGGCGCTATTGGCACGATTATCTCCGACGGCGGCGGCGTCGAGCAGGATCCCGAGGAATATTGGTCGGCGGTATGCACCGCCGCGAAAGCCGCGCTCGAAGCGGCCGGCGTCGCGCGCGATCGGATTATCGCCGTCGCGTGCACGACGCAATGGGCGGTCACGATTCCCGTCGATGAGAACGGCCGCGCGCTGATGAACGCGGTCTCGTGGATGGACACTCGCGGCGGAAAATATAACCGCGCGCTCTCGACCGGATGGCCGCGCATTCAGGGTTACGGGCTTGCGAAGGCGCTCAAATGGGTGCGGCTTTCGGGCGGAGCGCCGGTGGCTTCGGGAGCCGACGGCCTGGGCCATATCCAGTTTATCCGCAACGAGCGTCCGGAGATCTATGCGCGCACGCATAAGTTTCTCGAGCCGATGGACTATCTTAATCTGCGCCTGACCGGACAAATCGCCGCGTCGTTCGCAACGATGTTTACTTACTGGGCGACGGATAATCGCAATCCAAATCGAATTGAATACTCGCCCGCGCTGCTCAGAATATCCAACCTCGAACGCGCCAAGCTGCCTGACTTGTTTCCCGTAAATCACGTGCTCGGAACACTTACGCCCGGTGTCGCCGATGAGCTCGGGCTCAAGCGCGACACTCGCGTCGTGATGGGCTCGTGCGATCTGCAAGCCGCGACGATCGGCGCGGGAACGGTCGAGGACTTCGACGGCTATTTCTATATCGGCACGACCTCCTGGATAAGCTGTCATCTTCCCGCGAAAAGAACCGACCCGGTGCACATGCTCTCCTCGATGCCGGCCGCAATACCGGGACGCTACATCGTCACCGCTGAACAGGGCGTCGCTGGGCGATGCCTCGAATTCCTGAAGGACATCCTGTTTCCCGGCGCCGGCGCGGAAGCATACGCGGAGATGAACGTTCTCGCCGCGGCGATCTCTCCGGGCAGCGACGGACTAATCTTCACGCCGTGGCTCGGCGGCGTGATGGCGCCGGCGGGAGATTTGGCGACCCGCAGCGCGTTCTTCAACCAGAACCTCCGAACGACGCGGGGGCATTATGCGCGCGCCGTGATGGAAGGGATCGCGTTTAATCTTCGCTGGCTCAAAGGCTACGTCGAGAAATTCATCGGGCATCCGTTCGAGCGGCTCGCGTTTATCGGCGGAGGCGCAACGTCGAATCTGTGGTGCCAGATTCAGGCCGATATTCTCGGATGCCAGGTCCGGCAGGTGGCGAATCCACGCAACGCGAATGCGGTGGGAGCCGCGATGGCGGCGTTCGCGGCGCTGGGCGAAATCCAGACGCGGGAGATCCCCGCGTTAGTCAAGATCGAACGCGTCTATGATCCGATCCCCGGGAATCGCAAACTATATGAGACGCGATTTCGCGAGTTCATGCAGATCTATCGCCGCAATCGCGCGATCTATCGGCGCCTGAACGCGGGCGAACCTTAGCAAGGAGCCGTATCGATGCCCAAAGCCGCAAAAGTGAAAAAAACGCCAACCCGCGCGCGCGGCGATCGCCGGCCGCATCTGCTCGAGCTCGAAAAGTTCGCGGCGATTCCGAAAAAGGGCCGCCCGCCCGCTCAAGTCCTTCGCGATCTCACCCTCATCGCGCGCGAGGAAAACTCGCGATGGCAGACCGGCCAGATCTCCGGAACTTATTATCATGGCGGAATGGAGCACTACGCATTCCTCAACCGGGTCTTTTCGCTCTATTCGCACGTCAATATTCTACAGCGCGACATGTGCCCCAGCGGCACCAAGTTCGAGGGCGAAGTAATCGCGATGACGGCGCGGATGCTCGGCGCGGACACGGCGCGCGCGCGCAACCCCGCCGACGAAGTTTGCGGCGCGATAACTTCCGGCGGTACGGAGAGCATCATCATGCCGATGCTGGCGTACCGAGAGCAGGGGCGCGCCGAAAAAGGAATTACCGCGCCCGAGATGGTCGTGCCCGACACGATTCATCCGGCATTCTCGAAGGGCGCGCACTATTTTGGAATCAAGCTGGTGCGGATCCCAGTCGGCGCCGACTACCTGGCCAACGTCAGCGCGATGCGCGAAGCGATCGGCCCCAACACGATCGCAATTGGCGGCTCGGCGGCAAATTATCCTCACGGACTTATCGATCCGATCGAGCGGCTCTCCGACCTGGCGCTCGAGACGGGCGTCGGCCTGCACGTCGATAGCTGCTTCGGCGGTTTCATTCTGCCATGGATCGAAAAACTCGGTTACGATGTTGCGCCGTTCGATTTCCGGCTGCCGGGCGTCACCTCGATGTCGTGCGATACGCACAAGTGGGGCTACGGACTCAAAGGCGCTTCCGTGGTTCTGTTCCGCAACAAGCAGCTCCGGCGCAAAATGTATTTCGCGCAGACCGATTGGCAGGGCGGGCTATACGCGTCGCCGACCGTCGCGGGCAGCAGGTCGGAGGGGATCAGCGCCTCGACCTGGGCGGCGATCGTCGCGCTCGGCGAAGAAGGATACTTGAAGGCGACGCGCAAAATTATGAAGGCGGCGGATACGATCAAGGCGGGCGTCGCGAAGATTCCCGAGCTCAAGATTATCGGCAAGCCGACTTATTGCATCGCGATCGCCTCCGACACGCTCGATATCTATCACGTCAATGATTTCATGGGCTCGCGCGGATGGCGCCTCAACGGACTGCAGAAACCCGCCGGCTTTCACATCTGCGTCACGCTGCCGCAGACGCTGCCCGGCGTGGCCGCGCGCTTCGTCAGAGATATCGCGCAAGCGGTTGAATACGCCAAACAGCCGCACGCGAATCCTCCCAGCAGCGGCGCGCTGTACGGCGGCGGAGCGACCGCGATCGCACCCGGGATGGTTGATGAACTGATGTATGCGTGGCTCGATTCGAACTACGAGGCGTAGGGGAAAGCGATGCCGGAAAATCGCGGACGAGTAGTGCTGGACGATAGCGCGCTCGCGGAATACTCCGCATTCGCATCGCGGCTGGCCGAAATTGGCGGCCGCGCCGTTCTGCCCTACTTTCGCGCGACGATCGATGTCGAGAACAAGGCGGGCGCCGGCCGCTACGATCCGGTCACGATCGCCGATCGCGCCGCCGAGACCGCAATCCGCAACGAAATCGCGCGCGTCTATCCGGATCATGGAATCCTCGGTGAGGAGCACGGCGCCAAACCGGGACGCGACGGGCTGACCTGGGTGATCGATCCGATCGACGGCACCCGCGCATTTATTATCGGGCAGCTTCACTGGGGAGTCTTGATTGCACTCAACGACGGCGAGCGTCCCGTCGTGGGGATAATGCATCAGCCATTCACCGGCGAGACGTTTTCCGGCTCGCGGCTGGGCTCCGAATGGCGCCGCGGCTCCGAGCGCCGCGCATTGCGCACCCGCGCATGTGCGCGAATCGAGGACGCGGTGGTCTCCGCGACCGACCCCGCGATGTTCAAAAACGGCGCCGAGCGCGACGCGTTTCGCGCAATCGCCGCACGCGCGCGGATGCGGCGTTACGGTGGAGACTGCTATTCGTATTGCCTGGTTGCCGCGGGACTGATCGATCTGGTGATCGAGGCGGGATTGCAACCGTACGACATCCAACCGGTAACGCCGATCATCGAAGGCGCTGGAGGAATCGTTACGACGTGGTCGGGCAAGAGCGCCGCCGGCGGCGGCCAATGTATCGCAGCGGGTGACGCGAGCGCGCATCGCCTCGCGCTCGAAATTCTTTCTCGCGCCGCGACGGGCGGGTAACCGGCGCGCGAATCATGGACCTCGGCATGACCGCGCAGACGCGAGAGTCGGCAAATCCATCGCGCCCGCGCAGTCGTCCGACGACCGCGCTGAAAAAGGCCGAGCGCGCGGACCCGCGGCCGCTGAGCAGATCGGTGCATCCGCTGCCAATCCGGCTGGCGCACTGGATCAATATCCCCTTGCTCGCGATCATGGCGGGCAGTGGCCTGCAAATTTACGCCGCCTATCCGAACCTCGGTCCGCGCGGCGGGCAGTACGCGTGGTATCCGCTGCAGGGTGTGACGCCGCCGGGATGGATGCGATTTGGCGGATGGCTGGCCGGAGCGCGGCATTGGCATTTCGCGGTTGCGTGGTTCCTGATCCTGAACGGGCTCATATATCTTGGCTATCTGATCTTCAGCGGCGAATGGCGCCGGCGGATGTTCCTGTTGCGCCGCGACGGGACCAGCGCAATCGCGATGGTCGCATACTATGTGCGATTGCGCGCGACTCCGCCGCCGGAGGGCTTTTACAACGGGCTTCAGCGCCTCGCCTACACTTCGGCGATCGCGTTCGCCGTTATCGCGGTTTTCTCGGGACTCGCAATCTACAAACCCGTGCAGCTCCATCTCCTGACCGCGGCGTTCGGAGGCTACGATTTCGCGCGAGTGATTCATCTCGGCGCGCTCGCGATGCTCGCGATGTTCACGGCGACGCATCTCGTGCTGGTCGCGCTTCATCCACGAACGATCGTCAACATGATTAGCGGCGGCCCACGTGGCTAGAATAATCACCCGGCGCAAACTACTCGCCGGAGTTGCGGCGGCCGGACTTCTCGCGGGATGCGATAATCCGGTCGCGGCGCACTTTCTGAGCGCGATGACGCGATGGAACGAGCGCTTCGGGAGCATTCTGTTGTCATCGAATCGGCTCGCACCTGAGCCGCCCATTTCCGAGCTGACACCAGAACACGATTTCCCGAGCTATTTCATATCGGACATGATGCCGATTGCGCCGCCGGACTGGATGCTCAGGATTGGAGGAATGGTCGCGCGTCCGATGATTCTTACGATCGATCAACTCAGGCAAATGCCGATGACAGATATGCGCATCAGGCATCACTGCGTCGAAGGATGGTCGGCGGTGGCGGCATGGCAAGGGGTCCGGCTGCGCGACATCGCACGGATGGCCGGAGCTGCCGCCGAGGCGCGCTACGTCGAGTTCCGCTCATTCGATTCCGGTTACTACTCGTCGTGGGATCTCGCGAGCGCGCTTCATCCGCAGACGATTCTTGCTTACGGTATGAATGGACATCCGCTCTTCCCGGAGCACGGCGCGCCGCTGCGCCTCTACTCGGCGGTGAAGCTCGGCTACAAAAACGTCAAGTACCTGACCGAAGTGAACTTCATGCCGAATCGTACCGGCGGATACTGGGAAGACCAGGGCTATGAGTGGTTCGCCGGCGTTTAATCCCGCTGCGCGCGAACGATTGGACCCCGCAGTGGCCGAGCGATCGATTGAAGTCGATCGCCTCGACCAACATCCACGGACCGTGGCAAATTGACGCCACCGGCTTATCGCGATCGAAGAGAGATCTGACGAATGCGACCGCGGCAGGCTCGAGGCGAAGCGAATCCGGTTTGGCGACGCCTCCCGGCAACACAAGGGCGACATAGTCCTCAGAGCGCGCGCGGCCGATCGGTAGATCGATTCT
>Ga0307373_10007415_pt1 | contig 17132 bp, 10 predicted proteins | sample OX2MG_FD_202534 | JGI IMG/M metagenome (GOLD analysis project Ga0307373, IMG submission 202534) | Soil microbial communities from Risofladan, Vaasa, Finland - OX-2 | ecosystem: Environmental > Terrestrial > Soil > Coastal area > Acid sulfate soil | place: Finland: Risofladan, Vaasa | collected... | reverse complement strand
CATTTATTCCCTAGCCAAGAAGGCATCAGCTGTTGCCGGAACGCTTCGGTTGGACGTTCGGTTCTCTCAGCCGATCGCCCCGGATGGTGCAGAGGTCGCGCAGCTTCGCAAGGTGTTGCTTGAGCTGGCACCCGGAGAGTTACGCCTGACGGGGATACTGGCATAGTGAAAGCCCCGTCGCCTGCTAGCCATCGACCTCGAGGCTTTCAACTTCGACTCGTGCCCGCTGGGCCTGATGCGTACGGGGTTCGACTTGAGGAAACGGACCCGGATGGGGCAGCGTCGCACGTCGTAGTGGAGGCCGACTCAGACCAGGTGCATCGCGTGCTGCCCGCCGTCGTAGGTGCCGTGAAGACTAGCGGTCAGGCGAAGACGGTCCTGTCATCGACTCGCCGGGCCCCAATCCGCCTGCGGGAGGAGCCTGGCGTCCGCCTCGGGCTCCTCCTCCTGGCAGCTGCACCGGTCCGCAAGACCAGACGCTTGCAGGAGTTCGGAGACGCGGTGACGACTCTCACCGCTGAGGAGGCCTACTACTGGTACGCGAAGGTCACCGGCCCAGACAGCCAGCGTTTGCGGCGGGCTCTCCGTCTGTTCCTCGCCGGGGAGTAGATCATGGCTGAACGCCCTCGAGTTCTCATTGAGGACTGGCTCCCGATTACCCAGTTAGGCATTGAGAGCCGCAGGGAAGCCGCCCCGATCCCAGGACAGTTCCCAAAGCTCAAGACCCTCCACGTCTGGTGGGCCCGCCGACCCCTGGCGGCCTCCGCTGGCGCGGTCCTTGGGTCCGTGATGCCGGCTTGGACCCCAGAGCTAGCGGGTCAGTTCCCGGATGCCACGGACCTCGGTAGCCAGGAGCAGTACCAAAAGTGGTTCCTGCAGCTCTGCGGCATACTTGGTGATCCTATCGCTGCCAAGCGGGCTCAACAGCATGCTGTGCAGACTGGTGTGCGGATTCCGAACCCATACTCTTATAGACCCGCTTTCAAGAACTCGCCGACCACAGCGGACCTTGCCTTGCTCCACCGGTTGCTAACCAAGACCTGGGGCGGGATTCCAGCCATCCTTGATCCCACAGCTGGCGGTGGCTCTATTCCATACGAAGCCATACGGTACGGACTGCCAGCATCCGCTAACGACCTCAACCCAGTCGCCGCATCCATTCTTCGTGCTGGCGTGCAACTGCCGGCCCACTTCGGGTACGAACTGGCGGGAGATCTCCAGCGATGGGGAACGGTGCTCGCCGGGCGTATCTCGAAGCGCCTCCACCGCTACTTCCCAAGTTTGGAAGGAGAGGCAGTAGCGACCTACCTCTTCGCCAGAACCATCGTCTGCCCCCGCACTGGCAAGACTGTTCCAATGGGCCCTAACTGGTGGCTATCCAAACAGTCAGGCAAGGAAGCTGCGGTCCGGCTTATCACGGAGCGCGATGGCCTGGCACTCGATCAGGCGGAGTTCGAGATCGTCACGGGCAAGGCTGCCCGGGCCGCTAATCCGGATCGAGGGACCGTGGCCGGAGGCGATGCGATCTCCCCCTGGGACAACATCGTGATCGACGGGAACTACATCAGGGCTGAGGCCCAAGCCGGCCGCATGGGTTCGCAGCTCTATGCAGTGGCTATCCGAATCAACGGCAAGCTGGGCTTTCGTGCTCCCACCCAACTTGACCTAGACGCGCTGGAAGCCGCCGAGGCGGAGCTCCCGCGTCTCGAGCCGAAGTGGGCAGCCGGAAACATCTTGCCGACTGAGAAGGTCCCGCCCGGTAACGACCTCCGCCCGCTCCACTACGGAATGCCCCGGTGGCGTGACCTGTTCTCGCCCAGGCAGCTACTCGTCCACGGCACTTTCGTGGAGGAGTTCCAGAATCTGGTGGGCGAGGTGCGGGCAGCGGTCCAAGACAGTGCCCGCGCCGATGCCGTCCTCGCACTCGTCGGCCTTATGCTCGGGAAGGCCATCAACTTTGACTCCCTTCTGGCCAGTTGGCATGCCTCACGCGGAACTATGCGCTCCGTATTCGAGCGCCATGATCTGGCCTTCAAGTGGTCCTACTCCGAGTTCGAGGGAGCTCGCGAACTCTACCCATGGTGCTTGGAGCAGCTCGTCAACGCGTACGTCGGCATAGCCGCGCTCCTCCCCCCATCCGACGCCACCGCCATGCAGGCCACACCGCTGATGCATCCGGTCCCTGGCCCTGTCACCATCACCTGCGGAAATGCCGGCGATCTGACCGCCGTTGCCGATGGCTCTCAGGTGTTGGTCTGCATCGACCCTCCCTACAGCGATAACGTCATGTACGCCGAGCTGGCGGACTTCTTCTATGTGTGGGAGAAACGCACCACCGGCTTGGTCTGGCCCGAGCTATTCCAAGACGATCTCACGGACAAGACCAATGAGGCGGTCACCAATCAGGCCAGATTTGCTGATGCGGGCCGACGGAAGAAGACGCTGGCGAACTCAGACTATCAGGCGAAGATGCAAGCGATCTTCGCTGAATGCCACCGAGTCCTCCGCAAGGACGGCGTGATGACCGTAATGTTCACCCACAAGAGCGCGGATGCGTGGGATGCGCTGGGGTCATCGCTCATGGCGGCGGGCTTCACAATCGAGGCGTCATGGCCAGTGAACACTGAGAGCGAGCAATCCCTTCACCAGGCGAAGAAGAACGCGGCCGCCTCCACGATCATGCTTGTGTGCCGCCAGCGTACCTCCATCGAGGGCGGGGCATTTTTCGAAGACCTCGAGCCAGAGGTTCGTGCCGCCGCCAGGCGCGCGCACTCGGAATTCGCGGAGAAGGGGATCGGTGGAGTCGACTTGCTGCTCGCCACCTACGGACCGGCCCTCTCCGTGATCTCGTCGCGCTGGCCGGTGTATTCGTCGGAAGCTGACGCAGACACTGGCCGCAGTCGCCTCCTCCGCCCTGAGGAAGCCCTCGACTCCGCTCGTGCTGAGGTAACGCGACTGCAGCGCGAGCGGCTTGTCGGAGGGGAGCAGCGCCTGGATCCCATCACGGACTTCGTGATGGTCGCGTGGGATACCTTCCAGGCCAGAGAGTTTCCCTTCGACGAGGCGCGGCGGCTCGCGCTGGCGGTTGGAGGACTGGATGTCGACGAGCTGGCCAGAGCAAAGGTCCTGGAGAAGAAGTCCGGGACGGTGACGCTGCTGCCACCCGAAAAGCGTGTCCGCCGACTCGGTGATCATGAGGCCGGACTGTCTGGGGTATACCCGGAAGCGACGGAGTTTCTTGTCGCACTGGATGCGGTTCAGACAGCCATGCACATAGCCTCTGTCGATGGTCTGAGCGCGGCGAAGGCATTCTTGGACCGCACCCGGCTCTTAACCGACGGACGATTCTTGGCAGCACTGCAGGGCCTTGTCGGCGCCATCCCGCGCACGAAGACTAGCCAAGGCTGGGTGGTGCCCGAAGCGGCGATCTTGGACCAGCTCTGCGCCGCCTACTTCCCCACCGTCAGACTGCCGGTGAAGGAGGAGTCAGAGCAGGTGGAAGAACTTGCCCTGTTTGAACACGACCGCGACGACTGAGGGCACACGACACCATGTCGTTCCGTGACCTTGGACTGAGAGGTTCGTATTCCGATACGGACGACCGTCTGAACGGGTTTTTCGTGCCAGTGCTGACCGAGTCCGTCGCCTACGACCGAGTGACTGGCTACTTCCGCTCGTCGGCTCTGTGCTCCGTGGCACGGGGCCTGGCTCACCTCATTGCCAACGGTGGCACGATGCGACTGATCGCTGGGGCTGACCTCTCCGACGCGGACATCCAGGCGATTGAGAAGGGCGCGCCACTGGATGAAGTCCTGGCTCGCACCCTGCTCAGCGACCCTCTTGAAGGGGCCACGGTGATTGAGCAGCACCGGCTAGAGACGCTAGCCTGGCTGGTGAGGGAAAGCCGACTTGAGATACGTATCGGGGTGCCAACTGACCATCTGGGTCGGCCCTTGCGACGGGATCAATCGGATCGCTACTTCCACTCCAAGTACGGAGTCCTTTCCGACCAAGACGGCAATCGGATCGCGTTTCTCGGCTCCAACAACGAGTCGGAGAGCGGGGTCACCCAGAACCACGAAACCTTCTCCGTGTATCCCTCCTGGAAGGAGGAGGTCTGGGCGTGGAATGGCCAGCCCGTACTTGATCAGTTCACGGCTCACTGGGACGGACATCCCGGACGTGGCTGGCAGGTGGTTGGACTCCCGGAGGCAGTCCGTGATCACCTTGTGGCTAGGATCAAGGAAACGGCTGGCCCACCCCCAGCACGCGACATCGAAGAGTCTCTGGTGGCGGGAGACGAGGCCGAACAGCAGCTGCTCCACTTCGTGGCGGTGGCACCCCGGCTCCAGGGTGGGACCGGCGTTGGCTTCGCCACCGCGGGGGTCGAACCACTCCCGCACCAGATCGCCATCGCCAAGCGGGTGGTGGCTACCTACCCACGGTCGTACATACTGGCTGACGAAGTTGGGCTCGGAAAGACCATTGAAGCCGGCCTGATCATCCGTGAGCTCCTCTTGTCCGGTCGAGCCAGCCGGATCCTGATTCTGGTGCCGGCCTCAGTCATCCGCCAGTGGCAAGAGGAGCTCGACGAGAAGTTCTCGCTTCGCATTCCGCGGCTCGATGGCCAGGCTTTCTTCTATCGACGCGGTGGGGTTGATGAAGAGGCGGCACCTGGCCTAGCGACCGCGAACCCTTGGGCGGCCTTCCCTATCCTCTTGGCCTCCTCCCACTTGGCTCGCCGACGAGGTCATCGGAGAGCTCTGCTGGATGCCGGGCCCTGGGACATCGTGTTCGTGGACGAGGCCCACCATGCTCGGCGTCGAGGCTCGAAGGCGACGGACTCGCCCAACTCCCTTCTATCGCTCCTCCAGGACCTGAAGGCCGCTTCCGCTTGGACCGCCCTCTACCTCGCCTCCGCCACCCCTATGCAGATGCACGCCCACGAGGTCTGGGACCTGCTGGCGCTGGTTGGCCTCACCCCTCTGTGGGGAGAGTCCGCTGAAGCCTTCACCCGCTACTTCGAAGCCCTTCGCGACCCCGCCGACACCAGGAACTGGAGCTTCCTGCAGCGTATGGCAGCCGACTACGCCTCTGACCCGCGGGTGCAGTCGGACCCAGGCTTCGAACAGCAGATCCGGACCGCGCTAGGTGGGGCCGGGTCCTATTTGATCCGCCACTTTCCAGAGCACGGGCTGAGTCACGACAAGGCGGAGGTACTTTCGAACGATCAGCAGGCGTGGCTCGATGAGTGGCTCCGGCGGAACACCCCAGTGCGCGATCGAATCTTCCGGACCACCCGGCAGACCCTGCTTCGGTACAAGCAGGAGGGAATACTTCCCAGCTCAACTTCCATACCCCAACGCCAGGTGAAGGACCGCTTCATCCCCATGACCCCTGCGGAGCGCGCTCTCTACGACCGGATCGAGCGCTACATCTCTCGGTACTACGATGCCTACCTGACGGGTGCTGGGAGCCAGAAGCCTCTCGGCTTCATCATGACGGTGTACCGTCGCCGCCTCACCTCCAGCTTCCTCGCGATCGAGCGCAGCCTTCGCCGTCGTCGGGAGGTATTGGTCAATCGGGCCTCGGCCGAAAATCTATTGGACCCCGATGACCTCGCCGCCATCGAATACTCGTCACTGTTTGAACCGGACGATCTTCCTCCCGTGGGGAAGGAGTTGGCCGGCGAGGTGCAGGAACTCGACGGATTCTTGGAGTTGCTGGCCGCGCGACCTCCCGATGAATCCAAGATGCAGTACCTACACAATGAGCTCAACGAGGCCTTTCAAGGCCCCCACGACACGGCGATCATCTTCACCCAGTACACCGACACCATGGACTACATCCGCGATCAGCTCGTTCCGACCTTCCAGGCCAAGGTCGCCTGCTGGTCGGGTCGCGGAGGTGAGCGCTGGGACCCGAGCGTGCCAGGATGGGTACCCGTGGACAAGGCAGAGTTGAAGCAGCTCTTTCGGGCTGGCCAGGAGGTCAAGATCCTCATTGGGACCGACTCCATGTCGGAAGGCCTCAACCTCCAAACGACTGGGTTTCTCGTCAACTACGACATGCCGTGGAACTTCATGCGGGTGGAGCAGCGCATCGGCCGGGTCGACCGGATCGGTGGTCAGCCAGTCGTGGATGTGCGGAACTACTTCTACAGCGATACGGTGGAGGAGAAGATCTATACGGGCATCAGCGATGACTTCGACTGGTTCACCGAGATCGTGGGTCCAGCACAGCCCGTCCTGGGTCAGATAGAGAAGGCCATTGAGCAGGTGGCCATGAAGGAGCCCGGTTCCTCCCGAGAGGCCGCTGTCCAGGCCGCTCTAAAGGATATCCGGTCCGCTATCGAACTCATCAACACCCGTGCTCTCACCATGGGGGACGTCGGCGCGGAGGCGGAACTGGAGCGGACGCTGGAACCGCCGGCCATTGATCTGCCAGGACTCGAGAGAGTCCTTTTGGGATGCCCCCACACCGCAAGTCACTTCCGCCCCCACCCAACGGTCCGAGGAGCCTACCTACTCGACGGACCGCCCAAGCAACTGCCTGTCACCTTCAGCCGGTCAGTTCTGGACACCTTCGGACCGGCGGTCACTCTGCTCACGTATGGGACCGAGGAGCTGCCCGCGCTCCTCACTAGCGCTGGCATCAACACAACCGACCCAAAGTGGCCAGAGCTCGCGGGCCGAGAACTTCCCGACACCTTGGACGCCATGGAGGCGCTCATCGGCAGTCTCGAAACCGGGCCAGGCGGATAGATTCCCCAGCCCCTCCTCCACCTCCCTGTTATTGCAGTTACCGCCGACTCGGGCACAGCCGCCTGCTCATGGCGCTCTTCTCGAGTTCTCAGTACCCTTGGTGCCGATGTGGACCTAAGAAGCACAGTCGTTCTGCGCGACGGCCAGGATATCAGCCTGCCGTCCGTGAACCTGTTCGTCTCACCACCATCCGCCGCAACTGACGGGATGGGGCCGATCGGCGGTAGAGCGGCGGTGGCGAAGGTCCGGCACCGAGCAACACGTCCGACCCAGACCCGCTCAGACCTTCAGAGGGGGCGAGCTAGTGGGCTCCGGAGCACGTCAAGCGTTGTCGGATCGCGACCGACTCCAATTGCAGTACCTGTGGGCCAGCCGCGCGTTCGCCTCGATTGTCCGGCCGCCAAGCCAGTATTGCTGGACGTGATCTACAGCCGAATCATCGATGTCTTCGATGCGATTCCCACACAGAGTGCATGTCGGTGAACGCTCATACAGCTCGTCCTTGAGATCGCGTGAAAAGCACCTGGGCTCATGAGACGGCGATCCTACTATCGCGTCCAGTGTCGATCGCCACTTGTCAAACCGCGTGGTAACCATCTTGAGTGAGCTGGTCGAGAGTTCGATCGAATCAATAAATTCCTGGTCATCCGTCATAAGAACGATCAGACCTTCTCGGATTGAGTCCAAGTGAGGGAACAGCTGGTTTGCTGGGTATCGCCCGAATCCCCACATGAGGATGTCATATAGGGACGAGTTGAACCGCTTCGGTTCCCAGTACCCATTGGGCTCGCCTTCAACCCCCCGCCGATAACGCTTGAACGCGTGAGTACCGAGAAGGGACCACACGACTTTAGTCGCCCCTTTAAATGCCTGTTGAAGATCGGCGCACGTCGCCGGACCGGCAAACCGATTCCTTTCGATGTCTTGATTGAGGAAGCGACGCATCGGTGGCTGGTACTTCAAATAGGTCGAATGGAAGTACGCTGCGAATCGAAGAACTAGCTCGGTATCTCGCATCCGTGCCTCGGGATGCGAGATACCGAGTAGTAACATAAAGGTGGAGTCCGTGGCGAGATCCTTGAGGAGTTCGTTGTATGGGCCGCGGAACACACAGTTGCGCAATTCTTGGTCATTTAAAGCTACGGAACCCGTGTTCAAGCGCTCGAATATCTCGTATCGGAGATCTGGATCTGATTCGCTTAGCACGGTGATCGCTCGTATGGCCGTCTGGCGAAGCGTCTTCTGGTGGATCTTGGGCAAGTCTTTGAAGAGGCACCCATTGAGGTCAGTCGCTACGCGAAGTCCTCGAAGTGGAAACTTACCCTCGATGTACTCAAAGAACGAAGTAAGTCGCTGCTGGCCGTCAATGACGGTGGAGGTTCCATCTGGCTCCTGCGCCAAATAGACGATCGGCAACGGAACATTCAGCAGTACGGATTCTATGAGACGACTGGACTTCGCGCGGTCCCAAACAAAATAACGCTGGAAGGCGGGCTGAAGGACGAGGTCGCCGTTCTGATAATCCTCGTGAAGGCCGTGGATGGTCGGGTCAGCAGTCTGAGTGTAGACGCGCCTGTGCTCTAGACCAGGCGATGGGGGAAATATCTCTGGCTCAGCCTCGAGGTCTTCGTCGAGGGCGAGCTCGGAGATCCCTTCTCGCTCGTCTTCGTCCATAACAGCGATGATAACTCGACTAGAGGGCCCTGGTCGCGGGCGCGCCAAGTGTGGGAGGTTCACCATCCGTTTGGCAGAGTCCCCCACGTCGCGTCGGTGATCACCTTTCACGGCAGGGTCATTTAGAACTCCGAAGTCCGGCACCGCGCGGTGTGCCGATTCAGTCAGTGTGGCCACAGGAGCCGGACGGCAAGGCCGCACCCTGCCGGGTCTTGATCCGTCGCAACTCCTCTGCGCAGTGATCCACCGCCTCGGCGCGCGCGATCCCTCACGGTCAAGGAGCTGCATGGAGCGTGGGACACTACACTACTGTTAGAGGCTTCGAGAAGCCTCATCAATGAGCACGACATCCAAGAGCACGACATCCAACGCTTTCGGGGCTTTGCCACTCCCGGCTACCCGTTCGCCAGGCGCAAAGGTCACGGGAATCTTTTCCTTGTCCCAGATATCATCCCACTCGACCCTGGTTCGAAGTGCTGTACGATAGACGAAGTAGTCAACACCGTCAGCTCCCCGAATAAAGCTAAAGTCCCGACCCGGAGGGGGGCGCAGAAGCGTCCCATTCATCCTCGTACCGGAGAGGCTTCCCACCCGGGGCCAAGCAATTCGGACAAACTCCTCGGATGTGGCTAGCACCTTCCAACGGGACTCGAGTAGGCTCAGCCCGGACCTGTCGGACCCAACCAACGGGAAAAACTGACCCATGGTCGCCAGTGACTGTCGCACCGACTGCCACCAATCGGAGTCGTGGGTCGAAGCGAGCAGGCGGCACGCAACCTGGAAGCAGGACTGCCCTTCTGCGATGATTTCGCGATCAATCGCTATCATCGGGCAGGCGTTCGCAATTGCCTCCAACGCCTGACGCAGCAGAGCGGCAGTCTCGTCCGGACGCCCACCCGCCTGGCCGATAGCGATGTCACGTAGCGCGTGCGCGTGCTCGCTAACATAAGAGCTTCGCTCAGCGCCGGTTAACTCCATTAGCCGCGTGCCCACCCGCTCAAATACGGGCACAGCGTCGCGGAGCCTACCGGACAGTACGTAGCACCGTGCTAATTCCGTAAGGAGCTGGGGCGCAACATCCGATCGTGTAGCTGCCGATCCGACAAGCTCGATCGCGGCTTGGACATCTGACCTACCGCGTAGGAACTGCGAATAGAATACTATAAGGGGCTGGCTTTCGCCGTCAGCGAGTGCGAGCGCCGTATTGTAGTCCTCCTCCGCCCCAGCGATATCGCCGGCAGCCGCCTTAACTTGGGCGGCAATTCGGTAGATCTCGTAGAAGCCGGGCTGAAGAAGTCGGGCTTCTTCAACTCTATCTAAGGCCGACTTGGCGTCACGCTCACCTGCTGCGTCCTGCGCACTTCGTAAAATGCGACGCACCTGCGCTTCGTCAGTCGTGCGGGCGTCTATGACATGGCTCCGGAAACCATAGTCAGGCGAAGCTGACCGCCCGCTCTCCCTTTGTGCGAGAAGAGCTCGATAGTCATCTGAGACCCGCTTCTGCTCCATTCGCGAGGGGCGATCATGCATGTTCACAAAAGCTCGGGCGAACTCCGTCACGATCCACATCGTGAGATCTGCCGACTGACCGTATTCATCCTTTACCCGGTGTAAGAGGTTCGAACTCTGCAGATATCCCAAGGTTCCCCGAACTGCATCGATATCTCTGATCCCGGAAAGAAGTGCGATTTCTACTTCGCTGAGGCCACCTGGCGCCTGGCAGAGTATCTTTAGTACGGTCCGATTCTGATGGGGCAGGCGCTCGTAGACATTTTGAAAACAGAAATTCAAAGCGGTTTTGAAGTCACCTGTCGTATTGAGCAGTGCCGGGATCGATCTGCCTTGTACGTAGCCCTCAACGAACCATCGGATAAGAAGGGGGTTCCGGTACAGCTTGTCGCAGAGCGACACGAGTCCCGCATCGTCGCGACGAACAAGGTCTTCGGCATTCATCAGCCGGGCCGCCCTGCGAAGAAGTTGCACGGCATCAGCTGCGCTTAGGGGATCAAGGGCGTAGCGCAATTCGACGTCGCCCATTCCAACCCGAGAGGTGAGGAGTACTTTTGATGGGTGCGGGATTCGGATCAGGAGCGGACGTAGTGCATCGCTGTCAATCGCCTCGAGGTTATCGATCGTGAGGAGCAATGGGCATACTTGCATGATGTCAATCAGCCTGTCGTAGAGCTGGTCCCGAGTCTCGTCCGCCAGGGACGCTGGCTCGAACATCTGAGCCACGGGCCGGAGTGCATCGATCTCGGAACCCAAGCCGCCTACTATGGTCTGGATTCCAGCCGCGGTGAGACGGTTAGTCTTGAGCGTGGACCAGGCGAGTGCCTCGAAAGGGCTTGTAGGCTTGTCGAGGAGATCGTAGAGGCACCGTAGCGCGAGCGACGTTTTTCCCAAGCCGCCCTCCCCAGTCACGTTTATCACTGGGTGGGCGCCCGATAGCAGCTGCCCCAGGCGTTGTCGATCTTGCTCTCTACCGACAAATCCTGTGTCTTCAAAGTCGGGAGTGGGGAGGTTATGGTCGATCTGACGACGGCCTTCGCGCCAAAACGATGGGATTTGGAGGGTAAATGGGTAATCGCTGGAGGAGCTCAGGGCTTGGTATACGCGAGCCAGCTCACCGAACGGAAACGCCGAGTCAGAAAGTAGTCTGCTCGCGGTCCCAACAACTATGCTGTAGTCCTCTGGCTCCAGGGGCCGGGCATGACATACACGATTGCGAATCGGAATAAGCGGGGTCAGATCAGTTGCTATCGAGCGGACAGCCTGACGGCCGAACCCGAAGCTCTTCGCAACAGTATCGGAGACCCGGTTGATGAGCCCTAGCTTTTGCCCGAGATCGAGGTAGTTGAGTAGTTCAGACCACTGGGGCACATCTGCCAACGGGCCCCGATCCCTTGCAACCCGTTCTGCCGCCGTCTGCATCTCACTGGTCGTGAGGGGTGAGGGTCCGTCGCCAACTCCGGCCACGAGGGCGGAGACGAGGTCTTCCTCAAGACCCATCAAAAGAGCGAACGCAGTGTTACCCGCTCGCGACATCGTTCTCGCAGCATACGACCGGCGGGCGTTCGCGACGCATGGCTAGGCTGGTGGGGGGCGCCGCTGACAGCTTGATGATGATATCCCGATCGAACTCGGCCTCCTTCCCGACAGGCGGCCACGTCTCGAGTCACCGAACCGACTCGATGCGATAGCGGGATGACCGATACCTGAGGGTAGGCTCCAGAGCCGCCGCAACTCCCTATATCTGGGGGGTGGCCGGTCGGGCAGTGGCATCTGCCGAAGTTGGCGCCTCTTTGAGGACTCCGCCATCAAGGGCCTCACCTACGAGGGTTCAGTCTCTGGCGATCCCCAGCAGAGATCGCGCCTCGTGGGGCGCGATCACCGGCCTCTGCGCGAGCGAAGCTAGGGACGCTGCTCTCTCTACCAGCTGGAGATTGCTCTGCACCGGCTCCCCTTTGGCAAAGGTGAGGGTGTCCTCCATCCCGACTCGGATGTGGCCGCCTACGGCCAGGGATGCAAGCATCACCGGCAGAGCGGTCCGTCCGATCCCGGTGGCGGTGAAGGTCCAGTCAGGGTCGAGTTCGTGGACGCAGGCCATAATTGCGGCTGCCGATCCCGGCATCCCCCCCGGGACACCGGCCACAAGGTCCACATGCACGTGGTCGCCCGCTGGCCGCCCAAACTCCTCGAGCAGACGGCGCAACGTGCAGATCTGTCCCAGATCGAAGATTTCAAATTCGGGGTAGATGCCAAGCCCGAGGACTCGCTGGTATAGCTCCGCCACAAAGGGCCACCTGTTGGCGAAGACCTCATCGCCAAAGTTGACTGTCCCGCAGGTCACGCTGACCGAGTCAGGCTGGGCGTCGAGGGTGGCCAGCCGGGCCGACTCTGAGTCCGAGACCGCGCCCCCGGTGGAGAGCTGAAGGATGAGCCGCGTCTCCTGGCGCAGGAGGCTGAGCGCTTCCCGGGCTCGGCCAACGTCAAGGGTTGGCTGGCCGGCTCCGTCCCGGAGGTGGATGTGAAGCACTGAGGCGCCGGCGCGCTCACAGGCAATTGCCGTGTCCAACAACTCCGGCAGCGTCACCGGCAGAGCGGGGAACCCTCCCTTCGACACCTCCGCGCCGGTTGGTGCCACCGTAATCATGGTTCTCACGGTCACGACCCTGACCAATCAGCCCTAGGGTGCCGGAACGACTACGGTGGCCACGGCGGTAGCGACCGTCAAGGGCGGCTCCAAGACCACAGCCGCCGAGGGGCCGGCGTCCGGATTCGCTCTGCAGGCCACCCGAGCCTCAAGGGTATAGGATCTGCTCCGGTTGCCGACCCGTGTCAGGGTGGCCCGGGCCTCCACGACGTCTCCCGCCCGTACCGATGCCTTGAACTGCACCTCCGAGTAGGACGCAATCAGGCCCTCATCGCCGTCGAGTCGAATGCTCGCCTCTGTTAGCACATCACCGAACAGACCAAGGACATAGGCTCCGTCAACCAGACCTCCTCCGTAGTGGGCGTGCCCGTACGGGACATAGCGCCGATGGGTGACAGCCGGCGGGTCTACGGGCTTCCGATCGCTCATCGGGGTGACCAGCTCCTCTCAACGATGGTCACGCGGATCCCTCCGATAGTCATCCTTTCCCCAATCCAAACTCAAGCCGGACGATCTCTACCAAACGGCGACCGTCTCGGTGAGGGCTCGCGCCGGTCATGGTATCGCCAACACGCTCGCCGGGCCTCGTCGCGCTCTGGATGCAGAGTCACCCGACGCTGGGCTATCCAGCTGCCGACTCAGAATGGACAGGCTGGTCGAAGCCGCCAACGACACGCTCTTCCTTGGGCGGGCGGCGAAAATACGCCGCTCCCCGACTCCAAAAAATCCCGGCCGGGATCAGCCCGAGCGCGAGGGCTCCGAACCCAACCCAGTTGGTAGCTGCGGCATTTGACGACACCGACTCTCCCAGAACCACGAACATGAAGATCGCCCCGAGGAATGGCCACAGTCCTATAAAGATGAAGTTGTGGGCTGAGTCCAAAAGATGACGCCGATAGAGGACAACCACCGACAAGCCAGCAAGCCCATAGTAGAAGCAGATCTGCAGGCCGATTGCACTTATCGCGTCTGAAAGTACGGTAGAGAGTGAGCCTATGTAGTTCGCGCCGACGAACAACGCAAGCACTATTACGCCCAAAAGCATAATGGCGATCCAAGGCGTTCTCCAACTGGGATGGATCTTCGCGAACACCTTCGGCATGGTCCCATCTCGGCCCATCGCGAACAGGGTCCTACTACCCTGTATCAGGCTCGTCTCCAACGTCGCCACAGTCGATAGGATCACCGCAACCACGATGATTCGCCCTCCGAGGCCCGGCCATACGACCTGCCCTAGCACACCCAGCACATCGCCACTGTTGGATGACATGGTGTGAGCTGACAAGTTCATGTCGGCACCAATGGTAAATAACTGAAAGAGGCAAAACGCACACAGAACACCCAAGAGGCTTCCCCGCCCCGGGAAGCGTCGTGGATTCTTCGTCTCCTCGTTCAAGTTTGCGTTGGTGTCCCAGCCGGAGTAGTAGAAGGCCGCAATCAGGGCTCCAGCGACAAAGCCCCGCGTCGCTCCAGCAAAGCTTCCAAAGGCCGTCGGCGACAGCCACGACCACGAGAAGGAGTGGACCCCCGACGATGCGCCGTGAACCGCCGCTAGGATCCCGAAGATGACTAAGATCATCAGCTCGGTGCCCGACATGATCAGCTGGGCACGAGCCGAAATGCGCACCCCGAAGAGCACGGCCATGACCATCAGTAGGAAGAAGATCCCACCCACCAAGGTAACTAGGGCAAGGTTATTGGCTAAGCTTGCGTGGATCAGACCAAGTGTGACTGAACCCGCCGGCAGTGAGAGTGCGACCATTGCCAGGATGCCTGACACAATAAGCGCCCAACCGGCGAGATACCCCAGTAACGGGTGGAGGGCTCGGCGCACCCAAGCATAGCTGGCGCCGGCGTTCACTTCGGACCGGCCTAGGTAGTTGAATGCCCACACGATGCCGAATACGGCCAGCCCGCAGTACAGGAGCGCGGCCGGACCGGCGAACCCAACGGCGGCAAACAGCACCGCTGTCGACGCCGCGATTGCAATGCCGGGAGCCACTCCGGCAAGACTCATGACCACGGAGTCCAGCTGTGTCAGTGCGTTGGTGCGTAGGCCGCTACCTGTTGGTTCAGTCATGATGTCACCCTCCCTTTGCATATCGCTATCATTCACTATGCGCGTGACTTCTCCGGGTAAACAATCGCTGAAGCCCAGGCGTTTCCCGCCACAACCGTAGGGCCAGGTCCGCAGCGCCTGGCACGTATCCGTTGCCAATGAGTAGAGTGACATCGGCAAGAAGGCTCTCCGCGGAAAGTGCCGCTCTGCTGAACTCTGTCGCCATCGAAAAGAAAATGACTGTGCCCCCCGGCGCGGTCGCCAGGATTGCTCCGCCCTCACAGCCAGGCACATTGGTACAGACCACCGTCACATCGAATCTTGTCCCGAGTGTGTCGGCCAGACGTACACCGTCGCTAGCATCAGCGACGAGAACATCCGTCGCGATCGCGGCATCAAGTAGCACTGCCGCCTCTTCGTCGGTCGGGACGACGCCCACTCTCGTTTCGGCGCCCGCTTGTTGGGCAGCCACCAGGGCAAGGCTCCCTGACTTCCCGCTGGCTCCCAGAACGGCGACGTCTGGGGCCCGTCCTAAGGTATGGCCGACGGTGCCCACCACTCGCGCCGTCAGTGCGGGCGCACCTGCCACGTCGAAGAGGTCGAGGGCAATCGGCGTTGCAACGTCGACCGGCATTTGGGCGACTGCCGACCGGGAGAAGAGGATCGCGTGGCCTTCCGTTGGTACGTGTTCAGAGCGTCCATCCCAACGTACGAGACCATCCGATACGACGAGAGGCGTCGCGGTGAGCGAGACCAGTGTGGCAACGCGCTCACCCGGTTGTAGGCGGAGCGGCGACCGGCTCCCCACCTCGTCGACGACCCCCACGAGCATCCCTCCTGAGCCCGTGACAGGGTTGTGCATCTTGCCCCTCTGAGCGATGATCCTGGCGACGTTCGTCCGCACTGAGTCAAAGTCCCCGTCGGTTGCATCGACGAGCTGCCGGTAGGAGGAGGCGTCGAGATTGAGTTCCTCCACCGAGAGCCGAACCTCGTCGTCCCACAAGTCAGCGGACGGATCCAGCCGATGGGCTGCCTGAGGAAGCACTCCGATAGGTTGGAGAACCCTGTGAATGCCGAATGGGGAACTTCTCCCGCTACGCAACTTAGGCACCGTCGACTTCTCCCGGAGTAACCCGCGTAGTCGTCGGAGGTGATGCATCGGGTGACAGCACACCGGACAGAAATAGGCTGGTGTAGGAGCGCGCAATCTGCTCCAAACTCAGTCTGCCCTCCGGGCGGTACCAGACGGCGACTTCAGTGCACATGGCTAAGAGTGCGTTGAGTGCCAAACGAAGATCCACTTTGGCGAACTGGCCAGAACGAATCCCCTGCTCGAGGATGTCGCGGAACAGCGCCTCGTGTCGATCGCGCCAGCCAGTCACCACAGCCCGCTGGGCCGGTTCCACGGATCTAAGTTCCGAGTCGGCGAGGAAGGCTTCCTTACGCCGGACTGCATGGAAGATGATGTGGGCCCGCACTGCGGCGGTGAGACGGTCCACCGGATGGTCACCTGCCGCCTCCGCCGCCGTCTGGGTGACTGCGGTCAGGTCACGCATCGTTCTTGACATCACCTCAATCAGAAGCGCCTGCTTGCTCGGGAAGTGGTAGTAGACGGACGCCATCTGGATACCCGACGCTCGCGCCACTTCCCTCACTGAGGTGCCGTGGTACCCACGCTCGTACATGAGGTCGACCACCGCCCCATAGATCACCTCGGACGTCGCCGGGCCCTTATCCGAGGAACCCCGGCCTCGGGTCACTTCGTCGGACGAGTCGAGGGTCGGGAGCAGGAGGCTCTCCGTCCTGGCTTCTCGCAATCCGGTCCCCTCCTTGCCCAGAGCGAATCTCGTGCCTTTGATTGCCTATCGAGCGATCGATAGGCAATCAACTCAGCACCCTAGCGATCCTTGATGATTCTGTCAATGACTGGCCCGAGACTTGATCGAGTGCTCGGGGTCATTGCTTTCCTGGAGCGCCCCGCCGTTTCCGCCGCAACTTCCCGCTTGTGGCGGGTGGGGCGCGCGCGGGCCCGCTCTCCCCGGGCCGGTGAGAGCGCCCGGGACAGGTGATCGGTGGGGCCCCTTGGCTGAGCCCGGGTCCCACCGCCCGAGGTACCCTGGCTGATCGAGGGGGTCGGGCTCGTGCTAGGCGCAGCCCCCGGCCAGATTGACCATGATCGGCCGGGCACCAGTCCCCATGCCGCCTTGGCCGTGGCAGGCGAACAGACCCGGCCTATTCTTTGGCCTCGATGGTCACAGTAATGCGGTTCGGGGATCCGAGCTTTGCGTGAGCCTGCTTCTGGAGGTAGAGCGTGCCCACGAGTGGGGTGCCGGGATGATCGGCTGGCTGACCCGCCCCGTCCTCGGCGAACCGCACGGTGTTCTTTGTCTCTCGCTCAAGGGTGAAGTTGATCTGCATCGGGTCCTCCAACGGTGGAGGTAGCACCGAGTGCCCCTCCGAAACGGGGGTCCCCTCGCCGGGA
>Ga0307373_10007414_pt1 | contig 17133 bp, 14 predicted proteins | sample OX2MG_FD_202534 | JGI IMG/M metagenome (GOLD analysis project Ga0307373, IMG submission 202534) | Soil microbial communities from Risofladan, Vaasa, Finland - OX-2 | ecosystem: Environmental > Terrestrial > Soil > Coastal area > Acid sulfate soil | place: Finland: Risofladan, Vaasa | collected... | reverse complement strand
AACGTACCCAAGGGTAGAATCCGGGTTCGCCGCGACGCGCCTACGTAGCTCAGGCGGCAGAGCACTTCCTTGGTAAGGAAGAGGTCCCGAGTTCGAATCTCGGCGTAGGCTCCACCTCCCGCTTGCGAGTTCAATAGCAGCGGTTTAGACTAAGCGGAAGAAGATTTTGACCCCTTTCGGACAAACCGAATTTGCGGTATGGAAGAGGTCATAAACTTTCGAACCGGTACTAAACCGCTGTAAGTAGAAAAGCGCTCTGCCTGAACTCGGCAGGGAGGGAAAAGTGGCAAATCTCAAGGTCGTCAAGTCCAAGCCGACCCCGGCCATCGAAAGACTGGTCGACGACTACCTCGCTCACTGTCAGGCGATCGGCCTCAGCGCCAAGACGGTCAAGTTCTCCTACGGCTATCCGCTGCGTGAGGTCTTCCTGCCGTGGTGCGCCGAGAGCGGAATCGCGGAGGTGGGCGCGCTCAGCAGCCGCGACGTCGACCGGCTGAGCATCCAGCTCTTGGAGCAGGGCGGCAGGCGGGGAGCCCTGAGCCGGGCGACGGTCTGGACCTACCTGAAGGCGGTCAAGCGCTTCCTGGCCTGGAGCAAGGGGGAGGGGGAACCGGTCCAGGCCGAGGCCAAGCTGCCCAAGCTCCCCCAAAAGCTGGTCGAGATCCTGAGCCGGGCCGAGATCGAGCGACTGGAAGACGCGGCCGTGAACGAGCGCGACAAGCTGATCGTCCGCCTGCTGGCGGACACCGGGATCCGGGTCAGCGAACTGGTCCAGCTGCGGACTTCCGATTTCGTCGAGCGCGACCGGACTGCCTTCATCAAGGTCATCGGCAAGGGGGTGCGCGAACGGCTGGTTCCGCTAACGCCGGCGCTCTACCGCCGGCTGCGCCGGTATGCCGATCGAGGCCGGCCGCAGGACGCTGGAACCGATCGAGTCTTTCTGGCCCTGCGCAAGGACGCTGATGGGGACTACGGCGGCCTCACGCCGTCAGGGGTGCAGCAGATGGTCCGCGGGCTGGGCGAGAAGGCGGGCCTCGGCAGGCGCGTCCACCCCCACATCTTTCGGCACTCGGCGGCGACTTATTACCTGCAACGGGGGATGGACTCGTTGCTGGTCGCCCAGATCCTCGGCCACAGCTCACTCCAGATGATTCAGAAGGTGTACAGCCACCTCAGCCCGACCGACGCACACGCCGCCCTGGTCGCGGCTTTGCGTAAAGACCACGATTGAGGCTCCCTGGGGACCCTGGTAAACGCAATAAGCGAACCAAAGTTGCGGTTGTTGCGTTTAAATGCTAAGAATGAATGAGGTCAAGGAGGTTTTATGGCAGTCGCCGCCCGTCCAATAGCCGGCCGCCGGCGCCCCGACGTCCTCGTGCGGGCCGGCAGGAATGAGATCACCGCTCTGCGCCAGCTGGCACGGATGCTCAACTCAACCCGCGCAGGCAGGTTCGAACTCGTTATCGACGGCCAGGCCGAGAACCTTCCCCCATCAGCGGTCGATGGGCTTCGCCGCCTGGTCGCAAGCCTCGCTCGCGAGTCGGCGGTGAGCATCATTCCGCGGGGAGTCGAGCTGACTACGCAGTCAGCCGCGGATCTGCTGGGCATCTCCCGACCGCGCCTCATCCAGCTTCTGGAAAGGGGGGACATCCCATTTCGGCGAGAGGGGACTCATCGGCGCCTGCGGCTTGAGGACGTCCTCGCCCACCGAGAGGAGCGCAGTAGCAGACAGGAGCGCGCAATGCGTGCCTTGCAGGCTGTCACGGACGACTACGAGAACAGCTGAGTCCCGGTAGGCTGACCATCCGATGGCGGCGCTTCGGGTGGTTCTGGACACGAATGTCCTCTGGCCAAACTACCTTCGCGACACCTTGCTCAGACTTGCGAGCTACAACCTCGGACTGTTCGAACCGTTATGGAGCAAGCGGATCATTGACGACCTGGGGAGGACTCTTCAAGAGCAGCGGAGAATCGATCCAGCGGGCTGGGAGAGGTTATCTGCTTCGTTAGCCGGATTCCCGGAGGCTGAGCAAGAGGTTCCCCAAGAACTGATCGATCGAATGACGAACGACCCGGGGGATCGTCATGTCCTCGCAACCGCTGTGGCATCCGGCGCAGATTTTCTGATCACGTGGAACTTGAAAGACTTCGCCGCGGAGGACTGCGAGGCGTTCGGCGTCGAGGTGATGACGCCAGACGCCTTCCTGATGGCTCTCTATCGGGAGGCTTCCGAGGATGTTCTCGACACCCTGGCGTTACAGGTGGCCGGCTATCGGCGGGATCCGCAAACCTTCGCGGGCCTGCTGAAGGTGCTGCTAGCCGCCGGAGCTGAGGAGTTCGCGTACACCGTTGCAGAAGAGGAGGACATGGACGACCTCGAGGAGCGGGTCCGCGAATTCCGCGACGGGCTGTTCGAGTCGGTCTGACTCGGCAAGGATGAACTCTGGATGAGGTTGAGGTCCACCAGATTGCGGATGCCGTCACCGCCCACCGTCGCGAAATTCCCTCCGCGGCTCAGGGGCGTTGAAAAACAGGACGGGCAATAAATGGCCTTCAAGGATCTCGTAGCTGGCGCCGGCATCGCGTTAGCCGCCGCGAGGGCCGTAAACGAGGTCGCCGCGGCAGTCCGGGACTCTGATTCGGCGGGTCATTGGCTTGGGCGCCTCAATCAGCGGCTGCGCGGCAAACGGCCAGGCGTACCCAGGCTCCAGCTGGTCTATTGGGAGGTGCTCTACAACGCGTTCAGTCTGCGGGCTTTTCAGAAGCTGCGGCCCCCTTCGCTCCTTGTGAGCACCACCGAATGGACAAGGGATGGAACTGCCGAAGTCATATCCCGGCATCTGACTGCCGCTGAGCTCGCACGAGTCTCAGCGGCGTACGGACAAATCGAGCCGTATCGATGGTTCTTTGGACAGGGCTATTTGTCGCTCTTCGCCGACCGGGTTGGCGGGGAGGATCAGAAGGCGATGGAGACGCTTGCCGGTTGGTTCGTCGAGGCCGAGAAGGCGCTCAGGCGCGCCGCGTTCAGCAGCCGGGACTATCCGCGCGTGACGCATGCCGTCGAGGTTGAACTAGACATCGCCAGACCGGCCGAGCGAAAGCCGTTGCTTGAGCGGACACATGGAGCGCTCATTGGCGGTCGCGACATCGAGCAGGTGGGCTTCGTCACCGTTATGGGCTTTGCCGTAGTGCTTGCGATTTATCGCTTGTGGGCCTTCGGGGGGTGGTTGAACCGCCGCTTCAAACATTCCGAGCGGTAGGCACGGACGGGTGCGCTGATTCCGGCAAAATGCGCGGCGCGCCACTCGACCCCGACGCGCCTGAATGCGCCGGCGGTTACACCGGCGGGGACGCGGCGGTGGGCGCCACGGTCTAATTGCGGTCAGGCAACATCGGCGGCGACTCCGGCTCATCCAGCAGTTCCGCGACGCCGTCCAGGACTGGAGCGCGAAGTAGGGCAGTCACGATTCGATGGATCGAGCTGGGTCTCACTGGCCGGCCTTGACGGGCGGATGTGATCGTCGCCGCGCTGATCCCTGACGCCCGAACAAGGTCCTGGGCCGTCCAGCCACGGAGGGTCAGCTCGCGGTCGAGGCGGTGACGGCTGATTCGTGCGCTCAACCGATTACTCGCCTGGTGACCTTGCCCAGCGTCGATGAGACGGACGACCAACCGGGCCCTCTCCAGTCACCACGTCGGGCCCGGTTGATGAGCTCCCGGGGTGACGGCCGCACCGGAGCCTCGAACGGCAGCACCAAGGAACGCCAGGCGGGGACCTCATCCCAGCGTCGGGAGGTGAGCTGGGCGGGGGCCGACGAGCCATAGAGAAGAACCGGCTGGCGCATCCGGCGCAGCGCGTCGGGCGTGGCAAGCGGCCGGCCCAGGCGCTGGGTGGAGGTACTGGAGCGGCCGTCGTTGTTCCAGCTCGGGACCTCGAACGTTCGGGTCTCGTCGCCGATCCCGCGCGAGAAGTGCTCGAGAGTGCGAAGGTCGCCCTGGCCGGGGAGCAGGAGCCGGGCGCGGCAGTTGTTCCAGACCGTGCGGGCCTGCTCAGGGCCATAGCCCTCCTCGAGTTGCGCCAGGTCGTGGAAGCAGAGCAGCAGCTGGATGCCCTGGCCGGGACCGGTCGACGTGTAGCCGCCCAGCCGAGGCATGCGGGCGAAGTTGGCTACCTCGTCGAGGGCGAGGAGCAGGCGAGGAGCGAGAACACCGCCCTGGCGACGAGCGCGGCGGGTCGCGGCGGCGAGCAGCGACTGTAGGAGCGCCGAGAACAGCGGCCGGCATCGCTCGGCCTCCTCGGCGGGGGCGACCAGGTAGAGGGTGCCACCGGTCTCCAACAGGTGCCCGAGGTCGAGGTTGGTGCGCGGGTCTGCCTCGGCGGAAGTCGCGTGCTCGACTCGAGGGTCTAGCCACAGGGACAGCGCCGAGCGTGCGGTAGAGGCGATCGAGCCGGCCTCCCGGTCGGGCGTGTTAGCGAACGCCGTCAGCAACTCGCCGGCGGTGGTTCCGCCGTGAGCCTTGGCCAGGCCCACGTATTCGCCCTGGCTGAGGCTGTTGAGCCGAGCGAGAACGGCTCGAAGGTCGCCGCCCTCCGTGTTACCGACGAGCAGAAGGCCGGCCAGCAGGCTAGAAGCGGCGTGGTACCAGTGCGCTGACTCGCCGCGCTTGCCGTCGGACGTGAAGAGGTCGGCGATTTCCACCGCCCGCGAGGGGTCGGACGTCTCGGCGACCGGGTTCCAAATGGCGGGCGTCAGGCCGAGGTCGGTGATCCATTCGTGGTCGCTGTCGAGCGGGGCGAAGACCCATACGGGGCCCACGCTCGCTCGGTGATGCCCCGTGAGCCGAACCAGCTCCTCTTTGGTCGAGGTTGCAACGGCGGCTCCGCACCAGCCGAGGAGGGTTGGGACGACCACAGTCGAGGTCTTGCCCGAGCGCTGAACGCCGAAGACGAGAGCGTTATCCTCGGCCGGCGTCTGGAGCACCTTCCGACTCCACCAGCCGAGCACGATCCCATCTGGGTGCAGACTTTCGGCTTTCGCAGTGCGGCCCAACCGCCGCGTATCGCCCGGGGTGGCCCAACGGCTCTCGCCGTGGCTGTCGCGCCCGCGGCGGGTGATGCGCGACAAGCTGGAACCGTCGAAACGACTCAAGACCGCGTGAACGGCAGCTGCGAGGGCGGCCAGTAGGCCGACGGCGGCCGGCCAGAAGATCGCGCCGCTGACGGCCGGCGCGACTCTCAACCAGGGCTGCGCCGGATGCTGGACGAGCCCGCCGAAGAGATTGGAGAACGTGTCTGGTCCTGGTGCGGGGAGCGAGGCAAGGCGGCCCTCCAGAAGCAACGAGAGCCACAACGCCACGTAGAGCCACGCGCCAACGCCAAATCCAATGGCCGTGACGACCATGGCGAAAATGAGGAGCGCATCCGTGCTGCCAGAGCTGCTGTTTGATCTCTGGCTCATCGGCTTCTCTCCCGCTCCATCTCCCGGCCGTGTTCAAGGCGGCGCCGCTGCTCTTCCGCCAGTTGCTCGGCCTCCCAGCGGTAGTGAGCCGCCATCCTGGCCAGCACCCGCTGGAAGCCCAGACGTGAGGACGAGCGCCGGGTGACGCGGCGCAGAGGGTCGTGGACGGCCAGGCGCTGGCGGACGGTCTCTCGCGTCACGCCGCGCCGCCCGGACTCGAGCGGCTGCCGGCAGCCCTCGAGCAGACGGCGATCCAGCGGACTCTCAGCGGTTCGCTCGCCGCGTTGGCGCTCCATCTCGCGGCCCAGGGCCTGCTTCATTCGGGCGAGCCGCACCTTCGTGATGCGCAGTTCCTGGAACCGACCGGGTTCGACTTCGAGCCGCGCAGCCATGACGATGTGGACGTGGGGGTGGGCGGTGTTGCGATGCTCGGCCGCCAACCAGGGCGGCAGCGGACCACCGCTGTCGCGCTCCAGCTGGCTCATCATGTCGCGCGCCAGGCGACGGAGGTCCAACCCGCGGGCGTCCTCGGGGGAAAGGACGAATCGATAGACCGCGCGAGCGCTCCGGCTGGTTCGCGGCACGCCAACGATGGATCGGCGCACGTGCCTCAGCAGCGCGCGCCGCTCCGGATCGCCGATCGTCTGGTCTTGGTTGAAGAGCCGGCCCTGGGGAGAGGCGGAGTCGCGAAAGGCGACGTAGCGGACGAGGCCCGACACGCCCTTCTCGTCTCGCTCACGGTTCTGGTGGTCGCGGTAGTGGACATAGCGAAGAAAGCCGCCCACGGCCTTACCGGCCTTGGACGACGCCGCCGTGTACTGGACCGACAGAATCGCGCGCGTACTCCTCATCCGACCTCCTCATCGATCGCCTCTTCGAGGCGGAAGAGCCGCCGGCGGGCGCCGGCCGCCGACTCCTCGAAGAGCTCCTCGCACAACTGGGCGCCGCCAGGCACGATTCGAACCAGCAGCCGCTGGCTTTGCTCGGTCGCGATCAGCCCGGACAGCACTCCCTGGTTGAGTGCCTTGAGCTGGGCCAGCAGCTCAGGACCGATGTCACCGGGGGGACCTCCCGCCTCGATCGCGAGGGCCCTTTCCACAAGCAGGCGGATACAGCCGTTGAGGGCCAGCCCGCTCTCGCTGGCGAAGGCCTGGAGGGCGGCGAAGGTTCGATCCGTGAAGCGGACGTGGACATCGTGACCGTGGATCCGCGACGTGGCACCAATGCGCTGTTTCATAGGCAAGCTCCTACAAACGGGGCGTGCCGCTCCGGCGGCAAAACCGCTCCACATCGGCACCGCGGGGGGCGGCCCCGCGGGAAGTACGGACCAACGGGAGGAGCGGCCGTGCTCCTGCTGCCGGTTTCCTCGGTCCGAAGAGGGAGGCACTCGCTTGGCGCGGTTGCCTCTATTTCGTAACATGCAGGATTGGCATGTCCCCTTCCCTTGAGCCTGACGATTTCGAGTTCAAGGACGACTCGGAAAGGCTGACTCTGGCGGAGGCGGCGGCACGATTGGGCTGCCACGTGGAGACGTTGCGGGTGCGGGTCCGCCAGAGGCGGCTGGAGGTCAGTCGCGGGCCTCACGGCCGCTACTACGTGACCGCCGAGGAGCTCTCCTACCTGTTGCCACCGCGCCGAATGAAGCGGCGGGATCTCGGTCCGGCCGCGATGGAGCCGGTCAACCGCGACTTGAACGCTCTGATCGAGCAGCCGGATCGGCTGGCCGGCTGGCAGCGCGGGCTCCTGGCAGCGATCCGTAACGACCCGGAGATGGACCTCCATCTCTACCGGGTTCTGGCGGTCAACTCCCTACTTCTGGCCGGCCTCAACACCGTCGAAACTGCGGAACAGCTCGACCTCTCTGTCCGCCATATCCGGCGGCTCCGTCGCGAGACGCTCACCGCCGGGCTCAAGAAAACGCTCGACAGGCTGCGGAGAAGGGAGCGGGGGATAGCTCGGCGCGCGTCGCGACCGCTGGTCCGGGAGATTCAACAGCGGCTCGAAGCAGCCGGCTTCAGGCCGGCCAGACGCAATCCGAGGGCGGGGGAGTCTGGCGCCCGGGGCGGCCGACCTGCCCGAGTTGCCCTGGTCCGCGACCTCAGCAGGGATCAGATCCGCCACCTCTTGACGATGGGTCTCACCAGGGAGCAGGTCGACGCCATATCGTTGTTGGGCATCGGTTCCGACGAGCTCAACGAACTGAGCCTCCATGGACTGTCGGAGCCGGCTCAACAGACAACCCAAGCGCAGCCCAACTTCTGACCCAATGGGGTCGGGGAACCGCCTGCGGGCGGTAGCGAGATAAGTCGGGCGCTGCCCGACCCGAACCGTCAGTCGTAAAGCGGCCGGTTTACCATTCCCATCCTCCGGTCCAACGCGACGTACACCTGTCGCCGGCGTGCTGTTCAGTCAGGGCGTAATGCCGGTCGATGGTTTGGCCGGCGCAAGAGAGGGAGGCATCAATGGCTGAGGGTTTGGGGATCGTCGACGTTGCCAGGCTGGCCGATGCGTGCGCTGATTCCTCGCGCGAGGCTGGCATTCAGATCACGACCGCGTTGGAGCCGATCGCGGGACGGATGGCACCGATTAAGCCGGCGACCTACGCGGGAGGCGTGTTCCAGGAAGACGAGCGATGGTGGGGTGAACCACCCGAGCGGACTGGCGTGATCGTCATCGATAACCCGCCTAGCCAGGCTAACCGGCTCGAAGCGGCGCTACATGGAATGCGCTCCGAATTCGGGCTGCCCGAGATAGTTCTCGACCTCACATCTGTTGGGAACCTTCCAACGCACCTGCCACGACAGATCTCGAGCTTCCGCTTCCCACATCGCCAAGCCGATGCCTACCTACGGGACGCTGTGCTTGATGGCACCCCATTTCCGCGTTCGGCCGCAGGAGCCGCGATCATCGATGCCACCGCCGACCGTCCCGAAGCGCTCTTCAGGTGGTTTCCACAGGCCCTTCTATTCGGCTATTGGCAGTCCCACCTTGGCAAGAAGCGCACGCAGTCGAAACTGGCCCGATCGTGGGTCTCGGAAATCGTCGGCTACGCTCCGGCGACGTCGGCCGGTCACCGGACGGGCCTCTCCGGAACGAAAGGCGACCCGTTGAATCTTGCCGCCGAGGAGCGCGTCGAATACGTGGAGGACGACATCCTCGCCGGCTGGGATCTGACCGCACGCGCTGGCAAGGAGGCGGGTCCTACCGGCCAGCGAAAGAAGGAGAAGCTGTCTGAAATCGGCCATGGGCAAGTTCCCTACGCCAATGCGGCCCTCGCGAGCGTTTCGTTCAAGGCTATCGAGCAACATACGACCGTCTCCTTCGCAGGTCTCCGCCGGATCAAGACCTCAGCCCAGGGTCGCGGCCTCCTCGTGGCGCTCGGTTTGATAGCCCACGTCGACGCCTTCGGACGACCCTTCAGCCTCCGAAGCGGTTGTGATCTCCGACCCGTAAGGTCATCCTGGCGCTGGCTCGGTCCCGACCGTGATCAGGAGCTGCAGGCGTTGGACTTCGAAGGCGCGGCCGATCTTCTAAGACACTCTGTTGAGGCAGCCGGCGAGCTTGCCTCGGATGGAGGTTGGAAGTCGGAACCGCTGGTGCTCCGACCGAATTCGGCGTTACAGAAGGCGATCGAGCTCAGCTGGCCGGTCCGCGAGTAGGCGCCGCAAGTGCTGAGCATCCGAGTTCGGCTGATTCACGGCACATTTCGCGGCTCGGCCTCCGACCTGGCCATGACCGGTCAGGACGACCCCGGCGAGTGGCCTCCGAGTCCAGCGCGCATCGTGGCGGCGCTGGTCGCGGCTGGCGGGATTGACTCTGCGTCTCGGGTGAGCGATGGCGCTGAGTTGCGTCTCTTCGAGACCGCGGCTCCGCCTTCGATTCAGGCCAGTCCGCCGGAGGACGTCCTCACCTCACCCCTGCGGCCTCGCTTCGTGGTCATGAACGAGAGAAGGGACGCTACGGTTCAGGAATACCCGGCCAGGACTGCGGCCGAAGCGCGCCCCGGCTCGCGCCGCGCGCCGCGGGATCCGACCGTCATCTACACCTGGTCCGACATAAGCCCCAGCATCGAAGAGCTCGATTCCCTCAAAACGCGTGCTGCTCGGGTTGGCTACCTGGGTTGCGCAGATTCCCCGGCCGTCATGACGGTATTGACGGAACTCGAGCCGATCGGTCCCGGCGAGAGATGGGCCCCAGTTAGCGACGGCGATCAACTAATCGCGGTGCCCGGGCCCGGATATGTCGACATGCTCAGCGACTATTACTTGGCCTGGACCACGGGCACAGCGCGTCGTGCTTGGTATCCCGTGACGAGGGCGGCGTATGCGGTGCCGGGCCAGCATGTTGCGCGCTGGACCACGCGGTGGCCCCACGTCCTCTGGATGCGCCTGGCAGATCCACTGCCGGGCGAACTCGTCATACCCGTGACCGAGACATTCCGGTCATCCGTGCTCGCCCTCTATCAGAGGTATATCGGCGATCCGCCCCAGCTTCTCCATGGCCATGGCTACGACGGACGCCGCGACTACCAGCACGCCCAGTACATAGCGCTTCCTGACGTCGGCCATGAGTACGCCACAGGCCGGATCCACGGCCTCGCTGTAATGTTGCCGTCCGACGCGTCGGCGGAAACTGTGGAGAGTCTCAGGACGGCACTTTGGCGGCCGTGGTCGTTGCGTATCCCCGGCCGCGCGCCGGTTGCGGTGCGACCGTACGGTGGGGAGAATCGGCCATTGGCCACCCAACCACGCCGATGGTCGCGACCGGCGCAGACCTGGATGTCCGTATTTCCGGTCGTCCACGAGCGGCGCCGCCGGCACGGACCGAGCCCCGCCGACGTCGTTGCCTGGTGTCGCCACGCCGGGTTTCCGGACCCCGTCTCGGCCACTCTCAGTCTGGTCCCGCTTATCAATGGAAGCCCTGCGCTCCGACCAGAGCATGTCTTCAGGGACCGCGACGACTCTCGCCGCCCGTATTCCTTTTTGGCGGTGAGCTTCGGATCCGCGGTGACCGGCCCGATGGTACTTGGCCGCCTACGCCAGTTCGGACTTGGGTTGATGTTGCCGGTTGCAACCGGCGCGGTCGATGACCGCTGAGTTTCCGGACTTTGACGACTTCTATACGGCCGCCAACGATGGCCAGCGGCCATTTCCATGGCAGAGTCGGCTCGCATCAACAGTCGTTCAAGCGCATTGGCCGGGGACGATTGGCATTCCGACCGGCATGGGCAAAACGGCTTGCATCGACGTAGCGGTTTGGGCGCTCGCCCACGATGCCTTCCAGCGCGGAGCGAAACGCGAAGCAGCTACCCGCATCTGGTACGTCGTCAATCGGAGGTTGCTCGTCGACGAGGCGTATCGGCGCGGATGTCGGATTGCGCAGCTGCTGGCGAATCCTTCAACGGTGGGCGATGCGCGGCGCCAATCGGCCCTCGAGGCGATCAGCGGCGCCCTTCATGGATTGGCCTCCATCAGCTCCGAGGGCGGCCCGCTCCACGTCTCTCGGCTCCGGGGAGGAGCGGATCTCGGCGAGCGCCCGCCGGCACCTTCACACCCCGCCCTCATTTTCGCCACGGTCCCGATGTTCGCCAGCCGACTGCTCTTCAGAGGTTATGGCAGCAGCCATTCGATGCAGCCGATCGACGCCGCCCTTGCGGGTATCGACAGTCTGGTCCTGCTCGATGAGGCACACCTAGCCGCGCCTCTGATGAACCTCGTCCGGATGGCTGCCGAGTGCGACACCGGAGACGCGGGGACTCTCCTTGTGCCGCCGCGAGCACGCCCAAGACTGATCGCGCTCACCGCCACCGGCGAAGCGGATGACGAGCGATTTGATTTGGACATTGACGATGAATGTAGTCCCTTGATCGCCGAGCGTCTTACAGCGTTTAAGCCTGTTGAACTCGCCACATCAACGAAAGCGTCAATGGCAGCGACCATGGCTGCCCGGGCTGCCGAACTTTCGCAGTCGATGCCATCGGGGGCCGGCATCATCTTCTGCAACAGCGTCGACCTCGCCCGCAAGGTCTCCACCGAGTTGGAGCGACGTACCAAGGCGGCGCCCGTACTAGTGACCGGCCGCATGCGAGATCGTGAGGCCGACGCGGTGCGTTCGCGGCTCTTGGACCCGGAGGTGGGAGCGCCAAGCGGCCGGCCGACTGGCACCCAGGCCGCCGGCTTCATAGCCGTGAGTACCCAAACGCTGGAGGTGGGGGCCGACCTCGACTTCGACTTCTTGGTAACCGAGTCCGCCGCAGTGAGATCCCTCATCCAGCGCTTCGGAAGGCTCAACCGTCTTGGTCGTCGCCCGCACGCTCGAGGAGTCATCTGCCATGCGGCGGACGACAAAGGCGATGGGGTGTACGGCCTGGGCTCAAAGGTCGCTTGGGACCGACTCCAGTGGATCGAAGGACCCATCAACCTCGCACCGGCGCTGATCGAGGCAGTTCTCGGTAAGCCGGACGACGTTCCGCCTCGAGCTGGCGAACTTCTCGCCGAGCATCTTTGGGAATTCGCCAAGACGAGCATGCGTGAACCCGGCGAGCCGCCGGTCGAGGTCTTTTTCGACGAGCTTGGCGATGACTCGAAAACTGTATCGGTGGCCTGGCGTGAGGTCCTTCCCGAGCTGGCCGACACCCGCCTGATTCCGGCTCTGGACGCGGCAGAGGGTATCGAGGTCCCGATCGGTGAACTCCGAAAAGCACTGCGTGATCGACCGAGTGTGATTCGGCGGCTGCGCGGCGATCGGGCATCGCTCGAGATGATCACTGTCGATGGCCTTCGGCCGGGGGATACGATCCTGCTTCCCTCGTCGGCCGGCCTCTACGACATCGGAGGCTGGAGCCCCGATGCCGCAAATCCGGTGATCGATGTCGGAATCCTGCGATCTGGAGTCCTTTGGCTCGACACCAACGTCATCGGAATGTTCATTGAGCTGGATGTAGACGACCGTCAACGTCTGCAGGCGCCGATCGCCGGGCTAGGGGCCGACGATCTCGACCATCCCACACGTCGCTCTCTGCTTTCTTCCATTCGCGATCTTCTGGAGGCTGGGACCCCACGGTTCGATCTCACCGTTGTGGAGTGGCTGGATTACCTGGCTCGGGTCGACTGGTCGACAGTCGTCGTAGACAACGGTTACCCCGCGTATTGCCCGGGCATCACCACTCGACGGGGCGCCCGGATGATGATTCGGGCCGACTCGTTCGATGACCTCAGCTTCGCGGCGACTAATAGAGATAGCCCTTTACTCGAAGACCACCTTGTCATGGTTGGCAACGTGGCACGGCGCGTCGCTGAGAGTCTGACACTCCCGGAGCGGGTGTCACGGTGCATCGAGTTGGCTGGCCGACTTCACGACCTAGGTAAGTACGATCTTCGATTTCAGCGCCAACTCGACCCGAACGGGACGGCGACCGCGGCGCTGGCCAAGTCCTCAGTTCGTCTGGAGCTCTCGGCATCGGCAGCTGCCGAGTCGGGTTGGCCCCGCGGCGGCCGTCACGAGCTGCTTAGTACACGTCTGGCGAAAACATGGCTTGAGGATTTGACGGCGATCGAAGGCGGCGGCCCCGAGGTCGACCCTGACCTGCTGCTTCACCTCATCGTCTCGCATCATGGCCACGGCCGACCTTGGGTCGCGGTGGCAGGCGATCCTTATCCCGTCCGGGTCTCGGCTTCAATCGATGCCGCTCGAGTCATTGCCAGCGGAGACCTGTCCGTCCCGGATTGGTCCCAGGCCAGCCGCTTCAGGCGGTGCTGCGAGCGCTATGGCGTATGGGGCATCGCGCTTCTCGAGGCAGTGCTCAGGCAAGCCGACCATGTTGCCTCCGGCCAGGTACGAGTCGCATGACAGCGCTAAGAGCCGGAGGTCTGCCCGCCGATTGGCTTAACGGATGGCTAGCAGCGCTTGGTGTCACGGTACTGATCGAAGGGGTCCGCTTGCGCTGGTCACGTGAGCCGCAGCCAGTGGCCGAGTTCGAGTGGGACAGGCATGGTGACCTCGGATCGGCCGTCGATTCGGCTCTTCAGGAGGCTGGCGGACGTACCTACGCGGGCGCTCATCTGCGGCGTCAAGCAAGCCTGGATGAGTACCGGTCCGCAGCCGCGCGCGCCCGAACGGACGGCGACTTCTCGCTTGCCATGGTAATGACGGACCTTGCATTAGACCGGGAGGGGAAGCAGCCGGGCCCCACGCCGTCAACGTTTTACACCAGTGGACCCGGCACCGTGGGAACGATCGGTGACCGGCTTGACACCTGTCTGCGCCTGATCCCGCCTCCAGGCGCAGGGAGTGCAGCTGCAAGCCTGGCCGGCCATGGACCGCGGGTCAAGGCGAATGGTTTGGGCTTTGACGTCCGGCGTATCGCCATCGGGGATATGGCAGGTGATTTCGGCGAGATGTACATCGACCCCGTCATCGAAGCCTTGGCCTTTTTCGGCCTGGCATTCTTTACGGTTCGGGGCGACGGTAACCGGGCAGCCACCCGAGGTTGGAGTCGACGGCGCGCGCGTATGGACTCGTTCACCTGGTTCGCTTGGGGTCCGGCGATTGACCGATGGTCGATCGACGCGGCCCTCAGTTTGGCGTTCGCGGTGCCCGATGTCACGGATTGGCGCTCACTAGCAAGCTTGGAGATCCATGCTGTCTTCGAAAGCGTTGCGTATACATCGAAGGGGTCGGCCGATCCGACGCGCGCCTTCGCAAGCCGCCGAGTGCGATGACGGGCGACATCGAACCCGTAGTTCCGATAGGCGCCCTCGAACACCACCTTTACTCCCCGCCACGGCGCCCTGATCCACGTCGATGGCATGTGGGCAGACAACGAGCACACAGTTCGGGGAGTGGCCGGTCACAGGCGCGCCGATTCCGGGTCTAACACGTTCGAGAGAGGCAGTCACACGATACGGGCAATGCCGCTCTGGTCCGAGCGATATGGCCTATCAGGGCGCGCCGATGTGGTGCTTTTTGGGGCGGGCGGTGCTGTCTCGCCGGTTGAGTACAAGATGGGTCTCGCCACCGTCGAGCCGCTGACGTTCAGCTCTGTGCCCAAGCGCTATGCCTCGAGGAGATGCTTGGCGTCACCGTCCCGATCGGACATCTCTGGCTCTCCGCGCCCCGCCGTCGTGTGGTCGTTCAGTTCGATGTTCCTCTGCGGATGGCAAGTATTGATGCTACTGGCCAGGTGAGGGACTTGGCTCTCCAGCGACCGTCTACCCGGAGGCGCCCGCCGATCAGCGCTGCCGTTCGTGTCAGCTCTTGGACTACTGTCAGCCAGAGCTCTGCGGTTCGCCGGACCGCGTCAAGCGGTACGTCGCCGAGGTCCTCGGATGCGCCTACTAACCACTCTCTACGTGACCGAACATCGCGCTCGGATTGCAGTCCGTAGTCATACCATCGCCGTGTTTCATGGAGGGCCATTGGTCGCGGGTGCCACTTCAGAAGCTCGAGGCCGTGGTCATCGTTGGCGGTGCGCAAGTTACGACAGAGGCGCTTGAAGCCTGCGCAAGCAACGGCGTCAATGTCACGTCTTTAGCCGGCAATGGCCGAGTCCGCTACCAGGCGGGGCACGGGATGGGTGGTAACGTGCACCTACGGCTTCGCCAGATCCAAGGGGCCCTTGATTTTCGGACCCGGGACCAGGTTGCTCGCTGGTTGGTTGCCGGCAAGCTTGCGAACTGTCGCCAAATGCTCAAGCGATGGTGGTGGGATGCGCGAAGTACTGATCGCCGCTACATGTCTGAGCGCCAGGCGCGCGTCGCCGCCTGCAGCGCCGAACTGGTGTCAGCTGCGGACGGTAACGCCATCCGAGGCTGCGAGGGCGAGGGAACCAGGCTCTATTTCGAAGGACTCCGTCGACATCTCCGGGTCGCTGGAAGCAAATTCTCCTTCGATGTCCGCACGCGCCGGCCGCCGCGCGACCCAGTGAACGCGACGCTCGGATTCGTCTATGGCTTAGTTCTCGGTCCCTTCGCAGGAGCCTTGGAAGCGGTCGGACTCGATCCTCAAGTCGGATTCCTGCATGGGGTCCGGCCTGGGCGGCCGTCTCTCGCGCTGGACGTCTTAGAGGAGTTCCGACCCGCCATCGCCGACCGCTTCGTAGCGGGACTCTTCACGCGAAGGATGCTAACCGAAATCGACTTCGTGACGACGCCGGGCGGCGCTTGTTACCTCGCTGAGGCCGGACGCAGGAAACTACTTTACGAGTTCGACCAGTTCAAACGTGTCGAAGCGTTTCACCCACCTCTTAGAAGGGCGATTCCTCGGTCGGCATTGCCACTAACCCAGGCCACTTTGATGGCTCGCTTCTTGCGTGGCGACTTGCCGGCCTACGCGTCATATGTGATGGAGAGCTGAGGCGTTTGCAGGGTTGGACGTTCTTGTCACCTATGACATCGACACAACCTTCCCCGCAGGAGAACGTCGGCTAGTTCGCGTGGCTCACGTGTGCGAGGCCTACGGAGCTCGTGTCCAGAAGTCCGTCTTTGAATGCCGGCTCACACCGGCTCGCCTGCAGCGGCTGGTAATCCGACTAGCAGACCTGGTCGACCCCAGCCTCGATAGCATAAACGTCTACACCTTCAGCGCTGACCTCACTTCGTCGCGACTCTCTTTGGGCCGGCGGCCTGTGCACGAACCGGGGAAACCGTGGATCATGTAGGTTCCCCGAACCTCCGGTGATCCGGGCTGAAGGAAAGCGTTGCCGGACGACGACTGAACTCAACCGCGACAGCGCGCTGGCCGCGATTCCCCTTTTCGATGCACCTTGACAAGATCAAACCACCATCGCCGGGGAGAGATCCCCGGCCTTCATTGAGCGCTCGAAGAGAGAGAGTCAGCCTCCTACCTGGTTCCCTCCATCGCCGGGGAGATATCCCCGGCCTTCATTGAGCGAACGTCTGCCGCGAGTCGGTCGTGGCCGGTGCCGTGCAGCTATCGCCGGGGAGAGATCCCCGGCCTTCATTGAGCGGACATCCCGCAGAACCAGTACCTGGTGGCCGCTCACCCATCGCCGGGGAGAGATCCCCGGCCTTCATTGAGCGTCGGTGCCGTCAGCCGTCTTGACCTTGGGCGGAACCCCATCGCCGGGAGAGATCCCCGGCCTTCATTGAGCGCTGGTGGTTGTTGGACTGGCTGGGTTGGGACAATGCCATCGCCGGGGAGAGATCCCCGGCCTTCATTGAGCGAGACATGGCTTTGAGTCCTAAAACAGAGAGGGATCCCATCGCCGGGGAGAGATCCCCGGCCTTCATTGAGCGCTGATAGCTGGCGTGCGCGGGTGCTGTGGGCGCTCCCATCGCCGGGAGAGATCCCCGGCCTTCATTGAGCGCTGATAGCTGGCGTGCGCGGGGTGCTGTGGGCGCTCCCATCGCCGGGAGAGATCCCCGGCCTTCATTGAGCGCAGGTCCAGGAGCAGACCAACCTCACCGCCGGCGCCCATCGCCGGGGAGAGATCCCCGGCCTTCATTGAGCGCAATGAGGAGGCCTGGAATCCCCGCCGGGTTCTACCATCGCCGGGGAGAGATCCCCGGCCTTCATTGAGCGGCCTACTGCATCCCCATCCCCCAACCACGTCTTAAGGACACGTTCGCCAATAACGTAGGCATCGTTCGCTAGGCCGCCGTGGGCCGGATGGTGTAGTTCCAAGTGGGGTACACAACGTGCCTTCGCAGTGGGA
>Ga0307373_10007408_pt1 | contig 17140 bp, 12 predicted proteins | sample OX2MG_FD_202534 | JGI IMG/M metagenome (GOLD analysis project Ga0307373, IMG submission 202534) | Soil microbial communities from Risofladan, Vaasa, Finland - OX-2 | ecosystem: Environmental > Terrestrial > Soil > Coastal area > Acid sulfate soil | place: Finland: Risofladan, Vaasa | collected... | reverse complement strand
GGGTAGGCTGGAGTTCCGGCTCCCCGACCCTGAACCACCTCCTCCGGTCGAGCTTGAAAACGCAGGCTCACAAGGCCTCAGATTCTCCACGACCTGGGAGAAGAGGGCGGGGGGCCTATCTACAAAGTAGGCTCTCGATCCTTGCGGACCGGGCCTCAGCGCAGGGCGGCCTCCCCGCCGGACACCAACCCTCGAACTGTTCTAACCCGAAACCGAGGCCAAGGCGAACTTTTTCGCCGCTGCCTTGCTCCCCCCGCAAGGCAGCGGCCAAGCTCACAGACCAAAATCAAGGGCACAAGCAACAGCAAAACCAAGGGCAAAAACCAAGATACAAGCGCAGCGCTCACAGTCTAGCGCTGCGGCTTGTTGATTTTTTAGCGTCGCGGGTGGCGCATCTATGAAAGGGGCGGCGGGAGTCAAGAGTTTTTTCAAGTCCTTTGGTTTCTACTCCCCGGTGTCGCGCCGCGAGCGAGGCCTGCTGGGCCGAGCGAGCGCAGCGACACCGCTCCCTGTGGGCCGCAGGGCCCTTCGGTCCTTCACGGACCAGATTGCCGGTTCGCAGCCGGGAGTGTCCTAATCACACATGAAGGGTCGATCCTCTGACCATGCGCCACCCCAGGTGCACTCCCGAACTTGTTTTAGCTTGGACATGACTGTGCTTGCACCGCCCGCCACCGGTAATAACTGATCACCACCAGCTTGCGGGCCAGAGCAACAGCCGCTTTGGCCGCTCCGTGACGCGCTTTGTGGCCTTCGTAATATCCCGAAAATTGCGCGCTGCGTCCCGCCCCAACGATGTTCCGCAGAGGCGTACAGCGAGGGAACCAGTCCCGTACAACTGGCCAGGTGCTTGGCCGTGGGGAATCGCCGGATGTCTCCCATCTCGGCCACCAGCAGCAAGGCGATGAACGGTCCGATGCCCGGAATCATCTCCAGAGCCAGTGCCACCGGATCGGCCTTCACGCGCTCGCGGATCTCCCGGTCCAGTTCCCGGATTTGTTGCTCCAACAGATCGAGCCGCGCCAGTTGCCCTTCGACTTCCCACCGGTCCATCTCCGGCAACACCACGTCCTTCAAGAAGGCTCTCCCCTTCGGTCCGAACAGCGATTCCACCGGCGCCGGCACCCCATTGCGGTTTACGATCCCGTGCACCGCGTTCTTGGCCCGCGTCGCCCATCTCACCGTGTGCGCCCGGTATCTCAACAACTGCCGCTGTTGTCGAACCTCGCGCGGAGCGATCCAGGCCTCCGCCAGAAACCCGGTCCGCAACAGCTCCGCCAGAATCCGCGAATCCAACTTGTCGTGCTTGATCCGCGCGCTGGCAATCGCCCGCGTCTTCCACGGGTGCACCAGGTGCAACTCCAATCCCAGTGGCTCGATCAAATCCAAAAAGTAGTACCCGTTGAACGTCGCCGCCACCGCCGCCGGTTTCTCAACCTTGCCGAAATAGCTCAGCAACCTTTCCCGCTCCGTCCCGATGCGCTGCGATTCGAGAATTCGACCCTCCACCTTCATCACCGTGATCCACTCCCAGGTATAACTTCATGGGGGCTGCTCCTTTCGATGCAGATTCGGTCCTACCGATAACCCGAATCCTACTCGAATTCAGCCGCCCCTTTCATGGCATCATACATCGCGGTTTTGGCGATGTGTGCGATCAATGAACGCCTAGCGGGAGCCGGGCACAGTGACAGAAATGGCCAAAGCCGCTGGCTCTTGAACGGCGCAAGAGACCGAGGCCATTATTGTCATGCTGTGCTGTGGCACCCCCCGCACTTCACATCGCAAGAGGCACGATGCATGCGCCACCCACGACTGTTAAGGTATTTAACAGAGAAAGTTACCAGCCATTTTCATTTCAACAACCGGACAGTAGTGCAAACACATAATGTAATATTACGGCTGAGCTGTAGCGCCTCAGCGGCGATTTTTCGGCGCTGGGGACAGCGCCGCTACAAACATACCTCACAAGACATCCCGCGTTTGTATTAGCCCTCCGCAGGTTTAAACCTGGCCCGCACGATTCCCATAAAAAGCGGCCGTTCGATTCCGGTCAGTTGTGAGGTATCGAGAGCGCTAGGGTTTGCGCGGCTGGAACATTTTGAAAAGGTTTTGCAGGGCTTGCGGAACCTGATTCTGATTAGTTCCAGGGCTGGGCTGAGGCTGGCCCATCGGGGAATTCGGCTTCAATTGAAAGACCGGCTTCGCCAGCGTTCCCCGGATCGCAAAAGAAATGCTCAATTTATTACCCTGGAGCGTCGCGCCCGAAATTCCCGCAAGAACATTTGTGAGAGCGTTTACCTGAGCCTGAATGTGGCCGACGCCCTGGTAGTTCAGGATGCCGCCTCGCCGCAAATCTACGGTTCCAGAGCCGCTTCCGGTAAGCCCTGAACCGGCAATTTGAATGCTCGGGGTGGTGAGAACCTCATTGGCAAGCTGCCAAGTGGCCGTGACTGACGAGAAGGACGAAATGTCTCCCGAGGCGGGCCCAAGCTGTGCGACGCGAGCCAACTGCACTAAGGTCGGGTTCATCTTGAGTTTCGGCCAGCGGCCGTTACGAACAACTACAACGCCTTCGCCTTGCTTTCCCGCCAAGGGGTCGGCTGAAGTAGTCGATACTCCTGACAGCGTCAGGCGGCCTTGAAGCGTTCCTGTCAACGCTCCTTGCAAGCCAGGAAACTGGTCGAGAAGGTTGCTTGCATCCACGCCGCTAAAGCTCGCCTGAGTCTGATAGCTCGCATCAGGGCCGCCCAACTGAATCGTAAGTTTCCCCGTAGACTGGCCGCCATACAGCTTGAAATCAACCGGATTCAGCATAAGCCGCTCCGGAGTTGCCTGAACCGTGGATTGCAGTTGCGTGACGAGGAATGTTCCAAAACTCAACTCGTCTGCATTTAACTTTCCGGCTGTGCCGCTCGAAAGGAAGCCGATGGACCCGCTGGGCGCCGCGCCCGTAGATAATCCCCCGGAACCCGGCGGCGCGAGCAATCCCTGTAACGCGATGTGGTCGAGGTTGCCGGAGATGCCGCTGACCAGCAAGCTTGAAGGCGCGGCCTTTCCGTCCGGCGCTTGCGTGACCACTGCCAGCGTTCCGTGCTCAATTGCGAGCTCCGAGATTTCACCCACGGAAAACAAGGGTTTAGCCTGCTGGCCGGATGGGTCTTGCGGTGGCGGATCACTCGCGTTCGCTGCCGGCTTGAATTGGAAGTTCCACTTTCCGCGAGAATCAGACATAAGGCTCACTGCCGGGCTATCAAGGTTCAGAGACTGGATGACGACCTGTCTTTTCCAGAGCGCCTTTGAATCCAACAGGGCGCTGATCCGCCGGATCAAGAGCCAATTTTGCCGCGGAAAACCTGGAGGGTTACCGATTGCCAAGTGGTCGATTTGAATGCTGACCACAGGCAAAACGCTGAGGCTGAGATGACCGATGGCAACGGGCATCCCGGTTTTATTTTCCAACAAGGCGATCACTTGAGGTCGGTAACGGTCAACTTGAAAAATTCTAGGCGCCACGACTACGACTGCAATGACGAATGCAATCAGCAGAATGACAACAAATAGCGTCACCTTACCGGCTTTGGACATTGGATTCTCTTAAGGCAGACCCTGTAACGGAAGACTATGCTTTTCGACCGTGGCGATGCCCGCCCTCTGCATGAAAACCGCAAGAGTGCGGTAAGCTGCGGGCCATCTCAAAGTGTTCGCTCCGCCGGTCAGTTTGCATTGTATCGTGAAAGTCTTCGTTGAAAAGATCCCGCTTGATGCACACACTCGTAACAGCGGTCAGGGATTTCACCTCACCCGGCCTACGGCCACGCACTATGAAACGGCGCCCCTGTGCGAGTAGGGTTGGTGTGGTAGCCATATCAACTTTCACGCTCAGGAGCACCTTAATGAACTAATACAAACGCATTAAGTGGCGCGATGTCTACTGGTGCGGCGATGTCCTCATCGCCGGCTTTTCGCCGGTGGGGGCACCGGCGCACCAGGGTGGCGTCACATCAACCAATGCGTTTGTATTGGTTCAAGTATATCGGTGATGATTTCGAAAACAAGATGCTCGTGGTAGACGGCCCTTTGAGGGCATATATTGTGTGAGGAGTGACGTTTGACATGACGGAGGCGAAAGGCTTCTATAATCCTGCAGATCTACTTGCGTTTGCGCGTGTGCTGTTTCAGCAAATGGGACTGACTGAGAAGGATGCTGCGACCGTCGCGTATGGACTGCTCAAGGCAAATCTACGGGGGATCGATTCTCACGGCGTCTCGCGCATTCCGATGTATCTTGAGCGATTGCGGCGCGGCGTTGTGAATGCGAGGCCAAACCTCAGCGTCACAAGCGTGGCAGATGCCGTTGCGCTGGTGGACGGTGACAACGGCATGGGCTTCCTTGCCGGCCGCCGTGCCATGGACGAGGCGATCGCGCTTGCCTCCAATGCTGGCGTTGGCCTGGTTGGCGTGCGCCGGAGCACTCATTTCGGCATGGCCGCGCTGTATGTGCTGCAGGCGATTGAAAGTGGTTACATCGCGCTTGCGTTGACGAATTCTTCGCCGGCCATTCCGGTTTGGGGCGGCCGTACTGCGTTTCTGGGCGCAAGTCCCTTTGCCGCCGGTGTGCCTGGCGGGACGCGCGAATCATACGTGCTTGACATGGCTATGACGGTGATTGCACGAGGCAAGATACGGCTGGCAGCGCTGCACGGGGAACCGATCCCGGAGGGGCTGGCGTTGGATGCTGAAGGCCAGCCGACGAGAGATGCGAAGAAGGCGTTCGAAGGCGTCTGTTTACCTTTCGGCGGGGTCAAGGGTGCGGCGCTGGCGATGCTGATGGACCTGCTCGCCGGCGTGTTGACCGGGGCCAACTATGGGGGTGCAGTGAAGAGCCTCTACTTCGACCACTCGGCGCCGCAGAATGTGGGACATCTTTTCATTGCCATCCGTCCTGACCTATTTATGCCGCGCGAGGCCTTCGAGCATCGCATGGATGCCTTCGTCGAGCGCGTGAAGGACCTCCCGCGAGCGGCTGGCTTCGATGAGATTCTGATGCCAGGTGAACCAGAGGAGAGAACAGAGCGGATGCGCCGCACCACGGGCATTCCGATTACCAATGATGTCGCGCGCGATCTCCGAGCCGAAGCAGAGCTGGCAGGCATCCCGTTTCCCGAATCTTCCCCCGCGCCGCTCAGTTTGCCAGGAGAGCCTGATGCTGGCCCTTGGTCATTAAGTTGACGGATTATAGAGCACCGGGCGCCGCCGCGTGAAATCTTCGGGTGTGCGAGGATCGGGTTGGCAATCGCGCACTGATGAGCCAATGGAGTTGTCGTCAATGCAGGGAGTACCGATGCAAGAAATCCGCAATACCCCAATCTAGGATTACGGTTTGATGGGGCTGGGCGTCACTAAAGCCTTCGCCAAGGGCGTCGTACAATTCATCGGGAATATTTTCGACATATTAGGGTCACCATTGGAATTGCATAGGGTTGCCACAGCATTCCGCCGGTTGACCTGCAAGCTACGGTCGCCGGGGACAGCCTCGGCCCGTCCGCAGCCATGGGCTGGTCCTAAATCGCTGTGTTCGACTCCACGCCCACCGAGTGGTGCCCTGCTTGGGAAATCCGGTGCCATCGATAATCCAGGCCGCTGCCGGCAGCAACTCTTCCTCTTCCAGGTACTGATCGAGGTCGTGAAATCCAGCATTGTGCCAAGACACTCACCGAGAGCAATCGGCGCCGACGGCAGGAGATCTCGGCCGTCCGCGGGGATCTCTCAGGGTGCCAACTAGCAATGCGGAAGCGCAGGCGGATATACCCATAAATATGAATCCCGCGTGATAATGCTTGGTTAGCTGGATCAGAGCGCCAATGACGATTGGCGACCCCACCCCAGCAATCTGGCCGCCGGTATTAATAAACCCCGATGAGTACCCCATGACCCTGGAAGGCAACATGTCCATGGGCAAGGACCAGAACGGCCCCTGGATCGCAGGAAGGAAGAAACCCGCCGCCGTTAAGCAAATGACCGCCGTAGTGGCTTTCGTTGCCGTCGCTGTCAGCAGCAGGAAAAGCGCACTCCCCAGCAGAACCGAAATGAGCACCGTCTTCCGCTTCCCACTTCGGTCGGAAATGTAAGAGGCGGCCAGTAAGCCTACGAATCCCGCCGCGAATGGCAGAGCGGTCACAGCGCCTGTTCTGAATAGCGTGAAACCTCTAGCCTTGAGTAAATACGAGGGCAACCATGTCTGGAACCCCCACCACGCCACATCCCAGGTCATGTAAATGAAAAAGAGCTGCCATAACGCCTTATATCTGAGCAATTCCGAATAGGAGAATTTTTCTTGCTTCCCGCACTCCTCGCCTATTTCGGCTAATTCCTTTTCGGTCATTTGGGGATGTTCCGCCGGTTTATCGCGCAAGTACCAGTAAACAGCCAAAGCCGTTAGAAATCCTGGAATGGAAACTAAATAGAAGGCGTTACGCCAACCGAAGCCTTTAATCACCGCGGCGAAAAGGAGAGGGGCGATCATGGGACCCAGCGAGTTGGAGGACATCACGAGGCCATTGGCTCGCGCTCGCTCCGAACTGTTAAACCACGCGGAAAGCGCCTTAAAGGCGGCAGGAGGATGAATCCCTTCGCCGAGCCCAAAGAATATGCGCACCCAGATCAAAATCGTTAAATTACGTGCTGCACCAGTTAAAACGCTAAATAAAGACCAAAAAAAACACCACACGTTATACTCTTCCGCGCACCGAATTTGTCCGCTATCATCCCGCCGGGAATTTGCATCGAACCATAACCAATGAAAAAGGCGCCGGCGACTACTCCCATTAAGGTGGGGCTTAGATGAAATTCTTTGCCGATGAGAGGGAGCGCCATCGGCATCAGGCTGCGGTCAATGTAGGACATCAGCCAGGTTAAAAACAGCAGGAAGCAAACCCACCAGCGCACCCTCACACGGCGCTCCTGAATGCCCGGTCTTTGGTTGCAGTGTTCACTGAAATTTGCCTGCCCGTAGTTTCGTTCTGCTCTCTATGTTAGGACCGGTTCATGGTCTTTCTGTTATGCGATGCTTACTGCTCCGAAATTACCTTGCAACATTCTTCTCGACCGTGATTTTCTGAGCAGGCCGTATTCTCTAGCGCGCTTGCTGTGCCGCAAGTATAACCGCATGAAAAGCGGAGAACACAACCGGGCCTCTTGGGTGGAATGTTTATAAATGAAGCGCTCCGACAGTTCATAATCTTTTGTGACCTCTTCGGGAAGACTTTCAAGCCTGAAGCCTTCACGCATCCTGATGCCATGGAACCTGCGAGCCGGTCCTAGCCAGCAGCAACATCAGAACACGAAAATAGAGAGATGAACGCACTTTGCTGACATGTCAAGTGGTGCGGTGCTATGTGTGTTAGGGTCTCACCAATCCGCCGTACAGTGGAGGGAAGCGGACCCGTGAGGGGCCATCCCGGCGCCATGTACGGCCGTTCCTGCCTATAGCCGCGAGCTATCGCTAACATACTGTATTATTATTTGACAATATACGTCCTCAGAGCAAGTATACGACTCCGATGCTCCTTGAGTAATGGACCGGCAGAAACCTAGCAGGAGGGTATCATGAGTCGCAGAAAATATTCGAGGCAGATGGGGTTTGTGTATTTCGCTCTGGGGGTTTTACTACTCACGCTTACGTCCACCAAGCTGGAAGCTCAGGTAGCCGGAGCAACGATGACGGGCACGGTGAGCGATGCCTCGGGCGCCGTCATACCGAACGCGCGGGTCTCGATTAAAAACGTGGGTACGGGCCAACAGCGAGCCGTCACCACAGATACGGCCGGTTTTTACGTGGTGCCGAACCTGTTGCCCGGCAGCTATCAGGTCACAGTCGCGGCTCCGGGATTTTCCACCGAGGTGCGATCCGGTATTACACTTACTGTCGGCGCCCAGCAAGTCTTAAACATCACGATGAAGGTCGGCCAGACTACGCAAACGGTTCAAGTGACCGGGGCGGCGCCCACTGTGCAGTTGAGCTCTTCGAGCATCAGCAACGAGGTGAACTCAACTACGGTGCGCCAACTGCCCTTGAATGGGCGGGATTGGACCCAACTTGCCACTCTCCAACCCGGCGTCGACTCCTTGGGGTTCGATCAAGCAAATACTGGCTTAAAGGACAGGTCCCATCGTGGCTATGGCGTGCAAATGACGATCTCGGGCACCCGCCCGCAGTTTAACAACTATCGCATTGACGGCATCAGCGTTAATGACTACACGAACGGCGGCCCGGGCAGCGTGGTGGGCGCTACTTTGGGCGTTGACGCGATTCAGGAGTTTTCCGTCATTACGACCAACTATTCAGCAGAATATGGCCGCACGGCGGGCGGCGTCGTGAATGCCATTACGAAATCGGGAACAAACCAGTTCCACGGTGACGCCTATGAGTTCCTGCGCAACAGTTCGTTCGACGCGGCCAACTTTTTTGACAATTTCAGCAATACGGCGAAACCTTCCTTCCAGCAGAATCAGTTTGGAGCATCCCTGGGCGGGCCGATATCGAAAAACCATACATTCTTCTTCGCGGATTATGAGGGGCTCCGCCAGAACCAAGGTTTAACTACGGTTTTACCGGTCCCTTCGCTGGCGCTCCGCAGCGGAGTGCTCTGCTCGATCCCGCAGCCGGGACCAGGCGGTTGCTCGACCAGCAGGATTACCGGGTCGCCAAATCCGGACCCTGCAACCGGCATAGACAAGGCGGCCTTACCCTATCTAGCCCTCTGGGGGCTACCGAACGCGGGCGTTGTAGGTAACGGGGACATTGGACTTTACGCGGCCGTGGGCGCTCACGTCTCGGCTGAGAACTTCGTGACGGCAAGAATCGATCACACTTTTTCCGAAAAGGACTCGATCTTCGGCAGCTATGAATATGATCCGGCCGCGGCTAGCCAGCCTGACCCTGCGAATGACACGCTCATTCAAAATAAAACCGGAAGATCGTTTGTTGCGATTGAAGAGACGCATATTTTTGGCCCTCAGTGGGTTAATTCCGCCCGAATTGGCTATAGCAGGTCTGTCCATACTAATCTAGGCCTAAGCGCAATCAACCCAGCCGCGGCAAATCCCGCTTTGGGTGTGCTCCCCGGCCAGGACACCCCACAAATAGACGTCCCGGGAATGACGACCATTCAACCCGGCCTAAATCAAGTAGAAAAGCTTAACTATTGGAATAACTCTTTTCAGGCCTACGACGACGTTTTTGCAACCAAGGGAATTCACAGCCTCAAATTTGGCTTTGCGGTGGAAAGAATTCAGCTCAACGAATTCGACTTTGCGCCTGCTAGCGAATACCCTTTTAACTCCTATATCCAGTTCCTGACTAACCAGCCGAGCACCCTCCTAGCACCCGTGCCAGGCATTCCATTTCCCACTTTCGGGATGCGGGGCAGCATCTTTGGCGGATACGTTCAGGATGACGTCCGTTTGCGGCCCAACCTTACTCTTAATGCGGGCCTACGCTACGAAATGTCAACCGTACCTACAGAAGCGCATGGCATGTTATCGGTACTTCGTAGCCCTGTTAACCAGAGCCTTCAGACCGCCCATATTGGTAATGGTATTTTTCTGGAGAACCCAACCCGCCATAATTTTATGCCGCGTGTAGGTTTCGCCTGGGATCCGTTTAAAACTGGCAAGACCTCAATCCGAGGCGGCTTCGGCATGTTTGACGTTCTTCCCTTGCCTTATTTCTTGGGGCAAATCGCATCAGCCGCAGCTCCTTTCACGGAGTCGGGATTGGCAGTTAATTTGCTCCCGGGGGATTTCCCGACGCTCGCAGTTCCCAAAGCCTTGGTAAGCCCCTTTCGGATGCCTTTTGTTGATCCCAATCCCCCACTCAGTTACGTGATGCAATGGAACCTGAGCGTGCAGCGTGAGCTTACGCCCGGCCTGACCACGATGATCGCTTACGTGGGCAATCGCGGCGTACACATGCCATTCCGCTCGGACGATATCAATACTACGCAGCCAACATTGACTTCGGCGGGATACCTTTGGCCCAACCCGAATTTTTCTACTAATAGTAACAAGCTAAGTCCCAATGTCGGTCAAATGGACGCCTGGACTTGGAATAATGACTCGTATTACGACGCGCTCGAAGTCCAAGTCACAAAGCGGATGAGCCACGGTCTTCAGGCGCAAGGCACCTATACATGGAGCAAAGCAATCGATGGGGGCGGCGGAAGCATTGCCAGCGACGCGTTTTTAAATTCCCTCTCTGCCTTGTTCTACTCGCTGCCCAGCTACCGGCGCGCTGTGGCTGATTTCAACGTTACCCACAATTTAACGCTAAATTATCTCTGGAATATTCCCACCCCGCGATCATTCTCCGGCCCATTGGCATGGGTGGCTGGCGGATGGGAGTTGGGAGGGATTTTCCAGGTTCGCAGCGGCCTGCCGTTTACTCCCCTGATATCCGGCGATCCCATGGGCCTACTCAACTATGCCCCGTACGCCTTTCCGAACCGTCTCGTAGGACCCGGCTGCGGTTCGCAGGTGAATCCGGGTAACGTAACGAACTACCTCAAACTTCAATGCTTCGCTCTGCCTCTGTCCACGCCCGCCATAGCGGCGCAATGCGCGCCATTTGGGACGATTGCCGGCACCTGTGCAAACCTGCTCGGCAACGGCGGACGCAATGAGGTGTACGGGCCCGGTTTAATGGACTTCGACTTCTCTTTGATTAAGAATGCTAAAATCAGCGAGAGACTGAACCTGCAGTTCCGGGCAGAGTTTTTCAATGTGCTCAATCAATCCAACTTTTTATCTCCGGTAGATAACAGCGCGGTCTTCGATAATTTCGGAAATCCTGTGGGCGGTGCAGGCTTGATTGATGGAACGTCAACGGCCAACCGGGAAATCCAATTTGCTCTAAAGTTGATCTTTTGAACTAGGCATGGCAATTTCTTCATGCGCGGGGGCGGCAAACCAGCCCTTGCGCGAAGCCCTCCGCTCTGTGCTGACGTGCAGACAAGCCTTCCGCACGCGGAAAGGAGAAGTGCACTGAGGCAAAAGCTCAAAAGGATTGGTCTTGCCATCGTGGGTGCGGGCCGCGTCGGCCTCTTTCGAGGTCAAGTGGCAGCCCGCCATGGCGCCGTCGATTGGATCGGCATCGCTGAAAAGAACCCCGACCGCGCTCGGGAGGTCGCTGCCATGATCGGGGCAGATTTCGTGACCGCCGATCACCGCGAGTTGCTCAAGCAGCCGGAGGTTACAGCCGCGATTATCGCCACGGACGAGCATCTGCACATTGATCCGGTAATGAGCGCGGTTGAACGCGGCCTGCCAATGCTGATCGAAAAGCCTCTGGCGACAAAACTCTCCGAATCGTTCGCAGTGCTGGAAGCCATCGAGCGTGCCGGGGTCGATGCGGTTGTGGGTTATACCCAACGATTCCGCCGGCGCTGGCTCGCCGCCAAAGAAAAGGTGCGCACGGGCGCGCTCGGCGATGTGACGCTGGTCACGTCGCGCGCCTTTATGAACCGGCTCGTGGCGATAGACAATTACAAGCGAAGCAATGCGCCTGAGACGATCTCGCCCATGGTGATTTCCGGCACCCATGCTCTCGATATCGTGATGTGGTATCTCGAAGCGAAGACGCCTGTCGAAGTCTATTCCCGTTCGATCGACAAAGTTTTTGGGCCACTCTATGGCGGCATCGACGCAACGGCAGGTATGATCATGTTCGATGATGGCTGCGTCTACCATCTCAATATTTCGTGGGCACTTCCGGTCACCTGGCCAGCCGCCGTTTACAGCCTGGATGTCGGCATTGTTGGCACCGAAGGTGTGCTTACGATCGACGATACTCATCGCGACATCGTTCTGGCCGTGAGCGCGCCACAAGCCGAAGGTTACGCTCCCGACAAGAGCCGTCTCGTTGACTTCATGGGGAGTTATCCGCCCGGAGATATGGCGCTCGGCGAACTGCGGGGGCCAATGCGCGAGGAAACCGAGTCCTGGCTCAATCGCGTAGCTCTCGGTGTGCCGACCCAGCATGCTACTGCCAGAGAGGCTCATAACAGGCTGATGCTGACGAAGGCTCTCGATCTTTCTGCTAAAAGGCGGCAGCCGGTTTCGTTGCCTCTCCCGCCAGTAGATGAGTGATCCAAAGGGATGCAAGTATAGGCGACGCCTGGTGATTCTGCTCTGGGACGGCCTGTTGGCTCATCTCAGCCGGGTCACGTAGCAATCTCTGCTCCCCCGCCGCGCCTAGCTCCGAGTCAAGCCACTGACTGCCTACGCACAAGAATCGAATACGGTCGAGCAGCTCTGGGGGGCTACGTGGACGCGATCACACTTGCCAACGTTCCCGCCGAGGACTTGGATCGGCTGAGCCGCCGCGTGCGAGGCGGAGTCCGGTAGGTCCAACGTCGAAGCGCGCTCGGCAGCGCCTACCTTGACGCGCTCGGCGGGTGATCACTGCCGCGCACTTCTTGCTCTCCCAAAAGTGCAACGTCAGGCCTTACATGCCCAATTCGAGATAATGAGATCCGCAAAGCTGCGTGCTGTCTCCCGGATCATAGCTTCAGGAGCCGTGCCGCGTTGCCGCCTAGGATCATCTTACGCTGGGTGCTGGAGAGGTCGATTTGTTCGAGAAACTGAACCGGGCGGTCGTAGCCCATGTCGAAGCAATAATCGCTGCCAATCATGACGCGATCCACCCCCACCTCCTTAATTACGAACTCCATAATAGGCTTCGAGTGCGCAATCGTATCGTAGGTAAAACGTTGGAGATACGTGCTCGGCGCCTGCGGTAGGTGTTTCAGCTCGGGGCGCACACGCCAGCCGTGGTCGAGGCGGCCGATTAGTATAGGGAGCGCCCCACCCGCATGGGGCAGCCCAATCTGCAGGTTTGGGTGGCGGTCGAGCACTCCGCCGAAAATAAGGTGGCTGGCAGCAACCGCCGCTTCGATGGGATTGCCCAAAAGGTTCGAAAGATAGAAGGGGTGCAGGCGCTTGCCCCCAAGCGGCGTTACAGGATGCAGGAAAATGGGCAGGTTAAGGGCCTCGATGCGCGCCAGGATCGGCTCGAACCGTGGGTCATCGAGATCGAGGCTGTCGATGTTGGTGCCCATATAAACCCCGCGCATGCCCGGCAGTCGGCTGGCCCTGTTGAGCTCGTCGACGGCTTGGTCAGGAAAGAGCATCGGCAACGTTAAGAAGGCCACGAGCCGGGCAGGATATGCCTGATGCGCTGCGCTCGCCGCGTCATTCCACGCTCTGGCGAGTTTTTCGGAGAGTTCCGCGTCGCCCCAATACAGCATCGGGGCTGTGAGCGAAATCACCTGGATTGCTACTCCCTGCCGGTCCATGTCGGCGATGCGTTGCTTCAGGTCGATGAACTTTATCGGCAGCGGTCCATTGCTTCCGGCTGGCGTCTTGAAGAAGAAGCCCCGGGTTGTCATACGGTACGAGGCGCCGAACCGTTCGCCTTCGTCCGCGATGATGTCGAGATAAGCCTGGGGGTAATAGTGGGCGTGAATGTCAATCACGCGCACGCCATTACAGCCCATCGCGTGCGGTGCTTGGCTCTGGGCGAGCGCGTCGCCGGTCCCGCCCGCCGCGGCTACTGCCGCAGTGGCCAATCCTGTTTTTAGCACCTGCCTTCGTGACACCTCTTTCCCCCCGCGGAGTTCCGAACGAGTTGGCATCTTCACCCTCTCTTGATTAGCGGGGCAGCACTGACGTTAGATCGGCCCGGCTGCCGATTTGCCTTTTACCACCAGACAAGATCCTTCATGGCAAGCCAGTCCGGTCGTGCTGAAGATCATTCCACCGTTGCTGCCTCTTATGGTTTTCGTGCTCTTATAAATTTTAGACGAGCGCCTGACTTCTCGGGTTCCTAACTTCAACCACAGATATTTCGGGATCAATGAGAAATGCCCAAATAAGAGCGCCACCGAGTAGGACACCGGCGGAAATGAAGAATGGAGCAATCCAGAATCCCTTCTGAACAAGGAACCCGAAAATAATTGGGGACATTGACGCGGCTAAACTGCCGGACATATTCATTACGCCGGAAACAGTACCGCTATATTCCCCACTGACATCCATGGGAACGGCCCATGCGGGACCGATAACCAGTTCCAAAAAGAACAGAGAAGCAGTCAAACAAAAGATTGCCGTCCGGGCATGAAGGGTGGTCGCTGCCGGTATCAGACAAGCCGCAGAGGCTAACATGGCGGGCGCGGCCACCATGCGCCGCGCAAACTTGAGTTTGCCCGTCTTTCTGTACACAGTGTCCGTCAAAGCCCCTCCCACAAGATCTCCGACCATGCCGGCCAAGAGAGGAAGGGAGGCAAACATGCCCACCTCCCTAAGTGATAGGTGACGATATTCAACGAGGTAGGCGGGAAACCATGTGATGTAAAAGTATGTGCCGTAGTAGAAACAGCAATAACCAGCCGCGATGTACCACATATTGCGCGAGCGAAAGATAATTTTCCACGGCGCCCTAGGCCGGTTACGCAGATCAATCGATGGCTTGATGGCGCCGTTTGAATAGCACCCTCGTATGTGGGCTAACTCAGATCGATTGACTTTGGGGTGTTCTTCCGGAAGATTGCGGTAAAGCAGATAGAAAGCCAACGACCACAGCAGGCCCGCCGCTCCGAACACGTAGAAAATCCAACGCCAACCGGATGCGGCCATAATACTCACTGCAAGGAACGGTACGATGGCCACAGCAAATAGGCTGAAACTATGGGTGGCGCCCTGAACGATGCCTCGTTCGGCTTTGGGAAACCAGAGCTGCATGGCTCGAGTGGCCGTAGGAAATGCACCAGCTTCGGCCAATCCAAAAACGAAGCGTATGCCAATGAGCGAGGCGACACCGGCGGCTACGGCTGTCATCGCAGTCATGAGCGACCAAAAAGGAACGATAATCAGAAGCACTAATCTCGGCCCAAAGCCGTCCGCGAACCATCCTGCGGGGATCTGCCCTATCGCATAGGCCCACAAAAAAACGCTGAATACAATGCCGAGCGCGGTCTGGCTAAGTCCAAATTCTTTTGAGATCGATGGGGCGGCAATCGAAATGCCGGCTCGGTCCATGTAAGTGATCATGTACATCAAGCTGAGCAGAAGAAGAACCATCCAACGGGTCTTGGTCGGCTTTGACGTTGCATCTTCCGGAAGGGAGCTAGATTTCGGGACAGGTTTGAGGTTGGTGTCCAACATGAGTCAGTCTTTATTGCCGTCAACAGGTTGTAAGAAAGATCGGCCGCGCTGTCAGGCCGGTGAATCCTTTTGCCCGGGGTAATGGTAAGTGATTTGATGGATGTTCGCCGCATCGTTGGCGGTTAACGCGATAAAACACTTCATGGCAGCGGTTAATCCCGCTTACGTTGCTGACTTAGAAGCGCCATTCTGAGCGAGCGGTTATGATCTTGTCAGGCTCGATCAATCACAGCAGTTCTGGTCGATTCAGCCTGCCGTGGCGATGGTCTCCCGGACGATGCATCGGAAAGCTGGAGATCGACCGGGCATCCCTGCTCGACTGACCTATCTGCCGCCTGATAGACTTGCATGACCATCCTCGCGTGCTCGGCTGTCACCAGCGGCTGCCGGCCCAATGCTACACATTCGAGAAAATGAATTGTTTCTGCTTCCATCGGGCCTGCGTACACATGCGCGACCTTTTCGCCGGGCATAGTTGAGATGGGAAATTCAATACCCCTCTTTACCGTGTTAAGGCTGACGTCCCGATGTGTATCATCGACCATGATGGCGCCCTCGGTGCCGACCATTTCAATCCAGGTAGATGAAAAGTTTGGGTAGGCGGGCGGAAGCACCCAACCTGCGCCAATGGTAAACGCACACCCGTCGTCCATGGTGACGATGATCCAAACGCAATCAGGTACGTTATGTGTGGGCTGCATGATTTTGCGCACTTCCTGAGCATAGACGCGTGTGGGTTTCCTCGGCGCAAAACACCAGAGAACAAAGTCGATGTCGTGCGTCGCCTCCATTGCAGCCGGGGAGAGATTGATGCGGCCTCCGATTTTCTTGCCGAGATTGCGTGTGATATGCCTGCTCACCAGAGCGCTGACTGGCTGGCCGATCGTACCGTCGTCAATCGAGCGCTTGACATACGCGAACTTAGGATTAAAGCGCTGTGAATATCCGATCGTCAACAGCAGGCTCTTCGATCTCGCCAAGGCGATCAGTTCATCGGCCTCAAAAAGTTCCAGCGCAATAGGCTTTTCCAGAAAAACATGCTTGCCCGCTGCCAGGCTTTCCTTCGCCATCGGGTAGTGCGTAGTTTCCGGAGTCGCCGAAATAATCATGGCATCGATATCTTGGTTCTCCAGCAGAGTTCGGTAATCAGTGGTTGCCGTGGCCGGCTTTGTCTTGTCTGCAACTTCCTTCAATCGCGCCTCATTGATCTCGGCCAGGTACAGATTTTTGACGTAAGGGCTTGCTGCACAGGTTTCTGCTCGTATGCCTCCACACCAACCGGTCCCGATAATCCCGATATTGACGTCTTTCATGAATCCCCCTACGAATATCTTGCTCTTAAACAGTTTGTTGAAAAACGCAAAAGGGCTGTCATCCTGAGCGGAGCGAAGGATCTGCTTTCATTTTGAATCAGCAACATACGAGATTCTTCGTCGCCTTCGGCTCCTCAGAATGACAGTGTGTCCGGGTTTTTCAACAAACTCTTAAGTGCCAAAGCGCTTCCGATTTCAGAGATTTTGTCTCTTGACTAGCCATCACTTTTCTCGAGATCAAAATTGCTTCCGCAGCTCGTGTCGCGCATGACTCTGTTTCAATCACGCATTGGCATTGCGCTCTTGACCTGATTTCAAAACCTCCGGATTGACCGGATTGCGTAGCGCCTGACCGCTGACTACGCGCACAATTTCCTCGGCTGCCTTGGTCTGCAAATCGACCAGGGACTCCTCGGAGTAGAAACTCATATGGGGCGTCAGGATCACGTTGTCGCGTCCAAACAGAGGCGAAGCGCCCGGTGGTTCCTGCGACAACACGTCCAGCGCCGCCCCTGCCAATTGTCCCGCGTCCAGTGCATTCGCCAGAGCAGTCTCATCAACGATCGGGCCGCGCGCCGTGTTGATCAGGTACGCGGCCGGCTTCA
>Ga0307373_10007406_pt1 | contig 17143 bp, 12 predicted proteins | sample OX2MG_FD_202534 | JGI IMG/M metagenome (GOLD analysis project Ga0307373, IMG submission 202534) | Soil microbial communities from Risofladan, Vaasa, Finland - OX-2 | ecosystem: Environmental > Terrestrial > Soil > Coastal area > Acid sulfate soil | place: Finland: Risofladan, Vaasa | collected... | reverse complement strand
TATTGGAGAGTGATGCGCCCATCCGTCCTGGGCATCGTCTCTCTGAAGCGTGCAAGCGAACCACAGCCGCCGCTGCGCAGACGAGGCGGCAGCCAGGTTAGGGCCCGACGATGCAGTCGGGCCATCCGACGCAATATCGCCACCCGGATCCGGCTTGACCCCGTCTGCAGCAACTGCCGCTCCGGTGGGCTGCGCCCGAATCATAGATTTTTCAATCATCCTTGCTGCCTAGCGACTTCTCGTCCTGTGGAGAGGGATACATGGGATGCGAGGCTACGGTGATTTCAGCGAGGGCGGCTTCGGTGTAGGAAAAGCGTGGCGAATCCAACGACAGCGCCGCCACTGCGTCCGCAAGCTCGCGACAAAGAATCTTCAATCGTGAACCATCTTCTCGCTGTACCTGCTGCTCCTGCATTATCTCCTGAGAGAGCTCCAACAACGGCACGAGCTCATTAACGCTTAGGCCCTTGCCAGCCAAATATGGCAGGGACCAGAAGTCGAAGTCATAGAGCGGAAGCCATGCGGAATTGACAACGCTCGAATACATTGCGTCGCACAACGCTGCCGCTTCTTCAGAGGTCATCGTATCGTGCGCCCACTTATAAGCGGATCCCGAAATGCCGTACTCTTCTTGCTTCGCGTAGATGGGGGACTTTGGGTTGCCCCACCAGGCCTGAGCGCGCCAGAGCGTGGGCCGAGTGTCATTGAGGAAGTCAATCGTATTGTTAACCGTCGTCTCAGTTTCGCCCGGAAAGCCGACGATAATGGATGCGAATGTGGTTATTCCCCGTTCCTTAAGACGAGCTATGCCGTCACGATACTGGTCGTCCTGAGCCAACTTGTTCATGTTCTTAAGGATAACGGGATCGGCCGATTCTATTCCTAGAAATACGCCCTTACAGCCGCTGGCCGCCGCGACGTCGAACGTCTCATCGTCCTTAGCATTCGAACACCTAAAATATGAATACCATGACAGGCCGAGATCCTCTTCAATCATCATCTCACAAAGCGCCTTGAACCGCTTTGGGGGAACGTTGAACGTATCATCCACGAACACCAGGTTCTTCACGCCAAGAGCTGCTAGCTCTCGAATTTCTTGCCGCACCGTATCAACGGAGGCGACCGTTAGCGCGCCGGCTCGTGAAGGGTAGTCGCAGAAGCTGCATTTGAACGCACAACTTCGCGCAGTTCGCATCTGCGCAGTAACACCAATCTCGTGATCCACTGCGAAATCAGCCCACCTGATCCGGCATTCATCGAGCGAGTTCGACTCTAGGACGCGCTCAGAGAGTATCCAGTTGCCTTCCTCGCAGCGGATTACATTGTTTACATTGGCCAGCGAAACTCGCGCCGATATAGCTTGATAGAGGCTGACAAGGGTCGCCTCCCCCTGAGCCTCCAGGACATAGCTGTCGGCTCCTATGGCAAACAACATATCCTGCAGATCGTTGCTCACGCCATCTCGAGCGAAGTTGTCAATCAGTGGTCCGCCAACCACGATGTGGCTTTCTGGCGAATGCTCTCGCACGAACTGCACGATCGGAAGCACGGGGAGAATATTTACATAGAACGTCGACGTTATAGCCACGACCTTTGGCCGTGTCGCCAACAGGCTACGGAGTCGATCACGTTCGTTGCCAAAAAGCGATATCGCGACCGCGTCGATTCCATGGCGTCGGAGATGGCTCGTCAGGTAGACGCTCGCGAGATTATAAACTTCTCCAACGTGATAGCGATCATTTCGGCCGACTGCCTTGTTCCGCAGCGTGCTGAATGCGTCCATCCAAGGCATTGGTGTTTCATCGATGACGATGTGCTCCTTGCGATAGATTTGCCATTCGGGCGAGAATGTACCCGCGCGCTTGCTCATAGTACCGTAGTCGACGAAGCGCCCCTCGTTATATCCGATCACAACGCAGTCGATGTCACGCATGAAGGCTCTCCTGAGTTTGTTGGCTGGCGGACACAAACGATACAGCCGGAGATGAGCGCGGAGTCACGGTGGGTCCACATGTGGATAGTGCGACCGGCTCACCCATCGCGACGAGAATTTGTCGCTCGCCTCGAAAAGCATCGCGGCCGTGTGCACACAGGATATTGTCAACCAAAAGGAGATCACCGCGTTGCCATGGCTCACGAACAAGAGCCCCTTTGTAAGCTTCGCTTATGGTATCGACATCGGCAGCCGCGAGTTCTTCACCGTCACCAAACGACGTGTCGAAAGGCAAGCCATCGACTCCATAGGCCTCGATGAGGACGTCCCGAACTTCCTCTTCAAGCGCCCACCTGCTCCAGAAGGCAGCATGGTTGAACCATACCTTCTCGCCCGTCTTCGGATGCGTGATGATCGCCGAACGAACTTGAGTGGTCTTTAGGCCATCACCCTCTAGCCAGTTGCAACCGATCAGATTAGCGTCGCAATAGGATTGAACATCGTCCCTGGCTTCGGTACCAAAGGCGGTCGACCACGACAGGCCCACGTGGGAGTGATAGTTTCGATGTAGGAGCCAGCCGGCAGACCTGAAGCGGTCAGTCAGTGTCGCCGGCAACGTCGCCAGAACTTTTCTTACGTCCGTGACCGTCGTCGCACCACCGCTGTCCGGCGCCTTTAGACAACAGAACAGCAGAATGCCGGGGAACTCGAGCGTATAGCTGTTTTCATTGTGCGAGGCAATCGATTGCATTGCCGGAAGATCCGTGGAGGAGTAGATTCCTCTCCCATAATCACTGCGAGGGGTCGCCTTTTCTTTGTAGTGAGCTTCCTGCAGAACGATCTCATCTCTGATCTGAGCAAAATCTGCCGTACTGACTATGGGAAGGCCGCGCACTAATAGATGCCCGGTATCCAGCATGCGCGCCCGGATGGCGGTACGGTTACCTATGAGCCATCGAACACTCTCGAGCAATGACATACCACCGGGCGCATGAACAATGTGTGCGCCGCTCTGCGCGACTTCTGTAGCGAGTGCGCTCAATTTACGTTCCCCAATCAGTAGACACGCTTCGACCTCTCTCGGCGTAGGAGCCTTCTCGACATCGTCAAGACAATCTAAAATAAGCGCGGCGATCAGATCGATGTGTTGCTCCAGGAAAAAATGTCCCCCCGGAAATAGCCGCATACTCGCCGCAGTCGTTGTCAGCTCAGTCCACGAACGGACACTTTCCGCGTCCACCGAGTAGTCTGAGATACCCCCCAGCGCAAGAATTGGCACATTTAGGTGGTGCTCGGAAGCTCCGAACGAGTACCGGTGTAAGGCGGCGAAGTCCGACCTCACGAGATCCAGGAGCATATCTACGAGTTCGGGTTGCTCCAAGACCTCATCTGGCAGGCCGCCTCGCTCCTTAAGTGCTTCCAGCAAGTCGACATCGCTCAATTCATGTAGCGGCGTCGAGGACGGTCTTAATAGATTTGGAGACGTAGCACCAGATACGACAAGCGTCCTGACCTTGCGATCATGACGTTGCAGGAGAAGCGCGGCTTCAAAGGCCACTACAGCGCCCATGCTATGCCCAAACAAAACGAGCGGGCCTTCCACACGACGCAATGACGTTGCGACGCCCTCCGCCAGGTCCCGAATATTTCCGCTAATAGGCTCACGGAAGCGCTGTCCACGGCCGGGATACTGCACCACTAAGGTTCGAGCACGCGTAGAAAACTTTTGCGCCCAATGAGCGTAACTCTGAGCCGTCGAGCCGGCATGCGGGAAAATCACGATGGACGTCTCCGGCCGCGTACTCTCACCAGGTGGTGTCCATAGCCACGGCTGTAAAGAGCCCTCAGTTTGAGGTATCATACCGCGTGACGCCGCAGTAAACCGAGCGAGCGACATGGCTCGACCCGCGATGTCGTTCGGCACAGGCATGGGCGAGGTTGTGCACCGAAATACGTGCTCTTGGGCGACGCTACATTTCTCCATAATAATAAGGCAGGTCCAAATCCGTGGTCGAGGAGTTGCAACTGACCCTGCGCGCGGCGATCCCAAAAGACATAGCCGTCGCTATCGGAACAATTTCGGAGTTGCAAGGCAGGCTTTTCCCTTCCGAAGAGGAGCTTATAGTCTTTGCACGGGGAAAGCGGCGGCGGGAATTCATTGCGGGACGAACAGCCGCTCGCCACGCGCTTAAAACTCTTGGCCTCCCGCCGCAGGCGATTTCGATGATCGATAGGGTGCCTGTTTGGCCGCCACGCGTCGTGGGCAGCATCAGTCACTGCGACACACATGCGATCTCGGTCGCGTCATTCATTGATTCGTACTGCGCCATCGGAGTGGATGTGGAATCGAACAATGTCCTGCCGGCCGACCTGACCGATCTGATATGCTCGCCATCCGAACTAAAGGGCGGCTTTAGCATTGAATCTCATTTGGGCTGTGACTTGGCAACGCTGTTGTTCTCCGCAAAAGAAAGCGTGTATAAATCTCTTCCCTCTCGATATGCCTCGATTGAATTCCTCGATATCGAGATCGCGCTCAGGCTACCCAATAGATCCTTCAGCGCCCTGGTTGATGGTAGACGTCTAATTTCCGGTGCCTTCCTGATCCTGGGCAATGTCATCGTCACTTGGGCGTTCGTGAGCTTCCCGGAACGGCGCTGAAACCGTACCGTCCACATTACTACGCCACGTTGCTACGTAACGACGCTTTCATGCGTATCCATTGCGCGTCGCAAGCTGAGCGGGCGCATGTCCGTCCAATGTTCGTCGACGTACGTCGAACACTCGTCCTCCGTACCGGAAAAGCCCGTCGATCTCCAACCAGCCGGAACAGCCAGGATCGCCGGAAACAGGCCATACTGTTCCTCTTCGTTGATAAGCACCAACCATTTTTCAACCGAATCCATCTGACAATACCTCCGTTCTAACTAAAGCAACTTGAAGAACTCTTCCCTCGCCCCCGTCGAGACCGTTTAGATTTTATGATGTGTCGCCATGCTTCTCAGTAGCGGCGGCCCGGCTGTCCGGCAGACGACGCCTTGGTCGATTGAGCACGATTGCCATCGCCCCAACAAAGGCAGCCGCGTCGTCGGCTTCTCGCTCTTCCGGCAAGTCTCGCATGCGACGAGCAAATGCCATCAGTCGGCTAAGGAGCTGCTGTGTTTGCAATTGCCGCGACCCTCCGAAATCCTCAGGTTACGTCTCTGGTGACGTCAGGTTACGAAGCTGAGACCAGCGACGTGGCGAATACTTCGCGATCCAACCGGTCAAAAAACGCGATCCATCGACCCCACATCTGTTCAGCGCTCGCAAGAATCGCGATCTCTTCGCTCTCGGAGAACTCCTGCGTAAGAGAGTTGTCCGCCTGTTCTACGTGATCCGGTTCTTGCTCCACGTGTATCGCGACCCACTCCAGGTCCCTAACGCCAGTGGTGCGTCGAACCGATTCGCCTATTCCGGACACCATCGCTAGGTCGGCCACTTCGGTCGCAAAGATAAATCCGAGCGCGGAAAAGCGCTCCTGTGCGGCCTCGGCGTATGATGCGACCAATGCTTCTGTTTCTGCAAACGGCGGCATTTCCGTCGTTTCTTGCAGGTCGAACCCTGCCAGCCGCATGGACTCGACGTATATCACCTCGTGAGCACGATTGGGATTACCTTCCCCTGTCTCCTGATTCAGAATCCGCGCTGCCGCAGACTTGGACTGAATGTCCGGAAACTGCGCTACGGATCGCGCCAGAAACGTCGGAAAATAGTGCAGAGGATGCCACCACTGCCCAATAAAGATCGCAGACTGTTGCCGAGAGTATGACTCGGACCTTATCCGCCGAAAGAAATCATGACCAATCAGCTGCTGGCGCAATGGGTTTCGTTTCAATTTCGACATCAGGTTCACTCGCACCGCGTCGGACATGTATCGCTCCTTACTTTTGTGAGGTTGACACTAGGGTACAATTGACAATTCAGGGGATTCTGCGGACCCGCGCTCCGCATTTATATGGCGTTCATAAGCTCACGATATTTCATGAAATAGTTCGCGTCCCGGTCAGCTCGATCAATTAGCGCGCTCTTCCCCGAGCGCTGCGCAATCTGCGAGAGCCAATCGAATATTGCAGAGGCGTCGCAATTCTTGCTAAAATGCTTACGAATTAGAATCGCAAGTATGTCGCGGTAATTATCCTCATCCAAGATTTCGTGAAGAGCTAAGATGCCTTCTAAATCGGAACTCGATAACGCCGGTCGCGAAACGATCGCTTCCTCGGGGATCCCGGCTTGCTCATCGATGGCAGTGCGCGAAATATTAACTAAACTGCAACCGTCACGGAAATCGAGAATGAGATGCACCCGAGGGCTGCTCGAGTACGACGCGGCCGAGTGCAGTTGCGTCGCGTCAAGGAACCACATCTCTCCCACATTCATACGATATACAAGCGAGCCCTCGCTCAGAAATGAACGCTCATCAGTACGTAGCGGGATGTGAATCCGCAGTAGCGGACGGCTCAGTTCCAGATAGTCCCTATGCGGAACGAGAACTGTCCCGGGCAACACTCGCGCCAGTCGCGCGAAGCGTAGATGTTCGCAGTGGAACATGCTCGTCAACATTCCGGAGACATATCTAAGCTGCTTGCCAAAAGAAGTCATCACCGCGGCCGTTTGATGATCCGCAATGCGCGAATCGTTTGCATCTCCGCTCTCATTCCAAAGCATGCAGCTCTGCCATCTGCCGCAAACAAACTCACTGTACGGCTCGTGATATGAAAACCGTTCAGCGCAATCGAGATCTTCGCTGAGGCTCCTGAGATCGAGCTGTAGCTTTGTTAGCCTGCCACTTCGGAGTTGCGCCCGATGCATTCGTTCCTTCGGTCCTTCGCTCAAAGACGCGTCCGACGACTCCCGATGACCGCCTTCGCCACGACCTATCGGACCATGCGAGAGCATCACACCTTCTCCGCGATGATATCGGAAATCGCCGCAGACCAGACGCTGGCGACATCGTCTAGACACTCTTCGCGCGACTTTACCGCTCCGATACGATTCCAGCCGCGGGGAGCGTCGAGCCATGATGGCCAAGCCGAGTATCTGCCGGAAAGATGCGCAACAACGGTAAAGCCACTTTGCTGGTTCGGCGCGCAAGATTCATCAATTTCAGTTGACATTTTGTTGCTCATAAGGGGACTGCACTCCGCTCGCCTGCGAAATAGTTGGTCAGATTGAGTGCCAGCGCGCCGACTGCGGGTGCCGACAGCATCGTGTCATGATCACCCGGCGTATCTATTACATCAAGTCGCCCATGAATAACCGACCTCCATCCGAGAGAGCGGTCAGCCGATATATTCGGCGGATACGGATGGTCGGATGCACGAAAAAGGGCAGCGTCTAGATGGATCGATTCCGGCTCATATCCGCTTAATGCGGCGATATTATTGCGAAAGACCGCATAAGCCTTAACCAATGCGGACTCACCGCGATCAGCATCATCCGCTAAGCGGCTCTGACAAACGTCGAACTTCAGGCCGTTTTCGCGAGCAAATGCCCGAACAACGGATTCGTCAGTATATTGCTTTGGAACAGTCAGTACGTTGGGCGTGTACATAATCAGGAGCGAGGCTACCTTATGTCCCGAGAGCGTCAGGCGGCGAGCCGTCTCCAAAGCAATGAAGGCTCCCATCGACCACCCGCCCAGCAGCAACGGTCCATTTAACCCCTGAGCAGCAATTGCAGACGCGTAGTACTCTGCCATATCGAATATGCTGCTCAGTCGCGAAGAGTTGTCCTGAGCCAGACCACGTGCCTCAACGGCAAACACCGGCACCGATGCCGGCATATTAGATGCGAGCTGCTCGTAGCATGAAATGCTGCCTCCTGCGCCGTGGAAAAGAACCATCGGATTTTTATCAGCGCCCGCCTTCAAGTTAACCAGGACGGAACTCGCGGGCGCCGCGCCGTCAAGTGATTCCGCAACAGCAAATGCGAGGGCAGATATCGTTCGTTTTATGAACAGTGTCGCGACGCTTAGGTTGGTGCTAAACCGTGTGTTAATTTTGAATATGACGCCCACCGCCATAAGCGAATGGCCGCCTATTTCGAAGAAATCATCGCCGACGTCAATTTCGCCGACGCCAAGCGCTTCACGCCATATCTGTATGATCTCCGTCTCAGCGCTGGTCGTAGTTCGAGATGGAGGTCGAGTAGGTCTTCTACGGATCGCCCCTAGAGATCCGAAATCAATCTTCCCATTGGCTTTTGTCGGTAGCGAGCTGGTGACATGGATTATAGACGGCACCATGTGAGTGGGAAGACTGCCCGCGAGGATCCGTCGGATTCGGCCTGCCGCCTCCTCCCCGTCAAGCGTCTGCGTTGCACCCTGACCACCGAGCCTCAACGCAACCTCTGCGAGGCTTTCGGCGTCAGCGGATCCTTGCGGTCCCGGATTTAGGACGACAAAACCGACGAGACGGTCGTTGCCGGAAGGATCTTGCTCGATCGTAGCCGCAGCCGCAGAAATTTCCGATATGCGAAGAAGGGCAGCCTCAACCTCTTCAAGTTCGACGCGAAATCCGCGAATTTTGACTTGACGATCGCGGCGACCCAAGAATTGAAGCGTGCCGTCAGCATTCCAGCGGCCCCAATCGCCGGTTCGATAGAGACGCGATCCCTTTTCATAGGGGTTGGGAATAAATTTCCGGGCCGTAGTCCCTCCACTGCCTACGTAGCCTCTTGCCACTCCAGAACCCGCGACGTGGATCTCGCCTGCTACGCCGGTTGGCAGTCGCTGGAGGAGCGGGTCAAGAACAAAAACAGCTGCGCTCGGAAGCGCCCTTCCGATGGAAACAGTAGGACCGTTGCCGACCTCGTGACCAGTGCAATACACCGTGGCTTCGGTAGGTCCATAGAAATTGTAGACGGCTATATCGCCGAAAGCCTGACAGTCTGTTACTAAATTTGCGGAAAGCGGCTCTCCCGCGAAAATGATTCTCTTTAGCGTCCATTGTTCGCGATGACGACTGTACTTCATTATCTCTCGGAACCAGGAAGGCACAGCAAACAGCGTTGTGACATTCTCGTCACGCATCAGGCGCGAGAAGCTGTTGGATGTCCTAATATCTTCTGCAGGCACTACGAGCGTGCCACCCATACAGAGAGTCCCGAAGACTTCGATCACTGAAACGTCAAACGATAGCGCAGTGCTGTGGAGTACGCGGTCGCTCGGCGTTAATCCGACCATCGATTGAAAGTCGGAAAGCAACGAGACTATCTGTCGATGCGCGACCATGACTCCTTTTGGGGCGCCTGTAGATCCCGACGTGTAAATAATATAAGCGAGGTTATCGGGTCCTACCGAAGGAAGCGCCCGATCGTCGCAGAGAGCCTCATCCAGTTGAGACGGGTCTACGACGCTATAAAGGCGCTGACTTTCCGCGAGCTGCCATTCAGCCTTGTGAGCGATCACCATTTGAGCTCCGGAATCTCGCAACATAAATGCTGCTCGCTCGGCCGGAGTGTTCGGTTCAATCGGAAGATACGCAGCCCCCGCCTTCATCACTGCGAGCGCAACGGCAATGGCCTCGAAAGAGCGCGGTATCTGAATGCCCACAACGCTCTCCGGCCCTATCCCGCGACCCCTGAGAGACTTTGCAATTCGCGTACTCCGCGCGTCCAGCTCCTCGTATGTCAGCGAAGACACGCCGAGCGTTAGTGCCGAAGCCCGTGGTCGACGTTCGACTTGGCGTTGAAAAAGGTCGAGAGGGCTCGAAGCGAGATCGGCGTCTGAGATGGTAGTTTTTACGTGCCCCTCACCCGCGCGGTCTTTCCCATACTCTCGGTACAGGGACGCGAGCGGGACATCAGGCTGATCGACGACGGTTCGAAGGGTCCACTCTAAGTCTTCCGTAAGGGCGGAGATCATACCATCATCGAAGAGGTCGACGTTGTACCCAACTATCCCGTGTAGCGACTCTTCGGTCTCCTGAAATGCTACAACCAGGTCAAGCTTGCTGCATTCGATCCCGCTTTCAATCGGGCTAACGTCGATCTCACTCAGATTGAGCGTAGCCTTCTCCATGGATTGCAGCATGAACAAGACCTGCACCAAGGGCGGAGCGCCGGGCGTTCGATCGGGAACTAGCTCCTGAACGAGCCTCTCAAACGGCACATCCTGGTTGGCGTACGCACCAACGGCTGCCCGGCGTACTCGCTGTAGCACTTCCCTAAACGATGGATTCCCCTTTGTGTTCAGTCGAATCACAAGAGTGTTGACAAAGAAGCCCACTACATTCTCGAGTTCGCTCCTCGAGCGCCCCGCCGTGGGATAGCCAATCAGCGTGTCATACTGACCGGTGTAGCGAGTGAGTACCAACGCGAAAGCTGCCAAAAGCGCCATAAAAAGCGTAGCGGATTCGCCACAGCCTAAGGAACGCAGCGCCCCCGCGACTCGTGACGGCAGCATGAATCGCTTCGAATCACCCGCGAAAGTCTGGAGTTCCGATCTAAACCGTGCTAGCGGCAGGTTAACCATCCGAGGAGCACCAGCCAGCTCAGCATTCCAGTATCCCAGTTGTCGCCGTAATTCGTCGCCTTGTAGTTGTTCGCGCTGCCATACAGCATAGTCCGCATATTGGATCGGCAGATCATCAACGCGCGCCTTCCTGTTCGCGCATATTGCGTTGTAGAGCTCCCCAAATTCACTTAGCAACACATTAAGCGACCATCCATCGGAAATAATGTGATGCATGGCCAACACCAACGCATGATCGTTGTCTGCAAGAACGTTTAGGCGGGCGCGGAACAGTGGTCCTCGCTCAAGATCGAACGGCTCCGCCGCGGCTTGACGCACGACTTGTCTGAGCCACGATTCGGGGTCAATTTCGTGCGCCGATGGCATCACTATTCTGTCGAACGCTATTGTTGAAGTTCTCTGGATCCGCTGCAACGGGCCCGCTTCCGAGGCGACAAACGTAGTGCGCAACGCCTCGTGCCGATCCAGCAACATTTGAAGACTCGCGCGCAAAGCGACCGTCGAGAGCTCACCTTTCAGGCGCAAAGCGACCGGCAAGTTGTACACCGGAAGATCCGGCTGCATCTGGTGTAAGAACCAAAGGCGCTCTTGCGCAAACGAGCAAGGGAATTCGACAGTCTTGTTCACTTCGACGTCAATCCCAGCGTCGCTGCCGGGCTATCGCATTAGACGGACTCGCCAGCCGCTTCAGTAAATCGTCGATACACAACGCTAGTTCTTCAACTGTAGGCGATTGAAACAGCGCGATTACAGGCACCTTGATGTCAAAATAGTTGCCCATTTGCAAAGCCAGCCGCGTGGCTAAGATTGAATGCCCGCCAAGCGCAAAGAAGTTGTCGCGAACACCGATCGCGTCTATGCCCAGCACATTGGACCACATGGAGCATACTGCGCGCTCGACATCCGTGCGCGGCGGCACTAAGGGTATCTCGGCCGCGCGCGTTCTTTCTATATGCGGTAGCGCTTTACGATCGAGCTTTCCATTGGGGCCTACGGGCAGACAGCTCACACTAACGATTTGCGAAGGTACCATCGCTTCCGGCAAACGATCTACCAAATGCCGTCGAACGTCATCAAGCTCAGATTGTTCACGTAGGACGAGGTATGCAACTAGGTACAAATTGCCGTCGTCCCCCTTATTCGCACCAATTGCACAGTCTAAGATTGCATCATGCTGAATCAGGATAGATTCAATCTCTTCGGGCTCGATACGGTGCCCTCTGACCTTGACCTGACGGTCGCGCCGACCTGCGAACTGAATCGTTCCGTCCGCACGAAATCGCCCGAGGTCACCTGTCTTATAGAGTAACGGAGATTCTTCCGAAAATGGATTGGGAAGAAACCGATCGGCCGTCGCTCGTGGATTGTTCACGTATCCCCAGCCGACGGCGGCGCCACCGACATAGATTTCCCCGGTTGCCCCGATAGGCTTCGGTCGCAAGTCGTCGTTTAGGATGTAGATCTGTGTATTCCAGATCGGTTTCCCGATCGGTGGAAGGGCCTCGGGGGCGACAACCTCGTGCGCTGAGACGCAGTGTGTTTCCGACGGCCCGTATTGATTGATGAGCCGGCACTCGGGATTTAGCGCGACGAAAGCATCGAGCGTAGGACTCCAGCGCAATGCCTCTCCCGATGTAAGAACCTCCCTTAGCGCCCACGACCTCCCGCCAGAATCGGCAACTATTACTTCCGCTATCGATTGAAACGCAAAAAACGGCAAGAACAATCGCTCGATTTGACATTCAGAAAGAACATCGGAAAGTGCGATGGGGTCCCGCTGGACGGATGAATCGATGAAATAGAGAGTCCCACCACAACGCCACGTGGAGAAAAGTTCGCTCGCAACGAGGTCGAACGAGGGGGAGGCGAACTGAAGCGTCTTCGCACGACGTTCGCCAAGCAGGCAGGTATGCTGCCACTCAATCATATTGACGATAGCGCGATGCTGGAGTAAGACGCCCTTTGGCTTTCCCGTCGATCCGGATGTATAAACTACATAAGCTGGATCGCTGGGCGACGACGCGACTTCCGGGAGATCGGAACTCGACTTCCCGCCTAAGGCCGCACGCACTTCCGCGTCGTCAAGTTTCACCACGCGCTTTCCGACAAAATCGAGATCAAGGTCGACGTCAGTCGATGTCAATAGAACGAGCGCCCCCGCATCATCCAGCATTCCAGCCAGACGTTCGGTAGGGTAGTCAGGGTCGAGCGCTACGTATCCGGCGCCGGCCTTCAAGATCGCAGCGATCCCTACAGCCAATCCCAGAGAGCGTGGCAGAAGCAAAGCTACAAGTGTTCCACGATCGACGCCAAGCTCGCGCAGATAGCGCGCCAGGCGATTTGAGGTCGCGTTCAGCTCGGCGTATGACATCGTCTCGGAGCCGAATACCAAAGCAGTAGATTCCGGCGACTCCGCGGCCTGCTTTTGCAACAGCACATGCAAGAGACCGGAAGTTTGACCTTCTTGCTTTGTCGCGTTCCAAACCGACAGTATTTCGGCTTCCGACGCGGACAGCATCGGCAAGGCATCGATCCGAGCGTCGGGCTGACTTACGACTGATGCTAAGAGGTCCACAAAATTCCGCGCAATGCGCGCAATCGTCTCTCGGTCGAATAGCTCCGTGCAATATTCGATATTCGCGCTAAGAGATCGTTCATGGGACGTAAGCGAAAGTACAATGTCGAATTTAGATGTTTTGGGGTTGAATGGAATGCGACAAATCGAGTCGATGCCGTGCAACGGTTTAATCGACAGTTGCTCATCCTGATAAGTCAGTTGGACCTGGAAGATCGGGTTCTTGCTCGGATCGCGTGTCGAACCAAGTTCCTTTACCAGCCACTCAAAAGGAACTTCTTGATTCCTATGTGCTTCAAGCACGTTAGAACGCACGCGCTGCAATAGATCGCGAAAAGTGGGATTGTCCGACAGGTCCGTCCGCAAAGCTATAGTGTTCGTAAAGAATCCGATTAGCTCTTCTGTCTCCCCATTCGTGCGATTTGCGAGCGGCGCTCCGATTACTATGTCATCCGCGTTGGCATAGCGACGTAGCAGCACATTAAACGCAGCGACTAAAAGCATGAAAGGCGTTGCGCGTTCGCTATACGCAAGACGCTTTAGCTTTTGCGAGATATCGTCACCGATTGCAAATGGGTACCAGGCTCCCGCGAAGCTCTGCACCGCTGGGCGCGGATGGTCGAATGGAAGGTCGAGACCTCCGGCCCCCGATAATTTATTCTTCCAATACTCCATCTGATCCGCAAACAACCCATCGCCGAAGCACTTTCGTTGCCAGACGGCATAGTCGGCATACTGCACGGAGAGCTCGTGTAGATTTGGAAGCGTTTCAGTAGCTCGCGCACGGTATAGCTCGCCGAGTTCGCGAAACAGAATCGGCATCGACCACTGGTCTGCTGCAATGTGATGGACTACAAAACCGAGGATATAGGTATCCCGATTCTTTCGAATAATTTGCGCTATCAATGGAGAGTCCGAGGAAAGGTCAAAAACGTGATATAACAACCCATCGAGTTGCTGTGAGAGCGCTGCTTCTCTATTGGCCTCCATGAGATCGGACAGGTCGGTGAAGCTGACGTCGCAAGCGGAGGGGCTGACGCACTGATAGAGGCCCCTTTCCGTCATCTTGAATGATGTTCGTAGCACGTCGTGTCGACTCGTCAGGTCCGCCAGGGCGAGAATCATAGCTTGCACGTTGAGATTCCCGACGATCTCTACGGCAAAAGGAACGTTATACGCCGTCAAAGTCGGGTGCAGCTGTTGCATGAACCATAGACGCTCCTGCGCAAACGAGCAGGGCGCGTAGTAGGTCGCATCTACAGCCGTCAACAGAAATCAACCTTTACTAGCGACATTGCGTACAGTGAAGTCAGTCAGATTACGAGATCAGCGATCGACAGCATTACCTTATGTGGATACGCTTAGACTCGGCTCTAGGTAGTCAGGATTGCGAGATTCTTATAATCTTCTCGAACGGGACTGAAAACATCGATCACGTGACAGTCCGTGATGGCATGGGCCGAATGGACCGCGTGCGACGGAACGAGGACGATATCTCCGGCTTCAAGAATAGACGATTCACCATCAATTGTTACTTCGAATGTCCCTGACATGCAATTGATCATCATCTCGTGGTGGTGCGAGTGTTCAGGAACCCTGCGTCCGGCTTCAATGTTCCAATATGCGACCGTCATGCTGTTCCCGTGTACAAATCGGCCGGTAAACCCAGGAAAGGGATGCGTCTCCAAAAGATCCTTGACCGAAACAACCGCCACTTTAGATATGTCCTTCCGTCAGTAAAATGTCAGCAAGGGTCTCGCCTTGCATGATCCTCTCAAGGATGCGATTTTCTTCACTTGCAATCCGGATCGCCGCTTCGATAACCCGACGTGAGTGCTCCGCGCCGATGACGATTATGCCGGACTCGTCAGCGAATACGAAGTCGCCTGTCTTGACGCAGACGTCGCCGATCAAACATGACCCACCCACTTCGGACACGACGTATGCGCCCGCGGTATCCCTTGCAACAAAATTCGTCGCATAGATGGGTATCTGGAGTTTTTGCACGACTGTTGCGTCACGAATGCCGCCGCCCAAGACTATCCCTTCGAAACCGATCTGAGCGAAATGTGTGGCGCTGAGGCCTCCTGCTAACGCCATCTCCTCCACCAAGTTCCCCGCGCCGGCGACGTAAATATGACCTTTGCCATCGAGAACGTCCGGAGCAAGGAAATCCTTGACCTCATCCCACGTCGAGGTCGCCTTTCGGATGTCATCGCCCTTTCTTGCGGGCCGCCATTGGACTGTGTACGCCGTTCCAAATACCTGCAGTGATTCACCCGCGAGTTGGCGGATCGAAGAGGGCAGCACTCCCCAAATCCCGTTGGCGTCCAAAGCGTCCGAGATTGCGCAAGAGGAAATCTTCGCTATCTCAGATGCGGCGGCCAAGACCGTTCGGCTAACATGCCTCGCTCCAATGCGCTTTGAGGTGGATTCCCCGCACCACGCTTGAATAGGCATCAGCCAGACTTCTGGTCACGGAGCCCGCGCGGCTCGACGCAAACACCATCTCGTCGACAGAGTCGACCGGGGCGACCTCCGCCGCAGTTCCTGTGAGAAACACCTCATCTGCGGCGCGGACGTCGTTCAACGAGATCGAACGGATCAGAGTAGGTATACCAATTTCCTCGGCAATTTCCAGAACGGTGTTCCGGGTGATACCTGGGAGAATATCGGCATCGCGATCATTGGTGATTAACCGCCCATCCTTTACCAGAAATAGGTTTTCGCATGACGCCTCAGCGACATCGCCTCGATCGTTCAACATCAGTGCTTCGTCAAAGCCCTCGCGGCAAGCTTGAGAACTGGCGAGAACGCTATTCGTGTAATGACCGCCGCACTTTACCCAACTCGGCAGAGAACGGCTTGGAGTCTTTCGCCAAGGCGACACAGTCAGCCGCAAACCCGATTGCTCGCCTAATGCCTCGCGACCAAAGAAGTCCGCGAGCGGCATAACGAGGACCATCAGATGAATCGGTGCGCTCGTCCACGGCACAAGACCAAGGGGGCCATACCCGTACCATGCAATCGGTCGAATGTAGCAGTCGGGTGGGCCAATTCGCCGACAAAGATCCATAACTTCGGCAGCCATCTCGTCGGGATCAAGTGGTAACTTCATGCCGTACACTTCGGCCGATGCGCGAAAGCGGTGGAGATGATCGCGCAGACGGAAAATTCTAAGCTCGCCTCCGACTCGATAACCCCGAATACCGTCAAATACGCTTGTGCCTAGATGAAGGGCATGAGTCATCACGTGTATATCCACGTCGTCGGCTTGAACAATTCGACCGTCGTACCAAACGATCGGAAACACCTTTATGGGGTCGGCCAACCCATCGCGCAAGCCGTTGTTAGGCTCAGTCGCGGCTTGTACAGTGTTTGGACTTGCTAGCACGGCTAAAGTGAACCAAACTTGTTGATTCGTGCATCCCAGACCGAGTGGTCCAAAGGACCCAGTCGGGTGTGGGGCAACCTTGCGTCGCCTCGCGCCCAAGGAAAATTGAGCAGCATTTGGTTCAACATTCGCACCTTCTCAAGACGTTGAGCCTTTATTTCCGACGAGACAGTACGAGCTTCGCCTGCAAACTCCTCGCGGAGATATCAAAAAAAATCGCCACATGGCAGGACTGAAACGATTGAGTGTCGTTCCTTTCACAGCGGACTCGAGAGCTTTCATATTCGTACCGAACTTAACTCGTCTCGTTTTAAGAAAGATCATGACGCGGGCTCTGTTCTCGGTGCAACCCTCTGGAAGGTTGCGCCACCACTTTCAGAGGAACAAGTCCAGCGCGTAGCTCTAAAAAACACGAAGCATTTGGCGGGGAAAATGCACGCGATTCGTCTTAACAGTGTTGGCGGCCCAGAAGCGTTGGAGTTCGAAACTATCGACAAACCAACGCCCGGCAACGGCGATCTTCTCATTCAAGTGGAAGCGGCCGGAGTCAACTTCATTGACATCTACTATCGCACAGGCCTGTACAGGTCTCAGTTGCCAATCACGATGGGGTTTGAAGGCTCCGGAACGGTGGTAGCGACGGGCGACTGCGTTAGCGAGTTCAAGGCGGGAGACAGAGTTGCTTGGCCGCTTGCGCTTGGGAGCTATGCACAGCACGCCATCGTA
>Ga0307373_10007405_pt1 | contig 17143 bp, 13 predicted proteins | sample OX2MG_FD_202534 | JGI IMG/M metagenome (GOLD analysis project Ga0307373, IMG submission 202534) | Soil microbial communities from Risofladan, Vaasa, Finland - OX-2 | ecosystem: Environmental > Terrestrial > Soil > Coastal area > Acid sulfate soil | place: Finland: Risofladan, Vaasa | collected... | reverse complement strand
CCGGTGATGGCGATTCCACCTGCCAGGGCCCCGATCCCGCCCATCGTGTACAGGAGACCGAGGAGCTGGCCCCCGCCGTGGAGCTGGTCGCGGGCGAGCACCGGGAGGTAGGGCATGTAGCCCACGCCGAGGATGGCCAGCGCCCCCATCGCGATCAGGATCCAGCGGGTGCGGGGATCACGTGCGGCCCATCGGAGCCCCTCCCCGAGGTCCTGGAGGGCGGTGTGGCCGTCCGCCGGTCGCGTCGTCCGGGGGACGCCCCGCAGGCCCAGGACCACCACCGCCAGGAACGGCAGCGCCAAGGCGCCCATCGCTCCGAAGCAGGCGGCCGGCCCGACGAACCCGATGAGGATGCCGGCCAGGCTCGGTCCCACGATCCGGGTAGCGCTGGAGGCGGTCGAGGTGAGGGCCGCCGTGCCGAGGAGCTGCTCCTCGCGCACGAGGTCGGCGACCAGGGCCTGGCGGCTGGGCACGTCGACCGCGTCGGCGCTGCCGAAGGCGGCGGCGGCCAGGACCAGGACCAGGAGGCCGGCGTGGCCGGTGACGACTGCGGCCGTGAGGCCGAAGGCGGTGGCGGCCATCGCGGTGGTGGTGGCCATCAGGACGTGGCGCCGCGAGGCGCGGTCGGCGAGCACCCCGGCCGGCAGACCCAGCACCAGGGCGGGCAGCCCATCGGCGGCCCCGACCAGGCCGACCGCGGGCACCGAGTGGGTGAGCGAGAAGGTGAGGTAGCCGAGTGCGACCAGCTGCATCCACTTGCCGAGGAGCAGGGGCCAGAGGCCGAGCCAGAACCGTCGGAACGCTGGCACCCGCAGGGGGTCGGGCACGACCCGCGTCCAGCCGCGCCGCGGCCGGACGCCCGCGGCGGCGGCGTCCGCCGGCATGGTGGGCGGAGCCGAGGGTCCCGGTGCGGCGCCGATCCCGGCGGCGGACTCCGAGGCGGGAACCTTCATCGGCGCATGGTCCAGCGCGGCGTGTTCAGGCCTCCGTCCCGCCGCCGGCGGGTTGCGGTGCGGGAGGAATGCCCCCAGCCCGCCATCCTCGCCCATCCGCGGTCCAGCGCGCGTCGGGCGGGCTGCGCCGCGACCGACAGGAGGGGATGGTGCGGGAGTCGGTCTGGCGGGACGGGGCGGCGGGTGACCTGCTCCTCATGGGCCGGCTTGGCCGCGAATGGGGGGGCGCCGGGACCGGTTGAGCCACCCCGCCGCCGGCGCCGGCCGCGGGGCCGGGACCCGCGCTGCCGCGCGGGTGGCCGGGGCTGGAGGGGCCTGGCGACCGCCCGCTCAGCGGGCCTCCGCCTCACATGCAGCAGGAGTCGCGGGTGCCGCAGCGCGGGCAGCGGTAGTGGGCGTGCTCGGGGACCATCTCGACCTCGCACCGTGGGCAGCGGGTCGCCAGCGGGTGGGCGGCCCGGGCTGCCCCGCCCGGGGCCCGCGCCGCGCCCTTCCCGGGAACCTCCCGACCGTCGGAGGCTGGGGCGCGCGGCATCATGGCTCGAGGTTACCGTCCGCGGGCGCCGCCCGCGGCGGGGATGACGCCGCGCCGCCGCGGCTCGGCCGCGGGGGGCGGCGCCGTCTCGACGGCGGCGGCCTCCAGGACCACGGTGAACCGCGCCGCCACCCGGCGCAGGCCGCAGAGGACGGGCAGGCCGAAGGCCGCCACCATCAGGGCGTTGCCGACGGCGCGCAGGCTGTCGTAGGCGAGCGAGGTGGCCAGGTAGAAGCGCAGGAAGTGGGTTGCGGCCACCATCGGGGCGAGACCGGGGCTCCACCCCAGCTGCGGCGCGGCCCGGAAGAAGGTCCAGTCCCACACGTCGAGGAGCGCCCCGAAGGCGAGCCCGCTGACGGCCCCCACCGCGCCCAGGAGGATCAGGTCCGGTCGCCCGGGGCGGCCGTGCCGGCGCGCCAGCCCGGCCAGCCCCGCGCCCGCGCCGACCCAGCCCGCGGCCAGCATCTGATAGGGCAGCCAGGGTCCGACCCCGCCGGTGACCACGGCGGAGACCAGCAGGGAGAGGGTCCCGCAGGCGAAGCCGAAGCTGGGGCCGAGCACGTAGCCACCGCAGAGGATCCCGAAGAAGGTGGGGCTGAAGCCGCCGATCCCGGTCACCACCGCGGCCCGCATGGCGGCGTCGATGGTGCTGATCGTCACCAGCAGGGCCAGCCGGCGGCTGTCCAGCCGGCGCTGACCCACCTCCACCAGGAGCAGCACCAGGGTGGTCCCCACGGCGAGGGCGAGGGCCGGGGTGGAGGCCGGGAGGCCGAGGCCGGTGAACGGCCAGAGGAAGAGCCCGAGCCCGGCGAGGGAGACCAGCAGCAGGGTCATGCCGGCCGCCCCGCCTCCAGCCGGCCGCTCCGGACGACGAGGAGGCGGTCGGCCAGCTCGTCGGCCAGCTCGGCATCGCTGGTGGCGACCACGATCGCGGCGCCGCCTGTGGCCAGTCGGTCGATCACCCGCCCCAAGGCGCCCCGCGCCCACGCGTCCATCCCCCGGGTCGGCTCGTCGAGGAGGATCAGCTCCGGCTCGCCGGCCAGGACCGCGGCGAGCGCCGCCCGCTGCCGCTCGCCGACGCTGCAGTCGCGGGGGTCGCGGTCCCCGAGGCCGCCGAGCCCGAGCTCGTCGAGGAGGGGGCGGAGGGGAGCGCTGCGGCCCAGCCAGCGCTGGGTCTGGAGGAGCTCGGCCCGCAGCGTCGGGAGGTGGAGGAGGGCGCCGGGATCCTGGGGAAGGTAGGCGGCGCGAACGGGCCGGCGCTCGACCGAGCCGGTCAGCGGCGAAAGGAAGCCTGCAAGGGTGCGCAGCAGGGTGGTCTTGCCACTGCCGTTGGGCCCGGTGCAGGCGAGGACCTCCCCGCGGACTCCGTGGAGGCGCCCCGTCTCGAGGACCGGGTCGCGGTGGCCGACCGTCAGCCCGTCAGTGGACCAGAGGACCTCGCCATGGTCCGCCGGTGGCTGCCGGCACCGACGGTGGCCCCGGCGTGGCGGCGGCGTGGGCGCGGTGAGACGGCCGTTGGCGAGCTGGAGGGTCACCGCGCCCCGCATCCGCATCCGCTCGGGATGATGCTCCGCCAGCACCAGCGCGATGCCGCGGTCGAGGCAGCCGGCCAGCGCGTCCGCGAGCGCCCTGGCCCCGGCCGGGTCCAGCTGCGAGCTGGGCTCGTCCAGCACGATCGCCCGCGGTGCCAGGGCCAGGACCCCCGCCAGCGCCACCCGCTGCCGTTCGCCACCGGAGAGGGTGGCCACCCGACGGTCGCGGAGGTGACCGATGGCGAGGGCGTGCAGGGCGCCCGCCACCCGCTCGCGGATCATCGGGGCCGGCACGGCCTGGTTCTCCAGGCCGAAGGCGACGTCGGCGGCGACACGGGCCAGGACCAGCTGGGTCTCGGGCTCCTGGAACACCATCCCCACGGCCCGGGCGAGGGTCCGGGTCGGTGTCCGCAGTGCGTCCCGGCCCAGGACGGTCACGTGGCCGCGCGCCCGACCCCCGTGGAAATGGGGGACCAGCCCGTTCAGGGTGCGCAGCACCGTCGTCTTGCCGGACCCCGAGTCGCCCGCCAGGATGACCGCGTCGTGGTCCAGCGTGAGGGTGACGTCGTCCACCGCGGGCCGCTCGGTCCCGGGGTACCAGTAGCTGAAGCGCTCCAGGCTGGCGATCGCGCCGGCGTCGGTCACGCCGCCGCCGCCGGGAGGACGAGGACGGCGCAGGCGGCGAGCAGCAGCGGCGAGGCCGCCGGCGCCGTCGGCGTCGGGTACGGGTACCATCCCGGATTGCCGCCGGTGAGCGCGGCCGCCGCGAACAGGCCGAGGGCGAGCACGGCGCAGCATCCGAGCACGGTGTCGCCCACGCCCCAGTGCCGCTCCCGGTACGCGCTGCGGCGACCCGCACCGTATCCGCGGGCCTCCATCGCCTCCGCCAGCTGCAGCGACCCCTCGATGGCGGTGAGGACGGCCGGCACCACCACCGCCGCCCAGGAGCGCAGCCCCCGCGGCCGCCAGCCCCGCATCGCCTGGGCCTCGCGGATGGCGGTGACGCCCTGGGCCAGCCGGGGGGCGAGGGTGAGCGCCGCCCCCAGCGCCGCGCCGGTGTGCCGCAGCGGGCCCGGGAGGGCCCCGGCGAGGGCCTCCGGCTCCACCAGCCGGGCCAGGGTGAGCGCGGCGACGAGGCAGGCGCTCAGCCCCAGCGCGATGTCGATCCCGAACAGGAGCGCCTCGGCGGTGAGCGGGCCGCCGACGCCCGGGAGCCACCCGGGGAGGGAGACGACGACGTCGGCTCCGGTGTGGCTCAGGAGGGTGTTGAGGACAATGGTGCCGGCCGCCGCCGCCCCGACCAGGACGAGCGGCCGACGCAGCCCGGCGTGGCGCCCTCGCCCGCGGGCGAGGAGGAGGAGCGCCGCGGCGAGCGCCAGGACGCGGACGACGGGGTCGTCGCTGCCGAGGACGACGAGGACGACCGCCGCCACCCAGGCCCCCAGCGCGCGCGGATCGGGACCCGTCTGCTCGGTCACCGCACCCTGGGCAGCGGCGGCGGAGCCGCTCGGCCCTTGGCCGGGACGTAGCGCCACCCGAGCGCCTCCCCGGCCTCCAGGTGGACCGCCTGGATCCCGGTGCTGGCGGCTCGGAAGAGCCCGTGCGCGGGGGCCACGAAGAGGGCCCAGTACGGCCGGCCGGTGCTGAAGCAGTGGGTGTACGCGGGGGGGACGCGATCGAGCTGGCAGACGGCGTCGCCGAAGCTGAAGTGCTGGAGCGCGATCTCCACCCCGCTGCGCCGCATCACCGCCTCGCCGCTGGCGCCGGTGCGGGCCACCACGACGCAGCGATCGAGGACCCGGTGGGTCGACACCTCGACCACGACCGTCACGTGCGGGGCGGAGACGGTGGCGCACCGGGCGGTCTGGTGCGGGTGGGGGGCCGCCCGGCCGCACCCCGCGAGTCCGAGCGCGACCAGGGCCAGAGTCGCGCTGGCCCCCCACTTCCCAACCATGTCGGGTCCTCCGGCGGCTGGGGGACCCCTCGCCGAAGGCCGGCCCGCCACCATAGGCCCGTCCCTCCCGTTGCGCGCGGGGGTGCTCTGGACCGACCGGACCGGTCTCCTGGCTCGCGGATCGTGGCTCGCGGACCGCCTTCCCGGGACTCGCGTCCCAGTGGCACTCGGTCCGAGCTCCCCGCTCACAGTTGCGCGACAGCTCCGGACTCGGGCCGACCCCAAACGGAGGACGACGGCCCTGCACCGGATTCCCATTTGCCCGGGCGGCTCTTCGATTGTGTCGGTCATGGTACGTCACGGCGATGCCGCCGGGGCGCCCATCCGGCAGGGCTGCGGGCGCGGCAGCTGCTACCGTCGTGGGATCGCATCGGGGAGGGACCGGCGACGAGCGAGCTGATCCGGCGGCTGCGCACGGCGGACGTGCGCTTCCCGACCTCGGCGGCCCGGGTCGGGTCGGACGCGATGCACCCCGATCCCGACTACTCCGCCGCCGTCGTGGTGGTGGAGACCGACCGCGACGACGGCATCGAGGGGCACGGCTTGGCGTTCACGCTCGGGCGGGGCAACGAGGTGGTGGTGGCCGCCATCGAGGCGCTGGCGCCCCTGGTGGTGGGGCTGCCGTTGGAGGCCATCCGCTCCGACATGGGGTGGGTGTGGCGTCGGCTCGCCGGCGACGGGCAGCTGCGCTGGCTGGGTCCGGAGAAGGGCGTCATCCACCTCGCCACCGCCGCCATCGTCAACGCGCTCTGGGACCTGCGCGCGCGCTGGACCGCCCAGCCGCTCTGGCGGCACCTCGTCGACTGCCCTCCCGAGGAGCTGGTGGCGTGCATCGACTTCCGCCACCTCACCGACGCGCTCACGCCCGACACCGCGCTGGCGCTCCTGCGCGGACGCGCCGCGGACCGATCCGCCGCCGTCGCGCGCCTCGACCACGAGGGGCTGGCCGCCTACACCACGGCACCCGGCTGGCTCGGCTACGCCGACCACGAGCTCGCCTCCCGCTGCCGCCAGGCCGCCGCCGAGGGCTGGGGGCTGGTCAAGCTGAAGGTGGGCCAGAGCCTGGAGGACGACCGGCGCCGGTGCGCCATCGCCCGAGAGGCGATCGGGCCGCAGCGGCGCCTGGCGGTCGACGCCAACCAGGTCTGGGACGTCGACACCGCGATCGCCTGGACCCGGCAGCTCATGGCGTTCGACCTCCGGTGGGTGGAGGAGCCGACCAGTTGCGACGACGTGCTCGGGCACGCGACGATCGCCCGAGCCGTGGCCCCGGTCACGGTTGCCACCGGCGAGCACGTGCACAACCGGGTGATGTTCAAGCAGTTCCTGGCCGCGGGCGCGATGGGCGTGTGCCAGCTCGACGCCTGCCGCCTCGGCGGTGTCAACGAGGTGCTGGCCGTCCTCTGCCTGGCCGCCCTCCACGACGTCCCCGTCTGCCCGCACGCCGGCGGCGTCGGCCTGTGCGAGATGGTGGTCCACCTGGCGGCCTTCGACGCGCTCGCGGTCGGCGGAGAGCGCGCCGACCGCACGGTGGAATGGGTGGAGGGCCTGCACGAGCATTTCCAGGACCCGGTGGCCGCCTCCGGGGGCCGCTACGCGCTCCCCACCGCGCCCGGCTTCGGGACCGCCCTGCGTCCCGAGTCGGTGCGCCGCTACCGGTACCCGGACGGCGAGGCCTGGCGGCAGCGGACCGGCGCGGTCGCGCCGGCGAGCCCGGGCTGACCGGCGCGCCGGAGGCCCCGGGCGTGCGCCTGGGGGGCCGCTCAGCCGGGGGCGGCGTGCGGTCCGACGGAGGTGCGGCCGGCGCCGCCGACGGTCGCCCGGTGGGCGGCGAGCCTGAGGAGGAACTCGCGCTGCCCGAGACAGTTCAGACGGATCGCCGACCCGTCGGCGAAGCGCAGCCGGATCGTGGGGGCGAGCAGGCGGTGGCGGCCGGCCGGGGCGGCGTCGAGGAGGGTGGAGGCGGGGACCGACCAGACCAGCGCCTTGCGCGGACCGACGCTCGGATACCAGACGGCCAGGCGGCGATCGGTGACGGCGAGGAGCCAGGTCCCGGGCAGGCCGCGGCAGCCCGGATAGGCGGTGGCGAGGCTCCCCGCCGTCCCCTCGCGGGCCGCGCGCTCGCAGGGGTCGTCGGGGCTGCCCGCGACGCCGAGCGGGGGTCGCCCCCAGCTGAGGGCGTTGGACGCGGTCCCGGTGATCCGCACCGCGGCCGCGGCGATCACGCTCTCCCCATCCTGGAGGAGGCCGCGGAAGGCGGTCGCCGAGGCGGCGTAGTCCACGGTCGACAGCGTAGTCCTCGCGCTGGCCGCTGGCCACAACGATCCGGTCGCAGGCGCTTCGCGCCCGTCCCGGCGTCCGTCAGCCCCCGGCGACGGCCCCGATCCGGGGCCCTCGGGGCCGCGGCGAGGACCGCCCGCGGCGTATCCTCAGCGGCCTGGTGGTGGGCCGCCGTCGTAACCGCTCAGGACGGCGGGCGTTCCACCCGCTGATGGGGATGCGGCCGGCCCCGGTGCCCACCCCCCTGCGCGGGGCGAGGGCAGCCGGGCTCCGCGAGGGGGCGTGGGCGGTGATGGCCCTCGTCGTGGCCGGCTGCGCCGCCACCGGCCCCCCCCGTCCGAGCGCGACCACCGGCCACCAGGTGACCGGCGCCGGCCATGTGGCCCGGGCCTCGTCGGCCGCCGCCGCCCGCCTGCCGGCGGCGGCGGGGGTCGAGGTCCCGCCCGGGTTCCGCGCCCAGGTCTACGCCCGGGGGCTGGTCCGCCCCACCGCGATGGCGATCGGGCCCGGCGGCAGGCTCTTCGTCGCCGAGGCGTCGGGCGCGGTGGTGGCGGTCCCGGAGGGCAGCCGCCGCCCGGTGCGGTTCGCCGTGGGGTTCCCGTCGCCGCGCGGGCTGGCCTGGGTGGGGCGCACCCTCTACGTCTCCGCCCGGGGAGAGGTCGACCGGGTGAGGCTGGCGCACGGCAGGCCCACCGTGCGGCGGCGGCTGGTGGGGGGCCTCCCGCACGGGCTCCACCAGCAGGACGCGATCGTGCCGGGACCGGGGGGTCGCCTCTACGTCGGCAGCGGGTCCACCTGCAACGCCTGCCGCGAGCCGGACCCGTATGCCGCCAGCGTCCTCTCGCTCCTCCCCAGCGGGCGCGACCTCACCGCGGTGGCCACCGGGCTCGACAACGCCGCCGGTCTCGCCGTCCAGCCGCGGACCGGACGTCTCTATGCCGCCGTGGACGGCCGGCTCCGGCTGGGCTCGGCCGCTGACCCGGAGCCCGCCGACATGCTGGTGCGGATCCTCCCGGGGGGCTGGTACGGCTGGCCCGGCTGCTGGCCCGACGCCCGACTGCTCGTGATGCGGGGCGCGTGCCGCGGGGTGACCACGCCGGCCGCCTTCCTCGGGCCCCACGCCGGGGTGGCCGGGATCGCCTTCTACACCGGGAGGAGCTTCCCGCCCGGCTATCGCGGCAACCTGTTCGTCGCCGAGTGGGGCCTCGCCCACTCCGCCGCCGGGCCCGGCAGGCGGGTGGTGCGGATCGTGCTGGGCCGGGACGGCACCGCGCCGATCTCCGACGTCAGCGTCTTCGCCCTGGGCCTGCAGCACCCGGTCGCGGTCGCGGTCGACCCCCGGGGGGCGCTCCTGCTCCTCGACGGGGGCCGCGGCATCGTCTATCGCATCCAGGCCGACGGCACGCCCTGACCGGAGCCGGCGGGGGGCCGCTGCTACCATCCGCCGGGGAGCCCGAGCCGGCGGCACACGATGGGGCCGTGCAACACACCCAGCGGAACCCACGACCGAGCGCCCCCGCCCAGGCGGTCGCCGCCTCCGCGGCGGCCGCTCCCAGGACCAGGGCGCACACCCTCGGATGGGCGGGGTGGGCCGCGCCGATCCTGATCTTCACCCTGCTGCGGGTGCCCACGCTCTTCGAGCCGCACTGGTACACCGACGAGGCCGGGTACGCCGTCACCGCCTGGCTGTCGCAGCACGGCCACACCCTCTACGGCGCGGTCTGGAACAACAAGCCCCCGCTCCTCTTCTGGACCTACGGCCTGGTCCTCGCCCTGGCCGGGCCCTCGGAGGCGGCGCTCCACCTGCTCTCGTGGCTCTCGGGCCTCGCCGCCGTTGTGGTGGTGTTTGTGATCCTCCGCTCCCGCCAGGGGCCGGTGCGGGCGGCGGTGGGGGCGGGCCTCGCCGCCGTCGTCCTCGGCACCCCCATCCTCAACGGGGACCTCGCCCTGCCCGAGAACCTTCTCATCGGCCCCTCGGCGCTGGGCGTCCTCGCGATCCTGTGGGCCGACGAGGCGGGGGAGCGCCGGCGATGGGTGGGACGGACGGTCTGCGCGGGCGCGCTGTTCGCGACGGCGGTGCTCTACCAGCAGACCGCCCTGGACGTCGTCGCCGCCGCCACCCTGTGGCTGGCGGTCCGCCGCGGCGCCGGGGCGTGGCCCCGCGTCCTGGTCCTGCTGGGGACGATCGCGGTGCTGGTGGCGGCGGCGCTCCTGCCCTACGCGGTCCGGGTGGGACCGGGCCGGCTCGCCTTCCTGCTCGCCACCAGCTACGGCGGCTACGCCGCCAGCTCGCTGCCGCCCACCTTCCTGAACGTCGCCGTCCGGTTGGTGGAGGCGGGAGCGCTCCTGGGGGGGGCGATCGTCGCTCGCCGAATCGCCGGCTGGCGCCTGCTGGTGTGGATCTGGGCGGCCGCCTGTCTCATCGTCGCCACCCTGCCCAATCGTCCCTACCCGCACCTGGGGCTGCCGGCGGCAGCCCCGCTGGCGGTCCTGCTCGCGAGCGTCGTTCGCCCGCGGCGGCCGCGATGGCTCTCCCCGGCGCGGCTCGGCGAGGGTCTGCTGGCGGTCGCGGTCCTGCTGCCGGTCGGCATCGGCTGGTCGCTGCTCAGTCCGCCCGGTGCCTTCTACTCCCTCCCGCTCACCGGGGTCTACTACCAGAACTTCATCGGGCGCCTCACCGGGGCGGTCTCGCCGGCCCGGTTCCGCGCCGCGTTCGGGCAGGAGAACGACGCCGAGGCGGTGGCCGCCCGGTGGCTCCGAGACCAGGGCCTGGCGGGGGCGAGCGCCGTCGTCTGGTCGGCCGACGCCTGGATCGACCTCCTCGCCCCCCTGCGGCCCCAGCTGGTCACCCCCACCATCTACATGAACGAGTACTGGCTCGGCGCCGCCGGGGTGCTGGACCGGGTCGATCGGGGCCGGCCGCGGGTGATCGTCACCGACCGCTCCGCCCTGCGGCTCTGGCCCGGGGTCCGGCCGATCCTGGCCCGCTCCTACCGCGCCGCCTTCGCGACCGGCTCGGTCACGGTCTGGGTGCGGCGCTCGGGCTGAGGTCCGGCGGAGGGCCGCCCGGGCGAGCCCCGGCGCCCCTCCGACCCGGCGCGGGCCGGTGGACCACCTCACGTCGGCGGCCGCAGGGCCGTTGAATGCAGCGATGGACGAGGTGCCGTTCCCGACCCTCTACGCCGCCCATCGGGCCGCCGTCTACCGCTACCTGGTCGCCGCCGTCGGTCCCGAGGGAGCCGAGGACTGCTTCCAGGAGACGTTCCTCGCCGCGCTCCGCGCCTTCCCCCGGCTCGTCGACCACCGCAACCTGCGCGCCTGGATCCTCACCATCGCCCACCGCAAGGCGATCGACCACCACCGGGACCGCCGCCGCCGGGGCTCGGAGCTGGCGTCCGCCACCCGGGCCGCCCGTCGTGCCGACACCGACGGGGTGGCGGCGATCCCGGAGCCGGCCGACGAGGCCCTGTGGGCGCGGGTGCGGGCCCTGCCCAGCCGGCAGCGGACCGCCCTCACCCTCCGGGTGGTCGGCGACCTCTCGTATGCCGCGATCGCGGCGGCGACGGGGACGTCGGCCGAGGCGTCCCGCCAGAACGTCCACCTGGCGCTCGTGCGCCTGCGCAGGGAGACTGACCGATGATCCACATCCGCCGCGACCTCGCCGCTGCCGCCTGCCGTCTGCCGGTCCGGCCGCCCGCCGGGCTGGACGACCGGTGGCGCGACTCGGCCCAGGCGTCCGGGGCCGTCGATGTCGCCTACCACGCGTTCGACACGCCGCTCGGTCGCCTCCTGGCCGCGGTCACCCGGGTGGGGCTGGTCCGCCTCGCCTTCATCGACCATGGTGAGGACCGGGTCCTCCGCGAGCTGTCGGTCGCGGTCTCGCCCCGGCTGGTGGAGCTCCCGTCCCGCCTGGCCTCGATCCGTCGCGAGCTGGAGGCGTACGGGAGGGGGCGGATCCGGGCCTTCGACGTCGCCTGCGACTGGCAGCTGATCCGCGGGTTCGCGGAGCCGGTGCTTCGCGCCACCGGGGCGATCGCCTACGGCGAGGTCTCGACCTACGCCGCCATCGCTCGGGCGGCGGGGGTGGCCGGCGCCGCCCGGGCGGCCGGCAACGCCCTGGCCCGCAACCCGATCCCGATCATCATCCCCTGCCACCGGGTCCTTCGGACCGGGGGCGGCCTCGGCGGGTATGCGGGGGGGCTGGAGCGAAAGCGCCTCCTGCTCCGCCTGGAGGGTCACGAGCTCGAGCTGGACTGAGGGCGGGGGTGAGGCCCGCCCGTCCGCGGCGCCGGTCCGGGGGCGGCCCGCCCGGGGTGATCGGGACCCCCGGCTATCCTGGGCGCGGATGCTCCACCGCGACGACCTCCGCAACGTGGCGATCGTCGCCCATGTCGACCACGGCAAGACCACCCTGGTCGACGCCATGCTCCGGCAGACGGGCGCGTTCCGCCTCAACCAGGAGGTGAGCGATCGGGTGCTGGACTCGGGCGACCTGGAGCGGGAGAAGGGCATCACCATCCTCGCCAAGCACATCGCGGTCCAGGTCGGCACCACCACCATCACCATCGTCGACACCCCCGGGCACGCCGACTTCGGCGGTGAGGTGGAGCGGGCGCTGGCGATGGTCGACGGGGTGCTCCTGCTGGTCGACGCATCCGAGGGGCCGCTGCCCCAGACCCGCTTCGTGCTCCGCAAGGCCCTGGAGGCGAGGCTGGCGGTGGTGGTGGTGGTGAACAAGGTGGATCGCGCCGACGCCCGCGTCGCGGAGGTGGTCCGGGAGGTGGAGGAGCTCTTCCTCGACCTCGACGCCGACGAGGACCAGATCGGCTTCCCGATCCTCTATGCCAACGCCCGGGCCGGTTGGGCCGCGAGCGAGCCGGGCGTGGTCGGGACCGACCTCGGCCCCCTCTTCGCCGCCATCCTCGCCAACATCCCGGCGCCGACCCACGACCCGGACCATCCCCTCCAGGCCCTGGTCACCAACCTCGACGCCTCCCCCTACGTCGGCCGGCTGGCGGTCTGCCGCGTCCACCACGGCACCATCCGCCGTGGCCAGATGGTGGCCTGGTGCCGGGTCGACGGCACCGTCCAGCGGGCCCGCGTCACCGAGCTCTACCAGTCCCGGGCCCTCGATCGCGTCGACGTCGACGCCGCCGGTCCGGGCGCCATCGTGGTGGTGGCGGGCTTTCCCGAGATCTCGATCGGGGAGACCCTCGCCGATCCCGACGACCCCCGGCCGCTGCCCGCCCTGCTGGTCGACGAGCCCAGCCTGGCGGTCACGATCGGGATCAACTCCTCGCCGCTGGCGGGGGCGGACGGGAGCCGCCTCACCGCGCGGCTGGTCAAGGGTCGGCTCGACCAGGAGCTGGTGGGCAACGTGGCGCTCCGGGTGCTGCCGACCGGGAGACCCGACACCTGGGAGGTGCAGGGCCGTGGCGAGCTGCAGCTGGCGGTCCTGGTCGAGACCATGCGGCGGGAGGGATTCGAGCTCACCGTGGGCAAGCCCCAGGTGGTGACGCGCACCATCGACGGTCGGCTGCACGAGCCGATGGAGCGACTCGCCGTCGACGTCCCGGAGGCGTACCTGGGGGTGGTGACGCAGCTGCTGGCGCTGCGGCGCGGGAGCCTCCTCGAGATCGTCAACCACGGCACCGGCTGGGTGCGGATGGGCTACCGCATCCCCGCCCGCGGATTGGTCGGCTTCCGCACCGAGTTCCTGGTCGAGACCCGCGGCACCGGCCTCCTCCACAGTGTGTTCGACGGCCTGGAGCCCTGGCACGGCGAGCTCCGCACCCGACGCAACGGCTCCATGGTGGCGGACCGCCGCGGGCTGGCCACCACCACCGCGCTGATGGCGCTCGGCGAGCGCGGCACGATGCTGATCGGACCCGGCACCGAGGTCTACGAGGGGATGGTGGTGGGCGAGAACGCCCGCCTCGACGAGATGGACGTCAACCCGACCCGGGAGAAGAAGCTCACCAACGTCCGCAGCTCCACCGGCGATGAGCTGGAGCGGCTCACCCCCCATCTGCAGCTCTCCCTGGAGCAGGCGCTCGACTTCATCGCCGAGGACGAGTGCGTCGAGGTCACCCCCCGGGCGGTGCGGCTGCGCAAGGTGGTCCTCGACCAGCAGGTGCGGGGGCGCCAGCGCGGCCGGTCCCGGCGCGATGCCACCGGCTGAGCCGGTGCCGCACCGAGCCGCTGCGACCAGCCGATCTCGAGCTCGCCCGGCACCCGACGGTCTTCGCTGGCTCGAGCCGCCTGCGATCACCCGGAGCTGCTCGGTCTGGAGGGGAAGCCGCCGACGGGTCGCGTCCCACCCGGACGGCCGCGGCCGTCCGGGTGGGACGGCCTGGGCCGCCGGCCGTCCCGGCACCCAGAGGGCGACGGGCGCGGGCTCCATCGCGCCTGTGACCACCTGGGAGCGGGTCGCCGGCACCAAGGTCCAGCGGACCGCATCTCGGGCCGCCATGCGAAGGCGGTCTGGCGTTGGCGCCGGGTGGGATGACGTGGCGGTCGGCACGCCCCGCCGGCGGCGACGCAGCGGATTGAGGAGTGGGGCAGGAGTCGACGGGACCGGGCGGTGATCGGCGCCCGCCATTCGAGCCCTGGTCGTGGGCGCCGCGTGCGGGAGCTGGCCGACCCTGTCGCTCGGTGACCGAGCTGCCCTGTGGTCAGGACGAGGGGATCGCGCCCGGGGGTGACGACCCAGCTGGTGGCCGTGGCTGCCTCCCTGCGATCGAGCGGCCGAGCCGGGGCGGGCGAGCTGGCCAGGTGCCTTGACCCGTAGATATATTACCGGCATACTGCCGATGTGCTAGCCACTGCCCCGAGAGCCGGCCGCCTGAGCGATCAGGCGTACGGCCAACTCCGAGACCTGATCGTGAGCCTCCAGCTGGAGCCGGGGGCCCTGATCGCCGAGCGCGAGACGATGGCAGCTCTGGGCGTCGGCCGGACCCCCCTGCGAGAGGCCATTCATCGGCTCGCCCACGAGGGGCTGGTCGATGTGGTTCCCCGTCGCGGCTCCTTTGTCTCGCACGTCAGCCTCACGGACCTCACCCACGTCTTCGAACTGCGCCAAGCGATCGAGGGGCTATCAGCCCGCCTCGCGGCTGAGCGGGCCACCAACCAGGACCGGGCGGCCCTGGTCGTGTTTCTCCGCGAAGCGCGCCAGCGTGTGAGCCAACCAGACGAAGCTGCGCATCTTGCGATGGACCGGCGGTTCCACTCCCTCGTCGCGACAGCCACGCGAAACCAATACCTCCGCGACGACGTGGACAGGCTATTTGCGCTCAGCGTGCGGATCCAGCGCTTGTCCGACGTCCCCATCACCACCATTGAGCACGAACTCATCAACTACGAAGGGGTGGTGTCCGCCATCACCCAGGGCACACCCGACGATGCGGAGCAGTGGATGTGTCGTCATCTCGATCCCTCGGATCCGTCCCTCCATCGCCGGAGGCCCCGATGACACCGCGATGCGACGGAAGATGAGCGCCATCAGGATTGCCGTCGCCCAGATGGAGGCCTCCGAAGACAAGGCGTCCAACCGCGACGTCGTGGCGCGGCTCTGCCGGTGCGCCGCCCGCGGTGGTGCATCGCTGTGCTTGTTCCCAGAGGAGGCGATGGTCAGCCTCTATGGCGGAGCGCGGCCCGCCGACACCGCGGAGTCCATGCGCGGCGCATTCGTATCCCTGCTCCGCTCGCTGGCGCTCGAACATGACATGACGATCGTGGCCGGCATGCACGAGCGGCTGCGCGGCAGCGATCGGGCCTACAACACGATCGTGGTCGTCGGAGCCAGAGGCGACGTCCTGCACCGCTACCGCAAGCTCCACCTGTACGACGCCTTCGGCTATTGTGAATCGGACCAAATCGTGCCTGGGGACGGCCCCCTGGTGGTCTTCGACGTCGAGCCTTTTCGACTCGGCCTGCTCAACTGCTACGACCTGCGCTTTCCAGAGGTGACGCGCCTGCTCGTAGAGTCGCGGGCTGACGTCCTGCTTGTCCCGGCCGCCTGGCAGCGCGGTCCACTCAAAGAGGATCATTGGCGCACCCTCGTCCGCGCGCGCGCCATCGAGAACACCTGCTGGATCCTCGCCGCCGGACAGGCCGGCGAACACTGCATTGGCCTGAGCATGGTGGTGGACCCCCTGGGAGTGGTCCGGGCACAGCTCGGTGAGGAGCGAGAAGGAGTCGTCATTCATGACATCGACACGGAACGCATCGCCGTCAGCCGGCGACTCCTCCCGGGGCTTGACCAGCGCCGGTACCGCGTCGACCCCACCGTTCAATCTCTGCCGAAGGCGAGCCGCGCTCTCGCTGCACCGGCGCCATCGCCCACAATGCATGCGATCCAGACTGCCGCTCGCTAGGCTCAGGCAAGGCCAACTGGAGGGAATACGATGATGTTGTCTTGGCCACGAAGGATGGGCCGACGAGCGCGTCCCACCCTGATCCGAAGTCGGCTGGCCCGAGGGATACTCCTCACCGCGGCCATCGCCATTGGGGTTGGAAGCGCATCCGCCGCCACTGCCCGCTCTCACGCAACGGCACATGGCGGCGTCGCGACTTTCGCGATGACGGCGGGGTTCAAGCCCGTCTGGATATTCCCCGTGGTCAACGCACCGAACGACTTCTACACGAGCGTCAACGACTTCCTGAATCAGATGTATCCGCCCCTCTATGCGATCGGGGCTAATGGCCAGGACACGTTCAATCCAAGTCAGAGCCTAGCCTATCCGCCCATCTACTCGAACGGCGGAAAGACCGTCACCATCAGACTGAAGCACTATGTTTGGTCGGACGGCCACCCCCTGACGAGTCGGGACGTGGAGTTCTTCCTGAAGCTCGTCACCGCCAACAAGGCGGAATGGGCGAACTACGCGCCTGGCCTGATCCCGGACAGCATAGCCAGAGCGACATGGACAAGTCCGAGCGAGTTCAGCCTCACCTTCCGGCATGCCTACAGCCACCTCTGGCTGCTGTACAACCAACTCAGCGAGATCATCCCGCTACCCCAGTTCCTCTGGGACAAGACCTCCACCGCCGGCCCCATTCGCAACTACGACATGACCACGAAGGGCGCGGTGGCCGTCTACAAGTTCCTCGCCGCCCAGTCCGCCGACACCGCCGCCTATGGGTCCAACCCGCTCTGGCGGGTGGTTGACGGGCCCTGGGTGCTCAAGGACTACGTGGCCGCCACCGGCGAGAGCACGTTTGTCCCGAACCGTCGCTATTCTGGTCCCGTCCACCCCAGACTCGCAGAGTTTCGCATCCTGACGTACACATCGGCGACGGCTGAGTTCGATGCCCTACGAGGAGGGCAGGTGGACTACGGCTACCTGCCGATCGAGGACGTTGGCCTGATGCCATCCCTGAAGCGGGCAGGCTACACCGTGGTGCCATGGCAGTGGCTGGCGATCAACTACATGAAGGTGGACTACACGAGCCCGCCAACCAAGCAGATCATGGACAAGGCATACGTTCGTCAGGCGATCGCCCACCTCATCAATCAGCCGCAGTACATACGCGCCATCTTCCATGGATATGCCACCCCAGACTACGGTCCCGTGCCCCAGACGGCCGGGATCCTGGCTGACCAGTTCGAGCGGCACGATCCGTATCCATTCAACATCCGAGCCGCGACCGCCTTGCTGCGCAGCCACGGATGGGCCATCCATCCAAACGGAGCCGACACCTGTGCGCGAGCCGGGACGGCGGCGGTCGACTGTGGCGCGGGGATCAAGGCGGGAACCCCGCTTCGCCTCCGCCTCCTCTATGGAAACACGACCCAGCAGGTGATCCAAATGGCTGAAGCCATTCAGTCGGCGGGGTCGAAGGCCGGGATCACCCTGGATCTGCAACCTCACAACGACACCGAGTTGTA
>Ga0307373_10007403_pt1 | contig 17146 bp, 11 predicted proteins | sample OX2MG_FD_202534 | JGI IMG/M metagenome (GOLD analysis project Ga0307373, IMG submission 202534) | Soil microbial communities from Risofladan, Vaasa, Finland - OX-2 | ecosystem: Environmental > Terrestrial > Soil > Coastal area > Acid sulfate soil | place: Finland: Risofladan, Vaasa | collected... | reverse complement strand
AGCCGGCGCCGCCGGTGAGTCCGCTGACCACGCGCTGGTACATGCTGCCGGAGGACCCAAGCGGAACGCTCGATTTGCAATTCCCGAGCGAATTACAGTCGACGGGATGAGCGAGTTCCACGCGGGAATACGGACCAGTGGGGGGAACCGAGCTGCCGTAGAGAAGCGTCGCCTGGTTTCCGTTGACGGAATCCGTAATGCTGAACGGAAGACCGTCTTGAATGGTGGTGACGCCGGAGACGCCCCAGCCTCCGAGCAGCTTTTCATGCCAGCCCTCGCCCTTGTAGGGAAGGTCGTAGCGATAGGTGAGCACAAAGCGTTGCGGGCGGTTGAAGGCGGCCGGTCCGTACTGCTGACGGTAGTTCAGCGGATCGTTGCTGGAGGCGCTGCCGGAAAGCACGTTGCCTGGCGTGGCGATACCGGAGCCCGCTTGGCTGGCGTTGATGTCGGTCTTGAGGTTGCTCCAGGTATAGGCGGCCTGGATCAACAGTCCGTTGGCAAAATTGTGGCGGATCATGACTTGCAGGCTGTCGTAGAGGCTATTGCCGTCGGTCGTCACCTGCTGAAGATTGCCAGGGTTGACGCCGAGGTAGGCGACGCGGCCGAGATAGTTCGTCGCTGTGTTGTAGAGAACCTGGGTGGCTGGATTGGTATTCCCGGCATCGTTCATCGGGAACGAGCTGGCGGGGTGTTCCAGCAGCTGGTTCACCGTATCCGTGGGCGGATTGCACGTAGCGGAGGCTGCGCCGCAGTCGACGAGATAGGCTAGATTTGGGTCGCGGTTCCAATCGTAGAGGTGTATGCCGTGCGTTCCCACGTAACCGATATCGGCGACCCAGCCGTGCGCGAATTCGTATTGAACGTCGAGATTGTATTGCTGGATCTTCGGAGTGCGCATGGAGGGGTTGTCGCCGGAATTGAGGAGTCCGGAGGCGTTGCCGCCGAAGACGTCGGTGATATTCGTGGCGCCAGTTGCGGCACCTCCCGCTGCGACTGCGAGTGTCCGGGGAATGAAGCCAAGAAATTGCGGACACGTGCTCGGCGTGCAGAACGGGTTCTGCAAAGTTTGTCCGGGGTTGATGCCAACGCCGGTGGCGTAAGGAGGCATGTTGCCGAGGATGTTGTCACCGACCAGGTTGCCGTACACGCGGTCGAAGAACATTCCGTAACCGGCGCGGACGACGAGTTTGTCCATGGCCTGCCAAGCGAGACCGATACGCGGCGAGAAATTATCAAGAGGAGCGCTTTGCAAAAGAGTTTTGTTGCTGTTGATCAGAATGCCCGTGGACCCGAACTGCCCGGTGAGATTACCGTAAATCGAGCGGTTGTAGTTTTTCTGGACGATATAGCCAGCGAGGGTGCCGCCGGGATTGTTCAGAAAGAACGAACCCGTGTCCACCAAGCCGGCGGCACTGGCGGCGAAATTGGTGAAGACGCCGTTCTTGTCGGTTGGCCATCCGTCATATTCCCAGCGAACGCCGAGATTCACGGTGAGCTTGCGGGTGACTTTGTAATCGTCCTGTGCGTAGGAGGAGAACTCGTTAATGCGCCAGTTGTGAGGATTGGGAGAGCCGTTGGGCAGCAGGCGCCAGGTGCTGTTAATAACATAGTTGATGGGAGTGAACGGAGTTCCGTCGACCGCTGGGCCGCTACTGGCGGTCAGAATGTCGGCCGTATTGCCGGCGATGATCCAGCCGCGCTCGCGGTTGGGCTGCGCCCAGTTCCATTGAATGCGCTGCGTGCCGATGCCGAAGCGGAAAGAATGCTTGCCGTGGTTCCACGAAAGCTGATCGCCGGTGAGGAAGCTATTCTGGATGCTCTTGGTGGCGGAGAAGAAGTTACCGCCGGAGCTCCAGCCGCCCCAAGGAGATCCTGGAAAGCCGAGGACGCCGATGACGGGAACCAGTGAGTCCTCGCGATTGGCGGCGGCGGCGGAAGAAAGCGGGCAAGGAGTGCCGTCGTTCACGGCGGGAGTGATGTTCAGCGGCGTGGTTCCATCCCCAGCGCAGGACTGGACGGTTACGCCATCGGCGACGTTGAGGTACAAGCGTTGAAATGAGCCGTAGACTTCGTTTACCACGTTGCTGCTGAGCACGGAGGTGAGCCGCACGACGAGCGACTGCGAGCCGTAGTGCGCGTCCTCGGGAGCCCCCGGGTAGCAGCCGGTGACGATGCAACTGAAGCTTTGGGTCTGCGGGTCTTTCGAGAAGAAATATTTCTGCGTCAAAGTGTTCTTGGGCGAGAGGACGTAGTCGGTATTGATCATGAACTGATCTTCGTTGGCGATAGTGGGCTGGGAGATGGTCGTGGGCGCTCCGCATGCTCCAGAGGCCACATCGCAGAACGGCAAGCCCGAAGAGTTGTAAAGCAAGCTGGGGATGTAATAGCCGTTGTTATAGCCGCCCTGAGCTTGGGGAATTTTTTCCGTTTGGCGCAAGAGATTGATGGCGGTGTTGCTAATGTTCGAGCCGTCCGGGGCGACCGCGACGCCGGTGCCGCCAAAAAGATCGAACTGATTTGCAAACGCGCAGCCCAGGTACTGCCGGTACGTCGCATAGTTGCACATCGGGTTTGTGGAGATATATCCCTGGGGAATGCTGCCAACGTTCCCGTCGGACCGCGCCTTGGAGAAAGGAACGCCCGGTTCGTTGAACGGCAGCAAGCTTACGGAGGTGATGGCGGTGGCGAAACCGTTGCTGCCGATGCCGTTGAGTTGGCGCGTGGCTTGGTACGAGCCAAAGAAGAAAATCTTATCTTTTTTGATGGGGCCGCCGATTGTGCCGCCGTATTGATTTTGTTTCACCGTTGGCGGTTTGTTCGGGAGGTCTGATTTCAACTCGGAGTACTTGTAGAAGAAATCGTTGGCGTTGAAGATGTTGTTGCGATTGAACTCCCACACGGAGCCGTGAAACACGTTGGTGCCGCTTTTGGTGACGACGTTCACGTTGGCGCCGGGATTTTGTCCGTAAGCGGCGTCGTACTGCGAAGTTTGGACTTTGAATTCCTGAATCGAGTCGGGATTGGGGATCGGGATGCCCGCGTAGCTGCCGGATTGCGCGGCGCCTCCGCTGCCGTAGTTGGTGACGATCACGCCGTCCATCAAATAGGTATTCTGGTCGGAGCCGGAGCCGTTGACGTTGATATCTTGCGTGCCATTGCCGACGGCGGTGGCGGTGGACACGTTGGCTACGACGCCGGGCGAGAGGTCAATGACCTGGGTGAAATTGCGCGTGCTGAGCGGCAGGCTGGTAACAGTATTTCCGGAGACCAGGCTGCCGACGGTGGCGTTTTGCGTTTGCAGGGTGACGGCATTGGCCTCGACGGTCACTTGCTGGGATTGCGAGCCGACGGTCAGCGTGCGGTTGAGCACTTCCGTGGCCGTCACGTCAATCGTTACCGACGGCACTTCGGCAGTGGTGAACCCGGAGGCGGCGAACGTTACTTTATAATTTCCCGGAGGTAGAAGCGAAAAGGTGTAAGAGCCGTTGGAGTCCGTGGCGGTTGTGCGGCTTTGGCCGGTGCCGAGATTGGTGGCTGTGACGGTGACAGCGGAGACAACTCCGCCGGACGGATCAGTCACCGTTCCGCTTAAAGCGCCGGTCGTGGCGCTTTGCGCCAGCGCCGAAGAAATGCAGAAGAGAACCGCGACGACACAGATCGATACCGCGCACACAAATTTCAGACCCGCAAATCGTGAACCCATCCCCCACCCCCAGTTGAGTTGTCATTTAGTGTTTAAGGCCGCGCCGCTGATTCGCGGAACTGCGGCTGTTTTTCAGGGAAAGGACGCCAGCGCGCGCTCCCACCTGAGTGCGTCGGTGTCGACGGAAAGGATTAAATTTTGCTGCACCCACGCCTGCGCCTAAGTGCCGAACTGGCTGTTCGCCAGATCCGACGAACCGAAGCGCCCACCCGCCAAGTCCCATCCTTTGCAGGCTTTAATGTGCAGGGAAATACCACAGTTTCGAAACGGGAGTCAACAAAGGACTTAAGCAGTAGAGTGTTACGGGCAGAGACTAACTGAAATTTGTCGTGGCTGTCGCCCGCGATGCGGTGCGGCGGCTGGCGGGATAAGTGGTGGACGGCGGAGATGATCGCCTCGATAATGAATGGCCACAGAGCAGGGCTGCGCGGTGGAAGCGCGGCGTCATTCACACAAAAAGGAAACGAAAGAATTATGGCGGAGAAGAAGCTCCCGACGAGGAGCGAGGATTTTTCGGAGTGGTACAACCAGTTGGTGCTGCGGGCGGAGCTGGCGGATTACGCGCCGGTGCGCGGATGCATGATCGTGCGGCCGTACGGCTGGGCGCTGTGGGAGAACATTACCGCGGCGCTGGACAAGCGGTTCAAGGCCACCGGGCACGTGAACGCGGCGTTTCCGCTGCTGATTCCGCGGAGCTTCATCGACAAAGAAAAATCGCACGTGGCGGGATTTTCTCCCGAGCTGGCGGTGGTGACGCATGGCGGCGGCGAAAAGTTGGAAGAGCCGCTGGTGATCCGTCCCACGTCAGAAACGATCATCGGGCACGCGTATGCGAAGTGGATTCAGTCGTACCGCGATTTGCCGGTGCTGATCAACCAGTGGAACAGCGTGGTGCGCTGGGAGCTGCGCACGAAACTATTTTTGCGCACGCTGGAATTTTTCTGGCAGGAGGGCCACACGGCGCACGCCACTGCGGAAGAGGCGGAAGCCGAGACGCGCCAGATGCTGGACGTCTACACCGATTTCGCACGCACCGAAGCCGCGATCCCGGTGATACCCGGCAGAAAATCGGCGGCGGAGCGGTTCGCGGGCGCGAACGAAACGTATTCGATTGAAGCGATGATGGGCGACGGCAAGGCGCTGCAAGCGGGCACGTCGCACAACCTGGGGCAGAATTTCGCGAAGGCGTTCGAAATTAAATATCTCGATAAAACGGGCGTGCAGCAATTTTGCTGGACAACTTCGTGGGGGCTTTCGACGCGCATGGTGGGCGCGATCATCATGGTGCATGGCGACGATCAGGGGTTGATTCTGCCGCCGCGGCTGGCGCCATACCAGCTGGCGATCGTGCCGATATTCAAAACCGACGACGAAAAAGCTACGGTGATGGAGAATGCGAGAAGGTTGCAGCGCGAGCTGATTGACGCAGGCGTGCGCGTGAAGATGGACGAACGCGAGGGCGTCAGCCCTGGCTTCAAATTCAACGACTGGGAAATGCGCGGAGTGCCGCTGCGGCTGGAGCTGGGGCCGAAAGATGTGGCGAAAGGGTCGGTGGTGCTGGCGCGGCGGGACCGTCCGGGCAAGGAAGGGAAGTCGTTCGTCTCGCAGCAGGGGATCGGCGCGTCGGTGGTTCAGCAATTGGAGGAGATTCAGCAGGCGCTGTTCGATCGCGCGCTAGCGTTCCGCAAATCGAAAACGGTGGACGCGGCGGACTACGGAGAGTTGAAGAAGGCGGTCGAGAGCGGGTTCGCGTTTTCGTGGTGGTGCGGCGGCGAAGATTGCGAGGCGAAAATTAAGGAAGAGACGAAAGCCACCATGCGGTGCATTCCCGTCGAGCAGCCGGGCGGTGCGGGGAAGTGCGTTTACTGCGGGAAAGACGCGCGCGAACGAGCGATTTTCGCCAAGGCGTATTAGTCCGCCGGATTGCAATTCGTGGCGCCGGACCGCAGCGGCTGAAGCCGATTCGATATTGCGCAGGATTCGGCACGGTTGAAACCGTGCCTGACGAAATCGTAGGTTGTCACGCAGGAACGCTAACAGGACATGCGCAACGGGAAAGCTAAGAAGCGGCGGCCGCGTGCTGCGTCGGGGCACGTTGGGAACGGGCTGCCGAGCCGAAGAGCACTGGAGCGCGCGCTGGCGGCTGCGGGTGATCCGCGCCGAGCCGTGGGCGTGGCGAAGTTTTTCAAGACGGGTAAGGGCGAATATGGCGAGGGCGACCGGTTCATTGGGATTAAGGTGCCGGCGTTGCGCGCGATCGCGCATCAATACGTCGGGCTCGGCTTCGGCGATTTGAGTATCCTGCTCGCTTCGCCGATTCACGAATACCGGCTGGCGGCGCTGGAAATTCTGGTGGCGCAATTCGAGCGCGGGGACGAGGCGCGCCGCGAGCGAATCGTTTCGTTTTATCTGCGGCAAACCTCGCGAATGAACAATTGGGATCTGGTGGATGCGGCGGCGCCGTACATTTTAGGCGAACATCTGAAGGCGCGTCCGAGGCAGGTGCTGGACCGTTTGTCGAAATCGCGAAATTTGTGGGAGCGGAGGATTGCGATCGTTTCCACGCTGGCGCTCATACGAGACGGAGAGATCGCGGAGACCTATCGCATCGCAGGCAAGCTGCTGGCCGACGAACACGATTTGATCCACAAGGCGGTCGGATGGGCGCTGCGCGAGACGGGAAAAGTATCTACCGAAGAGCTCACCGCATTCCTGCGCGAAAATTATCAGCGCATTCCACGCACGGCGTTGCGCTATGCCATCGAGCGGTTTCCCGCCGCTCAGCACAAGCGGATGCTCGCCGGCGAGTTTAGTTAGATCACGGCGTTGATCTCCGCGGGCTTGCAATTGTAACGAACGCCGGACCTCAGCGGCTGGGGGCGCGTCGACGTTGCGCTAGTTACGGCACGGTTCCCTGGCGAAATCATCTGTTCATCGCGCAAGCTCTGAAGCGCCAATGCGGCGAACTAAATTTCGCAGCTCTCTGTGTGATAGCGGAAAAAAACGGGAGCTTCGGCGGCTGACCAGTTTGCGGAAAGAGTGTGCGGGACTTGAGAGCGCTTCGCGCGGATGAAACAGCGCGAAGGGACGCGCGCCGTCGCGCGCGTCTGTGCGGCAGGACAAAAGGCGCCCTGCCTCCCCCGACTGAAGATCGGGGGCTTCCACTTCCTGAAGCCGGCCGCTTTCACTTCCTGAAGTCGAGGGCTTTCACATCCTGAATCCGGGGGCTGCGGTGGCCGTCGCCGCGAGCGGGGCGAGTTGCACTGCCGCTGGCGGCGAGCGCAGCAGGTCTGCACCCGTTTACTGATCGTAAACAGAGACTGCGCGTCGCACTACACGCAATTCAGGCGCGGTGGTAGCGTAGTGGCTGTGAATGGCGCAGAAAAAGTCGATGGCGGCACGCAAGCCCAGCCGCGCGCCCCACGCCGGGCGGAGCACGGCGGATCGAAGATCAACCTTTTCTTCACCTTGCTGATATTGGGTGCCATGGCCGTCGCGGCGGTCAAGATTGCGCCCGCATATATCGATAACTATCAGTTTCAGGACGCCATCAATACGGAAGCCCAGTACGCGCTAAGCAGCTACCCCAAAAAGACGAACGACGACATTCGCCAGGAAGTGTGGAAAAAGGCGGAAGATTTGAACATTCCGGCGAAGCCCGAGGACATTCAGCTAGACACGTCCAGCGGCACGATTAGCATATCCCTGGATTATTCGATACCGGTCGACTTGTACGTTTACCAATTCACCCTACAATTTCATCCCCACGCAGACAACCATACCATCTAGAATAGTAGTCCATTAGAGTAGGCCACTCGGAATGACTTGTCTGGCAGAAGTAGCTACTTATCCCGGCTCGTGGCGGACGCCGGAGATGGCGATGATAGGCGACGACGCGCCCGCCCAGCTGCGTCTCACCACCCCGGAATGCAGAGTTTCTTGGGGGCTCCGGCTGGCGGGTTTCCGTGAGTTAGCAAAGTAAACGGAGAGACGGATTGCGCGTTCGCATTGCAAGAGGCTTTTTCACATCTGGGTTCGGCATTTCCCTGCTGGTTGTGGTGCTGGCGGTTCTGCTGGCAGGCGCGGGGTTTGTAGGCTACTACTACGTTTCCTTCGGGCACTTGATTGACCAGCGGCTCACCGGCCACATTTACCACAACACCTCTCAACTGTATTCGGCGCCGGGCCACATCTACGTGGGCGAATCGCTGCCAGAGAACGAGCTGACCAACTATTTGCTGAATGACGGCTATCAGGAAGGTCCCGCCAAGGGAGCGCCGGGCGAAGTGCTGGTGAAAAACTCGGCGGTGCAGATTCTTCCCTCGGAGAGTTCGTATTTCAAGGGCGGCAACGCGCTGCGCGTGGATTTCACCGGCGCGGAAGTTTCCGCAATCAGCGAGATTCCCAACGGCGCACAGCTGCAGTCGGCGGAAATCGAGCCGCAACTCATCACCAATCTTTTCGATAGCTCGCGCGAAAAGCGGCGCGTGGTGCAGTACAGCGATTTGCCTCCGGTGATGATTCATGCGGTGCTGGCGGCGGAAGACAAGCGCTTTTTCCAGCATGGGCCATTCGACATCGTGAGGGTCGTGGGCGCGGCGATGTACGACATCGGCCGCGGCTATCGGGCGCAGGGCGCCAGCACCATCGACATGCAGGTGGCGCGCACTTTCTTTTTCACCACCAAGCGCGAATGGAGCCGGAAATTGAAGGAAACGCTGATGGCCTTTGAGATCGATCAGCGTTTTTCGAAGCAGCAGATTTTTCAGCTGTACGCCAACGACATCTATTTGGGCAATCGCGGCAGCTTTTCGATCCGCGGATTCGGCGAAGGCGCGCAAGCCTATTTCGGCAAAGACGTGAGGCAGGTGGATGCGGGCGAGGCGGCGTTCCTGGCGGGAATCATCCGCGCCCCGAACCACTACTCGGAGGCGGAGCGGCATCCGGGCCGCGCCTACGAAGCGCGCAATCGCGTGCTGACGCAGATGCTGGAGGATGGCTACATCACCGCGGCGCAAGAAAAAGCGGCCAAGGCCGAAAAGCTGAAGTTCGTCAACGGCGGCGCTTCCAGCAGCACCGCTCCCTATTTTGTGGATATGGTCAAAGACCACTTGCTGGAAAAATTCACTCCCGCCGATTTGGAAAATGAGAGCCTGCGCGTCTACACCACCATCGATCCGGACTTGCAGCGCGACGCTACCGAAGCGGTGCAGATCGGGATGGAAAGCGTCGACAAGCTGCTGGCGCGGCGTTACGCGATCTGGAAGCGCAAAGGGCAGGCCGTGCCGCATCCGCAAGTTGCACTGGTGGCAATCGATCCGCGCACCGGCGCGATCCGCGCGCTGGTGGGAGGGCGAGATTACGGCCAGAGTCAGTTCAATCACGCGCTGGCCAGCCGCCAACCGGGATCGGTATTCAAGCCGGTGGTTTACGCAGCCGCCCTGGACGATGCGATCGAGGGCCTGCAGCCGGTGATAACTCCCACAACCACCGTGGTGGACGAGCCGACCACATTCGAGTTCGACGGCAACGAGTACACGCCAAACAATTACGGCGAGGAATTTTTTGGCACGGTGACGGTTCGGCAGGCGCTGATGCATTCGCTGAACGTGGCCACCATCAAAATTGCGCAGATGGTCGGCTATCAGCGCGTGGTGGATATGGCGCGGCAGCTGGGAATTAAAAACACGATTCTGCCCACGCCGGCGATGGCGCTGGGCACTTACGATATGACGCCCGTCGACGTGGCCGCCGCGTATACGGCATTCGCCGATGGCGGCATTCGCGCCGAGCCGCTGTTTATCCGTAGCGTGGTGGCGTCGGATGGCAGCGTGCTGGAGTCGAATTCTCCACAGACGCGGGCGGTACTCGATCCGCGCGTGGCGTTTCTGGTGACCAGCCTGATGGAGGGCGTGATCGACCAGGGAACTGGCAGCGTGGTCCGCGATCTGGGATTCAAGGCGCCCGCTGCGGGAAAAACCGGCACTTCGCACGATGGCTGGTTTGCCGGTTACACGTCGAATTTGGAATGCGTGGTGTGGGTGGGATTTGATGACGACCGGGACATTGATTTGACCGGAGCGCAGACGAGCGCGCCGATTTGGGCGGAGTTCATGAAACGCGCGGTGGAGCTGCCGCAGTATCGTAATACGCAGCCGTTCACGCCACCGCCTGGCATCGTGCAGTCGATGATTGACCCGCAGAGCGGCCAACTGGCCACGCCATCGAGCACCCAGACGGCCGAGGAATACTTCATAGCCGGGACCGAGCCGACCCAATACAGCGATTTGCAGGGAGGCAGCGTCTCGCAATCCGCGCCCGTGTCATGGCTGGAGCATCTGTTCGGAAAGGGTGCGAATCCGCCGCCACCCTCCGCGCAAGGCACGTTGCCCAATCCCGCCAAGGGCGCGAACAACAACCCGAATGAGCCGCAGACGGCGCAGCAACCGGCGCAAAACGCTGAAGGGCAGCCAGAGCAGCAGCCGGAAAAGAAAAAAGGCATCTTCGGCAAGATTTTTGGTATCTTCGGCGGAGACAACAAGCAGCCGCCGGACAAGTCGAAGTAGCTGCCGCAAGTTCAGGCAGGCGAGCTGCACTAGGTGCTGGGCTATGAAACGTTTGGCCCTTCTCGCCGTCCCGCTGTTTTTCCTTCTATATGTGACTGGTGCGGCCCGCGCGCAGCAGGCTTCGAACGCGCCGAACTCCGCCCAGGAGACAGCCGCATCCGAGAGCACGCAACCTCCGCCGATGACTCCGCAGCAAGTTGCCCTGATGCGCGCGGACATTCTGATGGCGCGCAAGGAATACGCCACGGCCGCGGATGCCTACAAGCAGATATTGAAAGGTGACCGAAAAGACTCCGCGTTGCTCAACAAAATCGGTATGGCCTATCAGCAGATCGGCGATATGCATCAGGCCGAGCGCTATTACAAACGAGCCTGGAAGTTCGATAAGCATTTCTCCAACGCGATGAACAATCTAGGAACTGTTGAATATGGCAGGAAGCGCTATAAGAGCGCCATCAAGGATTACCGCCGAGCGTTGAAGGTGGGCACGGATCTAGCCACAATTTACAGCAATCTCGGTTTCGCATATTGCGGCCGGAAGGAATATCTGAGCGCCACTACGGCGTTCAGCAAGGCGCTGGCGATCGATCCCACGATTTTCGACCACAGAGGGGAATTCGGCTCGCTGTTTCTGGAGCGTTCAGCGCCCGATCAAGCGACCATTTACTTCCTGATGGCGCGGTCGTATGCCAAGCTGGGCGACGCCAAGCAAACCGCTCACTACCTCAAGCTGGCTCGCGATGATGGATATAAATCAATGCACAGCGCCGAAAGCGATCCGGCGTTCAAACGCGTGATTGGCGACCCGCAGGTGCAAGAAATTGTGCGCACACCAGCGCCCTTTGCGATTGCCGGACGACCGGCGCGGAATTGAACCCAGGCTTCGCGAATTCACGTCCCTGTGTGGGTAAGGATCGGCTTTCTTGTAGCGGTACGCCGCAAGAGGGATTCTTCGTCGCTTCGCTCCTCAGTATGACAACGTCGCTTCGCTCGCCGTTTTCCGGAGTCCGGAAACCGGACCTCAGAATGTCAATCTCATGCGGCAGTTTGCGTTCCAGGTGCAAAGCGTGCGTTCGCCTCGGCCGGTGGCGCATAGGAAACGGCGAAGACTTCGGCATTTGGTAATGTATAATGCCGTTCTGTGAAGACATCCCAGTCCCGGCGATGGTCTCGGCGCCGTGTGTGGCTGCTGGCGCTGGTGATTGCGGGACTGTCGGCTGTTCCGTTGCTTCGCGGAGTGGCGCGCGCGGCATCTCCGGGCGCGGCTGTATCTTCTTCCTCGAATTCCTCCAAAATAGTTGAGCTGCGCCTTTCCGGCGAAGTCGAGCCCGTGATGGCGGAGTACATCACCAACGGTATCGCGCAGGCGAATAACGAGGATGCCAAGCTGATCCTGATCACCATGGACACGCCTGGCGGCCTGGACACGTCCATGCGCAAGATCATTCAGTCGATCTTGCAGTCGCAGGTTCCTGTGGTGACGTATGTGTATCCCACCGGGTCGCGCGCGGCGTCGGCTGGATTTTTCATTTTGCTTTCGGCGGACGTGGACGCCATGTCTCCAGGGACGGAAACGGGCGCGGCATCACCGATCGAGGAAATCGGCGGCGCCACGGTGCAGATCGATCCCACGTTGCGGGCGAAAATTGTGAACGACGCGGAAGCGTTTTTGCGCAGCTACGTCAGCAAGCGCGGGCGCAACGTTAGCCTTGCCATGACGGCGGTGAGCGACGCCAAGGCGTTTAGCGATTCGGAGGCGCTCAAAGGCAACTTGATCGACCTGATCGCCACGTCGCCAGAAAATCTGCTGGCGCAGCTCAACGGACGCACCATCGCGCGTCTGGACGGGACCAAGGAAACGCTATCGCTGCCGAATCCGGTGATCGTGCCGATCGGAATGAGCGGCCGCGAACGGTTTTTGTCGCGCATCGTGCAGCCGGATGTTTTCTTCGTGCTGCTGATTATCGGCGTGCTCGGGCTCTACGCCGAATTCACGCATCCCGGCATGTTCGCTCCGGGAGTGGTCGGCGCGATTGCGCTGGTGCTGGCGCTTTTCGCCATGCACTTGCTGCCGGTGAATTTTACGGGCCTAGTATTGATTGTCGGCGCGATGGTGCTGTTTATCCTGGAAGCCAAATTTCCGACGCACGGCATCCTGGGCGTTGGAGGAGTGATCGCCATGGTGCTGGGTGCGCTGATGCTGATTCGCACGCCGCTCACCGGCATGGGAGTGAGCCTCGGCGTGGCGTTGGGAGTGGCGCTGCCATTTGGCGTACTGATTATCGTGCTGATGCGGCTGGTGCTGCGGTCGCACCATTGGAAGCAATCGACGGGCAAAGAGGAACTGGTGGGGACGGAAGCCGAAGTGGTGCAGCCGATCGGCGCGGCTGGCTCGGCGGGATTGGTTCGAATTCATGGGGAACTGTGGCGAGCGGTCGTGTCTGACGGGCCGGTGCCGCAGGGCGTGCACGTGCGAGTGAAAAAAATAAACGGACTGACGCTCGAAGTCGAGTCGATCGAGCCACCGCAGGCGAAATAAGCGCAAGACGCAAGGGGAGGGGACGATGAACGTGGTATCGGTCGTGTTCGGATTTTGCGTAATCGTTTTTCTGATCTGGTTTTTCAATTCGGTGTACGTGATCAAGGAGTGGGAGCGCGGCGTGGTGCTCCGGTTGGGCCGGATGGCGCCCGAACCCAAGGGTCCCGGCTTGCGGATCGTGGTGTGGCCCATCGACAAGCTCACACGCATTTCGCTTCGCGTGGACACTGTGGAGGTGCCGCCTCAGGACGTAATCACGCGCGACAATGTATCGGTAAAGGTCAACGCGGTCTGTTATTTTCGTGTGTTGGACGCCAACCGCGCGATTTCGCAGGTGCAAAATTACCTCTACGCAACTTCGCAGCTGGCACAGACCAACCTGCGCAGCGTGGTCGGGCAGTTCGAGCTCGACGAGATCCTCTCGGAGCGCGAAAAGGTCAACGCCAAGCTCCAAATTATCCTTGACCAGGATGCCGACCCCTGGGGTATCAAGGTAACGAAGGTCGAAGTGAAGCAAGTCGACATTCCGGAAAACATGCAGCGCGCCATCGCGCGGCAAGCGGAAGCGGAGCGCGAGCGCCGAGCGAAGATTATTAACGCGGACGGCGAATTTCAGGCGTCGGCGCGGCTTTCTCAGGCGGCCGAAGTGCTGGAGAAGCAGCCGGTGTCGGTCCAATTGCGGTATTTGCAGACGCTGGCGCAGATCGGGACGGAGAAGAACACCACGGTCGTGTTCCCCGTTCCCATGGATCTGGTGACCTACTGGATGCAGAAAGCCGGGGACAAAAAGTAAAACACGATGGCGGGAAGCGGAAAACGCGGCGGCGAGCGTGTGCTGGAAAGCCGGCACCTGGTGGGTCTATTCCTGGGCGTAGTATTGCTTTGCGGCGTCTTTTTCACGCTTGGGTACGTGATGGGTAAGACGCAGTACGGAGGCGCGGTGCATGCGGCGTCGTCCGCTGATAGCGGTGGCGCCATTGCGGACGCGCCGGTGCGCAGGGCGCGCCTGAAAGCGAAGCAGGCGGAGAACTCGTCCGCGGCGGTTCCGTCCTCGGCAGCCCCCAGCCCCAACGCTTCGGAATGGGATTTTTACGGCAACAAGCAGGACAACGACGACCATCTGCAGCCCGCGCCAAAGACCTCTTCGCCATGGACATCGTCTTCCCCGGCTGGGGCCGCGCCTGCGGCCAAGCCGGCAGAGTCCGAGCCCAGAGAAACTCCGACGGCGGCGCGATTTCGTGCTCCGCGAATCGCGCGAGGAGCAATCGTGTTGCAGGTCGCCGCGCTTAGTCACCAGGGCGACGCTCTGGCCATGGCGGAAGTGCTGCAGAAAAAAAGGTTTCCGGCGTTCGTGATTACACCCGGCAGCGACAGATTCTATCGAGTGCAGGTTGGTCCCTATCGCAACGAGCGGTCTGCCGCGAACGCCAGAAGGGCGCTTGAACGGGCCGGATTTAAGGCTATTATGAAACGCTGAATGAATTTCTCCTGGTACACGCGTGTGCTGCTCGCGGTGGCGAGCGGAGTGGTCCTCGCACTTTCCTTTCCTAACTACAATTTCTCGCTATTGGCGTGGGTTGCGGTCGGATTGCTGACGCTTGCGTCCTGCGGCGCGAAGCTCTGGGGCGCGCCGCTCTATGGCGTGCTCAGCGGGCTCGCGTTTTATCCGCTCAGCGTGCGGTGGATGGACGTAGTGGTGCGCCAATATGGCGGAGCGAGCTGGTGGGCTTCGGCGGGAATCCTCGGCTTGGTGGCGCTGACGGGCGGCTTGTACGCCGCCATTTTTACAACAGGCGTCGCGCTGGCTTCGCGGAAAGGCCGAGTGCTGGCGTGCGTGCTGGCGCCGTTTTTGTGGGTAGCGGTCGAGGTCTTGCGCGCCAGTATGCCGATTATCGGCTTTCCCTGGAACCTGATCGGCTACGCGGCCAGCGGCAATCTGGCGCTGGTGCAGTTGACCACGATTACCGGGATTTACGGGCTGAGCTTCGTGGTGGCGGGATTCGGAGCATTCCTCGCGTATGCGATTCTTGCCGGAACGCAGCGCGCCTGGAGAGGTCTGATCGTGACGGCGGCGGCGCTAGTATTGATAGCTTTCGGCGGAAAATATTTTGTGCCGCGCGCCACGCCGCACTACGAAGCGCATCTGGTGCAGACCAATTTTGAGGAGTATTACAACTATCCCCGTGATTGGATGCAGCGGCACGCCAAGGATCTCGATCAACTGCACGACATCAGCGTAGACGCGGCAAAACGCGAGCCGGGTCTGATCGTCTGGCCCGAGGTTCCGGCGCCGTTCACGTTTCAGAATCCCGATTTCGCGGTGCGAGCCGAGAAGATCGCGCAGGATTCCGGCAGCGATTTTCTGGTGGGCATCGTCGACTGGCGCAGGAACGCCGATCATCAATGGCAGGCCACCAACACCGCGACGCTGATCGACCCCTCCGGCCAGCGCGTGTTCAGCTATGATAAGATTCATTTAGTGCCGTTTGGTGAATACGTGCCGTTTCGCCAGTGGCTTGGTTTCGCGGGAAGTTTGGTTGCCGATATCGGCGACTTCACGCCTGGGCACGAATACTCCGTTGGAAAAATTCCCGGCGGCAAATTCGGCGTTTACATCTGTTACGAGGGCGTGTTTCCCGGTTTGGTGCGTCACTTTACGGTGCACGGCGCGCAGCTCTTGATCAATATTTCGGACGATGGCTGGTTTGGGCGAACGTCGGCGTCCGCGCAGCACGCCATGATGGAGCGCGTGCGCGCGGTGGAAAATCGCCGCTGGCTGCTGCGCGATACCAACGACGGCTACACGATGGACGTCGATCCCTACGGCCGCACCGTGGCGGAATTGCCCGCGCACGTTCGCGGGCAGCTCGACGCGCCGTATGGATTCCGTTCGGAGATGACTCCGTACGCGCGCTTCGGCAATTGGTTCGCCTGGCTGTGCGTGCTGGCATCTGTGGGGTTGATCGGCGTATCGGTACTCCGTGGCCGCGACCGGCAAAGTGGGGCGCCGACTGAGCCTCCGCGAATCAAAATGCACGCATAAACTTCGAATTCTGGATGGCTGAATAGCACATGCCCGAACATATAGAAGACTTGCAGCAGCGCTACACCGAACTCGCCAAGCGCATCGAACTCGTGCGGAGTTATCTTTGACGTTTCCACCGCGCATACCAAATTAGCGGAAATCGAAAAAACATCTTCGGCGCCCGATTTCTGGCAGGACCAGGAAAAGGCCCAGACCGTGCTGCAGGAGCGCAAGCAGCTGGATGACCGCGTCAACGCGGGCACATTGCTGGCCGCCAAGGTCAGCGATCTGGACACGTATTTTCATCTGGCGCACGAGGAGTCGAACAGCGAGCAGCGCGACTCCTTGCTGGAAGATGTTGCCAAGGAGCTCGCGGCGCTCGATGACTACGTTTCCGGTCTTGAGACCAAGACGCTGCTTTCCGGCGAGAGCGATGCTCTCAACGCCATCCTCACCGTAAATTCCGGCGCGGGCGGAATTGACTCGCAGGACTGGGCGGAGATGCTTCTGCGCATGTACCTGCGCTGGGCGGAGGGCAAGGGTTTTCGCGCCACCGTGCTGGATAGCTCCCCCGGTGAAGAAGCGGGCATTAAATCGGCCACGGCGCGGATCGAAGGCGAGAACGCCTACGGCATGCTCGCGGGCGAAAGCGGCGTGCACCGCCTGGTGCGCATTTCGCCGTTCGATCAGCAGGCGCGGCGGCACACGTCGTTCGCTTCCGTCTTCGTGATTCCGGAAATCGACGACCGCATCGAGATCGTGGTGCGTCCTGAAGACTTGCGCATCGACACGTTTCGCGCCGGCGGCCACGGCGGACAGAACGTGAACAAAGTGGAATCGGCGGTGCGCTTCACGCATTTGCCCACGGGTATCGTGGTGCAGTGCCAGAACGAGCGCAGCCAGCACAAGAACCGCGAATTCGCCATGAAAGTGCTGAAATCGCAGCTCTACGAGCTAGAGCTCGATAAGCGGCGCGCCGAGGCTCATAAGCTGGACGCGTCGAAGCCGGAGATCAGCTTCGGCAGCCAGATTCGATCGTACGTGTTGCAGCCGTATCAGATGATCAAAGATCATCGCACGAAATTCGAACGCGGCGACGTGCAGAAGGTTTTTGACGGCGACCTCGATCCATTTATTCACGCCTACCTGATGTATCGCCGCGAATCCGGCGAGCGGTAGCAAGCGGCCGGCAGTTTTGAGACGCCCCGCTTGAGCTCGACCGAGCCACGCGCCTTCCCACCTCGTCTTGCGAGCGTGGGACACCCGCAGAACATCCTCTGTCGTTAATTGCCGGGGTGGTATCATGCGCCGGC
>Ga0307373_10007399_pt1 | contig 17150 bp, 15 predicted proteins | sample OX2MG_FD_202534 | JGI IMG/M metagenome (GOLD analysis project Ga0307373, IMG submission 202534) | Soil microbial communities from Risofladan, Vaasa, Finland - OX-2 | ecosystem: Environmental > Terrestrial > Soil > Coastal area > Acid sulfate soil | place: Finland: Risofladan, Vaasa | collected... | reverse complement strand
TTATTAAGTTCCTCTGTAATGAAAAATATTATGCTAACTAAATGAAGGGAAAAACCGGATAAAAGATTGATTTATAAATTATACTAAAGCTGTACTTCGCATAATTAAAAAGTGCGGATAATCGGCCTTATGCTAATATTAGCATAAGGCCGATGCACTCCTTGACAGATTGACAGCCAGATGTCATCGCCTGGAATTGAAAGGTGAATCCAGAAGAAAGAAAAAACAGTAGAAATAAAAACGAAAATTATATCTTCACAAAACACAAAAAGCTCTTTCACTTATTGGTTCCTCTAAGGGGGGGTACCATGGATCGGAATGAGGGGGTACCATCATCGGAATAGACAGTACCAGGATTAGTGGGTACAATTTTTTGGGGGGTATGGAGATTTTCTCTATTGAATTTAAAACTATAAAACAAGAAGAAACAAAGAAAGTACTGATACGTTTGAGTGACCCGCTTAAAAGATTATTTTACGAATTGGAAAGCGTAAAGAATATAGACGAGCTAACTCTTCAATAATCAATCAAAGACAAAAAATTCTAAAATCAAATACTTTTTGAATTTTCATGTAAGTCAAAAGCAGTTTTTAAGCGCCTAAGAATATTATTTTCAAAAGTAGGTAGTTCAGAGTTAACCTCATACCAGTTACCCTCTTTAGTTCTGTATAATTTGTAAGAAAGCTCATTATTACAATCATCAATTTTTACAAAGGTGTATTCCTGCAAAATAGCTACAACATGTCCCAGAATATTAGTCATTTCAAAACTAGTGCTTTGGGCGAAAGTGGAGCTGGATATGTTGCAAATCTTTGGAATTACTTGTCTCCTTGGTCTAAACAAGCAGGGATAACAGAAGAAGAACACTTAAGGACTGGGTTTTATAATTCTACAAATGCGGTTGATGAGGTGGTAAATAGAAAATCTGGAATAATTAATACTATTCAAGGGCCAAGGCCTGTCAATAGTGATGCTCTAATTAATTTTGTAACGGATGGTACATTAAAATATGACAAAAATTCAAAACAGTCAATTATAGAAGCTTTACAAACTGCATATTATGGTGTCCAGATATTAAGTATAGAAAAACAGACAATTCAAGATAAAACTAAACAAGCCATTGACAATTTGATTTCAAAATATAAATCGAATGGTGGCTCAAATGATTTTGATAAAATATCTCAATATTATAAAACAAAAAAATAGATGAAAAAAGTTTATTATTTCCTGCCAATCTTATTTTGCTATCTAATGAGTTGCGGTCAGAAATCAATTGATACCAAGCGGGAAAATACAATGATGAAAGTTGTAAATGCGATTATAAAGAATGATACATCCGAAGTATTTAGGGTTGTTGATACTTCTTTTTGTTTTCAAATTAATAGCAAAGAAGGCTTTATGGGGTATTTACAGACTTTAAGGGAGGCACTTTTAAGAGAGGGAATTCATACATGTCCAAGAAAATTTATTTCGATTGACCCAAGTGGAAATCATGCTAATGGAAAGTATAAAATTACTTTCCTTTTAAAGAAAAGTAATTATGATAAAATTGATGTGGAGTTTCAATTCAACTACGGGGTATCTAATTTTGTCAATTATTTTAATGTAAATTATATTAATAGCAGACCAGGACTTATAGATGCTGCTCCTAATGGTAATTAATCTGAAGTTAGCCCCAGTGGTAAATGTATCAAAAATGTTCTTTTCATAATTTTCAGGCTGAAAACATGATAAAATAAGAGGGTTATAAAAATATAAAATTAGAATCCATTTTATTTGTTGCTTTACTGCAATCAGTAAACAAACATCTTTTAAAGATTCCCAATCAGCATTTACAAAAAAGTTCTTTGAAATAAAAATTTTCCAACTACCAGGAATGCATTTCCTACGATGCAAATGGAAACATAAAAAAATATTTGCGCAATGGAACCACAACTGGCGGCACATCACTTGCGATGGACAACCTGAATTGAAACAACAATAAGGATGCAAATTGGTCTGTAATTACATCTCAATAGTAAATGACTGCATGGATAAGATGGAGTAATTTTTATGAAATTTGAAAAAATAATTTTATGACAAGTTCGTTAGAAATAAAGGATTAAATTTGTAAAAAACATGAATACAATGGCAAAAGTACTGGAAAAAGAGTGGAACAGTTATTTTATGCAATTGGACGAAACAGAGAAGAAATCTGTATTACAGATGGTCAAAACCTTCTTAAAAGGGCGCGGGGAAAACTCAGCCCGTATCAATATTGAGCAATACAATAAAGAGATAGAAGAATCTGAAAAGCAAATTGAAGCCGGCAACTTTATTACCCAGGAACAACTTGAAAAAGAAATGAAGCAATGGTAAATAAGAATCCTGGAGTTGTATGGAGTGATGAAGCAAAGCAACAACTAAAGGCAGCCTACAAGTTTATTAAAAAAGATTCTGTTCAAAATGCAGAAAAGGTGAGAGGTGATATAGTAACCAATGCGAGTGAACTTGCAAAACATCCCGACAGATACAATCCGGATAAATACAAATTATCAAATGACGGGAGTTACCGGGCTTTTGAAAAGCATAGGTATAGGGTAGCTTATCGTGTTCTGAAAAATGAAATAAGAATATTGAGGGTAAGGCATACAAGTATGGAACCAAAACAATATTAACAGAATTCAACCACCGAAGAGTTGGATTAAGCGATGAACAGTTGCAACAATATCCTTTAAGTGGCCCATTTTTTATTGCAGAAACAAAAATAAAAGGACTTCCTGCAAATTGCTTTTATTCAATTTCAAATTCCTGATTATAAAATTAATCATAAACAACGATTTTTATGAAATTAGAGCTGATTGATTATGTAATTATTGCCCTTTATTTTTTATTCGTAATAGAGATTGGCGTTATGTTGAAAAAAAAGATAAAAACAGAAAATGATTTTCTGCTTAGTAATCGAAAGATTCCCCTTTGGATAACCAGCTTTGCTTTTATCTCTGCAAACCTGGGAGCCCAGGAAGTAATAGGCATGGTGGCCAGTGGCGCCATAAAGCAAAGGCTCTGATAATACCAACAAGTATTGCATTGATTTTTTTGCCGCCCTATAGCCTGGAATTAAATCCTACCGAAAATATATGTGCAATTTTAAAAAGAAAATTTACCAATAAACTTCATCATTCATTAGAAGAAGTGAGCGATTTTATTAAAAATGCCATAGAAGATTTACCCGCATCCAGGATCAAAAGTGTTAACGGGTTTGATTATATCTTCGCTGGTTTAAATTGGACTGATTAATAATTATAATTGCTATTAATAGATTAGATGAGGGGCGATTTTTGCTTTCCATTCTGCATCATTCAATTTAGTTTGAGGGATTTTTCCTTTTCTTAATTTTTCTAGAGACTGCCACACACCAGTTAACTTATCAAGGTGCTTTTTACCAGTAGGATTTACGGTCGTTTTGTACAAACGATTAGTGCACTGACGAGGGTACAATGACAAAAGAAGGTGAATTAGCTGCAATCCAGTATTCACCGGACGGAAGGTAAGAGTATTTGAAATATAAAATTGCAATCCTTGACAAATTTCATTTGCATATAATCCTGATGTGGGTTCATACGAAACAGGACGGCTGTTGATACCTGGTACAGATAATGAAAGAAATTCTTTTTGTAACTCCGATGTTATGATCCAAGGGGCACCAAAAACTTTGAATGGAGACTTGGTTCCTCTGCCTTCATTTACGTTAATTCCTTCTAATAATCCCATTCCAGGATACAATAATGCTGTTTCAATATCAGTAATAGCAGGGGAAGGCGGGACAAAATATTCTTTTGCTGTTTGTTCTCTTTTCCAATCTTGAACCTTGACGACTTCAATATCTAAATCTTTTATCCGTGTAGCTGAAAAATAATTTGCTAATTCACCCAACGTACAACTATGACGGACAGGGATATTCCAGCGGGCGATGAATGAGGATGTTTTTTTCTCATCCAGCATTGGACCTTCTGACAAATCAATGTTTCCACTGATTGGATTCGGACGGTCAAGAAGGATAAATCTCTTATTATAGGTCGCACAAGATTCCATTATATAAGTCATCGTCCACAAATAAGTATAGAAACGGCAACCTACATCGGCGATATCAAATAACACTGCGTCTATATCTGAAAGATCATTTTGATCAGGCATTAGTTTCTCTGAATACAAACTAATTACTGGGAGTCCTGTGATTTGATCTGTGATATTTTTTTGGTATGCCCCATCTATTCCATGCGCATTCAATCCGTGTTCCGGAGAAAATAACTTTATGATTTTAAAGCCAGCCTCAAGTAGTGCCTTACGGCTTAATTCTCCTTTGGATTCCGTTGCGGCATTATTTGTAACCAAGCCAAAGCGCAGGGTTTGGTCCATCTGATGTTGAAGAAATAGATCAATCCCCAATCGTATTTTACTTTCCATTATAGCAATAAAAGTTCTCTAATTTTTTTAAACATGTGAAATCATATAACACTATAGCAGATTAATAGTTTTATCTCTTTTTATGATAGCGATCATTCCTAAGAATGTAATTAAACCATTAACAATTAACAGCTCAAAACCGAAAACGTATCCACCGAACCATGCTCTTGAATTAACATCCAGAAGCCAACAAACTAAGGGAGATAACACGCAAATCACTGGCACCCATTTATCATGGACTGTTCGTTTAGTCAAAATTCCAAAAAAGAAAATTCCCAACAACGGCCCATAAGTAAATGAAGCAACCGTAAAGATAGCTTTTACAATAGATTCGTTCACTACGTATTTAAACCCAACAACCACTAATAAAATTACTACAGAAAAGGTAACATGAACTCTTTTTCTTGTCCGTTCTAACTTAAGTGAGTTTTCAGATTTTGTCAACTTTTTACCCATCCCCAGAAAATCTACACAGAAAGAAGTGGTCAAAGCCGTAAGCGCTGAGTCTGTGGTCGCGAAAGTAGCCGCTGTTAGCCCCAAAATAAAGCCCACTGCGGGTAAAGTACCTAAGTGATGAAAGACAATTTCAGGGAAAACATAATCAGAACGAGCAGGAATGGGAATATGTTCTGCTTGAGCATAAATATAGAGAAGAGCACCTACAGTAAGGAAAAAAATGTTAATTAGCACAAAAACTCCTGTAAAGGAAAACATATTTATTTTTGCTTCTCGCAAATTGCGACAGCTTAAGTTCTTCTGCATCAAATCCTGATCCAGGCCTGACATTGCCACAGTTACACCAATTCCTCCAAGAAAGTATTTAAAGAAAAAACGTTTATCCGCCAGCATATTATCCATATAAAATATTTTGGAATACCGACTGTTTTTGACTTTATTAAATAACCCTCCAATGTCCAGATGCATTGCTTTGCTAATAAAATAAATGGAAAGCAATACAGAAATCAATAAGAAAGCAGTCTGGATAGTATCAGTAATAATAATAGTCTTTAGGCCACCTCGGAAAGTATACGTCCAGATAAGCAATATGGTAACTGTCACAGTTACCCAAAAAGGAATATTCCATGCATCAAAAATAAAATGTTGTAAGACAATGGCGACTAAAAATAGGCGGAACGCAGAACCGACAACACGAGAGATCAGAAAAAAGAAGGCGCCTGTTTTATACGACCAGAAACCAAACCTATGCTCGAGATACGTATAAATAGAAGTTAGTTGCATTCGGTAATAAAGTGGCATCAACACCATAGAAATTATTACATACCCAACTGCATTGCCGAGTACAAATTGAAAGTAACTAAAGGCATCATGATTGACTGTCCCTGGTACAGAAATAAATGTTATGCCAGAAATAGTGGTGCCAATCATGCCAAAGGCAACCAGATACCATTTAGAGTTCCGATTAGCAATAAAAAATGTTTCATTATCTGATGATCTTTTAGAAGTCAGATAACCTATCACCAACAAAACAATAAAGTAGCCAATAACAAAACAAAAAAGAATTCCGGGTGCCATAACTAAATATAATTATACTTAAGAACCAGAAGTAATTTCTAAGAAACAGGCGCCCACTGACGGTAGCTTAAAATTCATTTTAATCTTTCCGTTTTCATATGAAGTCAAAAACCTTTTGTCTTTTGCGGTAATCATAAAGATTTTACCTCTCTTGGAAAGTCCATAAGAATTGGAATCAAAACTGAATTTAATTTGGGATGGATCATTATTTATGCTTGCTATGGCTATTCCAATACTCCCATCGTTTGCTTTCCATGCCGAAGCATATAGTAAGGGTACCTTTTCCTGGAAGGATTTTACCCTATCCCCTTGACCAGCATAGATGGAAAGTCTTGATATTGGAATAATTTTATTGGATATAGCAATATGAGGCGCCCGGACAAATTCACCATATAACAAATATTTCAAAACTTTATATCTAAGCTTAGCCAAACTAATTAAATAGTCAATTTCACTACTTCTTTGAGTGGATAGAAAATCATGGTAATTAGCTATTGTCGGTTGCATCCCCCATACAAACGACCGTGCTTGCTCCATTAAAAATTGTTCATTATACTTTGGATTTAAAAGTTGTTCCGGATGTTTAGGAGCATACTGCTCTGGCCATAATGCGTCGTAAGGTGGGCTCACAAGCGAGGAATAATTCCCGAAAGTAACTCCATATTGATGATATACAGCCTGAAAAAGGGGAATTGTTTTTGGTCCATTTACACCTGCATATCTCTCATTACTTACCTGCAATGTAAGGAATACGTTTAGGAAAGGTAACCAATTTTCACTACAACCTTCTCCTGCTAGAACGATCTTATTATTAGAAGTATTGTTTGCCCGGATTTGCCCTGTAAGCGACCCAAAACCCTTAACCCAATAATTTCCTCCACCTACGCTATGCCCATGGTCTTTGTCATAACATAGGTAACTATCGCAAGCTTGATCCATATATATCCCTCCAACACTGTATTCATTAATTGCCTTATCAGCTAGAGAAGAATATTTATTTCTCCAGAAACTTGTAGCCATACACATAGGAGTTAATGAATGATGAGTGAAAATATTAAATACATGAGGCTCCATATTACCATTTATATCTCTTACTGCCCAGCGTGAGGCATGATCTTCTTTAAAGCTTTTAGTAGAAGTACCCCACTCAAACGAGTTCATATATAAAATGGCATTCACCCCCTCTCTATTTGCCTGAGCCACTGCATTCTTGAATGATTCAATACCCTGCCTTGGAGGGAAATAATCAGGGAAACCGTCATCATAGGCACATCCATGCCACCAATGCCATAAAACATTTACTGGCAGATGAAGCTGTTTTTTAATATTTTCTGCTGGTACGAGAACGTTATTTGATTCTCCTCGATTCCATATCCACAATGCGGTCTTGTTTAACCATAAGTCATTATTATTCTGTTTAAACATGCTCTCTTTACACCACCTTTGTTTAACCGCCCACTTTCTGTAAATAAAGGCCGCAGAAAGCCAATCACCCTTAAAAATGCCTATAATAGCATTATAGGGCAAAATGTATGTCTTTAAAATAGAGTCGAATGAAGGGTAATTATTCATTTGGTAACTCATATTATTTAGACTGTCAACCACCAAAGAGAATTGCTTAAAATAATTCATAGTATCATTAGCAGCAAAATAGAGCCCCTGAGTTTCTTTATTGTATAATGCTAAAAATTGCATTGATAGCAATCCGGGATAATTCCAAGAATACTTTTTTTCTGTACCATTAGCATGCTCTTTGATGCTACGCGGATTTTTAATAAGTTCTCCCATCCATGCGGGAACCGCCAGATTTTCGCTTCCCATGTCTTTTACTCCGCCTATTTTGGGGAACGTTACCCTCTCTAACTTTTCGTCATGTAATCCCGTAACAGATATATGCCAATCAGAAAATGGCTCCTGGTCATCCACTTTTATATTAACAGTCACTTTAAATAATGGATTTGAGAGGATAGAAAAATCACTCCATTCTAACTGAAGACTTTTGTCATTAACTTTAGTAAAATGAAAGACGCGAGCATTATTTATATTTAATTTCTTAACAACAGAATACTTTTCTAGTGTTATTTCCCAAATAGAACCATGAGAGGCCATGTCTTGGTTATTAAGGACTTCGCTAGTATTAGTCATGTCTGTAAAAGCTAATAGAGTTCCGGAAGATACGTCAAAGCTAAATCTGATCCCTTTGTTCCCAATTATTACTGCTTTATCTTTTTTAATAGGATTATGGGCGTAAACTAGAAGGGGGGAGAAAGAGGAAATTATAAAAAATAAAAGTATTTGTTTTAACTTAAAAACTATCATGATTCTGGTTTTAGATATTATTTAGATTTATAGCAATAATTAACAACTCTTCTCCTAAATGTAGATTAATAAGATAAAGGAGAACTCTTCTAACAATGAAACACCAGGAAATATTAATGTGTAAAGTCTGGATAAAGCAAATATTTTTCCCTTATTCTCTCAAACTTTCTTAAGCCAGGTTGCCAGCTTTTCCTAATCCTCTCTTCGCTCCAACCCTCTTTAATTTCCTGTTGGAGCTTGTCAGTCCCTGCAAGCATTGTGAAATGTCTTAAAAAGAATTTCTCTTTCTCGGGGAATAGTTTGTACGCTTCTATAACCCATCTCAGCTGTAAATGGTGATCAACTTTCTGCAAGGCTTCCTCAGCATTAGTGGCCACTAAAAAGCCATGGCAAACTTGCCCGTTTAATTTAGGATCTGTTGCACCAAGCTCTGGCAATGGAGTGAAAGAATATAAACTATCCGGAAAATCAGGATGACCAAAAAGCTGGAAGGGATACTTTGTACCACGCCCGACACTACATGGGGTACCCTCAAAGAAACAAAGAGATGGATATAAATATATTGAAGCCATATTATGCAAGTTGGGAGAGGGTTTCGCAGGTAACTTGTATAAACTGTCGTGAGTATAATGAGCGCACTCTATTACAGTCAAATCGGGTTTCATCTCAGGGGAACTTAACCAGTGCTGTCCAATAAGCATTTTAGCGTATTCTCCTATGGTCATTCCATAAACTATAGGTATGGGCTGCATGCCCACAAGAGATGTAAATCTTTTATCTAGTATAGGGCCATCAACGTAAAAACCAATAGGGTCAGGGCGATCCAAAATAATAAATGGTTTGTGATTCTCAGCCGCAGCTTCCATAAAAAACTGCATAGACGCCAGATCGGTATAGTATCTTACACCTACATCCTGGGCATCATATATCATAACATCTACATCACTCAGTTCTTCAGGTGTGGGCTTAAAATCCTTTCCAAAAAGTGAAATTACCGGAATTTTTGCTTTAGAATAGGTACTATTAGTCACAGTTGCGCCTGCATTAGCGATTCCAAGGAATCCATGCTCCGGTCCAAAAATTTTTACAATATTAACCTGGTTCTTCAATAAAACGTCTACAATTGAAACACCATTTACCAAGGCAGATTGATTAGTTAATATTGCAACTCTTTTATTCTTTAATAGAGGTAGGTAATTGCTCAAACGGGCGGCACCTACGATAATATTATGATCATTATTTGAAAATTCTTGATTATTTTGCCCATATCCATACAAAAAAACGCCTACCAATAGAGCTAAAGATATTAGATATTTTAAATTCATTTTATTAGAAACTTTTTGATAAAGAATAAGGACATTTAACCTAATGCACACACTATCTGTTGATAAGGATTAGTAACCTGGATTCTGATCGCTTTGTGAGATTTGAGGATTGGCATCAATCTCTTGTTGTGGTATCGGCCAAAGTAAGAAATCCGGATTTATCACTATACCTTTCGCATTCAAAATAACAGCAGCTGCAGTATTAGTGCGCTTTAAGTCCTCCCAGCGTTTTGCTTCCATATACTGTTCATATGCCCTCTCCTGGAGAACAGAATCCCTGAAGCTCTGCTGCGTCCAACCACTTGAGGGATAGTCAACGGGTGATGGAGAATTGGAAGGATATCCATAACCTCTTCGCTTAACTTCATTGAGACATTCGATAGCGAGTGGACTAGGCCCCTGATTTGCCATGTCATTAGCTTCAGCATAGATCAATAAGACGTCTGCATACCTAAGAAATGGATAGTCATTGGCAAACCCGGATGTCCCTGTGGCACCCGGATCCCTATATTTACTACATAACAAAGGTACTGTCGAAGGAAGTTGTACGGTATCGCCTGTGGCTTGATCAACATAGCTTGTAAATAAATCAAACTTTTTTCTGAGATCATTATTGTTCCAACTTGTTATAAATGGATTATTAGGATTTCCGTAAACAACATAATTACCAAAAGGAGCGAATTGACTACCGGGCCAATTTAAATTCTCTGGCCACTCCCACCCTTGCCCGGCCACGTGGTTATATTTTAAATAGAAAATCTCTTCAGATGTGCCATTTGCTGATGCTCCGAAAATATTATTGAAGTCATCAGGCTGTTGCACCTGAACCAGGGAGTATGGACCAGATTGTATTACCTGTAAGGCATTATTTTGAGCAGAATCCCACTGCTCATTAAATAGATAGACTAATGAAAGAAAGGATTTGGCGGCCCATTTGGTGGGATGACCTTCTTCAGTAGGAACTGCCGGAAGATTTAATTCCCCCGATTCCAAATCAGCTATTATCGCATTATAAACATCCGGTACTGGTATCCTTTTGGTTACAGTATGAGTAGTACTTAAATACAAAGGGAGTGCACCAAAATTAATGACTAAGTGAAAATAACAAAAGGCTCGTAGGAATTTTGCTTCTGAAACCAATGCTTCACTTGTGGTTGTATCAATGTTTGTAGTATTAGGGATTGCCTGAATAGCAATGTTAGCGTAATTAATAGCTTGGTAAAGTCCAGTCCAAATGGTACCTGTCCTGGTAATATTTGTCTGATCTAGTATCGTATATTGCCCGGCAGGAGCGGTTGACCCTCGGCCGTAAGCATAATCCGAAGGTATATCAACTAGTTGCATATATTGTCTCTCGAAAACACCATCACTTCTTATCGGCCCGTAGATGGCGCTTATTGCACCCTCTGCATCCTGTAATGTTTTATAATAGGTGGCCGTAGAAAGCTGAGTCAACGGCTTTTCCTGTAAAAATTTTTTACAAGAGCTAATCCCTAAAATGATTATTGCTAGAGTACTAATGAATATTATCTTTTTCATATCTCAACGTTTATCGTTATTAAATAAAATTATTATTAATCATAATTATCCTGGTCTTATTAGAGACTGATTCTTAACCCAAGTGATAATGTCCTTGCATCAGGATACCCCATCATGTCAATTCCTTTATTTATACCAGCACCAAAAGTGTTATTAAGCGGAGTAAATAATGGATAGTGAGTTAAGGTAACCAGGTTTTGTCCAGCTAAGTAAATCTGTAACCGGTTAATTGCTTTGCCTCCGAAAATCTTACCTTTTGGGGTATATGAGATTTGAATGTTTTGGAGCCTGACGTAAGATCCATTTTTAATATATCTATTAGAACCCTGATATCGGGTTAGCGAACTAACAACTGGGTATTGCGCATTAGGATTAGGGTCATTAGCCGTCCAATAATGGCCTAAAACGCCTTCAAGTTGATTCTCACCGAAATAAAACCCATTCGCGATACTGGATAAATCATAGGCTAATACATTGTTCCCTTGTGAACTATTAATTATAAACGATAACCCAAAAGACCCTAGGGTAAAGTTTGAATTTATACCAAATATATACTTCGGGTTGGGATTTCCAATTACGGTCCTGTCGCTAGAATTAATCACACCATCGCCATTTAAATCTTTATATTTAATATTGCCAGTAGAATTTAACCCTTGTTCAACTAATCCATAAAAGACACCAATAGGTTGACCCACGGCAACCATGCTCATGGCAGGAAGTGCATTGCCCATCGCGGTTCCAAATATAGGAGCACCGGCATATAATGACAAGACTTTATTTCTATTCGCCGTTATTGTTCCTCCTAAATCCCAAGTGAATTTAGTTGTATTAATAACATGCACATTTACAGAGATTTCAAATCCTTTGTTTTGTAAACTTCCAATATTAGCTGATTGTGAGGAATATCCAGAAGAAGGAGGAACAGGTGTAGAAGCCAATAAGTTTCTCGTCTTCTTGTAATAGTAATCGAATGTGGCAGTAACACGTTCATTAAATAGGCCTATATCGGTTCCAATGTCAATCCCACTAGTTGTTTCCCATTTTAAATTGGGATTGGGCTCGTTGGAACCAGGTGCGAAACCTATATATAGATTTTTATCAAATACTGTGGGTACAGAAGATAGCAATGAAAGAGATTGGTATGGGGATATGGCGGTATTCCCTGACTCTCCCCAACTGGCACGTAATTTAAAATTATCAATAGTCTTCTTTAGGTTTCCCCAAAAACTTTGCTCACTAACCCTCCATGCACCTGAAACTGAAGGGAAGTATCCCCATTTATTAGAAGCCCCAAAGACTGATGAGCCATCGCCGCGTGCACTTACCGATAACACGTATCTATTCTCATAGGTATATATAGCTCTTCCCAACCATGAAAGAAGTGTATATTTACCGTACGTTGAGCTCGGAATCCCAGGATTTGTACCGGATTGCAAACTGTTATTCTGTAGTATATTGTTTGCAAATCCTGTGGCAGAAGCAACAACACCCTGTTGGACGGTTTCTTCAGCAGTTACCCCTCCCAAGACTGTTATATTGCTTTTCTGCCCAATCTTATTAGAATAAGTGAGAAGGTTCTCGTTCACCCAGTGTGAATTCTCACCATAAGATGTAGAAGCCGTGCCACTCGCACTCTGCTGGAATAATGTTGGCGAATAATAATCCACCCGTGAGAGATCGTACTGTAAGCCTATTGATTCGTGGAGGGTCAAATGTGGTACTATCGTTCCTTCTAACACAATATTAGATATAAATGAGTTATCAGTATTCAGATCTTCCGTTTCTAAAGCCATTGCCACAGGGTTTTCCAAAATGTCTGGGCTAAAAGCATATGGTCTTACGAAAGTAAACGACCCGTCTTTATTATATGGAGTAAGAGTCGGAGGAACCACTAGTGCTCCACTAAGGACGCCCAATCCTCTTTCTTTATTATCACTGTTTAACATGTTACTCTGAGTAGTGCTAAAATTCCCATGAAAACTTATTTTCCAATTTTTGCTGATGTGATTAGAAAGATTGGCCATAAATTGAGCTTGGGAATAATTTGAGCCTAATACAATCCCTTGTTGATTTACATAATTTCCAGAAAGGCTAAATGTAGTATTCTTTCCGCCCCCCGAAACGGTCAGGCTATGATTCTGAATAGGGGCAGTGCGGAAGATAGCATCTTGCCAATTTGTGCCCACCCCAAATGAATCTATCTGCGCTTGAGTAAAAAAAGGAGCTACTCCGTCATTGGCTGCACGAACATTGGCTAACGTAGCAAACTGTTTGGCATCTAACAAGTCTAATTTCTTAGTCACCTGCTGAAGACCATAATATGCATCATACTCAATAGTTGTTTTTCCCTGAATACCACTTTTTGTTTGGATAATAACTACCCCATTAGATCCCCGGGAACCGTAAATTGCCGTAGCAGATGCATCCTTTAATACTTCAATGGATTTTATATTATTTGGATTAATATTACTCAAGGGACCATCATATGGGAATCCGTCAACCACGAACAATGGAGAATTACCTCCTAAGATTGAGTTATCACCTCTCACTAGTACATTAAATGTATTACCTGGCTCTCCGGAATTTTGAAGTGTTTGCACACCTGAAGCTAGCCCTGTCAGGGCTTGTACTGGATTAATAATTGCCTGACTGTTGATTTGAGATCCACTAATGGTACTGATTGCCCCCGTCACATCTTCCTTTTTTTGTGTCCCATATCCTACTACCACTACCTGACTTAATTGACTGTTGGAGGATTGCATTAATTTTACAACCACATTAGTTTCACCCTCACCAACTACTAAATTTTGCGTATTATAACCAACAAAAGAAACAACTAACACTACTTCTCCACCAGGTATTTCAAGATCGAATCTACCTCTAGTATCAGCAACGGCGTTAGCTTTACTGCTCTTCAGAGAAATTGTTGCTCCCCCCAAAGGTAAATTGGTAGTTGCATCTTCTACAATACCACTTATTTTCCGTTGTGCAGTTCCTGCGGTTGAAATGAGCAATCCAACCAAAAGCATAAAACTGAGTTGAAATAGTTTTGAATTTTTCATTTGCTACTATTTTGAGATTTAAAATTATTTTTTGTATATTTTTGGTCCATAGAAATAGTCATTGTGACTGTTACATATTTTATCGAAACGAAATTTTAATTGACCGTTTAAAAAAAACGTTTCTCAATTAATACAGAAAATTCTTTTGCTCCAGTGCATCATAATCATGAGTTCATATTACTTTTATTCCCGCCATCACATAAGGCTTTAGTAATTCATCGTCCGGCGACAATTCTGTTATCAAAGTATCTATCTTTTTGCAGTCGCAAACTTGAAGAGGTTCTTGCGAATTGATCTTCTCTGCTATGGTCAAACAAATCAACCTGCTTGACGATTCTATCATTGCTTTCTTTACCTGAACTACTTCCCAGTCATTGTCTGATCCACCGTTTTCAAGATTGATAGCTGATATCCCCAAAATACACAAGTCAGCTTTTAACTCTTTTATTTTTGCGATTGCATCAGAACCAACGGAAATTTTAGAGTCTTTCGAAATTCTATCGCCTATCGCAATTACTTCAATGTTTGGATGCAGGATGTATTCTGAAAGAGCAGGAATACTTCCTGAAATAAAAGTCGCGTGCAACTCTAATGGCAATGCTCTAGCCATTTCAATAATGGTAGTACCTCCTGTAGTCAGCACAAACATTCGGTCTTTAATAAGTGATATTGCCTTTAATGCAATGATCTTTTTTTGCTGATAAGCATAGACATCATTTGAAGATGTATTTGTGTTATGAAAAGAAGGTGATAATGCCCCTCCATGAAATTTTATCACTTTCCCTTTTTCTGCTAATTCTTGAATGTCTCTGCGTATGGTATCGTCCGAAACTTTTATTTGGTTACTCAAATGATTGGAAAAAACTTTGTTGTGCAAATTAACCTGGTGAAGAATAAAATTTTGTCTTTCAATTTTAACCATCAATTATTATTTAATTAAGCATCAATTATTGTTTTGCATAACAAACTTATAACAAAAAATGTATTAAAAGTGCAAATACCGCAAATTATTTTTTAAAAATACCGCATATAGTTGCATAAAGAACTAAAAAATTACAATTATTATATTTTAATGACTATCCGCGATTAGGTGCAAGCTAATTTATTTAGTGTTATTACTACTAAAATTAGTAATAATGAATATCGAAAACTTTTTTTCCGATTATGCAACTGAAAAAAGCATAGAATTAAATTTTGTTTCCCTTCTTATCGTGGATGTTGATATTTAAGTCAAAGTCTTTTACCCTAAGAGCCTGTACTTTCTTAGTTTCAATCCTTCTTATCGTGGATGTTGATATTTAAGAATCGGTCGGGAAAGAACCGTCTGCCTGCCTTTTAGTTTCAATCCTTCTTATGAAATTCTAAATTCAGTTACCAATTGAATTTTCATGTAAGTCAAAAGCAGTTTTTAAGCGCCTAACTAAGAATATTATTTTCCAAAGTAGGTAGTTCAGAGTTAATCTCATACCAGTTACCTTCTTTAGTTCTGTATAATTTGTAAGAAAGCTCATTATTACTATCATCAATTTTTACAAAGGTGTATTCCTGCAAAATAGCTACAACATGTCCCAGAATATTAGTCATTTCAAAAGGGCGAATACTATAAAAAAATTTGGAGTTGTCGGATAAAATTATTTCGTTTTTTGATTGGATCAGTGAGTTTGGTATCATTATACAATTCTAATTCAATCTAAAATAATTCACAAAATAAGTTACTCACAAATGGTGATTAGTCTCGGGTATGGAGCATCATAGTTATTTCTTAAATTATCACTTATCCTTCATAGAAAAGAATAATAAATTCTATAACGATTAAGATTATTCTTTTGTCTTAAATGATGTTAGGTATTTTGTTATTTCACTTTTCTGCTTTCTTTCAAAGCTACCCAAATAGGTTTCGGTTGTTTTTAGTGAAGTATGGCCTAATTGCTCTGAAATCATCGGGATTGGAACTCCAGCGCGTTGTAAAATGGTAGCAAATGAGTGTCGGGCAAAAATATAAGTAGGTGATTTCTCAAGATTAAGTTCGGCAGCAATTTTCTTCATATATTTTCCAATCCTTTTTGACGCGTTTTTCACAGCATATCTTTTCCCTTTTTCAGTCATTTTATTTGGGTCAAAAATATTAAAGATATAGTCTAAGGGTTTAACAGGCTTATTGCCCCATTTATTAATAATTCGTTGGATGTCTTCTGTTATAATTACTTCTATTTCCTGGAAATTGTCCTTGGTTGAATTCTTAGTTTTTTCGCGAATAAACTTAAATGACTTTTTGTCTTTTTGAATATTTTCATATTTTAATGAAGCAATATCTTTTACATTCATACCATTTGAAAAGTAGGCAAAGAGCCACATATCTTTTGCCCAATCTGTAGCTGAATTTATTTCTTTACATTGATAGTTATAAATCTTTTCAATGTCGTCTATTGAAAGCGCTCTTTTCGATTTCTTAGTGGCTGGTGGGCTATACTTATTTTTTCCAAATGGGTAAGTTTCTGGTTGTACCAATTTATTTCTAATTGCTTTATTAAAAATACAACGTAGATTTCTCATATAAACGCCAACGGAAGCATAAGATTTAATTTTGCCCGATTGAAATAGGAACTTGTCTATTCCGATGATGGTACCCCCTCATTCCGATCCATGGTACCCCCCCTTAGAGGAACCAATAAGTGAAAGAGCTTTTTGTGTTTTGTGAAGATATAATTTTCGTTTTTATTTCTACTGTTTTTTCTTTCTTCTGGATTCACCTTTCAATTCCAGGCGATGACATCTGGCTGTCAATCTGTCAAGGAGTGCATCGGCCAGTGAGGGCTCTTCCAGGTACTCGTGCCATTTTGAAACAGGCAACTGAGAGGTGATAATGACTGATTTTTTTTCATACCTATCCTCCAGGATTTGTAATAAAGCGAGCTTGGTATTTTTA
>Ga0307373_10007396_pt1 | contig 17155 bp, 13 predicted proteins | sample OX2MG_FD_202534 | JGI IMG/M metagenome (GOLD analysis project Ga0307373, IMG submission 202534) | Soil microbial communities from Risofladan, Vaasa, Finland - OX-2 | ecosystem: Environmental > Terrestrial > Soil > Coastal area > Acid sulfate soil | place: Finland: Risofladan, Vaasa | collected... | reverse complement strand
GCAGCTGGCGTCGCCTGAGGGCTTCGCGCGCGACCCGCGACTCGTTTGGACGTGGTACAACGAACGCAACGTCGCCCACCGGCGGGCGCAGCCGAACGCCGGACACTATGCTCTCGCGCAGCTCGAAACGCGGTATCGGGATTTTACGCTCGCGACCCAAAATGTCGATTCGCTGCACGTGCGTGCGGGTTCGCAGCGCTTGCTCGAATTGCACGGAAATTTGCGCGTCGCTCGCTGCACGGGGTGCGAGCACCGCGAGCCGCTCGACGCTATGGGCCTCGCACTCGAGCGCATCGAGCATGCCTGCGGCGGGCGCCTTCGACCCGACATCGTGTGGTTCGGCGAGTCCCTTCCGAAGGGTATTTGGGAAGAAGCCACCCGCGCAGCCGAGCGCGCCGAGGTGGTCATCGTGGTGGGAACGAGCGCCGTCGTGTACCCGGCGGCGGCTTTGGCGACCGCTTATTCGCGGACCGCGTTTGTGGCCGAGGTCAACCCCGAACCAACGGCAATCTCCGATCGCGTCGATGCCGTACTCCGGGGTTCGGCAGCCGAGGTATTACCGCGGTTGCTGGCAGAGTTGGACGCCTGACCCGGCGGCCTGCTATTCTAAGGGTCATGCAATTCGGGTTCGTGGCGCGCTTTGCGGCCGTTCTTTTGGTCGTCGTCATCGGCGTGTCCGCGGTCCTCTCGTTTTTGTTCGCGGGCGCGCATCTCAACGCGCTCAAAAACGATTTGATTGCGAATGCCGTCGGCCAAGCGAGCGCCACCTTGCAACCGGCCCTCGAAAAATACGCCAAAGTCGGGTCGTTTACGGAAACGGACCGTCGCAACATCGATAATGCGGTCCGCAACATCGAAAATTTCCAACCGCTGGTGCTCGACGTGCGCATCTACCAGCCCTCCGGCTTACCGCTCGATCCGATTCTCGCGCCCAATGCAGCCGCGTACGTGAAGCGCGCCGTCGCCGAACAGAACATCGTGCAGTCGCCCGAACACCGGGAGAGCGGTGAAGCCGCCGTCACCGTCTTCGTGCCGCTCGCGGCCGGCAGCGGTGGATCGTATCTCGCCGTCGCGGCGGTCGACGTTTCCGTCGGACAGCTCAACGCACAAACCAATCGCGAAACGCAATTCGTCGTCGTGTCGACGGTGGTGGCATGCGCGGTGATTTTCTTGTCGCTGCTGACTTTGGCGGCGGCAGCGCAACGCGAACTCAACCGCCGGCGCGAAGCCGCCGAAAAAACATTTTTGCAGACGATGGAGGGCATCGCAACGATCGTCGACCAACGCGATCCCTATACGGCCGGTCATTCGCGGCGCGTATCGGAATACGCCGTCGCGATCGCGCGACATCTCAAACTGCGCGACGCAGAGGTGGAGCGCGTCCGTTGGAGCGCACTACTTCACGACTTGGGGAAGATCGGCGTTCCCGACGCGGTGTTGCTCAAGGATGGGCCGCTCGATCCGAGCGAGCGTCAAGTGATCAGCGCACATCCGACGATTGCGGCCGCAATTCTCGGTCCGGTGCAAGCGATGGCCGAGATCACGCCGTGCGTGCTTCACCACCACGAACGGTGGGACGGAGGCGGTTATCCGGCCGGTTTGCGCGGTGACGCGATCCCGTTTCTCGCACGCGTCATTGCCGTTGCCGATACGTTCGACGCGATGACCACCAACCGACCGTATCGGGTGGCGCTCGAGGTTTCGGAGGCGCGACGCCGATTGCTCGAAGGAGGCGGCGTGCAATGGGACGCGCGCTGCATTAACGCGATGGTCGAACTGATCGACGCGCAATCGGTAGCGCCGCCGGCCGCGCAGATGGTGGAATTCGGCCGCCGGTTGGGCGCGGCGCCTAGCGCTTAACGTTCAACGTAACGTCGGCGTTGGCGCTCGGCACGTTCACGTTTATCGTACGCTCGCCACTCCCGGGCGTCCATGCGTGCATCGTGTACTTTCCGGGCGGAACGTTCTCGAGCGTATAGCTCCCACCGGCAGCGATCGTGTACGGTCCGTCGGCGACGACGATCGTTGCGTGCATCGATGCGTGGATATGGCAGTGCACTTCAACCACGCCCGTCGTGTTGAAAACGACCGATTTACCGGGTCCGGGCCCGTAATAGCCGATATCGAACGGGTCCGCGGTCGAGTTGGAGTAGATGCTGTGGTAGAACGGGTCGTCGTTGGGAAACCGTATGGACGAACCGACCGGAATCACGACGAACGGCGGAATGAACGTGCGGTCGCGGTTGCGCATCTCGAACGTCTCGGGTTTCACCCACGAAGATAATCCGGAAGCAGCATCGCAATCGCCGTTGCCGACGCGACGTTACGGAGGAAGTTGAAACGGCGGTCCTTGATCGTCTTCATAGGTTCCTATTACGGGCGGTGGTTCCGGCAGTGCCGGCTTGTCGTCATCCAAGCGCGAGAAGCGTGGACGGTCGAACGGGAGAGCTCCGCCGGGGTGCTCGGCGAAACCTCGGGTCGGCACGGGGGACGAATCGACGCGCGCCCGTTCAGCTTGTGGTTCGGGCGCGACGTAGGCATCCGGTTCGAGCGGCGGCTCGGGGGGAGGTTCGAACGTACGCACCTTCGTCTCTTGAAACGAACGCTGCGAGGGCAGTGTGAGCGTGAACTCTTCGCTCGCGCGCCGGGTGAGTCCACGAATGATGTACGCGTTCTGCAAACGTTTTAAACCGCGCAGCGGCAGCGACGACGTGGGCACGCCGACGAAGAGATCGCGGACGACCTCGTACGTGATGTCGGAGGCGACGATCGCCGCGTTGAGTTCTTCCGAGGCAGCTTCGAGTCGAGCGGCAACCAGCGCCGGATTCCCGATAATAGCGAACTCGCGGCGGTCCTTGTATCCGGTGTCTCCTGCGACGATTTTTCCGGAATTGACGCCCATGCCGACGGAAAATGCCTTGCGGCTCTGCGAACGCCAGCGCGAGTCCATCGCGTCGATCATACGCATGATGTCGAGTCCGGCTCGCAGCGCGCGCTCTTCTTGAAATTTTTCTTCGACGAGAACGCCGAAGACGGCCGTCACCGTATCGCCGCGAAGCCCCTCGATCATACCGCGATGACGTCCGACCGCTTGGCCGACGATCGTGTAAAACTCGTTGAGATAGCGCAGCGTTTCCGCGGGCGAAAGGGTCTCAGCGAACAGCGCAAAGTTTCGAATGCGCACCGACAGAATCGTCGCATAGTACTCTCGCGCTTCGAAGAGGCGCGGATCTTTACGCGCGAGCAACTCGTCGAGAACGGGGCCGGGAACGTACCGGCTGAAGAGCGCGAGAACGCGCCGGTTCTCTTGGCGCGCGAGCACGTACCGTTTGAAGAATATCGAGGCGTACATCGCGGCTGCGGCCAGAGCCAACAGCGCGATGACCAGAAGGGCCACCGTCATTGTCGCCCTCCATCATTCCACGGGGCCCGTCGTTACCCGTTCTTAGCCGTGCTTGCAGCTCTCCGAGGCGGGCGTTGGCGTAGGCGACGCGGCCGCCTTATGGTGCCCGAAGAGGCCGCCCACGGCGCCTGCGAGTTGCGAACCATAGCCGCCCGTGGCGTTGTCGATCGCGCTCGAAGCTTGGTTGGTCGCGTATCCGACGACCTGGCCCTTGGCCGCGTCCCAGCTCGTCGGAACCCCAAAATCGGGCGAGAACTGGTCGATCATTTGCTGGGTGAGTTGCTGGACTTTGGCCTGAACGACGCCGTTCACGAAATTCGCCACCAGCGACTGCCCGGGGGTAAGTGTAAAGCTTTGGCCATCGCGCGTGGTGACGGTGACCGGAAGGTTCGGGTCGCACACCTCGTAGACGTTGACTGCAAGGGTGTTGCCGTTGACGTCGATGTCGCCTTCGGTTCCGCGCACGGCGACGCTCCCCGTCGCGGTTTGGAACGTATAATCGGCCTTCGCTCCCTGCGGATGTTGCACGATGAAACGGACCTTGCCGTTGACGACGACGAATTTCGCCGAGGTTCCCTCGACCTGGTTGAAGGCCGCCAATTGCACCCGGGACGACGAGCCCACGAGTACCCGCGAGCTATCGGGCAAGCCAACCGTGGCGAGCGACGCGTCGCCGGTGATCGCGTACTCCCGGTCGGCGAGCGCGACTGTTGCGTTTGGAGCGAGGTTTTGGGGTTTGCCGTGCGGCTCTTGGTAACTCACGGAGCCCTTCGAGTTTTGCAAATCCTTGTCTGCCCCGGCTCTTGTCGCCGTCGCCGCGGCTAACGTAAGTACCAGCGCGGCAAGAGCGATGCCGATCGATCGCGTTCTCATCGGGAAGACCTTTCGTTCGCTGTGGGTGCCTCCCTGGCGGGAAGTGCGAGCGGCGCCGACTAACGCGGACGTATGTTCGCTACGGTGATGACGCTCGCGTTACATATTTTGCCGGCGCCTGCGTCGATTACACCGCTACGTTGTTCGCGCGGGTATGCAGAGATTCCGCGCACGAGCTCGACGGCGATTGATGCGGGCGCTCTCGAGGAACTCAACGAGCGCTGGCGTGCCCTCGGCATCGGCTCGGTGCGTCTCGGGGCGCATCCCGAGTTGCGTTTTGCAATCGATCGCACGATCGTGCCGCAGGGGTACCGATTGACTGCAAACGACGACGGCGTCACGGTTGCAAGTAGCGACGTCGCGGGCGCCTTCTACGGCGTGATGACGCTCGCGCAACTGCCGCGTCGCATCGACGGGCGCTGGAGTGTACCGTGCGTGCGCGTCGACGATCGTCCCGCACTAGGCTGGCGCGTGCTCTCGGACGACGTCTCGCGCGGCCCGCTGCCGACGATGCGGTATTTCGAGGAACGCATTCGAACGATTGCGGCGTTCAAGATGAACGGTTACTCACCGTACATGGAGCACGTATTCGCGAGTCCGACCGATCCGCTGCCCGCACCGTACGACGGAATTACGCCCGCGCAGCTTCACGAGCTCGCGCGCTATGCCGCGCGATTTCACGTTACGCTGATTCCCGAGCAACAAACCTTCGCGCACATGCACAACACGCTACGCGTGGAGCAATACGCAAGCGCCGCGGAATTCCCGCATGGATTTTTACTTTCGCCGGCATCCCCGCTTGCCGCCGCGTATCTGCGACGCATCATCGGCCAGGAGTTGCAGGCGGTCGGTCCGGCGCCGTTCTTTCATATCGGCTCGGACGAAACGGCGACGCTCGGTGAGGGGAGTACGCAGCGTTACGTCGCGGAGCACGGCGGGCGTTCCGCCGTGTATGCGGCGCACGTAAACGCCATGGCGGCGCTCGTGGCGCCGGCGCGGGTGATGCTGTGGGACGACGGCATCGAGAACGACCCGTCGATCATGGCGCATATTCCGCGCAACGCGGTCGTCGTCAACTGGCACTACGATGCGCGCGCGAGCTATCAATCGTTCATCGACACGATCGCACGCGGTGGTCTCGAGCAGATGGTGGCGCCAGGCGCCGACAATTGGAACGAAATCTTCCCGGATGCGCACGCGGCGCTCGAAAACGAGCGCACCTTCATTCGCGAAGGCGTGCACGCGCACGTGCTCGGACTCTTTCAGACCGTCTGGCACGATGACGGCGAGACGCTCTATGAGGCGACGTGGTACCCCGTGCTCTTCTCCGCCGATCAGGCTTGGAGCGCGCGCGGGCAGTCGCCGATGCAATTCCTGGCTGCGTTCCCCTCCGCGTTTTTCGGCGTCGACGATACACGATACGCGCGCGACGAAAGCGCCCTCGGCGATCTCGACGCGCAACTCGGCGGCAACACCGACAAGCTCTTTTGGGCCGACCCCTTCGACCCGCGAGCCGCGGCGCGCCTCGCGAACGTCGACTTGCGCTCGGTGCGGTTAAGCGCGGAAGCGGTCGAAAGGGATTTGCTCGCGGCGAGGCCGCCGCTTCACGCAAACGCCGCGCGCGTGATGCTCCTTGCGGCGCGACGCTACGACGCGCTCGGGCGGCGTTACCAGATCGCAAGCGAGGTGCGCTCGTACTACGACGACGCGAAGACGCATCCGGCCGATGCGGTTCGCGATCTGTTTTGGTGTAAGTACTGGTTTTGGGAGCAGCGCGACACGGACGAGGCGCTCGCCCCGCTGTACGCGCAGGCATGGCGCTACGAAAGTCGCGAGGGCCACTTGGCGAGTAACCTCGAGCGCTATCATCTCGACGCGCAGCGAGCGATCGAGCGGGCCGACGCGATCGATCGCGTCACCTACGACGTGTATTTGAGGACGAAGACGTTGCCGGATCTCGAGTCGGTGATTCGGTGATCGCGGCGCTCGCGCTGCTCGCCGTATTTCTCGCCTTCGCAGCGTTGATGTACCTGCGCGTCGTTCCGGCAATCTTCGCGCTTCCGGCGATGGCGTTCGGCATGATGCTGGTCGTGGGCGTGCCGTTGCCGCAGATCGGATCGCTGATGGTCGTGGGCGCATCGTCGCTCGCCCCGGTCTACGTGACGGTCATTTTCGGCGCGCTGCTCGCACGCGTGACGCTCGATACCGGAATCGCGCGCGCGCTCGTGAACCTCGCCGCGGAATACGGCGGAGAATCGCCGCCGGTGCTAGCGCTCGTGCTCGCTCTGGTCGTCGCTCTGCTGTTCGTGTCGCTCTCCGGTCTCGGCGCGATCATCATGGTGGGATCGATCGTGTTGCCGATCATGATGACGACGGGCGTACCGCGCACGGTTGCGGCCACGCTGTTCCTGATGTCGTTTGCGCTCGGATTCATTTTCAACCCGGTGAACTGGACGTTTTACGTGCACTTCTTCGGGGTCGGGCAGCAGCAGATGATGCCCTACGCCCTGCTGCTCGCCGGAATCGACGTGCTGGCGTTGCTCGGTTATGCGTTGGTCGCGTTCTCGCGCGAACGCGGCTACGCAACGTGGGCCGTGCGCGCGCGCGAGCCGGAGCGCGGAGGCGTGCCGGCGATCGCGCTTGCGACGCCGATTCTTCCGATCGTGCTCTACTTCGCGCTGCACCTCGATCCCACGCTGTCGTTTCTGTTGAGCGCGATCTTTGGGGCGGTCGTCGCGCGACCCCGGCGCGCAATTGCGACCCTCGTGGCGGCAGCCATTCGCGGCGTCGAAGACGTTGCGGCGGCGGTCTTACTCTTCATCGGTATCGGAATGCTGCTGAGCGCGACCAAGGCGCCGCAGTTCGCGGCCGCGCTGCAACCGCTCGTGAGCGGTGGCTGGGCGAGCAATCCGTTCGCCTACGTGGCGATCTTCGGGTTGCTGAGTCCGCTCGTGCTCTACCGCGGACCGCTCAATCCATTCGGCGTCGGCATCGTGATCTTCACCGTGCTGTTGAGCGGTCACGCGCTCGCACCGCTCGCGCTCGTTGCGGCGGTCATGGCTGTTTCGGCCGTGCAAAACGTCTGCGATCCCACCAATACGGCCAACGTGTGGGTCGCGAATTTCACGGGCGTACCGATCGACCTCATCACCAAGCGCACGCTGCCGTTCCAGGTTGCGGTTGCGACGCTTGCGTGCGTCGCGGCGGTGCTCGGCAGTAGGACGTTATTCGGGGCGCGGCTATTTACCCTGACGATCCCACCCGCCTACGCGGCGGGCGCTCCCGGTTTTTATGCCGACGCCGGCGCACGCGATCGCATCGGCGTCGATAGCGGTTCGGACGCGCCGCTTTCGATGGTGGCCGCACGCGCGGTGGCAAACGATCTCAACCATGCGCCATGGAGCGCGCAGTTACGTCACGGCGACCCGAACGCAAGCGATTGTTCGGGGAAACCGTACGCCGCGTTCGTCGTCGTAACGGCGTCGCAATTTACGCTCGTGGAAGGGACCGATCTCGATATCGGCTTGCGCCTGGAGGACTGCGGTGGCTGGGTCGTCACGGAGTGGCACGATCATGCGGTTTCGCCGGGTGCGCCGACCGTGACTCAAGCGGTGGCTCTCGCGCTGGAAGGGACGGCGCGCATGCGGGAATGGTCGGCGAGCGACCCGCGCGCACCATCGCTGTTTGCCCGCGGCGTCGCCGTCGCTCCGGGAGATCCGCCGTCGTATTTCTACACGCTGTTCAAGACGGTGGACGGCAACATGCGCGCGTACGTCCGTGCCGGAGGTCCGGCATACGATGCCGGATTGCGGACCGGGGACGTCGTTATGAAGCTCGACGGCCGTTTTTGGTGGGAATACGGCACCTTTCAGACGCAATTACGAGCGTACGACGGTAAACCGCACTCCTTCGAAGTGCAACGCGGAGCGCAAACGCTCGACATTCAATTAGGGAGCCTCGCAAACAACTCATGAGCGGTATCGATCCCACATTAGCGGCATATTGCGACAACCATCGCGATGCGTACGTTGACGAACTCAAACGCTGGATTGCCGTTGCTTCGATCTCGGCGGATCCCGAGCGTGCGGACGACGTGCGGCGCTGCTGCGTTCGGCTGGTGGAGCGCATGCGCGAGATCGGTTTGGAATCGGAGGTTCTTGAAACCGACGGCAACCCGCTTGCGTACGGCGAGTGGCTCGGTGCACCCGGGCGACCGACGATTTTGATCTACGGACATTACGACGTGCAGCCGGTCGATCCGCTCGAACTATGGGAGACGCCGCCATTCGAGGGAACGGTTCGTGACGGGAAGATCTTCGGTCGCGGTGCCGTCGATGACAAGGGACAAGTCCTCATGCATCTCGCGGCGATCGAAGCACACATGAAGACGCGCGGGACGCTGCCGATCAACGTCAAGATCGTCGTCGAAGGTGAAGAAGAGATCGGGTCGCCCAATTTCGAACGCGCGCTTGCAAAATACGGCACGCGTTTGCGTGCCGATGCCGCCGTGATCAGCGACACCGCGGTGTACTCGGAAGACGTTCCGGCCCTGACGACGAGCGTTCGCGGTTTGGTCCACTGGGAGGTCACCGTCGACGGTCCGGCCGCAGACACGCACTCGGGATATTTCGGCGGCATCATCGCCAATCCGATCGAGGCGCTTGCGAGCATCATCGCGCGTTTGAAAGATGCGGACGGCCGGATTGCGATCGAAGGATTCTACGACGGCGTCGAAGATCCCGACGCCGTACAAGCGGCGGAACTTCGCAGCTTGCCGTTCGACGAACTGCAAGAAGCGCGCACGCACGGCGTGCCGGCTCTCGCGGGCGAACGCGGACGGCTTCCGCTCGAGCGCATGTGGTATCGGCCGACGTTGGAATGCAACGGTATCTGGGGCGGCTATCAGGGCCCCGGCTCCAAAACGATCATCCCGAGTTGGGCGAAGGCGAAACTCTCGGCGCGCCTGGTCGGCAGCCAAGATCCGCTGCGGGTGCGCGACCTCGTTACGCGCGCCATCGAATCGCTCGCGCCACCGAGCGTGCGCGTGCGCGTGCAGAGTGACGGCGAAGTGCCGGCGGTCGTGATCTCGCGCGATCATCCCGTCGTCGAATGTGCGCGCCGCGCCATGCTCGCCGGATTTGGGAAAACGCCGGTGTTTATCGGCACGGGCGGGTCGATCGGTCCGGTTGCGAGCTTCCACCGCGTCCTCAAACTACCGCAAGTCCTGATCGGCGTGGGCCTTCCGGACGATCACATTCACGCGCCGAACGAAAAATTCGATCTCTCGCAATTTTTCGGCGGAATCAAGACCATGACGGTTCTTTACGACGAATTGGGGAGGATGCAATGAACCCGCCGATGATGGTTCCGACGCCCAACCCGTTCGCGACGCCGCCCGCATTTGCAACGGCGCAACCGACGCCGTCCTCCGAGCGCGATCTCTTGCGCCGCGGGCTCATCGGCGCCGGAGAACGCGCGCGCGCACTTGGTGGGACGCTCGGTGTCGTGGTTATCGATCTCGGTAGCGGGGCGGTTGGCGAATTGAACGGCGATGCATCGTTGCCTATGCGCGGCGTGCAAAGGCTGCTGGTCGCAATCGTCGCGTACGCCGCCGCCGATCGCGGGACATTACCGCTCGATCGCGTGGTCGCGAACGACGGGGAAAACGTCACGGTGCGCGACCTGATCGGCGAAATGTTGGTCGATGGTGACGATAGCGCGGCGAAAACGCTCACGGACGAACTAGGCGGCATCGACGCGCTCAACGCCGCGATACGAGACCTCGGGTTTGACAAAATTGTCGCCGGCGCTCACGACAACGGCGTGGCGACGCCCGTGGAGTTGGCGAAACTCCTGGGCGAACTGTTCGACGGGCACGTGCTACGTGCGTCATCGCGCTCCGCGCTGATGGCGACGCTCTCGTCGGTGCAGGGGGCGCCGGGGCGGCTGCGCGCCGGGCTTCCGGAACGCGCGCAACTCGCGCATGCGATTGGAACCTCGACGGCCGACGGCCCGATGACGGTAAACAACGATATCGGCATAGCGTCATTCTTCGGACGCAAGATCATCGTGGTCGCGATGCTGAGCGGAGCCGCCGGAACGCCCGCGCAGCGCGATGCGATACTCGCGGCTGTCGCGCAGGCCGGCGTCAACGCCGTCAACGTAACGCCCTAAGCGCGTGGCAAAACTCCGCCTGGGCGTCGACGTCGGCGGCACCTTTACCGACGTGGTGGCGATCGATTCCTCAACGCGGGCGTTGGTTGCTCGGGTCAAAGTTCCGACGACGCACGATGCGCCCGAGGGTGTCGCGGCGGGAATCGTCGAGGGAATACGATCGGTGCTTGCAAGCGGGAACGTCGATCCCGTCGACGTCGCCTTCATCGCGCACTCGACGACGCAGGCAACGAATGCGCTTTTGGAAGGCGACATCGCACGCGTCGGCGTGATCGGCCTGACGCGGCATTTCGCGTGGCTCGCGCGGGTTCAGATGCGCTTCGGTCCCGTCGCGCTCGCGCCGGGGATCACGTTCGCACCCGAGGTCGCCTTCGCGCGCAACGGCGACGCGAACGATCTCGACGGCATCTTAACGCGCTTCACGCAAGGAGGTGTCGAGGCGGTCGCCGTGAGCGAGCCGTTCGGCGTCGACCGCCCCGAATCGGAGCAACGCGCCGCAGACGCCGCGCGCGCTCGCGGGCTCTTTGCTACGGGCGGTCACGACGTCAGCGCTCTCTACGGCCTGCGCGCGCGCACGCGCACCGCCGCCATTAATGCCGCAATCCTCCCGAAGATGCTGCGTACGTCGCGCATGACCGCGCAAGCCGTCACACGTGCGGGCATTACCGCACCGCTGATGATCATGCGCAGCGACGGCGGGGTGATGGACGTGAGCGAAATCGAAACACGCCCGATCCTCACGATGCTATCGGGGCCGGCCGCGGGCGTGGCGGGCGCGTTGCTCTACGAAAACGTCACCGACGCGATCTTCATCGAAGTCGGCGGCACGAGTTCGGATCTCTGCGCGATTCGCGGGGGCGTTCCGCAAATGCGCCCGGCGCGCATCGGCGGTCATCGCACGATGCTGCGAACGATCGATTCGCGCACGCTCGGGATCGCGGGCGGTAGCATGCCGCGAGTCGACGCGCACGGCGTTACCGACATCGGCCCGCGTTCCGCCCATATTGCCGGTTGTGCGTATGCGTCGTTCCTTTCGCGCGAGGATTTCGAGGGCGCGCGCGTCGAGCGGTTCGCTCCGAGTGCGCACGACCCGCCCGACTATCTGCGTTTTGTCTTGCGCGACGGGACGCACGCAACGCTCACCGTGACGTGCGCGAGCAACCTGCTCGGATACGTTCCGGCAGGTTCGTTCGCGCACGGCAATGCGGGCGCCGTGCGAGCGGCGTTCGATCTGCTTGCCGCCGAGGTGGGCGGCGACGCGGAGCAGATCGCGCGTGCGATGCTCGAGATTGCGGCGCGCAAAGTGGAAGCGGGCGTGGAAGAATTGATTGCCGATTACGCGCTCGATCGCGAAACGCTCGAATTGGTTGGCGGCGGCGGCGGTGCCGGAGCGCTCGTCCCGTTCGTCGCGCGGGCGCTAGGGATGGAACACCGCATCGCGCGCGACGCAGAAGTGATTTCTCCGATCGGCGTGGCACTCGCGCTCGTGCGCGACGTCGTCGAGCGGACGATCGTCGACCCGACGCCGGAAGACATCGCGCGTATTCGGCGCGAGGTGACGGACCGCGTTATTGCGGCGGGCGCGGCGCCGGAGAAAATCGCGGTGAGCATCGAGATCGACGCGCAACGCAACCGCGTGCGCGCGACCGCATCGGGTGCGACCGCAATGGCAGAAAGCTCCGCCGCAGCTGTCGCAAGCGAGGACGAACGGTGTGCTGCCGCCGCGCGGTCGATGCGCGTCGAAGCGAGCGCTCCGCACGAAGTCGGGCGCACGGCGGCGATGCGCCTCTATCGTGCGGGCCGGGATATCCGCGTCGTCGACGAGCGTGCGGTCGTGCGACTCGCCCTGCGCGACGCGCAGCTCGAGCGCTCCACCGCAGGCGGGCTCGAAAGCGCCATGTCCGCAGCGATCGAAGCGGCGACGGCGTTCGGCGACGTCGGCCGTTCGTTGCCGGCGGTCTACGTGATCCACGGCGGGCGCATCGTCGACTTGCGCGGGCTGGCGAAAGCCGATCAGGCATTGGCCCTGGCAAAAGAAGAGATCGCCGGCAGCGATGCCGACGATCCCATCGTGTTGCTCACCGTAGCGACGGCGGCGTGAGCGTCTAGGCGGCGGCTTCGTCCTTGCCGACGGTACTGTGGCTTCGGCTGTAGGCGAAGTAGATGCCCAAGCCGACGATCGTCCATACGATGAACCCGAGCCACGGCGAGGGAAGTCCGAACCATATCGGGCTACCGAACTTGAGCGAAACGATCAGACCGAACGCCAGGACGGCGGAGATGATCGGCACGAGATACGGCCCGCCCGGAACGGTGAAGCCTGTCGCCTCAGGATATTTCTTGCGAATGATCGGCAGCGCAATCGACACGAGAATGAACGCGACGAGCGTTCCCATGTTCACCAATGCGCCCACAATGCCGATTGGCGTTACCGCCGCGACGAGAGCGATGAAGATCGTAAAGATGATGGTCGAGAGCCCCGGCGTGCGGAACTTCGGATGCACCTTCGAGAAGATCGCCGGTAACAAGCCGTCGCGAGACATTGCGAAGAACACGCGCGTCTGACCGTACATCATGACGAGCAGGACGGTCGTGAGGCCCGCGATCGCGCCAATCGAAATGATGGCGCTCGCCCATCCCATGCCGACGTGATCCATCGCAAAGGCGACCGGCGATGCGACGTTGAGCTGTGCGTAGGGCACGATTCCGGTGAGAATCGCTACGACGATGATGTAGAGAACCGTGCAAATGGCGAGGCTGCCGATGATGCCGATCGGAAGATCGCGTTTGGGATTCTTGCACTCTTCGGCCGACGTCGAGACGGCGTCGAAGCCGATGTAGGCGAAAAAGATGAATGCCGCGCCGCCGAGCATGCCGGTGATACCGAACGGGAAGTACGGCACCCAGTTGCCGGTATTGACGTGCCCCACGCCCACGGCGATGAAGAAGAGCACGACGCAGACTTTCAGCGTGACGACGATGTTGTTGAACAGCGCCGATTCGCGCGTCCCTCGATAGAGCAGCATGCCGATTAGGCAGATGATGGCAAACGCAGGCAGGTTGATCACGCCGGTCGTCTCGGTTATCGATCCGCCGGCGCCGACGACCCAGTGGCTCTGCTGTAACGTTGGTGGAATCACCCAGCCGAACACGTTTTTTATGAACGCCACGAAATAACCGGACCAACCGATACTTACCGTAGCGGCACCGAGGGCATATTCCAGCACCAAATCCCAGCCGATGATCCATGCGATAAGCTCGCCGAGTGACGCATACGCGAACGTGTAGGCGCTTCCGGCGATTGGAATGCGCGTCGCAACTTCGGAATAACAGAGCGCGGCGAACGCGCTTGCGATTCCAGCCACGATAAACGACAGCGTGAGCGAGGGGCCCGAGCGGGTCGCGGCCGCGACGCCGGTGAGCACGAAGATACCCGTGCCGATGATGGCTCCAATGCCCATGGCCATGAGCGATACGGGGCCGAGTGTCTTCTTCAGACTGTGCGGTTGGGTTTCGTCGCTGCCTTCGGCCAGAAGGCGCGCCAGAGGTTTCACTCGTTGTAGCAGCATTACGGCCCCTCAATACTTGCTAGCAAGGCCCACCCCCTGTATCGCCGAATGCGGCGCACCAAGCATGAAGACGCGCAGCACCTACGATGTCTTGGTTCTCGGTGGGGGCAATGCCGGATGTGCGGCAGCCATCGCGGCGGCGCGGCATGGCGCGCGCGTGCTGCTCGTCGAGCGCTATGGATTTCTCGGCGGCACGGCGACGGCGGCGATGGTGGGCCCGTGGATGACCTTCCATTCTGGGAAAGAGCGCATCGTAGGGGGCATCGCGCAAGAGATCGTCGAGCGCCTGGTGCGCCGCGGCGGTTCGCCCGGCCACATTCACGATTCGTCCGACTACGTTCCCACGATTACGCCGTTCGATCCGGAGATTCACAAGGCGCTGCTCTTCGAGATGATGGCCGAAGCCAAGGTCGATCTCCTGCTGCACGCCTATCTGCTCACCGCAATACGCGACGACGATCGCGTGGTCGGCGCGAGCGTTGCGACCGTCGGCGGCGGGCGTACCTATGCGGCGGGTATCACGATCGACGCGACCGCCGATGCCGTCGCGGCGGCGTCGGTCGGCGTTCCGACGCAGCAAGGCGACGAACGCGGACGGGTCCAGCCGGCGAGCCTCATGTTTCGCCTGAGTCACGTCGACCTCACGAAGACCGCTACCTACGTTCGCATGCACGCGGATCAAATGCGGACCTCCCTCAAAGCACACGAACGCACCGCGCCCGCGCTGACGGCAGTCGCGGGGCTCTACGAATTGTGGGAGCAAGCGCAGCAGGATCAGATCGTCAAGATCCCGCGCGAAGTCGTCTCCTTCTTTATAACTCCATACCCGGACGAAGTCACCGTCAACATGACGCGCGTGACGGATATCGATCCGCTCGACCCCGACGACCTCACCCGCGCCGAAGTCGAAGCGCGCGGCCAAGTCATGCAGTTATTGCGTTTTTTTCGCGAGCGCGTGCCGGGCTTCGAGAACGCTCGCATTGCGGCGACCGGGACGCAGGTGGGCATCCGTGAATCCCGGCGCATCGTCGGCCGGTATACGCTCTGTGCGCAAGACGTTTTGGAAGGCAAGCAGTTCGACGATGCCGTCGCACGCAGCGCCTACCCGATCGACATCCACAACCCGTCAGGTACCGGTACTACGACGCAACGCTTGCCGCCGGGGGCCAGTTACGAAATCCCATACCGGTGTCTCGTGCCGGTGAATCGCGAGCAATTGTTGGTTGCCGGCCGCTGCATTTCGACGACGCACGAAGCGCTTGCGTCGACCCGCTTGACCCCGACCGTCATGACGCTCGGACAGGCGGCCGGAACTGCGGCGGCGCTCGCGAATGAACGGGGCCGGCACGTGGGGGCGATCGACACGAACGAATTGCGAAAACGACTTATTGCCGATGGAGTAGAGTTACACCGATCCTCATGAATTCCGCACTTAAACTCGCACGCGAATATGGTATCGAGATTCTTTTTGCCGATCTGGGCGACTGGGGTATCGACGAATTGCGTTCCGAATACGATCCCAGCGGGCCGGCCATCCGCATCAACATCCGCGTGGCCGAACAAATGACGGCCGCCGAACTCGGCGAGTTCGTTGCGTTTTCGGTCGGGCACGAACTCTACCATCATCGCGAACACATCGGCGAGGTCGACAAGCTTCCGGAACGCAAAGACCGCGAAATTGCCGCAAACGCGTTCTCGCGGCGCTTGTTGGAACACCCCTAAGCCGCCACGTGTACTACGCAGGCATCGACGGTGGTCAAAGCGCGACGCGAGCCGTCGTGTGCGGCGACGACGGTGCCGTGCTCGGATCTGGGAGAGCCGGACCTGCCGATGAAATCGGGGCCACGCCGCAATCGACGCGATTGCGCGACGCGCTGGAAACGGCTTTGCGCAATGCCGTTCTCGATGCAGGGCTACCGGTCGGGCAACAGTTTGCCGCAATCGTTGCGGGCATCTCGGGGTACGAAGGGCGCGTCGCCGGCGTCGCGCCGCAGTTACCGTCGCGGCGCGCCGTCCTCATGCACGACGCGCCGATCGCCCACGCCGGAGCGCTCGCCGGTGAACCCGGTATCGTCGTGATCGCCGGAACGGGGTCGGTAGCGTACTGCGTCGATTCGAGCGGCCGTGCGGAGCAGTTCGGTGGATGGGGCTATCTCTTCGGCGATGAGGGAAGCGCGTTTTGGATCGCGTGCGAGGCGATTACGAACGTCGCTCGTCACCCGGGGTGCGATGCGGTAGACGCAATCCTTACCTTTTTCGAAGCCCGCTCGTTGCGCGAGCTCGTAAGCGCATTCTATCTCGGCGAGATTTCGCGCGAACGGCTCGCCGCGTTTGCGCCGAGTTGCATTGCAGACGCTCGCGACGCAACAACCTCGTGCGCGTGTTTACGCGATCCGGCACGACGCGCACCCGACGAACTTGCGAAACTCGCGAGCTTGGGCGTCACCGACACGTTGCGCACGGTGGCGTTCGTCGGAGGCTTGATGCGCGACGCGTGGCTCAAGGAGCGAACGTATCTCGCTTTACAGAAGCGCGTGGCAGGCGTATCGATCGTCGAACCGCTCTACGAACCCGCGCTCGGTGCGCTGCTGATTGCGAGGAGGCTATGAACGTGCTAGAACGCCTGCGCGGCGGGCTGATCGTATCGGTGCAGGCGTGGGGTGGTTCCCGTATCGACCACCCGAAGGTGTTGGTGGCGATGGCCGCTGCGGCCGAGGCCAACGGCGCGGTCGCGGTGCGCATGCAAGGCGAGGCGAACCTCCGCGCAGCGCGGCGATCGCTCGCCGTTCCGATCATCGGCTTGGTCAAGCGCGACTACCAGGGCTTTCGTCCGTACATCACGCCGACGTTGCTAGAGGTTGGCGAAGTACTCGCGACGCGCGCCGATATCGTCGCGATCGATGCGACCGGCCTGCCGCACCCGGGCGGCGTGACGGTCGCGGAGCTGATCGAGGCGATCCACGATGCCGGAAAAGCCGCAATGGCGGACTGCGCGACGCTTGCCGATGCGCACGTGGCCCTCGCGGCCAGGGCCGACATTGTGGCCACGACGCTGTGCGGATATACGCCCGAAACCGAGGGCCAGGAATTGCCGGCGCTCGGCCTGGTCGCCGAGCTAGCGAGGCTGGGGACCTTC